>Ga0066705_10000749_pt1 | contig 10052 bp, 12 predicted proteins | sample GraSoiAngelo_154_FD_66506 | JGI IMG/M metagenome (GOLD analysis project Ga0066705, IMG submission 66506) | Grasslands soil microbial communities from the Angelo Coastal Reserve, California, USA - 14_1009_13_20cm | ecosystem: Environmental > Terrestrial > Soil > Grasslands | place: USA... | reverse complement strand
CCAGGCAAGGGTGCCCTGCCGGCCGAGGTCCGAGCCGGGCTGGCGAATGGCTGGAAGCCTATCTTCCATTAGTCAGCGCAGCTTGTAGTCGGTCGAGAAATGGCGTTTGCGCCTCCTTCAATTTACGACGCGCATCCTCCAGCGAAAAGAAACAAGCCTCATCGACTTCCAAAAAATTTTGCATCTTCCCAGAGCGCGGCGGCCATTCCATTTCGAACATGTTCGAGCGACATTGGAAGCTATCCGGCAGATCTCCCTCAAATGCCCAGGCGTAAACCGTTTTGCCCCCTTTTTGCTTGATCCATCCGAGATCGATCCAATCGTCGCCGTCCGCCGGAGTTCCCACCTCCTCTTCGAACTCGATTCGGGCGCGACGTAGCAAATCTTCTCCAGAATCAATTTCGCCTTTCGGTATTGTCCAGACGCCATGATCTTTATTTCGATAAAGAGGACCGCCCGGGTGAGCGAGCAAGACTTCCAGTTGCTCGCCCCGCCTCCGAAACATTAAGAGTCCAGCGCTTGTTCGTAATCGAGCCATTCGCCGAACTCTAACCGCGAATCATGCGAATGACACGGCTGGATTGCGAAACGGATTTTGGTTTTCCTGCAAACGCTTGCAGCGGTTTTAGTCTTTTACCAAAAGAAACCTAGAAAGTCCTAGGTCAGATCCCTTAAGGATCGGAACCACGTTTGCATGTTGAATCGAACAATCACGCGAGGCTCCTCGTCCGAATTAATTATGGAGGGAATTATGAATCACGAAGCAAGAGAGTTGAGCGTGCCTCTGCAACTAGACGTGTCGGAATTAAATGATCTGCGATGTTTGCGGGCTGCTGAAGGTTACGCCGAACTGGGGATGTACGACGAGGCAAACGCCGAAATTGCAAAAGTTAATCCAACTTGCCGCTTATTTCGTTTATTCGTGGACGCAAAACTTATCTCTGTAGACACTAGCTGACTTCAGCTGACAAAAGAAGAGTTTGGCACAGCTCAAATTGTAGGGCGCCTGTAGCAGACGCGTTCTAAATCGAGATGGCATTTCACAGAAACGCCCTACAATTCTGATCCGTCGGCCACAGCCTGTCGAATCAACGGGCGAGCAGATAAATCGCGACGAGCGCGAGCAGAAAATACGAAACCAGGACTGCCGCGCCGGCGTAATCTTTGGCCATTCGCTGACCGAAAAAAAGCGCGGTGATTGCGATCGCGGAGATAACCGCGCCACAAAATGCAACCGTCGGATCGCGATTAAGAATGATCAGCACGCAGCCAATCGCGCTCAGGCCGCCGGCGGCAATTTCCAGAATGGTAATGATAGTGACGAGAAGCAGAACCATTCCAGCCAATGGACTCTTCGCGAAATGACCTCGAAGAAATTCCAGATTGCCGCGCCGGTCCGCGACTTTATCGATGCCGGATTGCAAAAAGAGAATTGCGAGAAAGATTGAGACGAGAATCTGAAGCAGCCAATTCGCGTTTATCATGCGCAGCGATAACATGAGGCAATACCTGCCACGGCATTAAGTCGCGAGTCAACTAAATCCGCTGGTCACAAATGCGGCGTGACAGAATGATAGGGCGTCTGTGTCAGACGCCTGCCAGAAATTGGCGTTTCACAAAAACGCTCTACAACTCGTGCGTCTTCTGACGTCGCCAAAGTGGATAGACGAGCGCGCCCGCGGCGAGAATACCGACACCAATGCCGGCATTGCGCGGGAATTGAAAAATCGTACTGATTGAAATGGCCCAACACGCAAGAACGAAAAGACCGGTTGTAACTGGATGCCAGGGGACGCGAAGACGATCCTCATCGGATGGTTTGCCTTGAAGACGCGCTCGGAAAATCAGCAGGGACGCGCCAGTTAATCCAAAAAACAGCACGTCGATCGCGACAACGTAATTAAGAATCTGATCATATTTGCCGGTAAAAGCGATCGCTGCCGCGCAAATACCCTGAAGAATGATCGCCACTGTTGGCACTTGCGTCCTCGGGTTGAGATAACCAACGGCCTTAAAGAAGACGCCGTCGCGCGCCATGGCATAGTAAACACGCGGCGCTGTGAGAATGCTCTGGCTAAGGAATCCAAGAGTTGAAACCGCAATTCCGGCCGCGATCACATGGGCACCACGTTCACCCAAAGCACGACGCATCACTTCCGAAGCGGGAATATTTGTGCTCGCGAGACCAGTTACTCCCAGCGCACGCAGACAAGAGTAGCTAACGAGAACATAGCAAAGAATGACACCGATTACTCCGATCAATAACCCGCGCGGCAAATCCCGCTGCGGATCTCGCATTTCACCACTGATGAAACTTGCCGTCTGCCAGCCACCATAAGCGAAAAGGACTGGTACCATGGCCCGGCTGAGACCGGCGAATCCGCCGGAGTCGACCGTCGCACCCATTTCCGTGAGACTTGTTAGGATTGGCCCGAAACATCCCACGCCAATCAGCAACGCAATCGCTACCAGCTTGGTTAGCATCAAGGCGCTCTGCACGTTGCTGCCAGCGCGCACGCCCAAACAATTAATTACCGTCAAAAGGCCGAGGGCGACAGCTGCAAGGAGCTGTTCGGAAATCGAAAGGCCAAATAGTTCGCCGAGATAGCGACCAAAAATGATGCCAGCACCTGCCATTCCGCCGGTCTGAACAACGAGAAGAAGAGTCCACCCGTACAGGAAGGCAACAATGGGATGATAGGCATCCCGCAGGTACGCGTATTGACCACCGACGCGAGGTCGCAGCGCCGCAAGCTCGGCGTAAACGAACGCGCCGATCAGCGCGATCAGTCCGCCCATCAACCAGGCTCCGAGAATGAGCGCCGGTGGGTGGACATTTCGGGCGACGACTGCTGGATTTACAAAAATTCCCGCGCCGATAATGCCGCCCATCACGATCATGGTGGCATCGAACAAACCAAGCCGCCGGGCCAGCGGAACGTCACCCGGCTGTTGACTGTGGGTCGGAGACTTACTTGGCTCTGGTAAACTCAAGCTTTGAGCCGCGCGGGTCCGTAAGAGTCATCTTATTGCCGGATATTTCCATTTGATAAACCGAAGTGGCAATCGATGTCTCAATCTTAATCCTATTGTTGTCTCCAAAACTGTAGCGGCCGCGATTGGTACCCATGACAACCGAGCGATCATCACCAAATTCCCAAACGATCGCGTTTGGATCATCGCCGAGACGCCAGGCACCGACGATTTGATGAGCGGGGCTTCCGCAATCAGTGAAGAGGCCGCAACAGATGATCAAAGCCGTGACCGACCACAGTCGGTAACTCGAAGGAGGCTTCACATCGGCGATTGTGAATGGCGTCTTTGCGATCCGCAAGAAGCTTGTGGTAAATGACGAAGCCGAAGCGTAAATGTTTCCGTAATTCGTCAATTGCTGCTTCCTTCGTCATTAACGCCGGTCCGGCTTGGACGCATTCCCGCGTCGTCGTTCCCTTAGCCTCTGCTTGAGTGTCTCCTTTGGCTCGTCCAATGTCCCGCCATGCTTTCGCCGACGTCGGTAAAAGACGCGTTGAACCAAACCGCGCCAGTCGAACAAATGCTGGTGCAAGGTTGGGTGCGAACGCGTCGGGATTCCAAGGACTTTTCTTTCATTGAGCTCAATGATGGATCGAGTCTGCGCAATTTGCAGATCATTGCCCGCGACAGCCTGCCTAATTATGCGACCGTGCAACGTTTGATCACCGGCGCCTCGATCATTGTCAGAGGAGCGCTGGTAGCGTCGCAGGGAAAGGGTCAAAATTGGGAATTAGTCGCTGACGAACTGACGATCGTTGGCGCATCCGATGAGAGCTACCCTTTGCAAAAGAAAGGGCATACCCCGGAATTCCTGCGCGAGATCGCGCATCTGCGCCCACGTTCGAATCTTTTTGGCTGTGTTTTTCGTGTTCGCAGCCGCCTCGCCTTCGCCATTCATCAATTCTTTCAAGAGCGCGGCTTTTACTACATTCACACCCCAATCATTACTGGGAGCGACTGCGAAGGAGCCGGTGAATTGTTCCGTGTTACTTCCATCGACGCCACTAATCCGCCACGGAAGCCAGACGGCTCGATTGATTACACCAGGGACTTCTTTGGCCGTTCTACTTACTTGACCGTTAGCGGACAGCTCGAGGCTGAAGCATTCGCTTCCGCCTTAACCAAGGTTTATACCTTTGGTCCCACCTTTCGCGCGGAAAATTCGAACACTTCCCGCCATGCTAACGAGTTTTGGATGATCGAACCGGAAATGGCGTTTACCGATTTGCAGGGCAACATGGACCTGGCCGAAGAAATGGTGAAGTATCTGATCCGCGATGCGCGCGAGACGTGCCGGGAAGAACTCGGGCTATTCGCGAAGTTTGTCGACAAGGAGTTACTTTCGCGGCTCGATTTCGTGATCGATCGGCCGTTTCAACGGATCACTTACACCGAGGCGATTGAGCTGCTGAAAAAAAGCGGAGAGAAGTTCGAGTTTCCGGTCGAGTATGAACTGAATCTGCAATCGGAACATGAGCGCTGGCTGACGGAGAAGCATTTCAAATGTCCGGTGACCGTTTTTAATTACCCGAAGAAGATCAAACCTTTCTACATGCGGTTGAACGACGACAACAAAACCGTAACTGCGATGGACCTGCTGGTGCCGGGAATTGGCGAGATCGTCGGGGGAAGCCAGCGCGAGGAAAGACTGGAGGTCCTAGAAGAGAGCATGCGCCGTTACAAAATGGACCCGAAGGACTACAAGTGGTATCTCGATCTGCGCCGTTATGGAACAGTACCGCATTCCGGCTTCGGCCTCGGTTTTGAGCGAATGCTGATGTTTGTGACAGGCGTCTCAAATATTCGGGACGTCATCCCATTCGCTCGCACCCCTGGTAGTGCGGAATTCTGATCTCGAACTGCAGATCACCGGCTTTTGCCGATGTCTGCGGATCATCGGATATCTTGCTCGGTAGAATATTGGATGGGATCCTGACGAAAGAACCGCGCGAACTCGGCATACAATTCCGGATGTTTGGCTCGAAGGGCGCGAGGACGCTGAAAGAACGCCTCCGTGACTACAGCGAAAAACTCTGCCGGATTTTCTGCACCGTAAATATCGAGCACAGTCGGAATTCCCGTATCAGCAGCGGTGCACAGTTCCGCGAATTCCCGACTCAATACTCGCGCCCAGGCTCGATATTCAGCCTTTGTCGCAAGCGCAGGTGCGCCGTCGGTCGCGTAGTCTTCGAAGTCGAGCTGATGCGCGAATTCGTGTAAGACAAGGTTGCGGCCGTCCGAGGGATTGGCCGCGCCGTGCCTGACGTCGTCCCAGGCCAGAACGAGCGACCCAAGGCGACGTCCAGTATGACCAAGCCGGTACTCGTCGCCTTCCTCCCAGATGTTGGCGGCAAGGTGCCGCGTTTCGTGGGCAATGTAGCTCGATGGGTAAACGAGAATCGAAGTCAGTTGCGGATAGTAGTCCGTCTTGCGATGCAAAAGGAGAAGGCATGCCTGAGCTGCGACCGTGACACGGATCTCGTCAGTCAATTCAAGACCTCCGCATCCTTCGAAATGCTTTTCGGCGAGGAAGACTTGAACATGACCCAGCAGTTCGATCTGATCCGCGCGCGGGAGTCGCCGGAAGATTGGAAAGTTACGATTAATGATCGACCGCCAGGCCGCGGGAAATGGTTTCGCCTGCAGCTGCTGGCGGCGTCGCTTTTTCGAAAACCCAAAGGTCATGCCGAGATCTCTGATTCGTTAGCGGGATGAATTATTGAAAAATGAACACGGGGCGATGGCGCTCGATCCGCCAGTCGCGATGTGAAACTGGTTCCTTCTTACGACGCAACAAGATCGGTCTCAGTCGAGACGGTGGATTCTCCCTTGTTTTGCTGCAACGCCTGTTCTAGCGCGCGCCAGGCAAGCATGGCGCACTTGACCCGCTGTGGAAATTTTCGGACCCCCTGCATTACCTGAAGATCACCTAACGTTTTGGGCGGGTCCGCTCTTTCTTCTGTTACCAGATCGTGAAATGCGCGGAACGTCTCCGTTGCCTGGGCGCGACTTTTTCCTTTCAATTTCATTGTCATCAGGGAAGCGGAGGCCTGGCTGATGGCACAGCCGTGTCCGCTAAACTTGATATCCTGCACGCGACCGTCGGGGTGGAATTTCACTGCGAGATGAATCTCGTCACCGCACGCCGGATTATCCCCATGCACCAGGACGGCCGCGTCGGGCAACTCACCAAAATTCCGCGGCCGTCGCGAATGATCCAGGATCACAGCCTGGTAAAGCTCCTCCAGTTCCGGGTTCATGAGAAGAAGCGCACGGCGTCGCTCAGAATTTCGATCATTCGATCGATCTCTTCCTTCGTGTTGTAAAAGTAAAAGCTTGCCCGGGTTGTTCCCGGCAGGCCGAATCTGCGCATCAACGGTTGGTTGCAATGGTGACCTCCGCGCAAGGCCAGCCCGTAACGGTCGGCGAACGTCGTGAGATCGTGGGGATGCGCGGACTTCATCACGAAACCGACCAGCGCGCCACGCTCTGCGCGTGGTCCAAGCACCCGCATTCCCGGCAACTCTTCGAGCCGTTCCATGGCATAATGAGCGAGCTGCATGTCGTGCTCGAAAATCGCGGGGCGTCCGATCTGCTCGATGTAATCAATGGCCGCTTCCAGCCCGATGGCTCCTGCAATATTCGGTGTGCCCGCCTCAAATCGGTGGGGCGCTTTCTTGAACGCGCTTCTTTCAAGCGTCACACTGACAATCATCTCGCCGCCACCATGCCACGGCGGAATCGCACTCAGAATTTCGGCGCGGCCGTAAAGGGCTCCGATGCCCGTCGGCCCACACATTTTGTGACCGGAAAAGGCCAGAAAATCGCAGCCTAACTCCCGGACGTTGATCGGCAGATGCCCTGCGCTTTGAGCGGCATCAATCAGTGTGAGAGCGCCAACATTCCGCGCTTCCTCACAAAGATCGGCTATCGAATTGATTGTGCCGAGCGAATTTGAAACGTGAGTGAAGGCGAAGAGTTTTACTTCGCGAGTGAGCAGTGAAGAAAGCTGCTCGAGCGCGAGGGTTCCATCATCACGAACCGGAACGAAACGCAACCGGACGCCGATCCGTTCGGCAAGGAGCTGCCAGGGCACGAGGTTACTGTGATGTTCCATTTCCGTCAGGAGAATCACATCGCCCTCGCGAAGAAATTTCCCGCCCCACGCCTGCGCTACCAGATTGATGCTTTCGGTAGTTCCGCGTGTAAATACGATCTCGTCCGGGCTGGCAGCGCCGAGATACTCCGCCACTCGACGCCGTGATCTTTCGTACGCTTCCGTCGCACGCGAACTCAGTTCGTGCAGACCACGGTGCACGTTGGCGTTGTTGTGCTCGTAATAATTCTGGAGCGCGTCAAGAACTTTTCTCGGTTTCTGGGAGGTTGCAGCGCTGTCGAAGTAGATCAAAGGCTGACCATGGGCCTTCTCGTGGAGAATAGGAAAATCCTCACGGATAGCCTTCCAATCGACGTCTGCGGTAGCGACCCGGTGCATGGCCTAATGTGCTCCGTCCAATCCCGCATGCCAATTTATTCAGGGACCGCCGCGGTAGGTCATATCCAGACAGTGGGACCACACTCGCGGTGCAAGTGCGCGAATCTCAGATTTTCCTTCGCCTTATGGCATTGGCTGCTTGAGATCGTGAAGTTCTTGCCGATATCGATTCAATTTGTCGTTATACTCAACTAATTGCCCGTCCGTATATCCGTTCTTCCGGAGAAGGCTGATCTGAGCCTGAGAAGCGATTCGTGTTTCGAGGCTTTCTTTCTGTGCTTTGCAGGCCTCAGCATGTCGCATGTTCTTCAGGGTATGGTCCACAGCACTTGGCTTTTGCTTGCTCTCTCTCGCAACCTGATTTTGCTGCCCCCGACGTTCCCGTTCAATTGCGGCCACGCGTTGCGTGGCCAGTTCGTCGTAGGCTTCTTTTGGCTCACCGTCAGAACGTTCGCATCAACTCTCAAGGCTTCGATTAGTGCCGGGCTAGCTCCCGATCGAACCAATGTAACCTCGGCTTGTGCGTCAGGTTTTTCGGTAACACATCGGCGGATTACCTCCGCGATCATCGCCGGAATCCTTGTATCCATTGCGCAGCATCAAAGAGACTTCCTTGAGCGACATGGCCTGCCGCGCGGGCTGATAATCCGCCGGCAGAAGGCAGAAGGGCGTGTTCCGCTTGGCGTGGCGGGCGGCCGGAGCCGGAAAGACTCAAGACCGCAATGCCGAGCCAAGTAGCGCTGGTTAGAGCATGCATGCGATGGCTATCTGATTGCGCTAGTGAATGTCAGGACCGGTCGAGCTGCTTTCACGCCGGAGTTGTTAAGGATGGCACGCTGGCTTGCCCCGTTTGACGACACGTGCCGCCATGGCGGGATGAGTGGCCGTACCTCCCAGGTAACGGATGCTACGTTTCAAACACTGAGCTATCTTGAGGATGAAGCGCTTACACATTCGATAGATTTCGCTTCACGCGCGCGCCGCGTCTTTGCTATAATTCCTAGAAATTAAACCGTAACCGCCCTTTTTTTAAGGCAGCAGTTTCGTCCCATTCCATGAAGACTTGCATCGCCCGCCATGTGGCAATTTATGTTCTGATTGCCCTCACCGGTTATGGTATCGGCGCCTGTCGCCAGAACGTAATCCTTAATCCCAGCGAGGATGACCTGGTGGTCCTTAACGGCTGTGTCGTTTCCGCGTGCAACTATCTGGCCGCTATCAAAACTCAGCACAAATTGGAGCAAAACTTTTGGGCAAAAATTCTCCTCGTTCGATATGCCGGTCACCCCGCCGGCCATGCCTATTGCGTATGGGAAACCGATGGCACTATTTATGGCTATGATCGCAATGCCGGCGGATTTCCGATTCCCGTCTATACCCACGACGCGAAGTCGATCGCCATCATTTTGGCCGAGGAATTGTCAACGCATCTTCGCCAAAAACTGTCAGTGAGCCAGGCCGACTTCGTAGAACCCTCGAGCAAGGTACGAAATTATTGGGGAGTCCTTTAGGTTAGGAATGGCGTGTTTTCGGTTCCCGCCGTCCTTCACCCCCCCTCTCTCCTCTTCGGAGGAGAGAGGGTTAAGGTGTGTTTCTGATACGAGGCACGCGCTTCCGCGCCTCCTGGACATGCGGAACCATATCCCTTCGAGTGTCGCTTGAAGTGTTGGAGCCGATGCGCAATGAGATCTTCCAGTCCTTGCCTCAACCGAACCAACCAACAAATCACCGGTGCAAAAAACCTTGGTCGCTCATTATTTGCATGTCACAATGATTTTACCGCGATGACCACGAATGTCGGCGCCTCCAAAACCAGAGTAATTTTCTGGGGCGTCCGCGGTTCTATTCCAACACCTGGGTCCGGCACAGTCCGGTACGGCGGTAACACCAGTTGCGTGGAAGTGCGTGCCGAAGGCGAAATCATCGTCCTCGACGCCGGCTCAGGAATTCGCCTTCTCGGCCAATCGTTGCAACGCGAGTTCGGTTCCGATCCAATCCGGCTCGCGATCCTGATTTCACACACCCACTGGGACCACATCCAGGGACTCCCTTTTTTTCTACCGGCTTACAGCGGGAAAAACCAACTCCGGGTCTTCGGTTATGACGGCACCCGCGCGAGACTGGGGGAAATTCTCGCCGGTCAGATGGAGACACCGTTTTTTCCAGTCACGATGGCGGAGTTGCCTGGAAAAATTCAAATTGAAGAACTCAAGGACATGGATTTTGAGATTGGGAAACTGCGGGTGTGCTCGAAGTTTTTGAATCATCCGGGAGTTTGCGCGGGCTATTGCATTCACACGCCGGCCGGTTCGGTTGTTTACATGCCAGATAACGAACCGTTCGAACAGCTCGATGTACAATTACGAAATCGCGGGGTAGAAAATACCGCGCGTACGTTCAAATCGCCGTCAGAAGAACGGACTGATCTCATCCAGTTTTTGCGCGGGACCGATCTGCTCATTCTGGATGCACAGTACACCGATGAGGAATATCAACGGCACATCGGCTGGGGACACGGCTCGAT
>Ga0066705_10000748_pt1 | contig 10055 bp, 8 predicted proteins | sample GraSoiAngelo_154_FD_66506 | JGI IMG/M metagenome (GOLD analysis project Ga0066705, IMG submission 66506) | Grasslands soil microbial communities from the Angelo Coastal Reserve, California, USA - 14_1009_13_20cm | ecosystem: Environmental > Terrestrial > Soil > Grasslands | place: USA... | reverse complement strand
GGCCGATCCCTAAAGTGGGCGGCTCCGCCCAGGCCAAAGTCAATGCAAGGGTCCCGCCACTTCGCATTAGCAACGGCCGTCGCGATCTTCCTGGTCGTGGCTGCTCCCGGCACAGCGCCGGCGTCTGCCGCTACCCCGAAAGCCACCAGCATCCCGCACGTCGCAGCGACCACGGCGCATGTGCAGCGCGAGGTTTTTGGTTTCGCGCTCGCCAGCAGCCTCGCCAATCCGTCCTTCGGTTACCCGAGCTGGAACTTCGACCTCCTGTCGACGGTGGCGTTCTTCGGCCTTCACGTGGGCGGCACGGGGTACTTCGCCGGCGATTCCGCATGGTCGACCTGGAACTCTTCGTCGCTGACCGGCCTTGTCTCAGTCGCCCACCAGCACGGCACCAAGGTCGTGCTCACGGTCGTCCTCCAGGACTTCAGCCCGAACACGCCTGACATGTGCGCCGGGCTCCAGCATGCCGACAACACGGTCGCGGAGACAGTGAACCAGGTGAAGGCCAAGGGCCTCGACGGAGTCAACATCGACTACGAAGGGCTCGACGGCAGCTGCGGCACCAACGATCCGTACTGGGCGCAGCACGCGTTCACCACATTTGCCGCAAAGATGCGGGCCGGGCTCGGCTCGGCGTACTACCTGTCTGTCGACACCTACGCATCGAGCGCGGCCGACGGTTACGGATTCTTCGATGTCCCCAACCTCGCGTCCTACGTCGATTCATTCTTCGTCATGGCGTACGACCTCGAGTACTCGAACTACTCGCGCTTCCCAACTAGCTGCTCCCGATTCTGCCTCGGCCCGACGGCGCCGCTGAGCGGCTACTACTACAACGACGCGAGCGTTGCTTCTCAGTACGCGTCGGCCGTTGGCGCGGGCAAGGTGATCCTGGGCGTGCCGTACTACGGACGCAAGGCGTGCGTGGGCGGCGCGGTTCCCAACGGATATCCGACGTCGGACGTGTCGGCGGACAGCTACCTGGACGCTCTGACCGAGTCGACGGACCCCGCAGTCGGGGCGGGGAGCTATACAACACATCGCGACGCAAACTCGTCAGGCGGGGAGCGATGGGACACCTGGTACAACACCTCGCTCGGCTGCACGCGCGAGCTCTACTGGGACGACGCCGTCTCCCTTGGCAAGAAGTACGACCTCGTCAACGCGAACAGGCTGCGCGGCGTCGGCATCTGGAACCTCAACTACGGCGGCGGTGCGCCCGAGCTGTGGAAGGCGTTGGCCGGCCACTTCTCTTCGTGCGCGAGCGTGAGCGTCGCTCCAAGCCCGGCCTCACCCCAGGTTGCGGGCACCACCGTGACCTTCACCGCGAGCTCGACCGGATGCGCACAGCCGCTCTATCAGTTCTGGGTCCGGCCTCCTGGTACGCAGGCGTGGCAGATCGTTCAGGCCTACTCGAGCAGCAGCACCTTCAGATGGAACACCGCGAGCCTGGCTGCCGGCACCTACCTGTACACCGCCTGGGCCCGCGACGCGTCGAGCGGCGGCACCCAGTGCAGCTCCCTCGGCTGCAACGACGCTTTCTTCGCCGCGGCTTCGTTCACGGTGGTCAGGCCGTGCACCTCGGTCACCGACTCGGTCTCGCCGACCTCCCCGCAGCTTTCCGGCACGCCCGTCACCTTCAGCGCAAGCGCAGCGGGCTGTCCGCATCCCCTCTACCAGTTCTGGACGCTGGCGCCTGGCTCGCAGACATGGCAGGTCGTGCAGCAGTACTCGAGCAGCGCCACCTTTACCTGGAAGACCGCGGCCCTGCCCACCGGCACATATCTGTACACGGTGTGGGCTCGAGATGCATCGAGCACAGGCACGGTCTGCAGCTACCTGGGCTGCAACGACGCCTACTATCCGGGCACCCAGTTCGGCCTCACCACGCCATGCAAGTCCGTTACGGACGCAGCGACCCCGAGCTCGCCGCAGCTGGCCGGCGCGGCGGTCACATTCTCGGCGAGCGCGGCCGGCTGCCCACACCCGCTCTACCAGTTCTGGGTCTTGACTCCCGGCTCGACCACATGGCAGATCGTGCAGCCTTACTCGACCAGCTCTACCTTCACCTGGAAGACCTCGGGCCTCGCGCCGGGCACCTACCTCTACACCGTTTGGGCCCGTGACGCGGCGAGCACCGGCACGGCCTGCAGCTACCTGGGATGCAACGACGCGTACTTTCCCGGCACCGCCTACCTCGTGGACAAGCCGTGCGCCTCGGTCACCGACTCGGTCACGCCGGGCGGCCCGCAGCTGAGCGGCACGAAGGTCACGTTTGCCGCCTCCGCCTCGGGATGCCTGCATCCGCTCTACCAGTTCTGGATCCTGCCCCCGGGCAGCACGACCTGGCAGATCGTGCAGCCATACTCCACGAGCTCGACGTACACGTGGAGCACGTCCGGACTGACTCCTGGCACGTATCTCTACACAGTCTGGGCACGCGATTCGGCCAGCTCGGGCACGGCCTGCAGCTACCTCGGCTGCAACGACGCCTACTACCCAGGCACTGCCTACGCCATCGACAGGCCATGCACGGCGGTGACCGACGCCGTCACGCCCACCTCACCGCAGCACGCGGGCGCGGCCGTCACGTTCACAGCCACCTCCGGCGGCTGCCTCCATCCCCTGTATCAGTTCTGGATCCTTGCTCCGGGTTCCCACACCTGGCAGATCGTCCAGGCTTACTCGCCGAAGGCGAGCTTCACCTGGAGCACCGGCGGACTAGCGCCCGGGACCTATCTCTATACGGTGTGGGTTCGCGACGCCAGCAGCACCGGGACCGCGTGCAGCTACCTGGGCTGCGACGACGCCTTCTTCCCGGGCACCCCTTACACGCTGACGTGATGCCGAGCGCCTTGCGGCGATCGCGAGGTAACCGATGAGGAGCACGAACGCCAGCACGATCGTGTTGTAGATGAACACGTCGACGACGAAGCTCCACAGGGTCGCGGCGTAGAAGGCCGCGAGGACTCCGACAAACGCCGTCTCACCAGACCGGACGCGTCGATAGGCGAGCTCGGCGCCGAATCCAACCAGCGCGAAGAAGGCGAGCGCGCCCGGAATGCTGAAGTCCTGGACCACGCCGCGAAACGCGGTGTAGATGTTGTACTGCGAGCCGTCGATCACCATCTGGTCGGTGTAGAGGCCGGCCACCCGCGTGTGGATGTGGAACAGGTCGAAAAAGCCGGCGAACGTGTACTGGCCGAACGTGGGGTGGAGGGAGGCTGAGACTCCGTTGCTCTGCAGCCACACAGAGAACACGCCGAGGTACGGGAACACGCTGAGCCAGAGCGACTGCACGACCGCGGCCGGGCGACCGCTCGACCAGCCGGCATAGCGAGCCATCTGGATCAAGACGAAACCGATGGCCACGACGACCACGCCGGCAGCCAGCCAGGCCACACGCTGCCACGTCAACGCCGGCGCCCTGCCGGCGGCGACGCACGTGGCGAAGTATGCGCTGGCTCCAAGGGCGAGCGACAGCAGCAATGACGACCTCGTGGTCAGGATCACCGTGATCATCACCGACGGCGCCAGCGACACGAGGGAAAGCCAGCGTGCCGAACCCCTGGTCCGGATGCCGAGCATCACCCCGCTCAACATCGGTCCGAGGTAGGTCGCCGTCGTCAGGACGCGAGCGGCCGCCGGCTCGGCCCAGGTGCCCCCGTTGCGAGCGACGGCGAGCTTGTGGATCGTCTGGACGATCGCGTCGAACGACAGAAGGCGGACGGCGCTGCTGCTCGACTCGACGCTGTACAGGATGATCGCGACCGCGGCCAGGCCGAGCACAGTGCATGCCGCGATCGCCCAGCCGAGATAGGGTGGTTCGCCGGGTTGCGTCTGGGGCGTGTACCCGGTGGGCAGCCGTCTCTGGGCAATCCAGGCGCCGAGCCATAGCGCAGCGCAGGCGGCGGCGACGAACAACATGCCGGCCGGCTGGATCGCAATCGGACTGGCGAGCAAGGGCAGCCCGCCGAAGACGCACCAGTAAGCGGCGAAGAACGCGGCCGGCGCGTACCAGCTACCGCCTGTTCGCCGGGCGCCCCACGCCACCGCCAGGACAAGGACGAAGGTGGCTGCCGCCAGCCAGGTCACGGTCTAGAAAAAGGTGCGGGCCAGGTAGCGCGAGGCCTGCCTGCGATAGCGGGACGTGTCGCGGTTCCACAGACCGCGGGCGGCGCTGCGCTCGGTGTGCTGGATGACCACGGCGGGCTCATACAGCACCGTCATGCCCAGCCGTCGCGCGGTCTCGGCGACGAAGATCTCCTCGCCGAAAAGGAACGCGCCGTGCTCGAGGGTGCCGCCGCGCTCGAAGTAGCTGCGATGTAGCGCGATGAATGAACCATGCGGGGCGTAGATCTTCTCCGGGAACGCAGGAGTTCCGGCGGGGCGCTCCTTCGTCAGACCGTCGAGCGCACGATGCTTCATCCAGCTGATGCTCTGGTACACCATGTCGACCGGGTAAGCGCTGAAAATCCAGCTGTTAAGCCGCATCCGATACGGGCTCGGCCGCGCACGCATGTAAGGGTTCTGGTCTACGGCGGAGTTCAGAGTGTTGATCGACGGCGCGATGACCGCTGGTTCCTCGCCCTTGTGAATTTCGACCAGGCGCTGCAGCACCTTGCTGTCCGGCAGGTAGACATCGGGGTTGGAGACGATCACCCACTCGGGAAGCGGATTCGCCAGCAGGTAGTCGGCGAGAGCTGCGGCCGCCCCCCCGAAGTAGCCGAGGTTCTTGCCGCTCGCGAACGCTGTCACATGGGGATCGGCGCTTACAGAATCGGGCACGGCGCCGTTGCCGGCGGCCGGGCTGTTGTCGACCACGACGACGTGCAAGGGCGAGCTCAGCGACTGTTCGAGCACGCTCGCCACGAAGCGCTGCGTTTCGGCGGGCTTGCGGTAGTTGACGCAGATGAGAAGGACGGCATCCTGAGCCGTCGCCGATGCCTGTTCAGGCCTGGCGGTGAGTTCGGTGGAGCCTTCTATCAAGAGAGGTCGCTCAGCTTGGACGAGCGGCAGAATCGGGCCGGCACTCGAGGCATCTTAACAGTCGCTTACCGCGACGTCGCGACGCCGACCGCGTAAAGATTCTTATATCTATTGTCTGTTCCGGCCGAACCGTCGAGCTCGGCGGGCTCGCTGTACGTCGCCATTCCGTCGTGCACCGCACCGAGGGTGGGCAGCCGGCCGTACATGACTCGTTTGAGGATCGATTTGGCTCGCATCGAGCCCGGGATGAGCTTGTAGCGCACGGCAAGATGCCGGATTCCGTCGAGCATGCGGTCGCGCGACGAGGCGGGTTCCACCGCGAAGTTGCCGTACATCCGCACGTCGAAGCCGGATTGCTCGAAGAGGGTGCCGACTTCGGCCAGATTCGGGTACCGCGTGCTGTAGGGGCTGGGGTTGAAGTCCGGACGGTCGCGATTGGGGAGGCAGACCATCAATCTGCCGCCTGGTTTCAAGACCCGCCTACACTCGGCGAACGCGGACGCCTGGTCGGGCACGTAGTAGATCATCTCGAGCATCACCACGGCGTCGAAGATGTGGTCGCGAAAGGGCAGGTGCTGCGCGTCCATGCGTACGAGGTTCGCATCCGGCAGGTGCCTGCGCGCCTCGCGCAGCAGCGCCATCGTGTAGTCGCCACCCACGACCATTCGGGCGTGCGAAGCGAGGTACGGCAGGCCCATGCCGCTGCCGCATCCGATCTCGAGGACGGTGCCGCCCTGGCCGACCTCCGCCGCCATGCGGTAACGGAAGTACTGCATGGCCAGCTGCTCCGGCGAAGCGCCCAGGCCCCAGGTCTCGGTGACGGTCGAGAAGTCGCCCGTCACCTGCGAAACGGAACGAGAAACGTCTTGACCAGGATCGACAGGTCGTCGCGAAGGGTGGCGCGCCGCGCGTACTCCAGGCCGAGGCGCATCTTCTCGGGCCGGATCAGCCTGTTGTAGGCCTCGTTGGGGTCGGCGTGTCCCGCCAGGATCTCGCCTTCGTTGTGGAACCTGAGCGATGACCAGTCCGTGATCCCGGGTCGGACGCTGAGGATCTCGCGCTCCTCCTCGGTGTAGTTGGCGACCTCCTGCGGCACCTGCGGTCGAGGACCGACGAGGCTCATGTCGCCTTTGACCACGTTGATCAGCTGCGGCAGCTCGTCGAGCTTGTACCGGCGCAGGAATTTCCCTGTCGATGTCAGTCGTGGATCGTCATCCGGGGTGTCGGCGCCGCCGATCTTGTCGGCGTTCATCACCATGCTGCGGAACTTGTACATGCGAAATTCGCGGCCGCTGAGCCCGATCCTCCTGCCTGCGTAGAGGACGGGACCGTCGCGGTCGATCAGGCGGACCCGCGCCCACACCGCGAGCAACAACGGCGAAGTGACGACCAGTCCGATCGATGCCAGAGCGAGGTCGAAGGCGCGCTTGGCGGGCCTGGACCGCGTCAGCGGTAAAAGTCCTTGATCGCGCCCGCGACCTCGAGGATCTGCGCCTCGTCCAGCTCGTTGTTCAGGGGCAGCGAGAGCACGCGCGCGCAGAGCTCCTCGGTCCGCGGAAGCTTGAAATGGTCGAGCCCCACGGGCTGCTTGTGGTTCGGCACCGGTCCGGGCGAGACCAGCGTCTCGATTCCCTGCTTCGCCAGGTGGCCGGCGAGCTCGTCCCGCCGCTCGGCTTCGATGACGTAGTTCTGGTAGATGTCGAAGAAGGGACCGCCGTCCGGCCCGGGCGGACGCGCGACGGCTCCGACATCGGCGAGCTCTTCGTCGTAGATCGCGGCCAGCCGCCGCCGCTCGTTGATCCACTGCGGGACCTTGCGCAGCTTCAGGTCGAGGACGGCCGCCTGCAGGTTGTCGAGCCGGCAGTTCCAGCCCCAGCCCGAAAACCCGGTCTTCGAGACGCGACCGTGGTCGCGGAGCTCGCGCAGCCGCTGCGCGAGCTGCGGGTCGCTAGTCACCACAGCGCCGGCATCGCCGAACGCGCCGAGGAGCTTGGCCGGGTAGAAGCTGAACGCGCCGGCCACGCCCCACGCGCCTCCGCGCACGCCCAGATACGCCGCGCCCAGCGCCTGCGCGGTGTCCTCGATCACAGGCAGGTTGTGCGCCCGGGCGATCTCCATCAGGCGGTCCATCTGCACCAGGCGGCCGTTCAGGTACACGGGCATGAGGGCCTTGGTCCGCGGCGTGATCGCCGCTTCGACCAGGTCAACGTTCATGTTGTGGTCGGCGCCGACGTCGACCAGCACCGGAGTCGCACCGACGTGGTGGATGACCGCCATCGTGGCCATGAAGGTGTGCGAGACCGTGATCACCTCGTCCCCGGGTCCGATGCCGAGCGCCTCCAGCAGAAGACGCATGCCGTCCGTGCAGTTGCTGACCCCGATGGCGTCGGACGTGCCTACGAACGCAGCGAGGTTGTGCTCGAAATCCTCCATCTGGTGGCGCATGATCAGGTCGCCCTTCGACAGCACGTCGCGCATCGTGTCCATGACCTCGGCCTCGATACGCTGAAACTCTTTGCCCGGTTCCCAGAATCTAACCGACACGTCTGTAGCTCCTCGCGATGATCTGCTGGATGGTTTTCAAGACTGACTCCTCGTCGAGCCCGTGCAGCGACTTCAGGTAATTCTGATCGCCGACGGTCTTGTTGAATTCCGGCCGGAGGCCGATCCGTTTCAGCGGCGCGTGTCCAGGCGGGAGCTCGGCCATCACCTCGGCCACCGCGCCGCCCAGACCACCCTCGACGCTGTGCTCCTCGAGCGTGAAGACGTGAGCGGTCTCGGTCGCGGCCCTGGCCACCGCCTCCTTGTCGATGGGTTTCACCGTATGCATGCTCACCAGGCGAACACCCACGTCCTGCGCCACCAGCGTGCGAGCCACTTTGTCCGCCGTGGCGAGCATGCCGCCCGAAGCGATGAGCGTCAGGTCGGTGCCTTCGCCCAGGGTGATCGCGCGGCCCAGCTCGAAATTCGGTTCCTTCTCGTGCACGACAGGTTCGCCCGCCTTGCCCAGCCGCAGGTAGGCGGGACCATCGAGCTCGACCACAGCTCGTGTGGCCAGGCGCGCCTCGACCGGGTCGCCGGGGGCGACCACCACCATGTTCGGCAGGGCCCGCATGATCGCGACGTCCTCTGACGCGTGATGCGTCACGCCCAGGTTTCCGTACGCGACGCCCCCGCCCACTGATACGACCTTGACGTTGGCGCGGTGGTAGCAGACGTCGTTGCGGATCTGCTCGAGGCAACGCAGCGTGGCGAAGTTGCCAATCGAGTAGGTGAACACGATCTTGCCGGTGAGCGCCATGCCGGCGGCGAGGCCGATCATGTTCTGCTCCGAGACGCCCGCGTTGACGAACTGGTCAGGGTGCTTTTGGGAGAACTCCTCGATCACCGAGAAGCCCAGGTCGCCGACGATGAGGCAGACGCGCGGATCGCTGTCGGCCAGCTCGTTGAGCGCCTGGATGAACGCCGTCCTCATGAAGCTTCGACCTCCGCCAGCGCCGTGACCAGCTCCTCGGGGGTCGGCGCGCGGTAGTGCCACAGCACCTTGCCCTCCATCCAGCTCACGCCCTTGCCCTTGATCGTGTGCGCGATGATCGCGGTCGGCCGGCCTTTCTCGAACGGCACGAGTTCGAACGCCTTGCTCAACGCAGCCACATCGTGACCGTCCACCTCGCGCGTCGACCATCCGAAGGCCCGGAACTTGTCAGCGAACGGCTCCAGGCGGAGCGTCTTGTCGACCGCGTCCAGGCTCTGGATCTTGTTGTAGTCGATGACGATGGTCAGGTTGTCGAGCTGGTGATGGCCGGCGAAGAGGATCGCCTCCCAGTTGGAGCCCTCATCGCACTCGCCGTCGCTCATCACCACGAAAACCCGCCACTTTGCGCCGGCGCGCTTGCCCGCGAGCGCCATGCCTGCGCCCACCGGCAGCCCGTGGCCAAGCGATCCGCTCGAGAACTCGATGCCTGGAACTCCGACGTGCGTGACATGGCCGTACATCTGGCTTCCGTTTCGCGCGTAACCCTCGAGGCGGTCCGCGGGCATGAACCCGGCCTCCGCCACGGCCGCGTAAGTGATGGCGGCGGCGTGTCCCTTGGACATGATCAGCCGGTCGCGGTCGGGCCAGTCGGGGCGGAGCGGATCGACGCGCAGGATGCGTCCGTACAGCACTGCCAGGATGTCAGCGACCGAAAGGCACGACCCGATATGAGAGGTCTTGGCCTGGCTGATCATCCTCAGCGAGTGGGAGCGCAGCTTTCGCGCGGCGCTGCGCAGCTCGTCGTCTGTGGCCCGGCTGTTCAAGCCTACGGAATGCTAACAAAAGCGATGTAGGGGTCGAACTCGAGCCGTTCCAGGCGCAGCTTGTCGATGCCGAGGGTGTCGAGGAGCGCGAGCGTTTCGCCAGGCCACACGGGGTTGTCGAGCTCGTCGAAGGCGAGGATGGCGCCTCTTGTCATGCGTGGGACGAATGCATCGATGGCGGCCTTGGTCGGCTCATAGAGGTCGAAGTCGAGGAACAGGAGGCTGACCACGAGGTGCGGGTGGCTCTCCATGAAGTCCGGAATCGTTTCCGTTGCGTCCCCTCGGACCAGCTCGACCTTGGGGATGTGGCCGAGAAAACGATCTTTGTCGTAGAGCTCGATCAGCCGCTCCAGCTCCTCGTAGGAGTCGGCGCGGAGCTCGCCGCGCTGGGCCCAGCCATGCCCCGCACGGTCGTGGAGCGAGATGGCGGGGAAGCCTTCGAAGGTGTCGAATCCGTAAATGCGTCGGGTCAGGTTGTTCGGTTCCATGACCGCGCTCAGCTTGGCCCATGTCATCAAGCCGAAACCACGGTTGACGCCGCACTCGACGATCGAGCCTTTGACCGGGATGACCCTCTTGAACAGCTCATACAGCGCGATCAGGCGGGTGAGGTGCTGGCGGCGCATGTACTTCGGGAAGTTCTCGATACGCACCTCGACCGGGTCCGAGGAGGCCTCGAAGACCTTCTCGATCTCCTTGCCCACCATTCGCTCCTGGGCGGAGCGAAACGACTTCACGTGCGCGTTGCTACGGGACATCGGCGATCC
>Ga0066705_10000746_pt1 | contig 10061 bp, 11 predicted proteins | sample GraSoiAngelo_154_FD_66506 | JGI IMG/M metagenome (GOLD analysis project Ga0066705, IMG submission 66506) | Grasslands soil microbial communities from the Angelo Coastal Reserve, California, USA - 14_1009_13_20cm | ecosystem: Environmental > Terrestrial > Soil > Grasslands | place: USA... | reverse complement strand
CGGATCGCCGCCGAACAATGGCGACATGCCCTCAACGGATAAGTCCGAGTCAGGGATTGAACCTGGCGAAGAGCGCAATAAGGCCGAGATGATAACAAACCGTCCGACGCCCGACACCGCAAAGGAATTAAGAGATTCGACTGCCGATCCATTTCGTCACGGTCAAAGCCGGATCGGTCACGGCAGCGTTTTGATCGCCGCGATCACGAGTTGCACAAATACGAGTAACCCAAGCGTGATGCTGGCCGCCGGTTTACTGGCGAAGAAAGCGGTTGAGCGTGGGCTGCGCATCGATCCAGCGGTAAAAACATCTCTCGCGCCGGGCTCGCGCGTGGTCACGGACTATCTCGACAAGACCGGCCTGCAAAAATATCTCGATCAACTTGGATTCAATCTCGTCGGCTACGGGTGCACGACCTGCATCGGCAACTCAGGACCACTTCATCCAAAGATTGAGAAAGCGATTAACGAATATGATCTCGTTGCAGCCTCAGTCCTCTCGGGAAATCGAAATTTCGAAGCGCGTGTACATCAAAACATCAAAGCGAACTTTCTTATGTCCCCCCCGTTGGTCGTCGCGTTCGCGTTGGCCGGGCGCGTGGATGTCGATCTTACAAACGAGCCGATCGGGAAAGATAAAGACGGCAAGGAAACTTTTCTGCGAGATCTCTGGCCGAGTTTGAAAGAAGTGCGCGACGCGATGCAATCGGCGCTCAAGCCGGAGATTTTCCGCAGGCTGTACCGCGATTTCGCCGATCAAAATCCCAAGTGGAACGAAATCCAGTCGAGTACAGGCGAAGTTTATCAATGGGACGAAAAAAGCAATTACATTCACGAGCCGCCGTTCTTTAAGGATTTCTCGATGGAGGTGGGGAAGATCGAGAATATCTTCGGCGCGCGCGCTCTGGGAATTTTCGGCGACTCGGTAACGACCGATCATATTTCGCCGGCCGGCGCCATCAAGCCGACTTCGCCGGCCGGTCAATATTTGATGTCCCGAGGAATTAAGCCGGAAGATTTTAATAGTTATGGCAGCCGGCGCGGAAACGATCGGGTGATGACGCGCGGCACGTTTGCAAACGTGCGGATCAAGAATCTGATGGTACCAGGCACCGAGGGCGGCATCACCATTCATCAGCCGAGCGGCGAGCGAATGTCGATCTATGACGCGGCGATGCGCTATGCAAAAGAAAAGGTGCCGCTCGTCGTTCTTGCTGGCCATGAATATGGCACTGGTTCATCACGTGATTGGGCAGCGAAGGGAACACGTTTGCTCGGCGTGCGAGGCGTGGTCGCGGCCAGTTTTGAGCGCATTCATCGATCCAACCTGGTCGGTATGGGCGTATTGCCTTTGCAGTTTCTCGAGGGAACGAACGCGCAAACGCTCAAGCTCGACGGCTCCGAAACGTTCTCCGTCACCGGTCTGTCCGAATCGATGGGACCGGGACAGCAGGTGATGTTAGAAATTCAGCGCGCGGGCGGGACCGATTCCATTCCTGTGAAACTGCGCATCGATACGCCAATTGAAGTCGATTACTATCGACACGGCGGAATTCTTCCCTTTGTCCTTCGGGAGTTGCTCGCGAAAAATCGGCTGGATCAGTCAGCCACTTTGCGAACCCGATAACGGACTCGGATTCGCTCCGGTTCCGGGACGGGGCAAGATCGCGCTCAGGCCGCTTATTGACCGACCAGAACTAAGCGTTGATTTCGCGGGCGAAAATCTGGACGTGCGAACCTTCCGCGATAAATGCGGAAGCAGGCGGCCTATTCAATACATCGGCAAATTCGCTACCGTACAACGTTGCCATATCACCGATCAGTTGAAAGGTGTCGGCCGGCCAAATCTTCCAACGAGGATGTTCGACGCGATACTCGCTGCAACCGCCACGAACACTCGTATAACCCCAGTAATGCTCGGTGATGAACTCTTCGTGCGTGCCGGCAAGGACCGGAACAGGATCACCCGAAGCAGACATGGCAATTGATTCCCACTTGGAATTGCGCCGCCAACTATACTCGACCTTCACGGCTCGATCGCGGTGTTCAACATAGTGCTTCATTGGTAAAGCCATGTATCGTTCGCCGTAAAACAACTGCGCCAAGAGGCTGACCGCCTTCTTGGGCACGATCTCACGTACGAAACAAACTCCCCGTCGCCAGGTATCAGCCGATCTTCGGCGGACGTAAAAACGCAGATTTACCTCCTCGAAGTCGCGATGGCATGGGAAAGCGATGGTTAGAACCCGGGTATCGAGAAACAAAAGGCCAACTATGCTGATGTAGGTTTCGCTCTGGAAGAAGTCCATTTCAACGCCCTTGGGAACCAAAGGGGCAAGCAGCTCCGGCTCGACGCGGTAGTTCAGCATCGCAAGATACCGCCAATTGGCAGCGAGAAACGGCCTTAGCACCTGCCGAAGCTAGTGAAGTAACCTCTCCAAGGAAGCGTCCGGTTCGGCCCCGAGCTCCGTCGCCTTGACATAGTGGCGCTTGGCTAATTCTTTGGAAGGAGGCGAAGCTGTGGCGTAAATGACAGCGAGGTTGAAGTGCGCATCGGCATAGTCCGGTTTGACCGAAATTGCTTCCAGCATCTCTTTCTCCGCCGCCTCCTGCCATCCCTTCTGGCTCGCAGTGATGCCGAGATAATTATGGGCTGCGGCGCTCTTTGGGTTAATGGCGAGCGACTTAGTTAACTCATTTAAAGCGTCGTCAAACTTACTCTGACGATAATAAACAATGCCCAAGGTAGTATGCGCAAATTCGTCTTTCGGCGCAATCGCCACTGCCTTCTTTAGAGTAAGTTCGGCCGCTTTTAGCTTGCCTGTTCTAAAGTAAATCACGCCTAAGTTCGAAAGCGAATAGAGGTTGTTAGGGCTTTTGGTTAATAACTCCTGATATTGTCGCTCGGCCGCGTGATACTTCCCTCGGTCAAAGTTTTCCTTCGCTTGCCGCGCGACATCCACCAAGTCGGGAGGAACATCCGGTTTGAAGACCGATTGCAGATTGCCTTCTGGAACAGCATTGGACGATTCCGGTTTTTCCCCCACATCGGTCGGTGCTTTGCCGGTCGTGCTCGGTTTAGCATAAGTAAAACTAGCTCGAACCGTGTTTGGACTATCGTCCGAGATAGACACCACCGGTTGACGCAACAGAGCAAGTTCTTCATCGGTCAACTTCGTCACCGGTTGGGCAAGCAGCGCGATCTGCTCGTTCAGCGAATCGGACTTGATTTTAAGCTTGTCGAACTCAGCCAACATCAGCTTCTTGGCTTGCTCACGCCGAGCCTCTTCCTGACGCTCGCGCACGACAATATTGCGGAGGATTTGATTCTCGCGCGTAAGCTTCGTCGTCTCCTCTGCATTCGCCCCGGTGAGCTTCGCTTTCTCGAGCTGCGAGGACGCGTCCTCCAGCTGGGCACGCAAGTTGGTGACCGTGACCTCAAAGTCCTTATTCTGCTTTTCGCTCGCGGCCAATTGCGCTCGTAAGTTCTCCAGCTGTTTCCTTACCTCGGCGAGCTCCTCCTCCCTCTTCGGCTTGTCTTCACTAATCTCGCGCACCGTCTTCTCCGCGGTCTCCAGTTTTTGTTTTAGATCCGTGTTCTCGGCCACCAGCAATTGCACGCGGTTCTCCGCATCTTTCAATCCGGCCAGTTGTCCGCGTGCCTCATCCCGCTCTTTCGTCACCTTCGCGATTTGCGAATTGGCATCGACGAGCTTCGCGTTCTGCGAGTCGCGCTCTTTTTCGGCTGCGGCGCGCCCTTCTTCCGCGGCAGTGAGCGCTTTCTTAAGTTGTATGATCTCTCCCTTGAGCGCCGTCTGCGCTTTGGCATCGGCGTTGCCGTTCGATTGAATCTTTTCCAACGATGCCTGCGCCGAAAGCAGCCGATCCCGCAGACTTTTCTCGGCTGTTCTTGTCCGCTCCAGGTCTTGCTGCCCTTGGTTGAGCTTGGAGTTAGATTCCTGCAACTTGGTGTTAAGCGTCTCTTTTTCCTGTTCAACCTGGCTGATTTTCGATCGCGATCGCTGCAGCTCTGCCTGCAACTGATCGACTCTCTCCCGCAATTTTCGCGTCGCCTCTTTGATGGCGGCGTCGTTCACCGCCGCTGGCCCGGTCGCGCTCGCCGCAGCCTTGCCGCCAGCAGGACTCATTACAGCAGTCGGTCGCACGGTCCCAATCTCGACCGTAGGCTCCGCCGTTTTCTGCGGCGATGGCGACGGTGTGTTCCCCGGCAGGCCGGAATTGGCTGCGGCCAGATCTCGTTGTGTTCCGGACTTTCCTTGCACCCGTAGAATGCACTCCGATACCTTGCGACTCCGGTACTCGACGATCGCTGGCTGCCAACTGGCATGCATCTTCTTGAGTTCCTCGAGCAAACTTCCAGCGAAACGATACTTGGCCAGAGCAGGCCCGAATTGGTTGTCTCGCTCGAGCTTCTCCCCCTGTTGCGCCGTCATATAAGCCTTCAAAAACGTCTCGCTCGGATCGTCGATTTGGGCGCCGGCAATTGGCGCCAGAAGAAGAGATACAGCGAGCAAAATCGAACCCAATTTCGTCATGCAGTAACGAAGCCGAAGAATAATCGGACGGCCAGCGCTTGCAATGCTAAGGAGAAGCACGCTGGATAGAAGCGGAGAACGTGCCACGAGCGAGAAGCCGACCGTTTGCAAAAAATAGGTGCACTCACTAAACTGCCTGCCGCTCGGGATGACGGTGGCCATAGCTCAATGGTAGAGCCCCAGATTGTGGTTCTGGTTGTTGCGGGTTCGAGTCCCGTTGGCCACCCGCCTTGTTTTCGTAGGTAAAAAGCACCTTACGCGAACTTTTCTCCTTGCTATTTCGGTCAGTTTTCGGACAGTATTCGCGCACTTATCTATGGTTTCCGCGAAACGTCATCGATTCCCGCTCGTCGTAAAAAGAGGTTTATCAACTGTTAAAATTTACCGCGACCGAAAGCCAGGGGGTACCTATTACCGCGTCACATATCACATCGGCGGCAAGCGCCACCGGTTGAACTTTAACGATTTGCAGCAAGCAGTGAACGAAGCCGAAGCCAAAGCGTCGCAGCTGTCTCGTGGCGACATTGATGCGATGCAGCTCTCTGGACGCGACAGGCTCGTTTACGGACGCGCCGTTGATGCCATTAGAGAACTTAGCGTTCCGCTGGATGCTGCCGCGTTGGAATACACCGAGGCGAGAAAGCTTCTGAATGGAACCCCGCTGATTGAAGCAGCGCGGTTCTACAAACGACATCATGGTGAGGGAATAACACGCAAGAGCATTGCCGATGCAGTTGACGAAATGATTGCGACGAAGAAGGCAAGCGGAGTCAGTGAGCTTTATCTGGCCGACTTGCGCTACCAGCTTGGTGTTTTTAAGCAGCGATTCTGCTGCGATCTCGTGTCGTTAACGGCGGATGATGTGCGTAATTTTTTCGCGGATCTTGGATCAGGAGCCCGCAGCTTCAACAATTTCGCCCGAACCCTAAAGACGTTTTTCCGTTTTGCCCAAGATCGCCGTTGGCTCTCCAAAGAGGCCGATCTACTTGCTTCGGTTCATAGATGAAAAGAAAAAACCTACGCCTATTGATATTTTCACTGCGCGGGAATTGTCGGCTCTCTTGAAATATGCTTCTACCGATCTTGCGACTTGTTTGGCCATAGCGGCTTTCACAGGCCTCCGATCAGAGGAGATTCTTCGGCTTGAGTGGAGCGATCTACGCCTCAGCGCAAACTTTGTCGAAGTCGGGGCACACAAAGCCAAAACCGCAACGCGCCGCCTTGTTCCCATCCCAGCCGTTCTAGCGCAGTGGCTGGCTATGGCCGGGAATCGAGATGGTGGTCCTGTCTGGCCCGTGAGTAAGACCGCTTACTTCGACGCGATTCGCGCTACTGCCCGGCGCGCCAGGGTGACGTGGAAACAAAATGCGCTGCGACATTCGTGGATTAGCTACCGGCTCGCGGAAGTTCAAGATGTGAATCGAGTCGCATTGGAAGCGGGCAATTCACCGCAAATGATCTTCCGGCACTACCGGGAGTTGGCGACGCCAGAGCAGGCGCGCGGCTGGTTTAACATCATGCCGCAGAGCGCCCCGAACGTCGTCACGTTTAACGCTGCGGCACGTTGATGCGAGCTACGGCGAGCGAAAGGCGTTCAGGCGGTACCAACGGATGATGCACAGTGTGCCGCGTACCAAGGAGGCGGCGCGTGAGGTTCTTCGCCGCTTTCAGATATGCGCCGACCGGAACGCAAAATTCCGCCTGGTGCAACAATTGCACGAGGCCATGAAATGTCAGGCGTGGTGGCCTTCGGGCGATCAGCTCCGAAGGCTCGATTCAGCGATAGCTGATTTATGGTACGTCGAGCGAAAAGCCGCGCCACGTCCATTCTGGCGCGCATATCATCTAATAAATGCCCGCTATAAGCCGCTCCACATACGAGCGACGCTGGACGGTCTCATCAAGCGCGTTTCAGATCTCTTAACTGCTATAAAGCCTTCGCGACTCGCAGAGATCGAACGGTATGCGCAAGCGCATCCCGAAAAGCAAGATGGCAGACGGCTGTTGGATTTCGTGACGGCGATCCGTGCTTACCCCAAGAACAAGCTGTCGAGGCGTGAATGGAACGATTATTACGATCTACTTCGCCGATGGCCTAACCAGACGCCTACGATCGAACTGAAGTCGAAGCTGCCACACGATAGTGCTGCTTTGTGGAGCTACGCCCACGCGCTGGAATTGCTACTCGATGATAACGAGCGGGAGAGAATACTCGCGAAAGCTGAACTGCTGCTCAGGTGGGTAGCTTACTTAGGCAATCCGGGTTATTACGACGTTCTCCTTGTGGAACCGCTCTTTGACGAAAGACGAAAGTTCGCCGAGCGAAATTCGGTCGAGGAGAAGCAGCGCAAGCTTAAGGCCGCCATTCGCACCCGAGTACAACGGTCTCGGAGCCGAATGGAAACGAATGGCTGCTAGGATCCCTCGCAGGCGAGGCAGGCAAATCACTTTCGGTTCGGATGGCTGGCTCAAAGGTCGGCGTCTGGTCGGACTTTGCCACTGGCGAAACCGGCAGCAACTTACTGGAGCTTTACATTCAAGCCCGGCAAGTAGACTGCGGCCAAGCGCTCAAAGAATGCGCAGAGTGGCTAGGAGAACCATTGCTGGAGGCACGCGGCAGACAGTCTGTCCTGCGTGAGACGCCACACAAAGCCGACCCTCTTAAAGTTCTGGCAGGTGAAATCTACTCCCCGACAGACGAGGAATGCTAGCGGGTGTACCAGATGGTTGCGCGTCTGCGCGACGACGCAGCGCTGCTCGACTGGATCGCCAAGATGCGCGGTTGGAAGCCCGAGACATTGCGACAACTGGCGCTAGAGCTATACCTCGGGTTGGGACGACGAAAAGAAGGCTATCGCTTTTATTTACGATACTGGCCTCAAGCTCCGGTGGCGGGAGAAGGGCGAGCGCGTTATCCGTTGGCGTTTGGTAAACCTTGGCTGTGGCGTGGGGCATATCTCACCTTTGCGCAGACAGTCTATGTCACGGAAGGCGAGACTGACGCGATTGCGCTGATTGACGCTGGCATAGAAACCGATCCGGGAACGATTGCCGTAGCTATACCATCCGCAAGCACGTTCAATGAAGAGTGGGTGCAGTTGTTTCGTAGTAAAGATGTAGTTCTGGCCTTCGACGCCGATGATGCAGGTCAGGGAGCGACCCTGAAAGTATCGAAGCTCCTGCTTCCGTTCGTCCGATCGCTAAAGGCAAATCAAATGGGAGGGACTACAACATGCCTGCTAGTCCCTCCAAAGACATCAGCGATCTTCATCAAAGTCTCGGGCGCGAGAACTTGGTTCGAGAGATAAAAAGCCACGTTTTTCCTCTGCGGGAGCCACGAATCAGGTTCTTCTCGCCAACAGAGCTCAGGGCATACGAGCCGGAGAATGACATTGTTCTCGTCGGCGACTGCGAAGTTATGCGTGGCGAGGTCTTCGTTATCGGAGGCGAGCCTGGCGTAGGGAAAAGCAAGGTTGCTACGCACCTAGCTGTGGCAGGTGCAACCCGAGCTAACTGGGAATGCCAGTGCATCGGCAGTTCTGTACGATGATCGTTCAAAGCGAGAATGGTCGCTACCGTTTGCAACAGGAATTTGAAAAACTGCAATGCTGCGACCTAGATAAATGGATCAGGGTGTCGGAACCTCCACCATTCGGATTAACCTTATCAAACACAGAGTTTCAAGACGACATCCGAGCTGCCTTGGACTCTTTCAAACCTGATTGCGTCATCCTGGATCCATGGAATGCCGCCTCCCGGGATGATAAGCATCGTGACTACGTCGATACCTTTGAGAAGCTGCGCAACCTCTTGCCCGGGCGCGAATAAGCCGGCGCTTGGGGTAGTCGCGCACACCCGAAAGCCGCACCCAAACGAGAAGCGCACCGGCGGTACAGGACTAATGCATATCCTTTCTGGCAGCTATGTGCTGACGAGTGTCCCGCGCTCCATATTTGTCATGATTCGCGGGAGTCAGGATGAAGATGATAACTCAGTTGTCTGGTGCAATCCGAAGAACAGCAATGGCCCGCTGCAAAGCAGATCGGCTTGGGAGCGTCGAGCCGATGGTTTTGTAACGCTGGCAGACTTCGATTGGGACGAATTTGATCAGCCGCCTGAGTCCCGCATAAAGATCACCGTCGATCATATACGCGAGGTATTCGCAGAATCCTCGGAGCTAAGGCTCGGGGATGCGGTTCAGAAGCTGGTTGATCTGACCGGCGTCAAGAGAGGCTCAGCCTACAACGCGCTAAACAAGAAGTTCCGTGAGCATTTGCAGCGCAACAATGGCTCGCTGCGGTTTATACCATGAAGGCCATTCATTCATCGAATTTTCATCGAAAACGCATTCGCAGGATGAATGAAAACGTTGTCATTCATCCAAATCTCTAGGGAATTACGATGAATAACAAGGCAATTGGTCGTCCAATCGAGCTAACGGACCAACAGGCAGATGAACTTCTACAGCGCATCGACGGCGATTCTCTGTTAGACATCGTCCAAAGCGACGGTGATTGGCCGTCTTACCGCACGATCTTAACATTTCCACGCGCGGGGTAGTCGGTACAGGTGAACAGGTCTTGATCGGAGGCTTTATTTCCGGCGTCGTTAAAGAAATCTTGCGCGGAAAAAACAACGCACACGCCTTGCGCGCACAGTAAGCCAGGGAGCCAGTTCCCGAACGCGAAAGAGCTAGATGGCCACACGGTCTCAATCGCAGGCAAGATCGTGGCCGCAATTCGCGGGCAACAACAATCACTTTCCAGCGGGTTGCGAGTTATTTTGTAGCCGTTTGTAGAGCAATGTAGCGACAATCCCTACCGCCATTAAAACCCAGGTTTGGCCTGATTCGGGGATCGCCATAAAAGGAGTTCTGCCGTAAAGAGCGATGTCTTCGATGCGAGCGCTATCGTTCAGCGTGACTAAAGCGCTTCCTGAATTTTGGAATCCCTTACGATCAACGTAATAAAAATTCTCCCATGGCGTACCGTTGACATCGTGTCCGAACACGTCAATCCAGCGCAGGGAATATCCGCTGTCGGCAAAGTTCCACCAAACATTTGCGTTGGCCGTGGGATCAAGCTGGAACAAGTCGGTATCAAACAGCGTGCCGCCGTTTAAGACTCCGAAAGCGCTGAGCCAGCCGGGAATATTGTCCGAGTGGCCGCCGCTGGGCTGCACGACTGCGGCGTCGTCAAACAGGGCAAGTTGAGACTGTTCCTGTTTATGGGCAATCTCTAAAAGCGCTGGGGGAATTTCGGTTGCGGTGCTCCAGTCAAAGCCGCCTGGGGTGGTGTCGATTAAAACTGCGTTAAGCGTTGAGGCGGCGAGAGACAACGCGAGCGCGAGCATGAGCGTTTTCATTGTGGTTCCTTTGGTTCTTTACAGCTGATCGTAAGCGGTTGGGCTTGGATCGCCGATAATATTATTTTAGCCCCTGGATAATCGGCAGGCTGCTGAGATGACCGAAGGTGCTGGCGAACAGGCTAAAATCATTCAGGTTAA
>Ga0066705_10000745_pt1 | contig 10062 bp, 8 predicted proteins | sample GraSoiAngelo_154_FD_66506 | JGI IMG/M metagenome (GOLD analysis project Ga0066705, IMG submission 66506) | Grasslands soil microbial communities from the Angelo Coastal Reserve, California, USA - 14_1009_13_20cm | ecosystem: Environmental > Terrestrial > Soil > Grasslands | place: USA... | reverse complement strand
CCCGGCTTTACCATCGGGGTCGAGCAATAGTGCTGTTTGCTTCGTCTTCCAATCTTTCATGACTTTTTGAGCCTGTTCTGGCGAAAGATTTCCTTCCGCGCCGGGCGCGCTGGAATCAACTGTCAGCCAGACGACCCCTTTGCCGGTGTATTCGCCTTGCAGCTTCTGCATGTTGCCGCTCCCGTAATGTTTCTTCACGAACGGGCACTCGGGATTAAACCATTCCAGGACGACGTATTTGCCTTTGTACTGCGACAGACTGTGGGTTTCGCCATTGACATCAGGCACACTGAAATCGGGCGCTGCTGAGCCAACAGCTGGGGATTCCGCCGCATAGAGCGCGGCTGCGGCCAATGAAAAGAAAACGAAAGCAATGGAGCGAATTTTCATACGTTATGGTTGATAGGCGATGGTGTGGTTAATGGTTTCGAGTTTTTCTAGGATAATGTTTTTGGTCAACAGCTCCGGGAAAACATACGGCTGAGCCGAGCCCCCCGGATACAACACATATAATGGGACACCTGGCCGGCCGAATTGTTTCAACATTTTGGTAATCGTCGGATCGCCGTTGGTCCAATCGGCCTTTAATTTCACGATTTGCCGCTCCGAAAAGGCGCCGCGGACGGTGTCCGTCTCCAGAACCGTTGATTCATTAAATTTGCAGGTAATGCACCATTCCGCAGTGAAGTCGATGAAGACGGGATGGCCTTGTTGAATCTCCGACGCCAACCGATCGGGTGTGAATTTTTCCCAGCCATTTCCGAGCGCATTTGCGGCGGCAACCATCGACACGCTTTGGAATTTTTCGCCGATGAAATAAGCGGCGCCACCGAGCACCAGAGCCACCATGACAACGAACGCAATCACACGTGCGCGAAATGTCGCTGACGGAACCAGAAATGCTCCCTTAATCCAGCAGGCAATGCTCACCACGAGCAGGAATGCCGACGCCCAAATCAAGGCTGAAACGCCCCGCTGCGCGCCGAGCACAGACAGAAGAAAGAGCAGCGTCGCAATCAGAAGAAATCCCATCAGCTGTTTCACGCGCTCCATCCACATCCCAGGTTTCGGCAAAAACTTTAGCCAGGCCGGTTGGGCGGTAAGAAGGAGGTAAGGTGCGCTCATTCCCGCGGCGATGGCGGCGAACATCAACAGGATAATTGTTGCCGATTGGGTGAAAGCGAATCCAAGGGCAGTGCCAAGAAATGGTGCGGTGCATGGCGTCGCTAGAATGGTCGCGAACACACCTTGGAAAAACGATCCGATGTCACCATGGGCGGAGCCACTCGCAATCGCGCCGCGACTCAGCCATTGCGGGACTGAGATTTCGAAGACGCCGAAGAGATTCAACGCAAAGATGAGCACGACCGCGCTCATCACCAGGACGAAATACGCATTCGTGAACTGGAAAGCCCATGTGATTTCCCGGCCGGCCGATTTTAACGCCACGAGCACTAGCGCCAGGCCGATAAACCAGATGAAAATCCCAGCGACGAAAGCGAGACCGCTTCGAAAAATGCGGGTCCGACTCTGACCGGCTTGCTGAACGAAACCGAAAATTTTAAGCGAGATCACCGGCAATACGCACGGCATCAAATTGAGAATAAATCCGCCGATAAACCCGAAGACGAGAAACCGCACGAGCTCACGCAGCGAGGAATGGTTGTCATTTGCTGCGATCTGTGGCCCGGCGGATATATCCCACGCGCTGCCATCGGGATCGTTTGGGGAATTTCCAAAGACGATAAGACCAGGCAGCGAGTCAATCGACCGGTTGGAAGCATCGAGTGGAACGCGAAAGGCAAATTGATCCGAATTGCGCGTTTCCAACCGGGGATGGCCGACAGCTAGGCTTTCTTTGGGGGAAGGGAAGAACTCGACCGAGGAAGATTTTGAAAGCTCCGGACTGCTGATAGTCAAAAGCAAACCGTTCGCATCCTTTTTCCAAGAGGCAGAAAAATTTGCACCCGGCGATCTCGGAAGCCGCTTCTGAAAGCGGGCAAAAAGATCAGCGTTCGCCGCGGTGTTGGTCGAGCCAATCGGAAGGGTGAGGCCGACCGTCGCTTCTCCGGGAATGCAAATTTTCTCGCAAACGAGCCAATTGACTTTCGCGGAAAACGTCGCAGTCGATCCGCCGATATTCTTTGGCGGCGTGATTTGTTGAATTAATAACCCTTCGTTCTGGTATCCATAGATCTGGATATCGCCCGGCTCGGTCAGTTTGAGCGGAATTGGCCATTGAATTTCGCCGGCATGCCAACCTGGCGGCAATTGCCACTTGATCTCCGTCGGGATTCCAGCATCGCCTGGGTAACGCCAATAGGTGTGCCAACCAGGCGCCATCTTGAGGCGAACACCCACAAGGAACGGCTCGCCCGGGACCACTGCATTGACATTGGCAATGGTATCGGCCTGCACGAGCTGGGCGCCCTGATACAGCTGTGCAAGCGCGACATTTGCCGTGCAGAGTAGGGCTGCGGGCAGTGCGATTACGCCGACCAAGCGCTTGATAGCACCCATTAATATACTTATCACTCGATAGCTCCTGGAGCAACGAGGGTAACTGTCTTGGCTCAGGTCATGCTGCCTACAGGGCATGCGCTATTTCATAGTTGTCGGATTAATCGCGCTCGGCATCGTTTTCCTGCGCCAGAAATCGCAAGAAAGCTCCCGCGACCACACGAGTTTGCCGCCAAAGCCGGAGGCAACCCTTACTCCGCGGCCCGCGAGCGAGCACGACTGGGCAAAAAGCGCAATCGACCGCGCCCAAGAGGTCAAGAAGCAGGTGAAACGCGAGCGGGCTTCAAACGACGTGGCTTACTGACTAGTCAACGTCGTAGACTTCGACAAACCCGATGCCTTCGGAGTTTGCTGGGGGCTTTTTTAGAATGACGGTGTAGTTGCCAGGGGCGAGCTCATTGTAGAGCATGAATCGCCGGTGCTTTTTGAAGTGAGCTGCTCGAACGAAACGAAAGCAATAGACACCGAATTTGCCAGTCGGTTTGGATCGCAGGCTGCCCGCCTCGTCCGCTACCCACCCTACCTACGGAAGTGTGTGTCCTGCCCTGCTCTGTACTGCCTGCTTGAACTCTCGAGTCGAAATCGCCCGGCCAGCCGTCGCAGCGCGCTTGTCTTTCCCGAGTTGATTCACATCAGTTAAAGGCGCGCCGTCATTTGTCAGCACAACATCGCGTCCGTTCTCATCTTTTTGAACGTGAAAACGGCCATGCATGATTCCAACGAGTGGAACGAATTGCGTGCCGTTATTTTCGACAAAGAGAATATCGCGATCACCAACTTTGAATTTGGGAGCATCGGTCACCTCCATTGTCTCGGCGCCAACCGTCCCACCCAAGAGGTTCAAAGTGACTTTGGCACCGGGATTGCCCTTGATAGCGTCGTCTACCTTAAATGTGACGTAGCTAGCGATATGGCGTTGTCCTCCTTCTCCGGTCCATTCCGAGCGCACATCTGTAACCGTTCCTTGGAAGATCATCTCTGCGCGGCTCACGAGATCATCGAACGATGGAGGAATCACAGTAGTGGCGAGAGCCACGGACACGAGAGCGAAAGTGGAAGCAGCAAGTAGAGAGGGCAAAAGCTTTTTCATGGGAGAAGACGAAATAATTTACTTGGCATTTTAATTGGTTCAATCATCAGCGTTTCGACGGAGCAATATTCGATTCCTTCGGTTTACCGATCCAAGTCATAGGCTTCGATTAATGCGATACCTGTGGTGTTGTTCGCGCCGCGCACAATTGCCGTATAACTGCCGCCTGTTAGCGTTGCCATAATGGCGGATTCTTTGGCGTTCGATGGTCTATATGCTGTCGCTGCAATCGCCAACGCCTGCGGACTACTTCCCCAATCATCGTTACTCGCCACCAAATTGCCCGAACCATCGTGCAATTCGAGCACCGGATCGGAGAGCGTACCGGCCAATGAAGTTGGCGGTGCCGCCATTGACGGACCAATCGCGCGCAAAATTAAATTCTTCGGTGCAGTCCCGTTAACAATCAGTCCGCCAATGAGAACATTGTCACCGGTGCCAACCAATCCACGTGTCGAAATGTTCGAGAAACGCGTGGGGACAGAGTCGAGTTCGTAAATCTCCACCAGGCCTATGCCTGTGCTACCATTGTAGCCGCGGACGATCGCGGTGTAGGAACCGGGGGCGAGCGACGCCATCAGTGCCGATTCGTTCGGGTTTTTAGGGGCGTAGCCACTGGCATTTATTTGCGCAACCTGCGACCCAATTTGCCAGTCGTCGTTCGCCGCGATCACAGCGCCCCTCGAGTCATGCAGCTCAAGCATCGGATCCGCCAACACATTTACCACGCCGAGACTGCCAAGCGTCGGCCCGAGAACACGGATAAGCACGGTTTTCGACTGCGATCCGCTGACAATGAAACCGCCGATCATTACGTTATTTCCAGTACCGACGTTCATTCGGGTTGATATATTGGCGAGATGACTGGCCGTCGGATTGCCACTTGAAATCGGCGTAGGTGCTGGCGTGGGGGTCGGTGCTGAGGCGGCCGAATACATGGATTGCGCACCGTTAATGTCGTCGTTCGACAATGTCTCGCGATCGCTCGTCACCGAGTTCATGATGGCGTCCACGTTTTGCCCGTGTTGATCCGGATGGTCTAATCCAAGCGCGTGTCCCAACTCGTGAGTGAGGACGCGACGAATATCGCCAATCGCGAAACCATTCGAGCCAAAACGGAGCGGCCCGCGATAAGAGTCGAAAGCTTGGTGATTATTAAACAGCACGTCCGCTTCGACGATACGGCTGTTGGAGGAACGCCAGTACGTCACGGCCAGCGTTTGAGATCCGAAGGTCTGGCCAAAAATTGTGCTCGAGAAAACTATCGAGTTTACTCCATCACCTGAAGCCGCTGCGGAACCAGCACCCAGATTCGCATTGAACTGCAAGGCAGCCATCACCTTGTCCCAAGCGTTCATGGCGGGAGAGGCAGCCACATCCCACGATGTATTGCCATCGATTAACGTTCGACCGGCCGAACCCAAGCCCAGTTGGAAGGTGACGACGCTTCCCCTGGGCCAGCTTGCACCTTCCAAGATGTATGCGTCCGCAGAAGTCAAATAAGCGCAAGACATTACGATTGAGAGACAAATGGGCAGCCCGACACCAAGGAGACTTGGCCTCAAGGATGGGCGTTTCATAAGGGGAACAAGAGCACTATTTATGCGCATTAACTATAATTACTGGAAACTCGGTGCCTTTATTCGAGTAAGCTGGAAAACGGGATTAAACACGCAAATTGCGGAGTTGTCGCACGGTTTCTTTCCCGATCCCGCCCAATCCTTCACCCTGGGCGCCAACCACGCCCGGCCGGTCGTTAAGTTTCCGCCAGCGACGCGCCTGATCAGCTTATTTGCGCTCGCTCTGCGTGCTCATGTCATTTGCACATTCATTCTTTGGCCGGGCGAATCGGCTTCAGATGGGCCCGTTTGTGTCCCCCGGCCTGAAGCCGTTGTAACTGCCGCCGTCCACGGCGGCATGAAACATCACTTTCCGCTCTGCCACCAGAAACGGCGGCAGCTACGACTTATCCAGTATCTCTCGCCTCAAACCAGTCTACGGCACCAAAAAAATCTTCTGTGAATATGGATCTTTTACTTTGCTGCCAGACTGATAGCCGGTGACGTCGACATATCCGCCGTTTGGGTCATATGGGCTAAAGACGTAACCCGGTTTTCCAGGAACCGGCTTGGCCGTTGGAAACTGAACCGTGGAGGTCGTGTTTCGCGCAGCGGGCGTGGGGGTGGCTGGGGCCGAAGAGCCCGTTGACGAGGTTGCAGTACGCTCCTGCTGGCGAACGACTGTCGGCGTTGTCCGTACGCCAGGCGGCGGCCCGGGAGGGGGCTGCTGGACCGGCGGTGCTTCGTAGATCTGATTTGTGACATCTTGATTTTCATCCGAGCCACGAAATCTTCGGCCTACGAAACGTGCGGGAGCCGTTGCGACGTGAACGGAAGTTTCCGCCGCATCACGAGCGGTGTTGCAACCGGGAAGCGCAATCAAGGCCAGCAATACGACTGCGGACGCGCGGTACATCGACAATTGTATATCAAGGGACACGTCGCGCGCAACCTCTCGCGATTTTTAGAGCCGCAGTAAATTCTTCGATGGCGGCGTCACTCACCGACCACGCGCACATCAAACGATAAATATCGGGCTCGATAAACTTGAAAAAGTCCCAGCCCCCTTCCTGCAGAATCCTTACTGTGGAATCATCCAGACGAAAAAAGACAGCGTTTGCTTCTGTTGGAAAGACTACCTCCACGTGACATTGACGAATCGCCTCTGCTAATTTTTGGGCCGCGGAATTCGCTCGTCGCGCGTTTCTCAACCAAACATCGTTCGTCAATAGCGCGAGCCATGGAGCCGCTACGAAACGCATCTTTGAGGCGAGTTGCCCTGCTTGTTTCGTTCGATAATCAAATTCTTGCGCGCGCTCCTTACTAAAGAAGATGACCAGTTCACCCACGGAGAGGCCATTTTTTATTCCGCCAAAACACAACACGTCGACGCCAACAGACCAAGTCAGATCCTTCGGGGCGCAGCCCAATGTCGCTACGGCGTTGGCAAATCTCGCTCCGTCCATGTGCAAGAGCATTTGGTGCTCTCTGGCAAACGCGGAAATCTCGCCGATTTCGTCAACTGTGTAGACTGTGCCCAGTTCGGTCGCTTGAGTAATGCTGATCACTCGCGGTTTGTGTGAATGCAGTTCATGCTGGCGTGCCAGCGCAGTTTTCATTTCCTTCAAATCAAGCTTTCCGTTTTTTCCTCGTGTCGGAATGAGCTTCGAGCCATGCGTGAAAAATTCGCATGCACCGCATTCGTCGTTCTCAATGTGCGCATGCTCGTGACAGAACACGCTGTGAAATGGCTGGCATAGCTGCGCTAAAGCGAGCGCGTTCGCAGCCGTGCCGTTGAATGCGAAATAAACATCGCAATCCGACTCGAACAATTCCCGCACGCGATCGCATACCCGTTTTGTCCACTGATCATCACCATACGAGGGGACCGCCTCATCTCCGTTCGCTTCCTGGAGAGCAGAACAGGCTTCGGGACACAATGCCGCTGTATTGTCGCTGGTGAATTCGTGGCGACGTTTTACCCTCATTGCCGTTCACCTAGTCGCGTTTCTCGCGGCGGGCAACGGGCGATTGCAGCCGGTATGATCCGAAAAATTGTCTGGTGGCAACTAAGTATTCGGCTCTCAGCTGCCGCCAGACATCACTTCTACTTACCCCTATTAGGTGCAACCTCGCAGCAAAAAGATAAGAAGAAGAATCGGAATCGGAATTCCAAGCAGCCACAGCAAGATGTAACCGGCCGCGCCGGTTTCCCCGATTTTTTCCCTCAAGTTCATGTGGTTTTGCCTCCTGAATCAGGATTCGCATGATGCGGAGGTGATGATCGTATTCGAATATGCTGACTGCTCTTTCTCTTTGGCTCGGCTAGACAACACGTGAGCGTGCTTTTTTTGTAGACGGCCCATTTTGCCGAATTCCGCGGGCAGAGCTACAGTCGCGCATGAGTTCCTTGCAGGCGGAAATCGAGCGACGCGGAACACGTATCTTTGAGCTGGTCGATCGTTATCCTGAATCGATTTTTAGCAAAGCCGGATTTTACCAGCGAATAATGGAGTTCTCGATGCGCGACGAGCACTTCAAAGTCCAGATGTTCCGCTTCGTCGATGTGCTGGCCTCGTTGCGTCGAGGACCGGACATTGTGCAGCATCTCGATGAATATTTCGCCGAAATGCGCGACGGCGTTGCCCCATTGGTTCAAACCGGCGTGCATCTCGCGCGTGTCGTGCCGTGGGTCAGTGGAAAAATTTTGCGCTGGAATGTGTCGGGGATGGCTCGGCAATTCATCGCCGGGCGCAACCCGGCCGAGGTGATGAAGACGCTTCGAAAACGTCGCAAGCAAGGGATCGGTTTTACGGTAGATCTTCTCGGTGAAGCAGTCGTTTCCGAACAGGAAGCAGAGGAATATGCGACCCGCTGTTTCGAATTGCTTGATGTGCTGGCCGCTGAAACACGCGGCTGGACGGATCCCCTGAGTGGAATGTCCGAGCTGTTTCCGGTCGTCAATCTCTCGGTCAAAATCTCTGCCTTGTATTCGCAAATGAACCCGGCTGATCCAGCCGATGCTCTTGCTCATCTCGCACCGAGATTGCGCCCGATTTTGCGCCGCGCCAAGGAATTGGGGGCATTCATCAACTTCGACATGGAAAGCTACGCCCACAAGAACACGACCCTGGAGCTGTTCCGGACATTGTTTATGGAACCGGAATTCCGCGATTGGCCCCACGCGGGTATCGTTGTTCAAGCCTACCTGCGCGACGCCGAAAAGGATTTACGCGACTTGATCGCATGGGGTCGCTCACGCGGAACGCGCTTTACCGTGCGGCTCGTCAAAGGAGCTTATTGGGATTACGAAAAGATCAAAGCAAAGCAAAACGGTTGGGGTAATCCGGTCTGGCTTCAGAAACCGGAGAGCGACGCCAATTTCGAAAAGCTAACGAGTATTTTACTCGAGAACGAGCCGATCGTGACCTCTGCTTTTGGTTCACATAACGTCCGCAGCATTGCTCACGCGCAGGCACTCGCGGAACAACTCGGCATTGATCGCAGCCGCTTCGAATTTCAGCTGCTGTACGGAATGGCGGGACCGGTCAAACGGGCTCTCGTTGAGATGGGATATCGCGTGCGCGAATATTGTCCGGTCGGCGAACTCCTGCCCGGGATGTCCTACCTGGTTCGGCGACTGCTCGAGAATACTTCGAACGAGGGATTTCTGCGCGCGAAATTCTCGGAGAATACGTCAGCGGAGACACTCTTGCGCGATCCGCGCGAGCTTGTGCGCGCGAGCGGCAATGGCGCTGTTGCCAGGCCCCGGATGGATGCGTATCAGCGCAACGGTGCTTCCCCCTGCCCACCCCCGGGCGACACTTACGAAAACGCACCACTGGTGAATTTTGTCTATCGCGACTCGCAGGAAAAAATGCGGGCCGCCCTACGTGAAGTACGGACCCGCTTTGGACAAAAATACCCGCTCACCATTGGTGGACGAAAAATTTGGACGGACAAGTTGATGACGTCCCTGAATCCAAGTCAGTCGGATGAAATTGTCGGCTATGTTGCCGAAGCGGGAATTCCTGAAGCGGACTTGGCCCTGAAGGCGGCGCATGATGCTTTCGAAACCTGGAGTCGTACGCCTTTCGAGGAGCGCTGCCAGCTGCTCGAACGCGTGTCGGCGATACTCGATCGGCGTCGATTCGACCTCTCGGCGGTTGAAGTTTTTGAAGTCGGCAAACCATGGGCCGAAGCCGATGGCGACATTCGCGAGGCGATGGATTTCTGTCGTTTCTATGCGCACCAAATGCGATCGATCGGCCGGCCGCGACTCACGCAGCAGGTTCCAGGTGAAGAGAGCTATCAGCATTACTGGCCTCGCGGCGTCGCGCTCGTGATCGCGCCATGGAATTTCCCGATGGCCATTCTGTGCGGAATGGTCACGGCCGCCCTCGTGACCGGCAATACCGTGATCATGAAACCGGCCGAACCGTCTGCCATCTTGGGCGCGCTTCTAATGGAGGTATTCGAGGAAGCTGGAGTTCCGCCGGGGATTCTGAACTTTCTCCCTGGCCACGGCTCGGTCATCGGGGCACACCTGGTCGATCACCCCGACGTTGAAATGATTGCCTTTACGGGTTCGCGCGAGGTCGGCTTGAGAATTTGGGAGTCGGCCGGCAAGACCCGCCCGGGCCAACGCGAATTGAAACGCGTCGTCTGCGAGATGGGCGGCAAAAATGCAGTGATCGTCGATTCCGACGCTGATCTTGATGAGACAATCCTCGATACTATCTACTCAGCATTCGGTTATCAGGGACAAAAATGTTCTGCCTGTTCGCGTTTGATTGTCCTCGCCGAAAATTACGATCGCGTGATGGAGCGATTGATCGCCGCGGCCGCAAGCTTGCGCGTTGGCAATCCCGAGGAACCTGGGATCACGGTCGG
>Ga0066705_10000741_pt1 | contig 10074 bp, 6 predicted proteins | sample GraSoiAngelo_154_FD_66506 | JGI IMG/M metagenome (GOLD analysis project Ga0066705, IMG submission 66506) | Grasslands soil microbial communities from the Angelo Coastal Reserve, California, USA - 14_1009_13_20cm | ecosystem: Environmental > Terrestrial > Soil > Grasslands | place: USA... | reverse complement strand
TCACCGCGCAAGCGCGGCTACGGACGACTCGGAATGACAATTTCAAAGTACTTAGCGGCTCGGCTTGAAGCCGAGCCCTTTCAAAACGATCGGCGCTTTGAGTTTCCAGCACGCGGCGCGATATGCTAAACGGCTAAGGATCCTAATTTGCGAATTGCGCTGCTGCTCCTCGTGTTGGCCTCGGCCCTGTTGATGTGCTTAGGCGCTGCCCCGATAGGGCTGTTCGATGTGAAGCAGCCACGAGGAATAGACTTCATCCTCCGAAATTCGCCCACGCCGCAGAAATACCTGATCGAAACTATGCCTGGAGGAGTGGCGCTGCTCGATTACAACAATGACGGATTGCTGGACGTTTTTCTAGTCAACGGGGGGCGCGTTACGAATCCGATGCAGCCGCCGGAAAACTTCGATCGCAAGGATAAGCGTTACTGGAACCGGCTTTACCGTCAAAATAAAGAGGGCAGCTTCTCCGACGTCACTGAGCAAGCGGGGTTAGCGAACGCCGGGGATGGGAATTACGGCATGGGCGTCGCCGTGGGCGATTACGATAATGACGGATTTCCCGACCTGTATGTGACCAGTTATGGGAAAAATATTCTGTATCACAATAATGGAGACGGTACTTTCACCGACGTGACCGCGAAAGCGGGAGTGGCGGGCGGAGGCTGGTCGGTTTCAGCGGGATTTTTTGATTACGATAATGACGGCAAGCTGGATCTATTCGTCACCCGTTACATGGAATGGGACACCAAGCACAGCAAAACCTGCGGCGGCGAGTGGCACACTTACTGTCCGCCGGAAGAGTTTCCGGCCACGACTAACATTCTTTATCACAACAATGGCGACGGCACGTTCAGCGATGTCAGCCAGAAGTCCGGCATCGCGGCCAAGAAGGGACGCGCCCTGGGAGTAGCATTCGCTGATTACGATGACGATGGATTTACAGACGTATTCGTCGCCAATGATGGCATGCAGCAATATCTATTTCACAACAATGGCAACGGGACTTTCACGGAACGGGCTCTCGAAGCGGGCGCGGGACTCTCAGAGGATGGCAGGCGCTTATCGGGCATGGGCGTAGTTTTCCAAGACTACGACAACGATGGCCGGCCAGACGTTATTGTCACCGAGTTGCCCCGTGAGATTTACGGCGTCTATCACAACGAGGGCAACGGCACTTTCAGTTACGGCAGCCTGGTTACTGGCCTTGGCGTACTTTCAAGTGGAAGCTCGGGCTGGGGAGTTGGACTCGAAGATTTCGACAATGATGGCTGGAAGGATCTGTTCGTCGCCCAGGGTCATGTGCTCGACAACGTGGAGCAGATCGATCCGTCGCTTCACTATCTGGAACTGCCGATGCTGGCGATGAATCATAATGGACGCTTCGAACGCGCAGATTCCGGGGTCACTGCTCCGATTGCTGGGCGCGGAGCGGCATTCGGCGATTTGAATAACGATGGCTGGGAAGATGTAGTGATGACTGCGCTAGGCAGTACGCCGATAGTATTAATCAACCGCGGCGGGCAGCAGCATTGGCTGGTGATTTCCCTGCGCGGCACGCGCAGCAACCGTGATGGTCTGGGCGCGCGAGTGCGAGTTAACGGACAGACTCGTTTTGCAACCACAGCCGGAAGTTACCTTTCCGCAAGTGACAAGCGGTTGCATTTCGGACTAGGACAAGCAACAACTGCGAAGATCGAAATTGCCTGGCCGTCTGGCATTCATCAGACTTTGAACGACATTCACGCCGATCAATTTCTTGAAATTCGCGAGCCGGAGAAGCCGTGATTGGGGCATTGCTCGTCCTCTGGTTGGCTTGGCAGACGGTCTGCCCGGAGGCACTGCAGCACATGCAAGCCGCCACGGAAGCCGAAAAGCAAAAGCAATTCGACCGGGCGGTTTCAGAGTTTCAAAAAGTCACTGAGTTGGAGCCAAAGCTGCCGGATGGGTTTGTCCGATTGGGGCAAGCCTACATGGAGAAACACGATTATGGCACCGCGATCGTGCCGCTGAAGCATGCGCTGGAACTGGCTCCGGACCTTGCTGGAGCCCACCAGTTGCTCGGCTACGCGCTGCTCGCTCAAGGTTACGCGGCTGAAGCGATTCCGCACCTGGAGCGCGTCAACGAGCAAACCGCGCTGGGTATTGCGCAGATCGAAACCGGGCAATTGCCGCAGGCAGTTACGAATCTCCAGGCAGCGCTCGCCAAGCACCCCAACGATCCTGATCTGCTCTACTATCTTGGCCGCGCCAGCGGCTTGCTGTCGAAGCAATCGATTGACACATTGCTGGCTACCCATCCCAATTCCGCTCGCGCGCATCAAGCTCTTGCGGAAAACTATTTTGTGCTGCGGCAGATGCCTCAAGCAGAAAAAGAATTCCAGGAAGCTCTACGACTCCGGCCTGACATCCCGAAATTACACCTGGAGCTCGGCGAAGTGTACGCTGGCTCTTCACAGTGGCCAAAAGCAGAAGAAGAATTTCGCGCTGAGACAAAAGTACAGCCAGGCAATGCCGAAGCCCACTACCGCCTGGGAGCGGCACTCCTTCAACAGGGGAAAGCACGCGAAGCCAGGGCTGCGCTCCAAATCGCAGACCACCTTCAGCCAGATATGCCCGAAACGCTTTACTCTTTAGGTAAAGCAGCGGCGCTCGAGGGCGATGCTGCAGCCGGTGAACGTGCCTGGACCAGGCTGCTCACTCTTGAGAAGAACACCTCATTAGCGGCACAGACCCATTTCGCCTTAGCCGGTCTTTATCGCAAGCAGGGAAAAGTTGCAGCGGCGGATCGCGAGATGCAGGAGTTTCAGAAGTTGCAGAGTCCGGTTACACAACCTGAGGCTGTGCAGAAATAGTTATCGGACACAAACGGCGCGCATCGGAACCGCTTATGACTCGATACGCCAGGCCTAGACCGCGGGAACAACGACTGGTCTTGAGCCTCTGAACCCGTAGTACACGATATAGAGATAGCAAATCGCGGGCAGCAGGAACGCGTGATGCACTCCGATCCGATCTGCCAGCGCTCCTACCATCACAGGAAGTATTGCGCCTCCAACAATTGACATGACCAATATGCCTGAACCTTTTCCAGTTAGCGGGCCAAGGCCGGCAATCCCCAGAGTGAAAATATTAGGAAACATCACTGAGTTGAACAGACCGACCAGAATGATGCTCCACATGGCGAAATGCCCTGTGCTGAGCACGGATGTACTTACCAGGATGAACGCCGCTATCGCAGCCGCGCCTAGGACCGTTCCGGCGCGAAGTTTTTGCAGCAGAGCTGAACCGATAAATCTGCCCACCATTGCACTGCCCCAATAGAACGAAACAAAACCGGCAGCGATTTTTTCCGACACGTTGCCGATATTCGGCTGGCTGAAGTAGTTAACCAGGAAGCTCCCGATCGAGACTTCGGCGCCAACATAAACGAAGATGCCGATTGCTCCCAGCACCAGATGCCGGTATTTCCAGACGCTGGCGTGAGCTGCCTGCGCGGCTTCGTGGGGATCCGCCGAGGCAATGACTGGAAATTTGAAAATTGCAATGACCACTCCAAGCGCAATCAGCGTCAGGCCGAGCCCGAGGTAGGGCAGCTTCACCGAGGACGCCTCAAGGAGGCGATAAGCCTGGAGCGCTTCAGCGGGCATCTCCCGAAGCTCCTCCACGTGTTTGGAAGCGGCGCTCAAAATGAAGAGACCTCCGAGATATGGCGCGATCGTGGTTCCCAGTGAATTGAAGGCTTGGGCAAGATTCAAACGGCTCGAAGCCGTTTCTGGCGGTCCAAGCACAGATACGTAGGGATTCGCAGAAACTTGCAGCACAGTAATGCCCGCAGCCAAAACGATCAACGCTGCCAGAAAAAGTGGGAAAGAAGGGGCGCTGGCGGCTGGTATGAACAACAGGGCGCCCAGACCCATGGTGAAAAGCCCGGCAACCATGCTCCGCTTAAAGCCGATCCACTCAATAAGCTTGCCCGACGGAACCGAGAAAAAGAAGTACGCCGAAAAGAAGCTGAACTGGATCAGCATGACTTCTGCGTAGGTCAGATCGAAGATGTTCTTCAGATGCGGGACCAAAATGTCGTTCAAGGCGGTGAGAAAGCCCCACATAAAAAACAGGGTCGTTGCCATCGCCATTGCGCTCTTGTCAGTGGAAGCGGGCGCGGTTGCCGCGACTGGAATTCGTGGGGCGGCTATTGCCATGCAGTACAGAACCTCGATTTGGGCTCGATCGACCGTTAAATCTTTTCAGAATGACGCGGCAAAAGTTGCGAATGAAAAGACTATAACAGGCTCGCCTGGGTGCGGTGTCAAGCTGTCGCTCGGTGATCTCCGAAAATCCTACCGCACGCATTTAATCGACGGGAGTATGCTTGAAAATCGAAAGTTGTGCGGAGTAGTGTACTCGCATGTTCTCGACCCTCCTATTTCTCATGCTTGCTGTTCCTCCGGCCTGCCCTGTCACCCGGCCGCCGATTGATCCTTTTCCACTGAATATCGTTTTGCAGAAGTACGGCACGAGCGAGCTTTGGGTTACGATCCCGCTAAACGGCGAAGGGATTAAATCCATGACAATATTTGGCGGGCGAGATGGCTATGATGCCCGGAAAGAAGTTGTTCCTCGCCTCAGTTTTGCAGGAAAATGTCTCGAAGAGTCAATCCCGTTACCCGCAGTAACAACGAACGGTATGAAAGGAGATTTAGACTTTATGGTGAGCCATGTTTCATTCCCCGAAACAGGCTGCTGGGACGTTACAGTGCACTACATAGACCCGCAATTACGCTCGCATGAGCTGAATTTCACAATTTTCATTCGCCACTAACATTTCAGCCTGAGTTTACACAAAAATGAACGCGGCAACCCTGACACGTGTACGGGTGTAGCATTTTCCCCTCAATGCGTAATACCCCGCATGCATTGACTTCCCGCAGCTTGGCCCCTAATATGATCGCGCCCTAAGGGCCAACCTTTCCCACGTGATCGGCAATACCATCTCGCACTACCGCATCCTGGAAAAGCTGGGCGGAGGCGGCATGGGTGTAGTTTACAAGGCCGAGGACACCCGGCTCGACCGTTTCGTGGCTCTAAAGTTCCTACCTGAAGGCGTGGCCCAAAACCGCCAGGTGCTCGAACGCTTCCGGCGTGAGGCCAAGGCAGCTTCCGCCCTGAACCATCCCAATATCTCTACGATCTATGACATTGGTGAGGAAGATGGCCAGGCCTTCATCGTCATGGAGTACCTCGATGGTAAAACGCTGAAGCACTTGATCGGCAACCGTCCGATGGATCTGGAGACGCTGCTATCCCTCGGCATCGAGATTGCCGACGCTCTCGATGCCGCCCACGCCGAAGGCATCGTCCATCGAGACATCAAGCCAGCAAACATTTTTGTAACCCGCCGTGGGCACGCCAAGATTCTTGATTTCGGCCTGGCCAAGCTTTCGCCCGCCGCCAGGGCGGAGGAAACAGGGGTCATGGTTCAAGCGACCGCGGGAGCCAGTCTCGAGCACCTGACCAGTCCGGGCACTGCCCTGGGTACCGTGGCGTACATGTCCCCGGAACAGTCGTTGGGCAAAGAACTCGACGTACGAACAGATCTGTTTTCCTTTGGCGCGGTCCTCTACGAGATGGCGACCGGGCTGCTGCCGTTCCATGGAGATACTTCCGCCGCCATATTTGACGCAATTCTGCACAAATCACCAACTGCCGCGGTACGCCTAAATGCCGAAGTGCCGGTGGAACTGGAGCGGATCATCAACAAGGCGTTGGAGAAGGATCGCAACCTGCGCTATCAGCATGCCGGCGATTTGCGAGCTGACCTGCAACGGCTGAAGCGCGATACCGATTCCGGGCGCGCTGCTGTGCAAAGCATGGATTCGGCCCCCATACCTAGCCCGCAGATGACCCCGGTTTCAGCAACCACCGGAGTTGTGGAAGCCCGTGGCGGAAGCAGTTCCGCGCAAAGAGCGTCAGCCCAAACAGTCAGCGCGCCAGTTCCAGGCCGGCCGCTGAGAAAGATCGTGGCGTCCGCGGCCATGGTCGTGGCCGCACTAGTCGCTGGGGCTCTATATCTCCGCTCCAGCCGAACCCATGCCCTTACGGGAAAGGACTCGGTTCTGGTGGCGGACTTTGTCAACACCACGGGCGATGCGGTTTTTGACGGCACGCTAAAGAAAGCCCTGGCAGTGGATCTGCAGCAGTCGCCGTTCCTGAGTGTCTTCTCGGATGAAAAGGCGCGGCATACGCTGACCTTGATGGGGAAGTCACCGGACGAGCGGGTCACTACTGAAATTGGGCGTGAGATTTGCCAGCGCAACGGCGCCAAGGCACTGCTGGTGGGTTCGATCGCTGGCCTGGGCAGCCAATACGTGATTACGCTGGATGCGATCAATGCCGCTACCGGAGACACCCTGGCCGAGGTGCAGGGGCGGGCGGACAGCAAAGAGCAGGTGCTCAAAACTCTGGACCAGACTACGACCGAACTGCGGGAGAAGCTGGGCGAGTCGCTGGCTTCGATCCAGAAGTTCGACAAACCCCTCGAGGAAGCCACAACTTCTTCTCTGGAAGCGCTGAAGACCTACACTCTGGCGGATGCGAAGCACTCCGTGGGAGACGATCTGGCATCAATTCCGCTGTATAAGCGCGCGGTTGAAGTGGACCCGAACTTCGCCATCGCTTACGCGCGGCTGGGCACGGTTTACGGCAATTTCGGGCAAGTGGATACAGCCGAAAGCTACCGGAAAAAAGCATTTGAGTTAAAGGATCGGGCCACCGAGCGCGAGCGACTGTACATCACCGCCCACTACTACGCCGACAGCGGGCAACTCGATAAAGGGATTGCGGCGTACGAGCTGTTTAAGCAAACTTATCCGCGCGAAGTCACTCCTTATGTGAACCTGGGAGTCACATACGCGCAACTGGGGGAGTTCGAGAAGTCGCTGGAGAACACCAAAGAGGCGATGCGGGTAGACCTCGACGAGATTCGCGGCTACCAGCAGACGGCGGGCGATTACATGGGACTCAATCGCCTAGAGGAGGCCAAGGCGGTTGCGAAAGCAGGTCTGCAACGGAACCCCGGGTTCACATCCCTGCACGACACACTTGCAACCGTCGCCCTGGCGCAGGGGGATCTGGCCATGCTGGAAAAGGAAGAATCCTTCCTTCATGAACAACCAGACCTCGAATTCAATGTAAATCTCCGCCGCGGCGACATGGCCGCATCGCACGGACAGCTACGCCAAGCTAACGAATCCTATGAGAAGGCTCGGCAGCTCGCACAACGACTCCAACTCAAGGACTTGGAGTCATACGCTATCGCGGAGGAGGGATGGGCTCAGGCGCTGTCGGGCAATCAACGGCAGGCGATTGCGGCGATGAACGTGGCTTTAGGCAATTCGCAGAGCTACAGCCTCAAGCTCCAGGCAGCCTTGACGCTGGCTGTAGCCGGGGATAGCAAAAAGGCGCTCGAATTTGCGAGCGAAGTGGCCAAGAACCGGCCCGAAGACACGTTCGTGCAAGCGCTTGGGGCTCCGTTGGCCCAGGCCGCGGTAACGTTGCAGAGCGGAGACGCTTCTAAGGCGATCGAAATTCTGAAAGCATCTGCTCCCTACGACAAAGGTAGTACAAACGTGCTGTACATCCGCGGGCTGGCTTATTGGAAAGCCGGCAGATCGAGCGAGGCCACACAAGAGTTTCAAAAAGTGCTGGCTCTGCGGAACGCCGCTCCGGCAGATCCCTTGATGTCGATGGCACGGCTGGGGCTGGGACGCGCTTACGCGCTACAGGGCGACAAACAGAGGAGCCGCACCTCGTATCAGGATTTCTTCGCACTGTGGAAAGACGCGGACCCCGATATTCCCGTCATCAAAGAAGCCAGAGCCGAATACGCGAAGCTGCAATGAGCGGACCTAAGCTTGCGGCATTATTATAAGTCTTCCTACAAGGTCTTAATCCGCTGCCGCTGCATATCCAACGTCCCGGCCACCGTAGCGTCGTACCCTGATGTTGGCTTGCTCGGCATGTCCGTAGAAGCCCTCAAGTACGCACAGACGCGAGCAGTACTCACCAATCATGGCCGAAGCCTGATCAGTGAGAACTTGCTGGTAAGTGCAAGTCTTGACGAATTTGCCCACCCAAAGGCCACCCGTGTAGCGAGCCGCCTTGCCCGTGGGTAGCGTGTGATTCGTGCCGATTACCTTGTCGCCGTACGCCACATTCGTGCGCGGTCCCAGGAAAAGTGAACCGTAATTTTTCATGTTCTTGAGAAAGTAGTCCGGATTGCGAGTCATGACCTGGACGTGCTCGGAGGCGATACGATCGGCTTCCCGCACCATCTCTTCATCGGAGTCGCACACGATCACCGCGCCGTAATCGCGCCATGAAACAGAGGCCAACTCTGCGGTGGGAAGAATAGCAAGCAGCCGTTCGACCTCGGCCATGGTCTCGTGGGCCAGTTTCTCTGAAGTTGTAAGCAGGATAGCGGGCGTATTGAACCCATGCTCGGCTTGCCCCAGGAGATCGGTAGCGCAGATTTCTCCGTCCACGGTCTCATCGGCGATGATGAGGATCTCGGTTGGTCCCGCGATCAGATCGACTCCCACACGACCAAAAAGCTGGCGCTTAGCCTCGGCCACGAAGGCGTTGCCCGGGCCTACAATCATCGAGACGCGCTCAATGTTGCTCGTGCCGAGCGCCATAGCCGCGATTGCCTGAACGCCACCCATGCAGTAGATCTCATCCGCCCCACCGAGCTGCATGGCGGCGACCACTGCCGGGCTTGGCTGGCCATGATAGGGAGGTGAGGATGCGATCACCCGCGGCACACCCGCGACCTTCGCTGTCACAACGCTCATATGAGCGGAAGCGACCAGGGGGTACTTCCCGCCCGGAACGTAGCAGCCCACCGAGTCAACCGGCATATTCTTATGGCCCAGAATGACTCCCGGCAGCGTTTCGACTTCAATGTCCTTTATCGATGACCGCTGCGCCTGGGCGAAGTTGCGCACTTGGGTTTGAGCGAATTTAATGTCCTCGATGGTCTGCTTTGAGAGTTGGGAGAGACAACCTTCGATTTCCTGCTCCGACAACCGGAACGCGGGCGGGTTCCATTTGTCGAACTTCGCAGAAATCTCGCGCAGAGCCGCCTCGCCGCGAGCTTCAATGTCTTCGATAATGCCGGTTACGGTGTCGCGGACTTTCTTGGCATCGGCCGCGGCCTGTTCCGGCGGCCGTCCAGTCTTCAGATAGCGTGCCATGGTGCCCTCCTTGCATAGTCTGCGGGAAAAGTAGCGCCCTCGGGACAGCCGGCAAGATGCCGGCGCTACGAGAAAACCAGTCCTACCCGACAGCCGAGACAGGTTCACTGAGTTCGACGTTGCTGGCGGACCGCCGATGCTGTTCGGCCGCGTAGCCCGCTTTGTAGTCGGCCTTGACGGCGTCCGATGCTGTCGGAAGAACCGGGAAGTCCCACCAGCCGACCACTTCCGCCGCGGCCACGGAGACATCTCGCGTAATCGGCACCTCGACCAGTGCCGGCGCTTTCGAGTCGAGAGCGTTCTTAATATTTGAGGCAATATCATCCGCTGCTTGCACTTTAGTTGCGACTTCGAAGCCGAAAGACTTCGCGAGTAATGGAAAGTCCACCGAGTAAGGCGTCTCGCTGCCATTGTGATGATTAAACTCGGATCCAATCTGCCGGCCGATCAGATAGTTCTGGCCATCGCGAATGGAGATATAGCCCGAGTTGTTGAGAACCAGAAACACGACGGGGATGTCGTACATGGCACAGACGGCGAGTTCCTGAACCGACATCATGAAATCTCCGTCCCCGATAATGCACACAACCGGCGCATCGGGTTTGGCCAGCTTGGCGCCGATAGCGGCGGGAAGCGCAAATCCCATCGACGAAAACGATCCTGAAGTGATGTGGGTTCGCGGCTCGTACACCGGGAAGGCCTGCTTGGTTGTGCTCTGCGGATGGCCAGATCCTACGGTCACGATGCCATTGCGGGGCAGAACCTTGCGCAGCTCACGGAGCGTACGCAGCATGGTTGTTGGAATGCCTTTGTAGGA
>Ga0066705_10000740_pt1 | contig 10075 bp, 9 predicted proteins | sample GraSoiAngelo_154_FD_66506 | JGI IMG/M metagenome (GOLD analysis project Ga0066705, IMG submission 66506) | Grasslands soil microbial communities from the Angelo Coastal Reserve, California, USA - 14_1009_13_20cm | ecosystem: Environmental > Terrestrial > Soil > Grasslands | place: USA... | reverse complement strand
GGCATATCGGGCGACAGCGGCTTGCCGGCAACGGGCGCCGGGGGGAGCGGGCCTTTCCGGCCGAGCAGTGGCATCCAGGATGGAACCGCGCAGCCACCCAGGACGACGGCCAGGGCGACGACGCGGGCCGCCCGCATCATGCGCGCGCGAGCTCGGCGAGCGCGTTCAGGATCGAGTCGCGGACCGCCGGCCACGAGCCCTTGGCGATCGAGGCCTCGATGGTGAACTCGCGCTTCATTTTCAGCCGTCCGCGGCTGGCCTGGATGGCGTGCACGAGCCGCGCGGGCTCGACGTCCGTGGACGGCGCAAACGTGATCAGGGCGCGGCCCTCACCGGCCTCGATCTTCTCGATGCGCAGCGCGCGGGCGGCGACACGGATCCGCACGATGTCGAGGAGCCGCCGCGTGGGCTCCGGCAGCGGGCCGAAGCGGTCGACCAGCTCGGCGCGGATGTCCTCGATCTCTGTGTCGCCGGTGGCGCCGGCGAGACGCTTGTAGAACGCGAGCCGCTGATTGACCTCGGGCACATAGTCTTCGGGAACGAAGCCTTCCTCCGCGACGCTGATCACGGGCTCGACGCTCGCGGCCGTCCGTTCGCCGCCCAATTCTCGCACGGCTTCGGCGAGAAGCTTCGCGTAAAGATCGTAGCCCACGGCCGCGATGTGCCCGTGCTGCTGGGCCCCCAGCAGGTTGCCGGCGCCGCGGATCTCGAGGTCGCGCATGGCGAGCTTGAAGCCCGAGCCCAGCTCCGTCAGCTCTTGCAGCGCGCGCAGCCGCCGCTGCGCCTGGTCGTCGACGCGTCCGTCGGCCGGCACCAGCAGATAGGCGTAGGCCTGCTGGCGCTCGCGGCCCACGCGGCCACGCAGCTGATAGAGCTGCGCCAACCCGAAGCGGTCCGCGCGGTTGACGATGATCGTGTTCGACGCCGGGATGTCGAGCCCCGACTCCACGATCGCCGTCGAGACGAGCACGTCCGCCTGGCCGTCGATGAACTTCACCATCGCCGCTTCGAGCTCGCGCTCCGGCATCTGGCCGTGAGCCATGATCACGCGCGCGTCGGGCACGAGCTCCTGGACGAAGCGCGTCATCGAGGGCAGCGATTGCACGCGGTTGTGGACGAAGAACACCTGGCCGCCCCGCTCGAGCTCGCGGTCCAGCGCGTCCTTGATGACGGCGCGGCTGAAGCGGCGCACGACGGTCTCGATGGGTAGGCGGTCCACCGGCGGCGTCTCGATCACCGACATGTCGCGCACCCCGGAGAGCGACATATAAAGGGTGCGCGGAATGGGCGTGGCGGTCATCGCCAGCACGTCCACCGAGGCGCGCAGCTGCTTGACGCGCTCCTTGTGGGCCACGCCGAAACGATGTTCCTCGTCCACGATCAGCAGGCCGAGGTTCTTGAACTCGACGTCCTTGCCGAGCAGCCGATGCGTGCCGATCACGACGTCCACGGTGCCCGTACGCATGCCCGCGACGATCGCCTTCTGCTCCTTCGGCGAACGGAAGCGCGAGAGCAATTCGACCTTGGCCGGAAACGGCGTGAACCGCTCGGCGAACGTCGTCCAGTGCTGCTGGGCGAGCACGGTGGTCGGCACGAGCACCGCGACCTGCGTGCCGTCGGCCACGGCCTTGAACGCCGCACGCAGCGCGACCTCCGTCTTGCCGTAGCCGACGTCCCCGGCCACGAGCCGGTCCATCGGGCGCAGGCTCTCCATGTCGCGCTTCACGTCCTTGATCGCGCGCAGCTGGTCCGGCGTCTCCTCGAAGCGGAACGCCGCCTCGAACTCGCGCTGCCACGGCGTGTCGGGCGCGAACCCGTGTCCCTCGGCGACCGAGCGCCGCGCGTAGAGCTTCAGCAGCTCCTCGGCCATCTCGCGCAACGCCGCCCGCACCGATTCCTTGACGCGCTGCCAGGAGGCGCCGCCCAGGCGATCGAGCCGCGCGGCGCCGGAGTCGGCGCCGAGGTACTTGGACACGAGATCGAGCCGGTCGACGGGCACGTACAGCTGGTTGTTGTCCGCGTACTCGAGCAGCAGGAAGTCGGCGTCCTTGTCGCCGATGCGCATCGTGCGCAGCCCGAGATACTTGCCGATCCCGTGGTCTTCGTGCACGACGAGATCGCCGACGGCGAGGTCGGTAAACGCCGTGAGCGCCGCGCCGCGCTGGTACTTGGGCCGGCGCAGCGTCCGCCGCCGCGCGCCGAAGATCTCCGTCTCGGCGAGAACCACGAGGCCGACGGCGGGGATCGCGAAGCCGCCCGACAGCTCGCCCACCACGATCGCGATCGCGTCGGGCGACTCGAGGCCCTCGGCCACGCGGGTGTCCAGGCCGTGGTCGTGCAGAATCTCGCGCAGGTGCTCTGCCTGACCGGCGTCGGCGGCGACGAGGCGCACGCTGAAGCCCTCGCCGCGCCAGCGCTCGAGGTCGGCCACGAGGCGCTCGAACTTGCCCGAATACGGATCGACGGACAGCGCCTCGAGCGTGACGTCCGCGTCCTCGGCGGCCAGGACTTCGAGCTCGACGCGCGGCCGCCCCGCGATGATGTCGGCGAGCGGTCGGCGGCCCGGCGCGTCTTCGGACGTCTCGTCGAGCAGGCGCGGCGCGTCCACGATCACCGGCGCGCCGGCGGGCAGGTACTGCAGCAGGCGTGTGCCCGCGTCGCCCGGCGTGTCCGCGACCGCGACCAACGGCAGGACGAGCAGCTCGTCGAGCGTCCCGGTCGAGCGCTGGGTCGTCGGGTCGAAGAGCCGGATCGACTCGATGTCGTCGCCATCGAACTCGAGCCGCGCGGGACTCGAATGCATCGGCGAGAACACGTCGACGATGCCGCCGCGCGCGCTCCACTGCCCGACCTCGACCACCGTGTCCACGCGCTCGTAGCCGGCCTTCTCGAGCGCCTCCAGCAGCAGCTCGCGATCCAGGCTGTCATTCGTCGCCAGCCGCAGCGTGCCCTCCCGAAAGTCGGTGGGCGCCGCCAGCGGCGTATCCAGCGCGGCGGGCGTGACGACGACGGCGATCGGCTCCCCAGCCGTGAGCCGCCGCACGATCAGCGCGCGCTCGGCCTCGGCCTCTCGCTGATGGCCGCCCTTCCACAATTGCGGCTCGCGCTCGGGAAACTCGAAGGCCGCGGCGCCGAAGAATCTCAGGTCCTGCGTGAAGCGATGCGCGTCGGCGAGCGAGGCGACGACGACGAGCAGTGGGCGCGGATGGCTCTGGAGCAGCTCGGCGACAACGAGCGCGCGCGCCGATCCGGCGAGCCCGCCCGCGCGCAGACGGACGTCTCCCTCGGCGAACCTCTTCGCCAGGTCGACAAACGCCTGCCAGTCCTTCAACATCGCGATCGGCTTACGGTACCACGGGCGGCCGGTCTCACCGCCGCCGCGCGAGTCGTCTAGCGCGAGCCCTGCGCGAGATAAAAGGAGAGCGTCTCCAGCTCGATCGAGAGGTCGACGTTCTGCAGTCGCACCTCGCGCGGAACTTTGAGACGCGCCGGCGCGAAGTTGAGGATGGCGCGGATACCCGCGCCGACGAGCTGATCGGTGACGGGCTGCGCGGCCTCGGCCGGAACGGCGACGATGGCGATCTGAATGCCGCGCGCGCGCACCTCGCGCGCGAGATCGCGGCTGGCCACCACGGGCACCGACTCGACCTCGCGCGCCACCTTGCCTGGATCGTCGTCGACGATCGCGGCGATGCGAAAGCCCTGGCGACCGAAGCCTTTGTAGTGGAACAGCGCCGAGCCCAGGTTGCCGAAGCCGATGAGGACGACCGGCCACTGGCGGTCGAGCCCGAGAATGCGCTGCAGCTCGGCCTTGAGCCCGGCGACGTAGTAGCCGATGCCGCGCACCCCGAACTCGCCGAAGTAGGCGAGGTCCTTGCGCACCTGCGCGGAGTTGAGGTTGAAGCGGTCGGCCATCTCCTGCGACGAGATCGTCTTCACGCCGTCCTCTTCGAGCTGCAGCAGGCAGCGTGTGTAGACCGAGAGACGATGGATCGTCATCTCCGGGATCTTCGAGGCTCGGGAGGCAGAGCGCCGTGGCATGGAAAACGGGCCGGGCGCCGCCGCGAGGACGGCGTCCGGCCCAATGAGCCCTACGCGAGTGACATCACGCGAAGTTGATGCCTTTCACGAACAACAGGATCAGCGCGATGACCAGCGTATAGATGGCCAGCGACTCGATCAGCGCCAGACCGATGATCATCGCGGTCTGGATGCGCGCCGCCGCGCCCGGCTGCCGCCCCATGGCCTCGACGGCGGCCGCCACCGCTCTTCCTTGTCCCAGGCCGCACAGTCCGGCCGCGATCGCCATGCCGATGCCGGCCGCGATGACGGTGAACGGCCCGACCCAACCGCCGGTCGCGGCGCCGGGGGCCTGCGCGAGCGCCACGCCCGGGAACGCGAGAACGAACAGACTTGCCAACCTCAGTGAACGTCGCACGACCGTCCTCCTCTGTGCGTGTGCTGTGCTAGTGATGGCCGGAATCGTGGTGCTCGGCGCCGTGACCGCCGTGACCGTCCTCGGCGTGCTCGATGGCCCCCGCGATGTAGAGCATCGTGAGCATCACGAAGATGAAGGCCTGAAGGAACGAGACCAGCAGCTTGAGCGGATAGAGGAAGCCCACGGTGAAGGCGATGGCGATCAGACCGCTGATGCCGCCCACCACCGCGCCCGCCGCGCTGCCGGACAGCGCCCAGCCGATCAGGCCGTTGAGGCCCATGAGGAAGAAGATGACCGCCAGCAGGATGTGACCGCCCACCATGTTGCCGAACAGCCGCAGCGTCAGCGACAGCGGCCGCGCGAGATGGCTGATGATCTCGATCGGCATCATCAGCGGCGCGAGCCACACCACCGGGCCCATGAAGTGCTTGATGTAGGTGACCGCGCCCTGCTCTTTGAAGCCGATCGCGTGGTACGCGACGAAGACGACGATCGCGCACGCGGCGGTGGTGTTGAGGTTCGTGGTGGGACCGGCGAGGCCGGGGACGAGACTCATGAGGTTCGCCGCGAGGATGAACAGCCCCAGGGTGGCGATCAGCGGCAGATAGGGGCGGCCCTGCGGCCCCATGACATCGTCGATCATGCCGCGGATCTGCTCGAGCACGATCTCCATGAGGTTCTGCGTGCCGTGCGGCACGAGCTCGAGCCGGCGCGACGCGAAGAACGCGAGCGCCGCCAGCACGATCATCACGACCCACGTGTAGGTGACATGATCGGGGATCCCGGGCAGGTGGAAGATCGGCGGATGCTCGATCGCTTCCATCAGGCGTCCTCGCGCACGGTCCGCAGGCCTTCGGCGATGACGGTGACGGGAATCACGCTGAGTCCGCCGACGATGGCGATGGGATCGGCGTGACCGCTGGCCAGGAGCAGCGCGACCACCGCCGCCAACGCGGCCAGTCGCAGCACCGCCCCGAGGGCTCGGCCCGGGCGCTCCGCCGACGCTGCGGCGAGCGTGATGCTCACGCGCGAGGCCAGCCAGCGGAAGTTCGCCACCGCGATGCCGGCGCCGGCGGCCGCGCCGAGGGCGCCGTCTACGCCGCCGAGCCAGGCGGCGGGCGCCGTCAGCGCCACGCCGAGCACGCACGCATCGCGCGAGACGCGCGAGGTCAGATCACTTCGGCCCATCGAGCTCCCGATTCGCCCTGTTGACCGAGCGAAAGAAAATCACGAATCCCGCCGCGATGCCGAAGCCGAGCCCGAGCAGCAAGAGCCACGGCGAAGTCCCGAGCCATCGATCCAAGTAGTAACCGCCGGCCAGCCCGATCACGGTGGCGAGCACCATCGCGAAGCCGACCGAGGACAGCTCAGCGAGCGCGGACCAGGCCGATTTCTCCCCGGGCTGCGCCATGCGAGGCAAAACACTAACACAGGCCCCGGAGCTTGTGAAGCGAGAGCACAACCTATCCGAACATGCCACCCATCCGCGCGCCCGCGAGGCGGTTGATGGCCAGCACGCTGACGGCGGCGACGACGATGAGGATCACGCCGAGCGCCGCCGCCTCGTTCGCGCTGCCCGCGATGTAGAAGGCGAAGATGCCGACGGGAATCGTTTCCCAGCCGCCGAGCGACAAGAACAGCACGGCCGACGCCTCCTGCAGCGACGTCACGAACGAGAACAGCGAGCCGACCAGCACGCCGCGCCAGATGAGCGGCAGCGTGACGTCACGGAACGAGCGCGCGCCCGTGGCGCCCACGCTGGCCGCCGCCTCTTCCATCGAGCGGTGCACGAGCAGCAGCGAGGCGTACGAGCCGCGCACGGTGTACGGCAGCCGCCGCACGGCGAGCACGATCGGCAGGACGATCCAGAGGCTCGTGAGCGGCACCGCGAGCCATGGCAGCTCGACGTGAAAGGCACGGATGTACGCGATGCCGATGGCGGTGCCGGGCACGGCGAGGATGAGCGTGTTGAGTCCGTCGAGCGTGTCGCGGCCGGGCAGCCGCGTGCGCGCGAGGATCCAAGCGATCGGCACGCCGATCGCGATGCACAGCACGACCGCCAACGCCGAGTAGAGGAAGCTGTTCGCGATGTACTTCGGCGTCTCGACGATGACGCGCTCGAAGAAAATCCACGTGTAGCGCACGGGGAACGGCGTCATCGACCAGCCCTTGCCGACGGAGGCGAACGCGACGCCGACGTACGGGATGAAGGAGCACAGCATCACGGCCGACAGGAATGTCACCGCACCGGTCGCGCCCACCGGCCCCAGTCGCCGCCGGGGCACGCGTGCGTACGCGAGCGACGAGTAGTCCTTGATGGCGACATAGCGTCGCGCGGCGATCAGGAAGACGATCGCGAGCGCGACCATGAGCGCCGAGATCACCAGGCCCATCCGGAAGAGGCGCCGGTCGACGAACTGCACGATGTTCAGGTACGCCTGGGAGGCGAGCAGGTCGTGGACGCCGAGCACGAGCGGTGTGGCGAAGTCCGAGAACGTCCAGATGAAGACGAGCAGCGCGCCCGCGACGTACCCCGGCGTGGTGAGCGGCAGCGTGATCGTGGCCAGCTTGCGCCAGCCGCGCGCGCCCACGCTCTCGGCCGCCTCCTCGAGCGACGGATCGATCCGGCTCAGGGCGTCCACCACGTTGAGCGTGATCATCGGAAAGAGATGCAGGGTCTCGACCAGCAGCACGCCGTGAACGCCGTAGACGAAGTTGATCGGCGTCCCGAGGCCCAGCCAGTCCTCGAGCAGGATGTTGACGGTGCCGGCCTTGCCCATGATGAACGTGAAGCCGAGGACGCCGACGAGTGGCGGCGAAATGATCGGGATCAGCGTGAGATAGCCGAAGAGGTCGCGCCCCGGGAAGTCGTAGCGCACCAGCAAAAGCGCGATGGCGATGCCGAGCACCGACGTGGCGGCGACGGTGCCGAGTCCCAGCAGCAGCGAATTCCAGAGCGAGCGCCGGTAGAAGGCGTCCCCCGCGAAGGCGACGAAGTTCTGGAGCGTCAGACGCCCGCTCTCGTCGCTGAAGGCGTCGTAGAAGACGCGCAGCAGCGGGTACACGACGAAGACGACCACGAAGATCCAGATCAGCGCGACGCCCAGTGCCGGCAGTGCCGTCGCCACGACGGCGCGCGCGGGCGCGATGCCGGCCGTGCGTGCGATCATTGCCCGCTACGCGCATCGTCCACGACGAGCCGCCGCGTCATCGCGCCGGCGTCAGTCGTGGCTCAGCACGAGCGTCGCCGACGCGGGAAAGGCGACGCGCACGGCGTGTCCCGCCGGCAGCACCTCGTGCTGCCACGGGTCGCCCACGTCGACCTTGAGCACGAGCCCGGCCGCCGTCTCGACGTCGTAGCGCAGCGTGTTGCCGAGATACGAGGCCAGTCGCACGCGCCCGGCGACGACGTTTTCTCCGGCGCCGTCCAGCGTGACGTTCTCCGGGCGCACGGCGAGCACGCAGGGCGCGCCGGGCCCGGGCGCGCCGGGACGCGCGCAGAGTGCCCCCAGCGCCGTCTCGACCACTGCAACACCGTCGGCGCGCTCCTTGACCACGCCGGGAATGAAATTGTTCGTGCCGACGAAGTCGGCGACGAAGCGGTTCACCGGCCGCTCGTACAGCGCCTTGGGCGTCGCCACCTGCTGCACGCGCCCCTCGCGCATGACCGCGACGCGATCGGACAGCGAGAGCGCCTCCTCCTGATCGTGGGTGACGTAGACCGTCGTGATGCCGAGATCCTGCTGGAGCGCACGGATCTCGCCGCGGACCTGCACGCGGATCTTCGCGTCCAGGTTGGAGAGCGGCTCGTCCAGCAGCAGGATGTCCGGATTGAGCACGAGCGCACGCGCCAGCGCCACGCGCTGCTGCTGGCCGCCCGAGAGCTGTCCGGGATAGCGATCCTCGAGGCCGGTCAGGTTCACTTTCGCCAGCCCGCCGGCCAGCCGCCGCTCGATCTCCGCGCCGGTCAGCTTGCGCAGGCGCAGCCCGTACGTCACGTTGCCGCGCACGGTCATGTGCGGCCAGAGCGCGTAATTCTGGAACACCATGCCGATGTTGCGCGCGTACGGCGGCAGCCGCTCGACGCGACGCTCGCCGAAGCGGATCTCGCCCGCATCGACGGCGGCGAAGCCCGCGATCAGCCGCAGCAGTGTGGTCTTGCCGCAGCCCGACGGGCCGAGCAGCGTGAACAGCTCACCGTCGGCGATCTCGAGCGAGATGCGGTCGACGGCGGTGGTGCTGGCGAAGCGCTTGGTGACTTCGCTGAGCGCTATTTTCATTATGTCGAGGGGGGACCCTCGACGGTCCCCCCTCGAACTCCCCTATTCACGTTGCGCCCGACACCGTCGCCGTCCCCCCTCGAACTCCCCTATTCACGTTGCGCCTGACACCGTCGGCGTTGCCTTGTTATGGCTTCTTCCAGGTGGCCTCGATGTCGGAGCGGAATTTGGCCTTGAGCGCTTCGGAGCGCTTGGCGGCGATGGCCTCGTCGTAGACGTTCGAGAGCTCGCGGTCGAAGTAGGAGCGCACGCCGCCGGTGAACTCCACGGCCATCTCCGCCGTGGAGCCCGGCGGACCCTGCACCTTGTACTTCGGCGTGATGGGGAAGAGCCCGCGCTCCATGAAGACCTTCTGCCCGCGCTCGGTCAACAAGAACTCGATGAACGCGCGCGCCGCCCTGGGGTTGCGCGCGCCGGCCAGGATGGCCATCGGCTCCGGCGTGACGAAGGCGTTCTTCGGCGCCACGAACTTGAGATCGAAGCCCGCGAGCTTCTCCTCGAAGGCCATGTACGACGGCACGGCGAAGCCCGCCGTGTACTCGCCCTTCGCGACGACCGTCGGCACGTCGCGGCTGCGCGCGGTGAAATGCCCGGTATTGGCGGCGAGCTTTTTGAGCCAATCCCAGCCCTTGTCCTCGCCGTGCATCGAGAGGATCACTTCGTACGTCGCGTTCGACGACGACGAGCGCGTGGGCGCGCACTGCGCGACCTCGCCCTTGAGCTTGGGCTGCAGCAGATCGTCCCAGTCCTTCGGCTCGGGGATGCCGAGGCGGTGGATCTTCTTGGGATGATAGACCAGGCCATACGGCTCGAGCGCGGTGCCGATCCAGTAGCCTTCCGGGTCCTTGAGCGGGATCGGTTTGGGCTTGCCGATCGACGCGGGAATCGACTCCCACGCCTCGCGCGAGATGTCGACCTTCTGCAGGAGCTTTTGCTCCGCGAGCTTTTCGAACAGCGCCGATTCGCCGCCCCAGAAGATGTCGACCTCGGGTTTGCCCTTCCACTCGACGATGCGCCCATACGCGATCGGCGTGCCCGCCGGGATCGCGTTCACCTTCACCGTCACGTTCCACTTCTCCTTCGCGTACTCCGCGAAGGCCTTCAGCGCCGCGTCGTGGATGAACTTCGAGACCGGCGTGATGAAGTTCAGCTCGCTCTCGATCGGCGCCTGGGCGGAAGCCATGCTCGCCGCGAGCAGCGCCACCGCCGCCATCGCCAGCGTCAACGTTCGTCGCATCATCGTGCGCTCCTTCTCCGTCGATGCCCCGAGCCGACTCAGCTCCGGGCCCACTCGCGCGACCGTTCGACGGCGCGCTTCCAGTTCGCGTAGCGCTCGGCGCGCTCCGCCGCCGCCATC
>Ga0066705_10000738_pt1 | contig 10076 bp, 8 predicted proteins | sample GraSoiAngelo_154_FD_66506 | JGI IMG/M metagenome (GOLD analysis project Ga0066705, IMG submission 66506) | Grasslands soil microbial communities from the Angelo Coastal Reserve, California, USA - 14_1009_13_20cm | ecosystem: Environmental > Terrestrial > Soil > Grasslands | place: USA... | reverse complement strand
TGACGGAGTTCGCGATATAACACTCCTCATGCGCTCGGGTGTGGAGCTCCAGGATCTCCGCGCGCGCGGGCAGCCGCTCGCCCGAGAAGGCGACGCGCGGAGTCAAGCTGACGCGCACCATGGCGATGCGGCCGGCGGCGTTCTTGCCCATGACGCCGAGAGCCTCATCGCTGTAATCGTCGACCCGCCAGCCGCCGGCGGCGGCGAATGCCAGGAAGAACAGCATGTGGCAGCTCGAGAGCGATGCGACCAGCGCTTCCTCGGGATCGACCGCCGCCTCGACCGAGAGCGGCGCCCGGACCACCTGCGGCGAGGAGGAGGCGGGAACCTCGACGCCGCCGTCGAAGCGCCAGGTGTGGCCGCGGCTGTAACGCTTGTCGGTGAAGACCGCGGTGCCGCGCGTCCAGTGGATCGTGGCCCGGTATTCGTGCTCTGCCATCGCTTTACCTCCGTGTGAACGCCCGCGGGATTGTACGATAGCGGTGTGAGCTCCACCGTGCTCGAGCTGCGTCGCGATCTGACGCTGACCCACGCCGCCTCTCTCGTGGTCGGCATCACCATCGGCACGGGCGTGTTCCTCAAGTCCGCCGCCATGGCCCAGGCGGTTGGAACGCCCGCGCTGGTGCTCGCCGCGTGGGTGGCCGCGGGCGTGGTCGCCATGCTCGGGGCTCTGTGCTTCGCGGAGCTCGGCGCGCTGCTGCCGGATGCGGGCGGCGAGTACGTGTACTTGAGGGCCGCGTTCGGCGAGGTGCCCGGGTTCCTCTACGCCTGCAACAGCTTTGTGCTCGGCGGGGCGAGCATCGCGGCCTACGGCGCCGCGGTCGCGATCTTCATCTCCGACATCCATCCCTTCGACACCCAGTGGTTCGCCCGCAGCGTGCACCTCTTTGGCGCCGACTACACGCTCCAGCTCGGGACCAGGCAGCTGGTCGCGATCGGGGTGATCGCGGTCTTCGCCGCCATCAACTGCGCCGGGGTCATGCTCGGCGGGCGCGTGCAGACCGCGCTCACCGTCGCCAAGGTGGCGGCGATCGTCGCCGTGGCGGTCGGCGTGTTCGGCTTCAGCGACACGGGCACCTGGGCGAATCTCACGCCGCCCCCGCACCAGGCGAGCGGCGGCCTCGCGGGCTTCGGCGCCGCGATGTTCGCGGCGCTCTGGGCCTACAGCGGCTGGCAGTACCTGCCCATGGCGGCGAGCGAGGTGCAGAATCCGGAGCGCAACCTGCCGCGCGCCATCATCGGCGGATCGCTCCTGGTGCTCGCGATCTACCTCGCGGTCAACGCCGCCTATCTCTATGCCTTACCCGTCTGGCAGGTGGCTTCCGCCAACTCCACCGCCTACCCGGAGGCGCCTTCGGTTGCCGCGCGCGCCGTGCAGACCTTTCTCGGCTCGCGCGCAGCGCCGGTGGCGGCACTCGTGTTCCTCATCTCCACCGTCGGCTCGCTGAACGGCACGATCCTCGCCCGCGCGCGAGTCTCCTATGCCTCCGCGCGCGATGGTCTGTTCTTCGAGCCCTTCGCACGGCTCTCCCCGCGCACGCGCGTCCCGATCACGTCGCTCGTGCTGCTGTGCATCTGGGCGGCGCTGCTGGCCGCCTCGGGCACCTTCGATGAGCTCACCAACATGGCGGTCATGTCCTACGCGCTGTTCTGGATCCCGGTGATGCTCGCGGTGCTGGTGCTGCGGCGCAAGCTCGCAACCGCGCCCCGTCCGTACCGCCTGCCGGGCTATCCGCTCGTGCCGCTGATCTTCCTCCTCGTGATGGTGTGGATCGTGGTGAGCGCGCTCATCAGGAACCCCAAGGAATCGATCGCGACGGTGCTCCTCATCCTCCTCGGGTTGCCGCTCTATCCGCTGTTTCGCGGGCGCCGCCTGCTTTAGGCCGGCGCAGTCGTCCCCCGTCAGCGACACTCCAGCTCCCAGAGCGTGAGGGGCGCTCCGCGACGCAGCCAGAACCCGAGGCCCGCCTCGCGGAACCGACGCTTCAGCCGCACGCGATACCAGTGGGCGCTCCTCAGGTGGACATCGGCATCGGTGCGCAGCGGATCGCAGTTGCGCTCGAGATCGAGCCCGGTCAGGGCGCTGAAGTAGAGCACGCCGCGGCACAGCCTGCCGAAGTTCTCGAGCGCGCGCTGCGCCGCGCGCTTATCGAGGTACTGCAGCACGTCGTAGCAGATCACCAGGTCAAAGGGAAGCCGCGCGCGGAACGCCTCGATCCGGCCGTGCTGCCAGCCGTAGCGCTCGCAGAGATACTCGCTCGCCTCCAGCGCCACGTAGTGTGCGGAGGGCAGCAGGCGTCGCAGCGCCGCGCGCAGCATCCCGGTGCCGCAGCCCGCTTCGAGGATCCGCCGCACGGGCAGGCCCGCGTGCGCGGTGAGCGCGGCGATCAACCGGGCGCGCGAGCGCATCTCCTCGCGCGTCGCGACCGCGGTGCGCGGGTCGAAATAGAAGCGGCGGTAGTAGTCGCGATCGAAGGGCATCGTCAGTGCGCGGGTGGCTATCCCATTCTTGCTGGAAATAACCCCGGCATCCAGCGTGAGGCGAGTGCGGCGGGGAAGGCGAGGCGCAATGGAGCGCGCGTGCTCTCCGATGTGACCGCACCTTGATCGATGAGGGCGGAGACGACGCGGCGGGCTTGTCTTTCGCCGGTGCCGACGATGGCGGCAGCATCACCGCGCGGAAGTTCGCCGCGATAGAGCAGGGCCTCGAGCACGGCGCCGGACCTCGGCGGCAGCTTGGTGCGCCGGATTTCTTCTTCGGCCCAGAGCAGGATGCGCGCGCGCAGTTGGTCGGGCGTCATCAGCCCTTCCATGAACGTGACCTGATCCAGGCAGACTGCGAGGAAGAACCTGGTGAATTCCGCCAGATTTTCTGCGCTCAGGTTTCCTCTGCCGTCGAGATCATTGCGGCGCGGCGGCACGGCGGCTGCGCTGGAGATCGCGCTTCCTGGCGTCGTGACTGTAATCGCCCTTGAGCGCGCGTTCGATATCGATCGGGGGGTATCGTGACCTTCGATCAGGTTGCTGTAGTGGCAGTTCATCGCCCGCACAAGGTCGGCGAGGGAGGCAAGGAGGGTCTCGGGCAGGGAGCGGCGCAAGCCCGCACTCTTGGCGGCCAGATCGAGCGCGAGGTCGGTCAGCTCAGGGCGGTGCCTTGAGCCGTCCCCGATCAGCAGCGGCTCCATCAGACCGATGGATTCGCCCCGGGTCTTGGCCGCTTTGATGTCCGCTTTAATGTCCTTGTCCTTCTTGTAAAAATCATAATTCATATCAATGTATTACTGTCTTGCAACCGGCCTTTTAGGCCTCTTAAAAGTCCGGTCTTAAGTCCGGTTTTACATGGGCCTTCTTACGCGAACGCAAGCCGTAGCGCGCGAGCTTGGGCAGATGGAAGATCCAGAAATCGTGTCCGAGCAGGATTGGAATCCTTAGGTCGGGATGATCGCGACGATCATGATGATGATCAGCGCGCCGCAGACGGGAAAAACACCACGAGACCGACGAGCAGCGGGACGAAAATCGACCACTCCGGCGCGCACGTGCCGAACATTACCGTTCGCCAGTCACTCTTCGGCGTATTCACGTCTCACCCTTGGCAGCGATGAAGCGCGCGAACGACTCTTGGAGCGGTTGGCGGATCGCGACTATGCCGCCGACGGACGCGCTTCGGTCTGCGGGTCATGCTGGCACACGAGCGTCTGTGGCGAAACGCGCGTGTTATCCAGGTCACTGGGAACGCCGCGAATAGCATTTGCAAGCCTTTGGGGGCCGCGGCACACTTCGCCGTTCGGGTGCCGACCGGTTCGTATGGGGGAGCGCAGGCATGAGGCGAACGGTGTGGACGGGGGCCGCCACGCTTGCAGCGACGGCTCTGACTGCCAGCGCGCTGATGGCGGCGAACCAGCCCATCAGGACCGCGCAGAGCACGGCTGGTAAATTCACCGTCACCAGTACGAACATCTCCCCCGGCGGAAAGATCGCGGACGCCCAGGTCTACAACAGCTTCGGCTGCAAGGGCGGCAATGTCTCGCCCGAGCTCAGCTGGAGCAGCGCCCCCGCCGGAACCAAGAGCTTCGCGATACTGATGCATGATCCGGACGCGCCCACGGGGAGCGGCTGGTGGCACTGGGTGGTTTACAACATCCCTGCGAGCGTGAGCTCGCTCCCCGCCGGCGCCGGCGATCCGAAGAAGAGCCTGTTGCCGTCGGGCGCGCTCCAGGGACGCACGGATTTCGGCGACCCCGGCTACGGCGGACCGTGCCCACCGCCGGGCAAGCCCCACCGCTATTACGTGCGCGTCTACGCGCTCAAGGTGGAGAAGCTCGAAGTGCCTGCCGATGCGACTGCCGCCTTCGTCGCCTTCTCGGTCCGCATGCACGCGCTCGCGACGGCCGAGCTCATGGGCACCTATGGCCGCTAGCCCTGTCAGCCCCAGTCCCCCGCGCGAGCGGCGGCCCGCGATCTGGCCATACCTGCTGATGCCGGCGGTCGTGTTGGCGGTTTTCTACGCGCTCAACAGGGTTCACCACCACCAGAGCAGTGGCGCCGCAGCCCCGGCGAGCGCAGCGGCGGCGAGCGGCGTCCCGCGCCAGCTGTAGTCGGCGGGACTTCAGTGCCAGCACACAAGAGGCGCACACGCGAGCGTCCCGGCAGCCGGACAACCTCTGATGCACGTGCCGGGCAGCGCGCGCCCAAGGTCGGCTTCGTGAGCCTCGGCTGTCCCAAGGCGCTCGTCGACTCGGAGCGCATCCTCACGCAGCTGCGCGCCGAAGGCTACGAGGTCGCGCCGACCTACGAGGCCGCCGACCTCGTCGTGGTCAACACCTGCGGGTTCATCGACGCCGCGATCGATGAATCCCTCGATGCAATCGGCGAAGCGCTCTCGCGATGCGGCCGCGTGATCGTCACGGGGTGCCTGGGCGCGAGACCCGAGCGGATTCTCGAGCGCCATCCTCGGGTCCTCAAGGTGACCGGCCCGCAGGCTTATGAAGAGGTGGTAGGCGCCGTGCACGAGCAGCTGCCGCCGCGCCATGATCCTTTCCTCGACCTCGTCCCGCCGCAGGGAGTGCGGCTGACGCCCCGGCACTACGCGTACCTGAAGGTCGCGGAGGGCTGCAACAACAAGTGCAGCTTCTGCATCATCCCGGCGATGCGCGGACGGCTCGCGAGCCGCCGCATCGACGACGTGTTAGGTGAGGCCGAGCGCCTCGTCGCCGCCGGCGTCAAGGAGCTCCTGGTGATCGCTCAGGACACCAGCGCCTACGGCTCGGACATCCGCTACGCGCCGGGAAGCTGGCGCGGCGCGAGCTACCAGACGCGCTTCATCGACCTCGCCCGCGGACTCGCGGAGCTCGGCGTCTGGGTACGCCTGCACTACGTCTATCCCTATCCGCACGTCGACCAGGTGATCCCGCTGATGGCGGCGCGGCGCGTGCTCCCCTATCTCGATATTCCTTTTCAGCACGGGAGCCCCTCGGTGTTGCGCCGCATGCGCCGCCCGGCGCATGCCGAGGACACGCTCGCGCGCATCCGCGCCTGGCGCGCCGAGTGCCCCGAACTGACGCTCCGCAGCACCTTCATCGTCGGCTTCCCCGGGGAGACGGAGGCCGAGTTCGCCGAGCTTCTGAGGTGGCTCGATGAGGCGCAGCTCGATCGCGTCGGCTGCTTCAAGTACTCCCCCGTCGAGGGCGCCGCGGCGAACGCGCTGCCGGAGCACGTGGCGCCCGAGGTGCAGGAAGAGCGCTACGCGCGCTTCATGGAGCGTGCCGCCACGATCAGCCGGCGGCGCCTCGCCGGGCGCATCGGTCAGCGCATGCGGGTTCTCGTCGACTCGGTCGAGGGCGGCACCGCGCTCGCCCGCAGCGAAGCGGACGCGCCGCAGATCGACGGCATGGTGCGGATCGAGGATGCGCGCGGGGTGCGCGCGGGAGATTTCGCCCGGGTGCGAATCGTGGCCGCGGACGACTACGATCTCACCGGCCGCCTCGAGTGAGCCTCGAGGCGGCCGGCGCCGGGCATCGCGCTCTCAGCCGGAAGACATGCCGAGCGACCTCATCATCTCGGCGGCCTTCGTCTTCACGCCCTCCGCCTTCGCCATGGCGGTGGTGTAATCGCCGGAAGTGGCCGCGCTCGTGGCCTCGGTCCACTGCGACTTGAGCGAATCGAGGCCCGACTTCGCCGCGGCCAGGCCCTCCTTCGTGACGCCCTTGGGCAGGCGGTGCGATTTCGAGAGCGAGTCGACACGCTTGTCGATCGTCTCGATCATCATCGGCACGTCCGCGCTGACCGGACCCCAGGCGTCCTTGGCCCGCGCCGCGGCCGCGTCGGCGTCGGCCTTCTTCGTTTCCGCCGCATCCTTGAGCGAGTTGATGGCGGAGTTCACCGTCGGCGCACCCGTCAACACGGCCTTGTAATCGCCCTTGGCGAGGCTGTCCTTGAGGCCTTTCAGCTGATCCTCGACGGCCTGCAGCTGATCCGGGGCGTACTTCTGCGCGCTGTCGCGCACGGCGGCGAGCGCGGCCTCCGCGACCGCGACCGCCTGCTCGGCCGGCGCTTTCTGGTTCGCACAGCTCATCACGAGCGCGGCGGCGAGCGCGGCCAGGAGCCAATGAGATAGCTTCTTCATTACCGAGATCCTCTCGTTTGAGTTTTATTCGTGGGACACACGACAGCCACGGGGACCGCGAGACGTGTACTGCGGGAGAGTAACACGAAGCGCCCCACGTCACCCCTGGCGCGCTGTCGGCGCTCGAGTCTCAAGCCTGTTGAGTCGGACTGACTCCCTCGCCCCGCACCGCATCATCGACGCTCGAGTAGTCGAGCGCGGAGGCAGGCAGGTGAGCGAGCTGCGCGCGCAGCAGCGCCTCGCGTGCGAGCTCCTTCAGGCGCGCCACACGGAATTGCACGCCGCGCGCGGCGAGCCAGGAGCAGAATTCCTCGAGCGCCTCCAGCGTCGTGCTGTCGAGATCGGGGGACTCCTCGAGGCTGAGGATCACGAGCTTCCAGCCGGGGGCCGCGAGCGCGCGCTGGCGCACCTGCGCGAGGAGCGGCTCGGCGTTTGCGAAGAAGAGCGGCTGCTCCGGCCGTACGATGAGGACGCCCGGCGTGCTCACGGCGTGGGCAAAGCGAGCGAGGCTCACGTAGTCGTGCGCGCCGACGCGCCCCAGCACCGAGAGGCGCGGGCTCGCGAGCGACTTGAGAAGCAGCGCCAGGCTGAAGGCGATTCCCGCCAGCAGGCCGTTCAGCACGCCGAAGATCATCACCGTCAGCACCGCCGCCACGACCAGCATCCGATCCCGCTGCCAGCGGAAGTAGTCGGCGAACACGCCCGGGCGCAGCGCCTTGCTGACGGCGTGGATGACGATCGCGGCGAGCGCCGGCTCCGGGATGCGCTCGACCCACCGGAGGAAGAGCAGCACCAGTGCCAGCACGACCGCGCCAGCGTAAAGCCCCGCCAGAGGCGACCGTGCGCCGGCGGCCGCGTTGGCCGAGGTGGCCGAGTAGCCGGCCCCGACCGGCGTGCCCTGAAGCAGCCCGCACAGGATGTTGGCAACGCCGAGCGCGAGCAGGTCGCGGTTCGGTTGCACCTCCTCGTCGCGTTTCAGGGCGAAGGAGCGGATCGATCCGTAGGACTCCGCGAACAGGATGAGCATGAGCGCCAGCGAGAACTCCGCGAGCGGCAGCCAGTCGACGCCGGCCGGCAGTGCGAGCGCGGGCATCCCGAGGGCGAGGTGTATGGGCCCGGTGAGCGCGACGCCCTGCGCGTTTAGCCACGAGGAAGCCAGAATGCTGCCGACGATCACAGTGAGCGCGCCCGGCATCCTCGGGACTCGCTCGAGCACCATGAGGCCGGCGAGCGCGGCGAGGCCGCAGGCGAGGCTCGGCCAGTGCCATGACGGGTGAGCGCGCAGGATCTCCGCAACGAGAGGAAAGAAGCCGGTAGCCTGGGTGTGGAGATTCACCAGGTGCGGCCACTGCTTGACCGCGATCACGAGCGCGAGACTGAAAGCATAGCCGCGCAGCACGGGGCGCGCGATCAGGTGCGAGAGCGCGCCGAGGCGCAGTGCGGCTGCGAGCACGAACGCGGCACCCGCGCCGGCCACCAGAATCGAGGCGAGCGCGAGGCGCAGCGCGAGATCGCCTCCTCCGAGAGTGAGCGTCGCGGAAGCGAGCACCGCGGCGGAGGATGAGGTCGCGGTGACGATGGCGACGCGGCTGCGGCCGATGAGTCCGTAGCAGAGGAGTCCCGCGAAAAGGGCGATCACGCCCGCCTGCGGCGGCAGGCTTGCGACTCCGGAATAGGCGACGGCCTCGGGCAGCAGCAGGCCCGCGATCGAGAGGCCCGCGAGCAGGTCGGCGCCGGCGGTGCGGGTCCTCATGCGCCCGATGAGCTTCCCCCGGCGCTCTTCGCCCTGCGGCGGCCGGTGCCCAAGTGCAGCCGCAAGGTGCGCCCGATCTGCTCGCGCTGCGGCGCGAGCACGCCGGCTCGGTGGGCATGGCGCGGCCACTCCTCTACGGCGGCCACGACCTCGGCCAGGATCTCCTCTTCACGCCCGCGCCTGAGCCCGGCGACCTGCGCACAGGAGCGGAAATCGGCGAGCTCGAAGCCGTCGGTCTTGCCGTTGATGGTCATCTGATGCCGCGCGGTCCACAGCCCCGCCGGGTTGTAGGCGTAGGTCACATCGAAGGCCGGCGACAGTGACCAGGCGCCGCTCTTGTCCATGAGGAACGCGATGTTCTTCACGTGATCGTCCTGGTTGCGCGCCACCACGTTGAAGAGCATGCGGCGGAACTGCTGCTCAATGGAGCGCATCGGCAGGGCGAGTCTCTTCATCACGTCGAAGGCCTGCTCGTAGCCGTACACCCCCGCGCTGTTGAAATCGAAATGCGCGAGCGCCGCGAGGGACTGCATGTGGAGCTTGCCGCCGTCACTTTCCCGATCGAAGCGCCGCGTCATGAAGTGGCGTCGGCCACCCTCTTCGAGAAGCCGGCACTCGGTCATCTCGATGCCCGCATCCCTGGCCATGAGGGAGTAGGCGTATTCGATCACCGTATAGCCCTGCGGATCTTCGAGTTCCTTGTCCTTGTTGGCACTGACTCCATCGAACTTGAGAAGCCAGTAGCTGAACCCCGGCGGGGCTTGCACCTGCCCGGAGCGCACCTGGTTAGTCTCACGGTTCCACGCGATGATGGCTTTGGCGCGCGCGCCCGCGGCCGAGGTGCCGACGCGCAGAATCTCCGTGAGACCCTCACGGCGCCGCCCGGGCGCAAAGGACACCGCGAGCGAATTGCGATGGGTGAGCACTTCGGAGGCGAGCGCCACGAGCGCGTCCAGGCTCAGCTTCGTCGAGGCGCGAAGCGGTGGGCCGATTGCGGGCGCATACTCGAGCGCACCCATGCCGCGCACCCCGATGTAACAGAGCCGCTCGACGGCGTTAAAGCTCTCCGGCCTTCGTCCCTCGGTCGCGAGCCATGCATCGATCAGCGCGTGGCCGAAACGGTCCGGAAGCGAGTCGGCGAGCATCCCCGGCAAGCCGCGGAAGGACACCTCGGGGAGCGAGGGAAACTGGTAGAGGCCCGCGGACAAGGGCATCACGAGTGGCGAGAGCTCAATCCGGCTCGAGACAAAGGCGGGCTCGTACTGGAAGGCCGCCGCGCGCGCCCCGTCCTCGAGCGAGACCGCCCCGATGGTCCTGCCCCAGAGCCGCACCTCGGCGACCGTCGCCATGCTCTACTCGCCCCACTTCCAGGGGCCTGCGGGCTTGTCAGTCGCGGCGCGGCCGCTGCGGGTGCGTGGATGGCCCGCGCGCTTTCGCTCGCGGCCCCGGAGCTTCAGCAGCGTAATCGGGCTTTGCGGCAGATCCGGGATCAGGTTCTCCAGGCCCTCGACGAGCTTGAGCGCGCGCAGCACCCGCATGAGCATCACGAAGTCGGTACTGTCTCCGGTCTCGATGCGCTCGAGCGTGCGCTTGGAGATTCCCGCTTCCAGGGCGAGCTGGGCCTGGGTGAGATTCGCATCGATGCGCCGCCGCTCGAGTCGTGCGCCGAGCTCCCGCAGGAGCGCCTCATCGGTCAGC
>Ga0066705_10000734_pt1 | contig 10089 bp, 7 predicted proteins | sample GraSoiAngelo_154_FD_66506 | JGI IMG/M metagenome (GOLD analysis project Ga0066705, IMG submission 66506) | Grasslands soil microbial communities from the Angelo Coastal Reserve, California, USA - 14_1009_13_20cm | ecosystem: Environmental > Terrestrial > Soil > Grasslands | place: USA... | reverse complement strand
CTCGCAGTATCGCCATCGCTCCCGCCATCGTAGTCACGGCGCTCTGGGGAGAAAAAGGCACCGCGAACCTGCTGATTTTCAGTCAAGTCATACTCAGCATGCAGTTGAGCTTCGCCGTGTTCCCCTTGGTCCTGTTCACCAGCGATCGCCGCAAAATGGGCGAATTCGTAAACGCGCCCTGGCTGAACGCTTTGTCATGGAGCACCGCGGTTCTAATCGCTATTCTGAACAGTTGGTTACTAATTCAGGCACTGCGCATCTAGCGCACACGTAGGGGCGGACGCCCTCGTCAACCGAATCTTTCTTTCCCAAGTCCGACCTTCGTGCGCTCGCTCCGCGCACCCACTCTACGCAAATTCAATATGAAACGACTAAACTATTGTTTAGTGGCTTTTCTCGGCTGCACGGAAGACGTTCAGGAAGGCATTCATCCATGAATAGCTTTAATGCCCGCTCTATTCTTAAGGTTGGCATCAAGCAATACGAAATCTACCGCCTAGATGCGCTTGACAAGCAGGGCATCTCCACGAAGCACCTGCCTTACTCGCTTCGCATTCTTCTGGAGAACCTGCTGCGCACCGAAGATGGCGAGAATGTCAAAAAGGGAGACATTCGCGCGCTTGCAGCCTGGAATAAAGAATCAAAGCCCGACAAGGAAATTGCCTTCACGCCCAGCCGCGTGCTCTTGCAGGATTTTACCGGAGTACCCGCAGTCGTCGATCTCGCTGCCATGCGCGATGCCATGAAGCGCCTGTCGGGCGATCCAACTTTGATCAATCCCCTTCAGCCCGCGGAGTTGGTGATTGATCATTCTGTACAGGTAGATGAGTTCGGCACCCCGCAAGCCTTCCAGCTCAATTCCGAACTTGAATTTCTGCGCAACAAAGAGCGTTATGCGTTTTTACGCTGGGGCCAGACCGCGTTTCGCAACTTGGCAATCGTGCCGCCCGATACCGGCATCGTCCACCAGGTCAATCTCGAATATCTCGCTCGCGTAGTTTTTGTTCATGAGACGAATGGCCATCGCGCGGCCTATCCCGACACGCTTGTCGGCACCGATTCGCATACCACCATGATCAATGGCCTCGGCGTCCTGGGGTGGGGAGTCGGCGGTATTGAAGCCGAAGCCGCTATGCTTGGCCAGCCCGTCTCCATGGTGATTCCCCAAGTAGTCGGGGTAAAACTCACCGGAAAATTGCGCGAAGGCGCGACCGCTACCGATCTGGTCCTCACCATCACCGAAATGCTGCGCAAGCACGGTGTAGTCGGCAAATTCGTGGAATACTTCGGGCCCGGGCTTCAGGACCTGCCGCTTGCCGATCGCGCCACTATCGGCAACATGTCACCCGAATACGGCGCAACCTGCGGAATTTTTCCCGTTGATAAGGAATCCCTAAACTATTTGCGTTTAACGGGCCGTTCGGAAGAGCAGATCGCATTGGTGGAAGCCTACAGTCGCGAGCAAGGCCTCTTTCATGATGAGAGGACGCCGGAAGCAGAATATTCTGAACTGCTCACGTTGGATCTGGCGACGGTCGAGCCAAGCCTCGCCGGTCCCAAGCGCCCGCAGGATCGCGTACCGCTTTCCAAAGCTCGCGAGTCCTTCGAACAGGCGCTGCCCTCGTTGATGAAACCCAAATCCTCCGCTAAAGCATCCGCGCAAGCTGCAACTCCAGCCAACCTCGTGAACAGCAATCTTGGCCGATGGGAGCAGGAAGGCGGCAATCCCACTGCCGTCGGCGTGGGGGACCTGCGCCACGAAGAGCACGTCCCCCAGGACGTCTCAGCCGCTCTGAGTCACGGCAAGGTGGTCATCGCTGCCATCACCAGTTGCACAAATACGTCGAATCCATCGGTAATGATCGCTGCCGGCCTGTTGGCTAAAAAAGCTGTTGAGCGTGGGCTGCAGGTTCCCGCCTGGGTTAAGACTTCTCTGGCTCCGGGTTCTATGGTGGTACGTGACTATCTAGAACGCGCCGGTCTGACGCCCTACCTGGAAAAATTGAAATTTCACATCGTCGGCTACGGCTGCACCACCTGCATTGGGAACTCCGGGCCACTGCCCGCAGAGATTTCAAAGTCTATCGACGACAACGATCTCGTTGTAGCATCCGTTCTCTCCGGGAATCGCAACTTCGAAGGCCGAATTAATCCCGACGTGCGCGCAAACTACTTGATGTCGCCGCCGCTGGTGGTCGCCTTCTCGCTTGCCGGACGCATCGATCTCGACCTGCGCAAAGATCCCATCGGCCAAGGCAAAAATGGCAAGCCCGTCTACCTCGCTGATATTTGGCCCTCGCAACGCGAGGTTAATAACTTGATCAGCCAGTCGATATCCTCCGACATGTTCCGCCGCAGCTACGGCGAGGTCTACCACGGTGACGAGCGCTGGCGCAACCTGCCGGTTCCCAAAGGCGAGACCTACGTTTGGGAAAAAGATTCCACTTACATCCGCCGCGCCCCATATTTCGACGACATGACCCTCAAACCCGCGCCAGTTCAGGATATTCGCGGTGCGCGTGTATTGGCCGTTCTGGGCGACAGCGTGACTACCGATCACATCTCGCCCGCCGGATCGATAAAGAAAGACAGTCCGGCCGGTAAATATTTGCAAGAGCATGGAGTGAAGCCTGCCGACTTTAATTCCTACGGCTCGCGCCGTGGCAATCACGAAGTCATGGTACGTGGCACATTCGCCAATGTCCGCCTGCGCAATAAAATGGTCCCGAACCTGGAAGGAGGATTTACGCGTCATCTTCCGGACGGTGCCGAGATGACAATTTTCGACGCTTCGGAAAAATATCTTGCCGAGTCGGTCCCGCTGGTCATCATCGCTGGCAAAGAATATGGCTCAGGCTCCTCCCGCGACTGGGCGGCAAAAGGTCCCCGTCTGCTCGGCGTCCATGCTGTGATCGCCGAGAGCTACGAACGTATCCATCGTTCGAATCTCGTCGGCATGGGAATTCTGCCGCTGCAATTCCGCGCTGGCGAGAACGCGGAATCACTCGGGTTGACCGGCGAAGAGGTTTTCGAGATCACGGGTATCCGCGCTCTGGTGGATAACTTCGCCTCCGGCCGCGAGCTGACGGTGAAGGCTGTGGCCAACGGCAAAAGCAAAGAATTCAAGGCCCTCGTCCGTATCGATACACCGCAGGAGGCCCAGTACTATGCCAATGGCGGAATTCTGCAATACGTTTTGCGCCAATTGCTAAGCGCAAAATCGAGTTCCCAGCCAGTGCATGCTTGAAATAGATCAAAGCTCGCACGATCAGGTGATATCCCTGGCGAAATTCTTACGTCTAAATAATTTCAGATTTTGACAGGAGAACCTATGAAGAAGCGAATTGTTGCTTTATGTCTATTGCTGTTCGTGTTGTTTGCGGTTGCTGCATTCGCCCAGGAAGAGAAAGCCAGGCCCAGCCCTGCGACTCAGGCGCAATGCCAATTCAGCGATGGCAAGACCCTTCACGTCGACTATTCCAGCCCACGCGTCAAGGGCCGCAAGATCTATGGTGGGCTCGTGCCCTATGGCGAAGTCTGGCGCACCGGCGCGAACGAAGCCACAACCTTCGTGACCGACGCAAACCTGACGGTGAACGGCAAAGACGTTCCTGCCGGCAGCTACACAATTTTTACCGTTCCCAGCCAGGACAAATGGACTCTAATTATCAACAAGAAGACCGGCGAATGGGGCACTCCGTACAAATATGAAGGAGATGAACTCCTCCGCGCCGATATGCAGGTTTCCAAGACGCCTTCACCCGTTGAGAATTTAACGATCAACTTCGATCAGTCCGGCGGCAAATGCACCATGCACATGGATTGGGAGAACACTCGGGCCAGCGTAGGGTTCGACGAGAAAAAATAGCGCAACTAATTGATGGAGGACGGGCGTCCCGCCTGTATCCGGCTGTGGCGGGACGGATCCAATCGAAAATCAGACCTTCGGTTTCCAGCGCAACACCGGCTTCCTCGCCGCAGCAGTTTCGTCCAGCCGCGAGACTCGCGTGCTGTGCGGAGCGGAAAGCACGGTTTCTGGATCTTCTTCGACCTCCGCTGCAATCGACTTCATCGCATCAATAAATAGATCGAGTTCTTCTTTCGACTCGCTCTCCGTCGGCTCAATCATAAGCGCGCCGGGAACGATCAGCGGGAACGCAGTCGTGTAGGGATGGAACCCATAGTCGATCAGCCGCTTGGCAATGTCCATCGTCTTCACGCCTCTTTTGGCCTGAGTGCGATCGCTGAAGACCACTTCGTGCATGGTCGCCGTCGCATAGGGCAAATCATAGGCGCCTTCGATGCCTTTACGAATGTAATTCGCATTTAGCACGGCATCTTCGGTTGTCTCGCGAAGACCGTCCGGACCGTTCGCAAGGATGTACGCCAGCGCCCGCACAAACATTCCAAAGTTTCCATAGAAAGCCCGAACCCGCCCAACCGATTGCGGACGGTCATAGTCGAAAGACAGGGTCCCATCTGATTTCACCACTACAACCGGCGTAGGCAAAAGTGGCTCGAGGAATTGCTTCACTGCTACCGGCCCGGAACCGGGGCCTCCGCCGCCGTGAGGAGTGGAAAAAGTCTTGTGCAGATTCAGATGCATTAGGTCCACGCCGAAATCGCCCGGGCGCACTTTGCCGACCAGCGCATTCATGTTCGCGCCATCCATGTACAGCAGTCCGCCTTTAGCGTGGAGAATATCGGCGATTTTGTGGATCTCCTGCTCAAAGATGCCCAGCGTATTGGGATTAGTGAGCATCAGTGCCGCTACATCTTCGTTCATCTGTGCGCCCAGCGCGGCGACGTCGACCATCCCTTTCGCATTTGATTTCAGATTTTCGACGGCGTAACCAACTGTCGCAGCAGTCGCGGGATTCGTCCCATGGGCCGAGTCCGGAATGAGGATCTTCTTACGCGGATTACCCTTCGACTGCTGATAGGCACGTACCATCACGAGGCCGGTAAGCTCACCGTGAGCGCCGGCTGTAGGCTGGAGAGTGATCGCATCCATCCCAGTGATTTCCGTCAGGCAGTCGCTGAGCATCTTCATAATGCGCAGCGCGCCTTGCGAAACGCGCTGTGGTTGGTAAGGATGTCCGTTGGCCAGGCCCTCTAGCCGCGCGACCACCTCGTTCACTCGCGGGTTGTATTTCATCGTGCACGAGCCAAGCGGATACATGCCCAGATCGATGGCGTAGTTCCAAGTCGAAAGCCTTGTAAAGTGGCGGATGATTTCGATTTCGCTCACCTCCGGCATGTTCCCCAGGTCTTTTCTTTCCCACTCACCCAGTAGTTTGGAGGTGTCCACTTCCGGCACATCGAGCGGGGGTAGCTTCCATGCGGCCTTGCCCGCAGAAGATTTCTCAAATATCAACCCTTCGTTCTGGCTGGTATGACGCGTAGCTTTGCGGGTGATGTGCTTCATCTCTCTGTGTTCCTCTGTGCCCTCTGTGGTTCTGTTATGCGTCTCTATCGCGTCACTTCTTCCACATCAGCTTCTTCCTTGGCTGATTTAACCGAGCGCTCACTTTCGGCGGCGAGGCCAACCACAGTATCAATTGCTGTCCGAGTGCTCATCTCAGTGCAGCACCAAAGCGATGCATTGCCCAGCTCGGGATAGAACTTCTTCAGCGGAAGTCCGCCCACGATTTTGTGCCCAAGAATACGGCCATTGATAGCATAAGGATCCTCACTGGTCTGCACGACGAATTCGTTGAAGCGCGGCGCAGCGGAGAACAGGACCTTCGCGTGCTTCCCGAATTGCTGAACAGCATAGGCAGTCTTCGCCAAATTCTGCCGGGCCAACTCGCGCATCCCCGCCTTCCCGTAAATCGTCATAAAGATATTCGCCATGAGGGCGATCAGCGCTTGATTCGTGCAAATGTTTGACGTTGCCTTCTCGCGCCGGATGTGTTGCTCTCGCGTGGCCAGCGTAAGCACGAAACCCCGCTTGCCATTGCGATCTGTGGTTTGGCCTACCAGCCGTCCTGGCATCTGGCGGACGTACTGCTCGCGAGTGGCGATCACTCCGCAATACGGGCCGCCGAATCCAAGCGGCACACCAAATGATTGCGCCTCCATCGCGATGATGTCCGCCTGCCGCGGTGGCTCTACGATGCCCAGCGAAACCGCTTCCGCAATTGAGACCACCAGCAAAGCGCCGCTCTTGTGCGCAAGTTCAGCGATGCTGCGGACATCTTCGATCGTCCCGAAAAAGTTCGGCGATTGAATCAAAACGCAGGCCGTCTCGGCAGTAACAGATTTTTCTAGTTCTTTGAGATCAATGCGGCCGGACTCAGAAAATGGGACCAAACTGATCGGCAACCCTTGATGATGAGCGTAGGTAGCCAGCACTTCACGGTATTCAGGATGCACGCTGCGTCCCACCACCACCGAGCGGCGGCCAGTGAGCCGCACTGCCATCATCACAGCCTCAGTTGCGGCCGTCGAGCCGTCATACATGGAAGCGTTCGCGACGTCCATGCCGGTCAGCTCGCAAATCATAGTCTGAAACTCAAAGATGGATTGCAGTGTGCCCTGCGAAACCTCCGCCTGATAGGGTGTATACGCGGTTAGAAATTCTCCGCGCGAGATTAGTGAATCAATGATTACAGGCCGGTAATGGTAGTAGGCGCCGGCGCCAAGAAATGTGGTGTAGCCATCTCCATTTTCGCGCGAACGCTCGCGGAACCAGTCCACGATTTCAGATTCCGCCATTTGCCGCGGAACTTTTAGGTCGCGCTTCAGCCGGTACTCCGCGGGAATTGGCGAAAAAAGATCATCAATCGAGCGTGCACCGATCGCTTGCAGCATGGCCTCGCGATCAGCAGGAGATTTAGGCAGATAACGCATTTGGACCTATTAGATGTGCTCCAATACCGATTTGATTTTTCCCGCGCTCATCCAACAAACCACGAAGGGCACGAAGTTACACAAAGGAAAGCCGTCGCGCCTTCCAGTCCTTCGTGTACCTTCGTGCCCTTGGTGGTTCAGGAACTCTCTAGAAGCAAACTCAATGGCCTCCTTCGTCTGCCACAAACTTTTCGTAATCGGCGGCCGACAGCAGCGAATTCAACTCGCCAGGATCTTTCAATTTGATTTTCATAATCCACGTGCTATGAGCGTCTTTGTTGATCTTCTCAGGAGCCGTAGCCAGTTCGTTATTTACCTCCGTGACCGTGCCGGATGCGGGAGCATAAAGATCGGAAACCGCTTTCACGGATTCCACCGTCCCGAAAGCTTTGCCCGCGCTGAGCTCGGCACCGACCTTGGGCATCTCGACAAAGACAATATCCCCGAGCGATTCCTGCGCGTAATCAGTGATGCCTACAGTTGCGCTGTTGCCATCCGCTTTGATCCACTCGTGCTCTTTCGTGTATTTGAAATCCGTGGGATATGCCATCCGGTCTTCCTTCGTGTCCTTCGTGGTTCTGATTCTCCTCTGTGCCCTCTGTGGTTTACTCTTTCTTCTGCCGTTTATAAAACGGCGTTGCCACGACTTCTGCTTTCACGCCCTGCCCGCGAATCTCCACGCTGATCACCCGTCCGATGTCTGAAAACGCAGGCGGCACATACGCCAGCGCAATATTCTTTTTCAGAGATGGCGCAGGCGATCCGCTGGTTACATACCCAATCTCGCGCCCGGCTGCGTCCTGGACTTTGTAGCCGTCCCGCGCGATCCCACGATCAATCATTTCAAGTCCCACCAGCACCCGTTTCACACCCGCAACCCGAGCCTTCTCCAGCGCAGCCCTGCCAATGAAGTCGCCTTTCTCCATCTTGCAGAACCGATCCAGCCCCGCTTCCCAAACGTTAATGGTATCGGAAATTTCGTGTCCGTAGAGGGGAAGCTTGGCTTCCAGCCTCAGCGTGTTGCGCGCACCTAAGCCGCAGGGAAGAACCCCGAATTCCTTGCCCGCCTCGAGAAGCAGATTCCACGCCCACGCGCTGTTGAATTCGTCGGATGGAACATAGATCTCAAAGCCGTCCTCCCCGGTATAGCCAGTTCGAGCGATGAGGACATTTGTGAGATAACGACGAACCTTCTCCGCACGCAGTAGGTGACCGCGCGCAACCCAATAAAATTTTAGGGATGAAAGATCAGCATCGGTAAGCTTCGTCAGCAGCTCCAATGCTTTTGGCCCCTGGATCGCAATCTGAGTGAAATCATCGGACAGATTCTCGACACGGCAATCGAACTGCCTCGTGTTGTCGCGCACCCAGTTGAAATCTTTCTCGCGCGTTCCGGCGTTGATGACCAGCAAATACTCGTCATCGCCCAAACGATGCACAATCACATCATCAACAAACGTACCCTGCGGATACAGCAACGCCGAGTATTGTGCCTGCCCTACCGCAAGTCGCGCGGCATCGTTCATGGAAATATGCTGCACCGCGGCGAGCGCCTGTGGACCGCTGATCCGAATATCTCCCATGTGGCTGACGTCAAAAATGCCTACGCCGGTGCGCACCGCCATGTGTTCAGTGATAATCCCGCCTGATTTTGGATATTCCACCGGCATATCCCAGCCGTTGAACTCGACCATCTTCGCGCCCATCTGGCGATGGAGTGCATTCAGTGCGGTTTTGCGGATGATGGGCGTAGTCGCCTCAACAGCGGGCAATGGAAAACCTCGTTACAGCAGTGGCTGGGCTGCCTGGATGGTGAAACTACCTACCGTAACATGCACGCGCTGGCGGCTTCAAATGCCTAAAATGGCGGAAACATGTCTCAGGGAGTGCGAGAAGATAGCCGATCTAAACCAGTATCGGCAGGTCATCGGTTCAAGTCGATCGTCGTCTCCATTCTTTCACCAGCTCGCAAATCTTGCGCAACTCCGGTCTGCTCCTGAGATCGGTTAGCTCGTCTTGCCGGGCGACCGTTCAGTCGAGACTGCGAGGCTGCTATGCGTTTGCGGCCTGCTGAGACAATTCACCGCGCATACAGGTCGTGCCTTTTCATGAAGGGAAGCCGGATTCCCAATCCACCAGAAATTCACAGAAATTTCATTTCGCACTAACATTCCTGTTACACAAGCTCACTTACCATCTGTGGGTTGGCCCCAACTTCGGCCAGGACCCTCAGCCTCGAACCGTAGTAACTCATCCGCACGGGGCGGCCGAACCCGCCCCCAAAACAACAGGAGACCGAATCATGCCGGATCAAGCCCTTTCCCAGCTCAAGAAGATGATGTCGTTATTACTAACCCTGACCATCGCCCTAGGACCAAGCGTCACACCAGCTTTTGCGAGGGCAGCCAAGAAGGCACGCACGAGTGACTCCAGCACTGCAACGCCCATCAAGCACGTAATCGTCATCGTCGGTGAGAACCGCTCATTCGACCACCTCTTTGCCACATACGTCCCAACAGCGGGCGAAACTGTGAACAACTTGCTTTCTGAGAAAATTATCAACGCAGACGGTACTCCCGGAACGAATTCGCAAGCTGTGCAGTTCTCCGCTGACATAACCGGCAGCGCCACATTTCAGCTAAGCCCCACGACGTCAAAGACTGCCTACCTCACACTACCGGCGCCGCTGAACGGCGGACCAACCAACGCCTGAACGAGTAATGGGATGTGCAACCTGGGCGATGCTGTGTCGTCTGAAGATGGGTTGCCCAAACCTCCGTTTAACTACTATCGATCGTTGTTAGTCGGCGGCACTGGGCTAACGGGAAGAGTTCCCGACTCCCGCATCAGCGCCGTGAACTCTACACCGCCGTATTCCACTCTGGCACCAGTACCCTTCCAGCTCACCAACTCCAGTTCGTTCCCGTATATCTCGTATGCCAACAGTCCGGTGCACCGCTTTTACCAGATGTGGCAGCAGGAAGACTGCAATGCTTCTTATGCAACGCCGACGAATCCTAGCGGTTGCTTAGCCGACCTTTTCACCTGGACGGAAGTTACAGTCGGAGCCAATGTGAATGGAAAGCCGCAACCAACTCCGTTCTGCACGGATTACGAACCGGGTTGTGCCACAACAGGTGAGGGTGCGACTGCAATGGGCTTTTATAACGTGCAGCGGGGCGATGCGCCTTACACCAAACGTCTCGCGGACCATTACGCGATGAGCGACAACTA
>Ga0066705_10000733_pt1 | contig 10100 bp, 6 predicted proteins | sample GraSoiAngelo_154_FD_66506 | JGI IMG/M metagenome (GOLD analysis project Ga0066705, IMG submission 66506) | Grasslands soil microbial communities from the Angelo Coastal Reserve, California, USA - 14_1009_13_20cm | ecosystem: Environmental > Terrestrial > Soil > Grasslands | place: USA... | reverse complement strand
CATCGCGGCGTCGCTGATCTGACAATCGATCGTCTCGACCGCGTTCAGCATTGTAAATTTGAACGCCAACCGTTTGTCGTCATAACCAATTATTTGGCCCGCGTTAGCGGCATCCAGTAAGTCCCCCGGGTGATCGGATCTCCATCGTCGACGCGCCCTCTGGGACTGGACCAGAGCAAGGGGTTGAGCGCTCAGCGTAGTTCAAAGGTACCTAAGCGATATTCTTCTGCAGGAGAGTCCTCTTCAGCTTGAACGCTTACAAGGGTAAACACTGCATTCGGATATTTCTCCCAGATAGAAAGATCCTCGGTCGCAACGGCAAGCCATCCAAATTTGTACTAATATCGGCCCGGCTTTGTGGACCTGGTACCAGTTGACCTTATTAATACCAGGCAACTGCGCCTCGTTGTATTTCTCGCTACAAGGACATCCCGTCGGTCTACCGCGCTGCGCGTTCCAGCGCCGCGATCGGTGATCCTGTAGTACAGGCCCATTCTTATCTCGGCGGCGTTCGATCCAGTCCTTGCTGACTGGGTTCTGGACGAGCTTTGGCCTTTGTATCTTTGCTCGCATCAATTGATTGTACTGCACAAAATCCCGAAAACATACGGGGTGGTGCAAATCTTGGAGGTCATCCCTTTGCGGGTCGGCAGGCCTGATCGTTACTCGATCAGTCGCCACGAACGTCGAAGGGGCTCAATCTCGCATCTACCCGATGCCTGCAGCAACCTTAGGCGGTTGCGGACCAATTGCTCCGCACGTTTGTAGCATTGTCGCTCGTAATCGAGCTTCAGGCGCGCCAACTGGTCTGGATCCACAGGCTTGGAGTTTTCGGGTTCCCTCAGCTCGCAATCGGGCGCTGGTTGCGGTGCGAGCAGCGCCCGGTCGGGCCGGCGAATTCGCAGTTCGGAGTGTCGATGGGGATCCGCGGCAGCGCGAATCGGGTCTGCCCCAGACTCACGCTGAGCCGAATTGGAGGCACAGCCGGCAAGCGCCAGCGCGCATAATATGGCGGAGAGGGTCAACAGCTTCGGGGCGAGCGCGGGCAAGGAACGGCCAGCACGGGTCGCTCGACCCGCGGTCACGGTATTCGTGTTACCTATTCCAACGCGGGGCAAGTTGGCCACCTGTCACTCGGGCAGCGCTCATCGCGATTCAACTATGTGTGTCCGCCTGGCCAAGCATGGCGATCATGGACCGATAATTTGAATCTCCTTTTAAGAATTACGATGAATTGGATGTAAACAGACCTGTGAACTAAAGGTTTTTTCAGGCAGCTGCGGTCTCAAGAACGCCGCGAAACAAAGCAAATCGAAATGCCTGAAGGCCTTATGTCGTGCCAAGACGCGCCGATCGTGCGCCCGCCCAAGGCGCCTTCATCGATCTCGCGCCAGCTTGCGACGCTCCCAAACACTCGCTTGGCGGGGCGGGTTAGTGCCCTCATGACGCGGATGCGCCAATACTTAGCAACCGAGCAAGTTCCAAATCAGCGCCAGAGCTTCGATAAGCAGCGGCGGCGGCCGATGCGGTTAATCAACATCAGCTCCGGATCATCGATCTTCCAACCATTCGATTGAGTCAAAGACCATTCCCCGTCCGAGCATTTCTGCCTCTAGATCGGCTGCATGTTTCTTCCACGCGGGCGTCTCTCGCACAGCGCCGCGGCCGCATATGTTAATGAAACTAATATTTTGAGGGCAATTGCCCGGGAAACTTGCGGGATCACCAGTGCGAACGATCCCGTAGTTGTACGGCTGATCGAAAAGGAAATTATTAATCGTTGGGGTCAAACATACGGGCATGAAGCCGGGGTTTCGATCATTGAACTTTGAGAATGGAACGGTTCACAGCATCCGGTCGATTAGCCAGCGCGGTTTAGCGGCATCTTGGGCACGGCTCGCCAGACAAGGCTTGCCTCCGTTCGATCAGTTCGATCCCGGCCGACGCGTTCATGATCCGAAACAGCTTGTCATCTGGAAAGTCGAAGCTAACAACGGACAAAACGTTTTTCGCGCGCTGTATCGCGGAAGTCTGCTTGATCAGGCGTTCAAAGATGGTTGGATTGGAAAGACGCTCGCTGAGGTAACCCCGCGATCATTGCTATCCGCAATTATCAGCGCGTCTGATCACTGCGCCAGTACCGGATGTGCAGTTTACACGGTTCTTAGAACATACGATGGGGCAGGCTTCCCAATCGACTTAGAGCGCCTGCTGCTGCCCTTCGGCAAAGACGGTCGCGTTCAACTAATCCTTGCATCGCTGCAACTGATCAGTCTGGAAGGCACAGTCGAACGTGGCACGGTCGTTGGGAGTTTCGAAGCCCAAGCGGAATGCGTGCTGTCGATTAGAGTACCAGCGGCCAGTTTCCCAAAATCTCGTTCGAAATCCGCCGTTAAAGACGGTATCTCTTGGTGACGCCGTTCTCAGCGGCGCGACCAAAGATGAAGGCCCCAGCCGTGGATGCACGGCCGGGGCTTTCCTTCGAACGCTATCGCGACAACCTCTTTGCGCACATTTGGCCCGGGACGCTTCCGCCTTGCGGTTTGTAGTTGGGCAGTTGAGTCGGGAATTCAGAGGCCGCAATGGCCGATCTCTACCTTGGCATCGCCGTGAGAGGCTTAATGGTGCTGATCGCGGCGGTCGTGGTCGTCGTCTTTATATGAAGCGTGGCCTCAATAGCTGCCTCTTTCGTCAAATCGCGTTTTCCGTAGAATTAGGGTGTTCGCATTTTCGCAATTGAACCGTTGGCATAGGTCGTGCTGAGATTTCGACTGCTGGGGGATTTGAGGGCCCGGTACATAGGCCAGCGCCGTCGAGCGATCATATTCCGCTTAGGCGGCGCTGTGCGTTTTGGGCCGCCCCTTTGTTTCGCGACCTCTTCATTCAGACGCCGGAATGATTGTGATTGGCCTGTGCCACTCACGGCAGGTTAGCCCGGCCGTCGCAAGCTTCTGCAAATTCAAGCGCGAAGCCACGCGCTCACTCGCGAAGAGCCTAAAGCGCCGACGGGACGCCGGTTGTCAGACCGCCTTGTGCCTTCTGTGAAATAAGATCCGTCTCATCGCTCAGTAAACGCGACATCCAAGGAGTTGAAGACCGGCTTAAACATATATCGAATGATTGATTTTGAGCCGGTCTGAATGTGGGCTTGCAGAACCATTCCCGGCGTAATGGGATAGTTGGTGGTGCCAGAGCGAACATGGTCCTGGAGAAGTCGTACGGTAGCTTTATAATAGGGCTCAGTAGTATTCTGGCCCGGCGGATTCTGTTGGCCCGCCGGAGGTGAAAATGTCGTAGCCGACAAATATTCGACCTTGCCCTGGACGGGACCGAAAATTGCGCTGTCATAGGTCAGAAGTCGAATCTCCGCATCCGCATCCGCACGTATGTGTCCGGAATCCTTTGGATCGATGTGCACCTCGGCAACTAGCTCACGTTCTGTCGGTACTATCCTGGCCACGAGGTCGCCCGGTCGAACTACTTCTCCGATCGATTTCGGAGCGAGCTCTTGGACGATCCCATCGGACGGTGCCCGAACCAACAGACGATCGGAGCGATCGGCAAGCTTAACCAACTGCTGTTCGGTTTCCGCCAGATCGGTTGCCGCCTTAACCCTCTCCTCGCTTAACTTTTGCTGCGCCTTCGCATCGGCTTCCGCCAAGCTGCTTTCAGCTTCCGTCAGAGCCTCTTTCGCCGTATCGAGCTTACCCTGGAGGTTGAGCCGGTCGCCTTCGCTGCGCTGAAGTGCAGCTTTGGCTTCGAGCCAGCTCTTTCGCGATCCAGTCCCTAAGCTTTTCAGGCTATCTTGCATCTCGACCAATTCACGCTGGACGTCCACCTGCGCACTCGCAGATTCCAGACCATATGTCAGTGTAGCTATCTCGCCGCGTTTCTGTGCAACTTTGGCGGCCAGGGTTGCCTGTTCCTGTCGCCTCTGAATAATTGCGCTGACATAGAGCTTTTCTTGTTCAGTAGCCAAATCCGGGAATTTCTTGGCTAACTCATCAAAGTCGGGTGCCTCACCTCTACTCTGTGCTTCGAGACGGATGAGTTGAAGTTTCAAAGCTACGCGTCGGGCTTCATATTGGTTCCGTTCACCGACTGATGATTCCGGGCGCAGCCGAATGAGTGGCTGCTGGGCCGCGACCCTCGAACCTTCCTTGACAAAAATCTCAGCGACGATTCCGCCTTCAAGATGCTGAACCGTTTGAACTTGACCGCGTGGTACGATTTGACCCTGAGCGATGGTAACTTCCCGCACTCGCGTCACGGACGCCCAAACGACGGTGGCAATGACGAAGCCAGAAATGGTAATCAGGGTCGCCACCAACACACGAGGCGGCCGACCATCTTCCAACACGAGTGGTTGGGTGAGACGTCGCGCGATTTCAGTCCGCCGGGCAAGGTTTGGCAACAAGGTGTTCGAGTCTCAAAATGGGCGTCTATAAGGCTCGCAAACTATAGACACTTCGCATTAATAAAATGTGCCGCTGAGTCTAAGGATGACATTAAGCAACTGCGGATATGCGCTCCAGGACCCTATCCGGCGCGCCGTCCAAAACTACTTGCCCGTCCTTCAGCATGATCACCCGATCTGCTAGTCGCATATGGCTCGGGCGGAATGTCGTAAATAAAACCGTCGCACGGCCCTTCAGCGCCGTGAGCTTCTTAAGCAAATACAATTCTGACGTCGTGTCGAGAGAAGCTGCGGGGTTGTCCAGCAGGTAGATGGGCGCGTCCTTAATGAAGCAGCGTGCGAGTGCCAACCGTTGCTTCAACGCGTCCGAGAAATTCTCAAGATCTGCGGCCGTTAGTCGACGATCTATGCCCTCGCACATCAACTGTTCTTCGCCATCCAGTCCCATTTCTTTCAGGACCCGCACTACTTCTGCGTCACTCGCATCTGGTCGGGAAAGACGGATATTTTGCGCCAAAGTGCCGTAAAAGAAATTCGCGGTCTCCGGCAAAAATGCCATCTGAGAGCGCCATTCGGTTGGATCAATTTGCCGCAAATCCATGTCATCGACCAGAACAGAGCCAAGGGTAGGCGGATAAAGCCCCGCGATAAGTCTAAGCAGAGTCGTTTTGCCAACGCCGCTCGCTCCAGTGATGGCGATCATCTCGCCTGGCTTGATCTCGAGTTGCACCCCGCGGAGCACTGCCTCCTGGCGTTGCGCGTAACGAAAGGCCAGGCGATTCAGGGATACCTTTCCACTAAATTGGCGGAAAAAGGCTCGGGGCGTCCGCACGTCTCGTTCGCTCCGTATCTTCATGAGCCTGTCAATTTGCTTGAAGGTCTGCAGTGCCTGTTCTATCCGAGGCAGTGAAAGATAGGTCGATTGAAGCGGCGACAATACTCGCCACACCAGAGCCATGGTGCCAATCAACGCGCCCGAGGTCATCGAACCCTTGCTCACGCTTAGCGCGCCAAGACCAAGCGTCGCGATGCCAGCAATGCTGACCAGCATCTCGCCCATGTTTTGTACAATATTGTTAAACCTATGTGCCCGATGGCTCTGGTCTGAAATCAGCTCGGCTAGATCTCGATGGCGCGCGATCCAAACGTGTTCGGCGCTGAGCGAACGGATCGCACGGCGCTTGGTGAAGATCTCGTGAAGCAGGATGTTACGACGTTGCTTGGCGAAACTGATCGCGCGAACATAATTGCGGGTCACCGGAATTGTTATCGCTGAGAGCGCAATATAAACGGCGATGAGCGACACCGGCACCCAAACAAGATTTCCTCCCCACAGCGCGATCGCAATGAGAAAAATGAACATGAATGGAATATCGACAATTGACGACGCCAACGTTCCGGTGAAGAACTCACGCATACTCTCGAATTGCTTTAGTCGCGAGATTTGAGTGCCGACGGGAGCAGCCTCGACCATCGAAACCGGCATGTTGAGGATCACCTCGAATGCCTTCATGCTGATGAGCGCGTCGATCCGCGAGCCAAAATAGGCCATCGCTCGCGCGCGAACGCTCCGTAAGGCCATGTTTGTTGCGATTACGATGCCGGCGCCTATTGCCAGCATAATCACGGTATTTATTGACTTGGTGCCGATTCCCAGATCATACACGCAAATTACGAAGATCGGCAGCGCAAGCGCTGCGAGGTTTCCCAATAGACTAAGCCCGAGGGTCGACACGATTGTCGGCTTGAATCGTCTAATCGCAGAAAATAGCCAGGACGCTCCCTGTTCAACGGCTTCAGTCTTAGTTGACTGGTCCCGCACGGAGTAGACCCAGCCACCTTGGTTCGCTGGTTCAATTGCTTTCCAGGAAGCGGACTTGCCGTCAAATGCAAGAAGGGTTCCGTTCGGTTCACGGTCTACGATCAGTGTGACGTCTGTACCGTCACGCGTAAACAAACAGGGTATGGAGTGGGACTTTATCTTTGATAGCTTCAGGAATTTTCGGGTTGTCCCGTAACCCAACAAAGAAAGAACTCGACGCAGAGCCTCAACATTATCGATGCGATCGAAATGCGGCAGGGCTTCCTGAATCAGACGTCCTTCGCCGGCCCAGCCGAACAAGGCGAGCGTCGGAGCGAGGCAGGCTTCCGCGGCGGTCTGGGGGTGAACGATGCTGTTAATTGTAGAGATCAGAGTTTCTTCTGCGGGGCACGACAAATCATCTGAAGCATTGGCAAATTCGGCAGCAAGTCGCGCCAGGTTTGCGTGCACCGGATTTTCGATTGTCTCAGACGCGGGCGCTTGGTTTGCGTCAACGAGGCACGATCCTGGGCTGCTGTGGGTCGTCACGTCGCCACTTTCCGCGTATCGCTGACAGAGGACAGAGACCAATCAGCATAACCGTCCTCAAGAACAATTTGATGGTCGCACAACGCCAACAGGGACGGACGGTGCGTTACAACAATTACGGTTAAGCTGCCGCGGAGAACGTTCAGTGCCTTGATCAATGCAGGCTCGGCGATAGCGTCCAGCAGCATGTTGGCCTCATCCAAAGCAAGCACGCGCGGACGATTCGTCAGCGCGCGGACGATGTTCATCTGTTGCGCGATCGACATCGGCAGGTCATCACCAATGCCTTCTCCGAGCTTCGTCTCGTAACCATCTGGCAGGAGATTGATGGTTGCTTCGAGCCCGAAGAGTTGCGCCATCTTGCGGGCGAAATCACGCTTCTCCGGACCAAACATGGTGAGATTTTCCATGATCGTTCCGGAAAATATCGCGGGTACAGCGCCGACGTAGGCGACGTGTCGGCGTATCGACGCAAATTGCGGGAACAATGTCGATACGTCGTCGACCGTAATGCGGCCGGCAGTTGGTTCAATCTCCCCCTGCATTAACTTCAGCAGCGTGGTCCGCCCCGAACTTTCCTTGCCCTTTACGCCTATCATTGCGCCGGCTTTGATCGAGATGTCGCCAACCGCCAAAGTGTGATTGAGATCGTTTGGATGTCTATAAACGACGTTTTCAAATCGAATATTGCCTTTGACAGACGTATTGATTTCCACAGCAGGCTCGGCTGAAGGTAACTCGAGGAGCGATTTAACTTCGGCTCGGCGATGATCGACGGTTTCCCTTTCGGTCCAAAGAGAAATCGCCCGCAACAGGGGTTGCAGGATTTGACCGGACAGCATCGTGCAAGCCGCGAGAGCCCCCATGGTGAGCCGGTCGTTGATGACTTGGGAGCCTCCGATCGCAACCACGACCAGTTGCGAGACGCTGCCGAAAAGCAACGCGGCGGTTTGGTTCGCTTGCCCAGTCGAGATGGAGGACATCGTCGTTTTGGCCACGGCTTCCTGAAGCCGTTCAAAGCGCCGCTGCATCTGCGGCTCCATCGCCATAACCTTGACCGTGTGAATCCCGGTCAATACCTCAGCGATAAAGTCATATTTCCGATTGTCCTGTATCGTGCGCGCGTCGAGTATTCTGCGGAATTCACGAGCGCGACCTATGGCAAGCGCAGCGAACCCGAAAAATAGACCTGCGGGTACGAGCACCATTGCGCCGCCAACGATCGCCATCACTATCAGGGCGATACCTACAAATGGCAGATCGATTAAGACCACCCGCGCCTGCCCGCTGTGATAATCAGCCAATGCTGCTGCTGCCGCATAGCGGTTGACATGCACAGCGGCGGGCTCGCGCTCGAATACTCCATTTGGCGCTCGAAGAAAGCGAGCAACTCCTTCGTTTTCCACATTTCGGGCAAGGCGCGCCGCCTGCCAGGACAACAGAACTGATCGTAACGTTTTCAAGACGAAGTCTATGACCAGTGCTATCGCGAGACCAAAGAATAGCCATGCAAGCGTTGAAAACGATCGGTTTGGAATAACTCGATCGTATACCTGCATGATCGAAAGCGGGAGCGACAAGGCCAACAGATTTATGACAAACGACGCCAAATAAACCGCCGCCGGAACCGTTGGCTCGTGAACGAGGCCTCCGCCTAAGGAGGCAAAACTAACCGGGCTCCTACGCCCCGCGCCATCCGGCCGGCGGCTCGAAGGCCGCGGTTTTGCTTCCAGCTTAAAGGCGGCGATGAAATGCTTAAGGGACACAACGGATACGCCATCACATAAAACAGCCTAACCATTGACTGAATTTGCTTAGCGTCTCGTTAAGGTAAACTTGGATTCGCGAGCACGTACCGAGCGAAAAAACTCTTCCCAAATCATTAAAGCCAGCCCCCCAGCCGCTACCGGATCGATTGCCACTGATTTAATCAATTGCAAGTAGGTTAGCTGGGAGCGTTCCTTCGATTTTTTTGGACGGACTGCATTTAGCAGGTGATACATGGCGGACGGTGATATTTTAAATGATTTGCTTGGCCGTCCGGACAAGGCCGTCCGGAAAGCAGAGGGTGTCGTCGAGCCCACGCACAACAACCAAGGGGATGAAAGCGGATACGATCTAACGAATCCGAACCTTCATCACGGTGCAGAAGCTAAGTATGCACCGACCATACAAATCGTAAGCAATTCTGGATCCATCGTAACTCCTGCCGAAGAAGTGTTCCATGAGGGACGGGCAACCGGCGAGCGCTCCCATCTTGCCATTGGCGACAGCGGTCCGGTCGCCACCGCCATCGCAGATCAGAGCGCCTTTGAAGGCCAGGCCTTCTCGCTCAATGTCTCAAGCAACTTCAAAGCTGCCGCCGCCGGCGAAGCCCTGCCCTTCTCGGCTAAGCTGCCAGCGGGCCTCGGCATCGATGCCCATACCAGTACCACGACCGGCAGCTACTCCGGCAACAACACGGTCACGGTCACGGCGACCGATGCCCATAGCACGGCGATCAGCGAGAGCTTCTATCTTGCCGCCGGCGACAGCGGCCCGACCGCCACCGCTATCGCAGACCAAAGCGCCTTTGAAGGCCAGAGCTTCTCGCTTAATGTTTCCAGCCATTTCGCCGCCCCCGCCGCCGGCGATGCGCTAACCTTCTCGGCAAAGCTGCCGACGGGCCTTGGCATCGATGCCCACACCGGCATCATCTCTGGCACCCCGACTGACAGCGACTTCGGCAACAACCAAGTCACGGTGACGGCGACCGACGCGCATGGAAAAGCGATCAGCGAGAGCTTCCACCTCCAGGTCGGCGACAGCGGCCCGACGGCAACTGCCATCGCAAACCAGAGCGCTAATGAAGGCCAGGCCTTCTCGCTCAATGTCTCCAGCCACTTCAAAGCCCCCGCCGCCGGCGATGCGCTGACCTTCTCGGCCAAGCTGCCGACGGGCCTTAGCATCGATGCCCAAACCGGCGTCATCTCGGGCACCCCGACCGACGACGATTTCGGCAACAACACGGTCATGGTCACCGCGACCGATGCCCATGGCAAGGCGATCAGCGAAAGCTTCCATCTTGCCGTCGGCGACAGCGGCCCGACCGCAACCGCCATCGCAAACCAAAGCGCTTATGAGGGCCAGGCTTTCTCGCTTAATGTCTCCAGCCACTTCGCGGCTCCCGCTGTCGGCGATGCCCTGACCTTCTCGGCCAAACTGCCGGCCGGCCTCAGCATCAATGCCCACACCGGCGTCATCTCGGGTACTCCGACCGACAGCGACTTCGGCAACAATTCGGTCACGGTGACGGCGACCGATGCCCATGGCAAGGCAATCAGCGAGAGCTTC
>Ga0066705_10000732_pt1 | contig 10103 bp, 7 predicted proteins | sample GraSoiAngelo_154_FD_66506 | JGI IMG/M metagenome (GOLD analysis project Ga0066705, IMG submission 66506) | Grasslands soil microbial communities from the Angelo Coastal Reserve, California, USA - 14_1009_13_20cm | ecosystem: Environmental > Terrestrial > Soil > Grasslands | place: USA... | reverse complement strand
ATGGTCGACCAGCTCAATGCATTCGCCAAAGAGGTGACGCGCGTGGCGCGCGAGGTAGGCACCGACGGCAAGCTCGGTGGCCAGGCCAATGTCGAAGGCGTCGCAGGAACCTGGAAAGACCTGACCGACAACGTCAACACGATGGCGAGCAATCTCACCGACCAGGTGCGAGGCATCGCGCGTGTCGTCACCGCGGTCGCCAACGGCGACCTGAGAGGCAAGCTGACCCTGGAGGCAAAGGGCGAGATCGCCGAGCTCGCCGACACCATCAACAGCATGACCGACACCCTTGCCGTCTTCGCCGAGCAGGTCACCACCGTTGCCCGCGAGGTGGGCGCCGAGGGAAGGCTGGGCGGCCAGGCCAACGTGCCGGGCGCCGCCGGCACGTGGCGCGACCTCACCTACAACGTGAACCAGCTGTCGGCAACCCTGACGACGCAGGTCCGAGCCATCGCAGAGGTGGCGACGGCCGTGACGAAGGGCGACCTGACGCGGTCCATCCGGGTCGACGCGAAGGGCGAGGTCGCCAACCTCAAGGACAACATCAACGAGATGATCCGCAACCTCCGCGACACCACGGAGAAAACCAACGAGCAAGACTGGCTGAAGACCAACCTGACCCGATTCACCCGGATGCTGCAAGGCCAGCGCGACCCGATGACGGTCTCGAAGATGGTCCTCTCCGAGCTAGCTCCGCTGGTCCACGCCGAGCACGGTGTGTTCTACGGGATGGTCGGGGCGAACGGAAGGGCGGCGCACCTGGCGCTGCAGGCCGGCTACGCCTACAAGCAGCGCCGGAACATCCCCATGGAATTCGCCCTCGGCGAGGGCATCGTGGGCCAGTGCGCGCTGGAGAAGAAGCGCATCGTGGTGACCGACGTCCCCAAGGATTACATCAAAATCAACTCCGCTCTCGGGGAATCGACGCCGGCCAACATCGTGGTGCTCCCAGTTCTCTTCGAAGGCGAGGTGCGGGCTGTGATCGAGCTCGCGTCCTTCCAGCCCTTCAGCCCGACCCACATCGACTTCCTCGACCAGCTGGCGGAGAGCATCGGCATCGTGCTCAACACGATCGAGGCAAACAGCCGCACCGAGGACCTGCTCAAGCAGTCGCAGTCACTGGCCACCGAGCTGCAGAGCCAGCAAGACCAGCTGCAGACGACCAACGACGAGCTGGCCGAAAACGCGCGCCAGCTGGCGGAGCAGAACGCCGAGATCGAGCAGAGGCGGCTCGAGGTCGAGTCCGCCAAGGTCCTGGTCGAGGAGAAGGCGGAACAGCTTGCCCTTACGTCACGGTACAAGTCCGAGTTCCTCGCCAACATGTCGCACGAGCTGCGCACGCCGCTCAACAGCCTTTTGATCCTGGCCCAGGAGCTGGCTGCCAACCCCGACGGCAACCTGCTGCCCAAGCAGATCGAGTACGCGACCATCATCCGCTCGTCGGGCACAGACCTCCTGAAGTTGATCAACGACATCCTCGACCTGTCCAAGATCGAGTCGGGGACGGTGGCCCTCGACATCAGCAACTGGCCGATTGCCGAGCTCAAGCCGATGCTCGAGCGCACGTTCCGGCACGTCGCCGAGGCGACCAGGCTCGCCTTCCTCATCGACCTTCGGCCGGGCCTGCCGGATGCGATCCCAACCGACCCGCAGCGCCTGCAGCAGATCCTCAACAACCTGCTGAGCAACGCATTCAAGTTCACGGAGAGGGGCAAGGTGGAGTTCGTCGCCGAGATGGCGACCTCGGGCTGGAGCCCCTCGAACGAGAACCTGAACCGCGCCTCGCAGGTGGTCGCGTTCAGGGTCATCGACACCGGAATCGGGATTCCCTTCGAGAAGCAGCAGTCGATTTTCGAGTCTTTCGCGCAGGCGGACGGCTCGACCAGCAGGAAGTACGGCGGTACCGGGCTTGGACTTTCGATCTGCCGCGAGCTGACCCGATTGCTCGGCGGCGAGATCCGGCTCCAGAGCCAACCTGGAGTCGGCAGCATCTTCGCGGTCTATCTGCCCCTCATCGTGCCCGTGCATCACCGCGGCGCGCCCGGGGAGGCGATCTTCGAAGCCGCACCGCCGGCCCATCCCGTCCTGGTGGGGACGGGAGCCGGCGGCGAGTGGCAGACCGAATCCAACGGATCTCCGGCGCGGCGCTCGGAGCTCGAGCCGGCGAGGGCGCTGCTGGTGGTCGAGGACGACCCGGTACAGAGGCAGTACATCATCGACCTGATGGGGCCCACCAACACGCAAACGACCGCCGTGTCGAACGGTGACGAGGCGCTGGCCCTGCTTCAGAGGCAGGCGTTCGACTGCGTCGTGCTCGACCTCGGGCTGCCGGGCATGAGCGGCTGGCGCGTGATCGAGGAGCTTCAGTCGAGCCACGCGCTGGGCTCGACCCCGCTCCTGGTCTACACGGGGAGGGACCTGACCCGCAGGGAGGAGGTCAAGCTCGGCAAGGCGGCCAAGAGCATCGTGATCAAAGATGCCCGTTCACCCGAGCGCCTGAAGCAGGAGATCACGGCCATCCTGCGCGCGGGACAGTCGGACAATGCTGAGACCGAAGCCGGGGTGGACGCGGGGCCGAACGGCTCCGAGCCGGCAGACGGCGAGCTGGCCGGCAGGAAAGTCCTGGTCGTCGACGACGACATCCGGAACATCTTCGCGCTGACCGCAATGCTCGAGCGGCAGAAGATGGAGGTTGTCTCGGTGGACTCGGGCCAGGAAGCGTTGGAACTCTTGCAGGAGAGCAACGACATCGACATTGCCCTTGTCGACGTGATGATGCCGGAGATGGACGGCTACGTGACGATGTCGAAGATGCGAGAGCTCAAGGCCTATGGCGACCGGCCGATCATCGCGCTGACCGCCAAGGCAATGAAAGGAGACCGCGAGAAATGCATCGAAGCGGGAGCATCCGATTACATAGCCAAGCCGGTGAACAACGCCCACCTGCTTTCCATGCTCAAGTCATGGCTGGTGCAGTGAGTCGGAGTGAAGGGGCAGCACTCCGGCTGGAAGGGACTGGGACCGAGCTCGAGGACATCGAGATCCGGCTGCTGCTCGAAGGCATCCGGCTCTGCTACGGCTACGACTTCCGGGAATATGCGCTGAGTCCGCTTCGGCGCGGCCTGGCGAACGCGATGGCGCGGGAGAACGTGCACAGCATCTCCGCGTACCAGGACAGGATCTTGCATGACGCTTCCTGCATGCAGCGATTCCTCGGCCTGGTCGGCGTGTACGTGACGACGATGTTTCGCGATCCGGACCTCATTCGCTGCCTTCGCGAAGAGGTCATCCCGCTCCTCAGGACGTATCCATCCTGCCGGGTCTGGGTCGCCGGCTGCGCCACCGGCGAGGAGGTCTATTCGCTTGCGGTCTTGCTGGATGAAGAGGGGTTGCTCGCCCGGAGCACCCTGTACGCGACCGACCTGAACGACGAGATGCTGGCGGTGGCCCGTCTCGGGTCATATCCGGTCGACCGGGTGCGCCGGTTTGAGGAGTCCTACCAGCAGTCCGGCGGTCGCGGCTCACTCGCCGATCACTACTCGATCAGCGGACGGAACGCGCGGTTCAACTGCGATCTGCAGGAAAGCATCACCTGGGCGCGCCACAGCCTGGTCTCCGACGGATCTTTCAACGACTTTCACCTCATCGTCTGCGCGAACGTACTCATCTATTTCAGAGGGTCGCTTCAGGAGCGCGCTCACCGCCTGTTTTATGACAGCCTGATCCGCGGCGGCTTTCTTGCCGTCGGCAAGCGCGAGTCGCTGCTCCACTGCCCAGATCGAGACCACTATGAGCAGGTGCGGGACGGGGTGAACCTGTACCGCAAGATGAGATGGTGACTCGTGCGAGGCAAGCCGCCTCGGTGAACGAGCCCGCTCCATCGCCGACTTCCAAGACGAAGGTCAACATCCTGGTCGTGGATGACGATGCGACAAAGCGATTCGCTCTGAGGACCATCCTCGCCCCGCTGGACGAGAACGTGATCGAAGCCTCGTCCGGCGCCGACGCGCTGCGGCAGCTGCTGCGCAACGAGTTTGCGGTTGTCCTGCTCGACGTGAGGATGCCGATCATGGACGGTTTCGAAACGGCGCAGCTGATCCGCCAGCGCCCGCGTTCAGAGCTGACCCCTCTCATCTTCGTGACGGCGTTGGACCAGGCGGAAACCGACATGGGACGCGGATACGTCCTCGGCGCCGTCGACTTCGTTTTCGCCCCGGTCGTGCCGGCGATCATGCGCGCGAAGGTGACTGTCTTCGTCGAGCTGTACCGGGCGCAGCAGGAGCTTCGGCGCTACCGCACGCAGCTCGAGACCCTGGTCGAGGAGCGCACCATCGCTCTGACGGCCATCAACAGGGAGCTCGAAGCCTTCAGCTACTCCGTGTCGCACGACCTGCGCGCGCCACTGGTCTCCTTCGACGGTCTGAGCCAGGCGCTGCTGGAGAAGTACGGCCAGCAACTGGATGACGAAGCCAAGGACTATCTGAAACGGATGCGCGATGCCAGCGAGCGCATGACGTCGGTATTCGACGGCTTGCAGATGCTGTTCCGTTTGACCAGCGGCGAGATGCGCCGCGAGGAGGTCGACATCAGCGCGCTGGCGGCCAACATCATGGACGAGATGCGCAATGCGTATCCGGACAGCAAGGTGGAAGTAGACATCGCGCCGGGGATCACCGCCTCGGGCGACCGGCGCCTGGTGAGGATTCTGCTCACCAACCTGATCAACAACGCCTGGAAGTTCAGCAGCCTGCGAGGCGCTCCGAGGATCGCCATCGGCCGCGAGATGGTCGATGGTGAGGCGCGGATCTTCGTCAAGGACAACGGCGCCGGCTTCGACATGATCGATTCCCACCGCCTTTTCGGCGCGTTCCAGCGCCTGCACAGCCAGAGCGAGTTTCCCGGGGCCGGCATCGGGCTCGCCACCGGCCGGCGCATCGTCAACCGGCACGGCGGGCGGATCTGGGCCGAGGGCGCGGTCGGCGAGGGAGCGACGTTCTACTTCGTCCTTTAGCGCCCTGACCGCGTTCTACAAGCGAGATGCACGCCCGCCGTGCGCCTTTCCGGCATGCCCGGGGACGGCCAGCCGCTACCTTCGGACGACTCCTCAACGTCGTCTGGGCGACCTGCCTGGTCGTCGGGCTGCTCCTCATGGCCAACTTCGCCTACGGCATGTGGACTGGCTACTCCCAGGGCCAGCATCTCAACCAGGTCTGGACGTACCAGGCTGGCGCGTCGAGGCCGGCCCCCAAGGCGGTCAGCCCCAGCCTCAAGCAGCCCGTCGACGGCGTCGATTTTGCGATCCGAGTCCCCAAGCTCGACTACTACGCCGCGATCAAGGAAGGCGTGGACAGCGGCGTCCTCTACGCGAGCCCCGGCCACTATCCGGCCACCCGCTGGCCGGGCGATCCCGGCACCGTGGGCGTGGCGGCCCACAACGTGTACTGGATCAATTTTCCCGAGCTCGCCAAGGGCGACGAGATCGACCTGGAGACCAGGTACGGGCTGTACCGCTATCGCGTGACCAGCACGGAGATAGTCAACCCTGACAACCGAACCGTCCTGGTCAGCGACTCGAACGGGTATCACCTGACGCTGACCACGTGCTGGCCTCTATGGGCCGGCGCCTTCGCCACCCAGCGCTACATCATCCACACGGACCAGTTCTGGCCTGTCCCGGTGCGCCCGGGCTACACCTAGAAACCTCGCAGACGCTAGCCGCCGGCGATCGCGCCGATGATGAGCAAGGGCTCTTTGCCGGCGGCGACATCGCCGGGCAGGGGCGTGTCCAGCGGTTCGTCCGACAGGTCCTCTTCACAGGCGAAGAACCTGACCATGGGCCGGCGCTTCTTGGTCTGGGGGTCACGGAGCGTGCCGAGGAGTGCAGGATGGCTTGCCTCGAGTGCGTCCAGCACAGACCGCTGAGTCGCCTGGCCTGGGACCTCGAGCTCCACGACCCGGCCGACCCCGGCCAGGATCTGCAGGTTCTTGGGCAGGACGACCTGGATCACTTCAGCGTCTGAACTTCGACCGAGAGCACCGCCGGCAGGTCTCGGACGATCGCGTTCCAGCTGTCTCCGCCGTCGGCGGACGCGTAGACCTGGCCGCCACTCGTCCCGAAATAGATTCCGCTCGGGTCGAGCGTGTCGACCGTCATCGCGTCACGCAGGACGTTCACATAACAGTTTTCCTGCGGGAGCCCCTTGGTCAATGCCTCCCAGTCGTCGCCCCCGGTGCGGCTGCGATATACGCGCAGCTTGCCGTCGGGGACGAAGTGGTGGGAATCGCTGGTGATCGGGACGACGTAGACCGTGTCGGGTTCGTTGGCGTTGATGTCGATCACAAATCCGAAGTCGGTCGGCAGGTTGCCGCTGATCTCCCGCCAATTCTCGCCGCCGTCATCCGTGCGCATGACGTCCCAGTGCTTCTGCATGAAGAGCGTGTTCGGGCGAGAGGGATGCATGGCGATGCGGTGGACACAGTGCCCGACGTAGGCATCCGGGTCGGGGATGTAGTTCGATTTCAAGCCGTTGTTGATGGGTCGCCAGGATTTCCCCGCATCGTCGGTGCGGAACGTGCCCGCTGACGAGATGGCGACGTACATCCTGTCGGGCTCGCTGGGATCGATCACCATCGTGTGGAGGCACATGCCTCCGGCGCCCGGCGCCCACTCGGGCGCGGTCTTGTGGGTGCGCAGTCCGGGCATCTCGTTCCAGGACGTGCCGCCGTCGCTGGACGCAAACAGCGCGGCGTCCTCGACTCCGGCGTAGACCATGTCTGGGTCGTTCAACGAAGGCTCCAGGTGCCAGACGCGCTTGAACTCCCAGGGATGCGGGGAGCCGTCGTACCACTTGTGCGTGCCCGGCTCGCCCTCGTAGAGAAACTGGTTGCCGACCGCGGTCCACGTCTGGCCGCCGTCGTCTGACCGCTGCAGCACCTGGCCGAACCAGCCGCTCGATTGCGACGCGTAGACCCGGTCCGGGTTCACCGGAGAGCCTTTCAAGTGGTAGATCTCCCAGCCGGCAAAGTGTGGACCGTCGACCTTCCAGCTCTTCCGGCTCGCGTCCGAGCTCAAGACGAAGGCTCCCTTTCGCGTGCCGACGAGTACTCGAACACTGCTCATGCGATCACCCCTGCTCAGTAATGCCGCCTCATACAGGACCAGACCGTCAGCAACACTAAAACTAATCGGCCTGCCGGCGGTCCATCCCCTCGGGGGCGCCGGCCCTCATCCGGTCTCTGGCCGCCTGGGCGGCTCCATTGCCGGGGCCATCTTGCGGCGAGGCCGCGGGCAACTGAAGGGTGAAGGTGCTTCCCTTGCCCTCGATCGAGGCGACCGTGATATCGCCACCCTGCATGCGCGCCAGCTGCCGGCCGAGGAACAGGCCGAGCCCCGTGCCCTTCAGGTGCTCGGTCTCCGGGGTGATGACCCGGCCAAACCGGGTGAACAGGGTGGGCATGCCGTTCCTCGGGATGCCGAGGCCTTCGTCGGAAACGGTAACCCTGGCCACCCCGGCGCGCGAGCGGACCTGGCAGGTGATCACGCCCCCCCCAGGCGAGTACTTGATGGCGTTGCTCAGCAAGTTGGCGATGATCGTCTTCGTGCGGTCCGCGTCGACCTTCACCCGCACCCGGCGTTCAGGCAGATCGAGCACGAGTCGATGCCTGGATTCGACCAGAGGCGCCACCGCGTCGGCCGCGGAGCGCGCGATTTCCCTCAGGTCGGCATCGGCGGTCCGCAGGGTGAGGCCGCCCTCCTCGAGCCGGGCCGCCTCGATCATCTCTTCGATCACCTCGTTCATCTCCGACACCTTTGCCGCCATAACTCCGGCCGCCTGGCGACCGCGCTCGTTGAGCTGGCCCAGCAGGCCACTCTGCAGCATCGACACGTAGCCGCGGATGACAGTCACTGGACCCCGAAGCTCATGCGACGCGAGGTTCAGAAACTGGGTCTTGTTCTCCTCGACCGCCGCCACCCGCTCGGTCACGGTTACGCGCTGGAGTCCCGCGGAAACCGAGTTGGCGTACGCCCGGAGCTGCGCCACCTCATCCGTCCCGAACACAGGGGTGAAGTCTCCTGCCACTACGCACAACCAGCCCTGGCCTTCCGCCAGGTGCAAGGGCACCCGAACGATGCCGCCGGACCGGCCTGGGCTCGAGAGCAGGGTGGTTGCTCGATCTCGATCGATGCCGGACGTCGCGATGACCTTTCCATCAGCGTCGACGACGAAGCCGGCCGTGGCACCGAAAAGGCGCACGGCCCAGAAGGCCGCGCGGTCGGCAATCATCTCGCGGGTAGGAGTGAAGATGAGCAGGTCTTGCATCGCCGCCCTGAGCGCGTCCTCCTCGCTCATTCGCCAGATGCGGCGCAAGAGCGAAGGGGGCAAGAGGCTGACATAGATCGCAGGGACCACGGCGAGCGCGAGCAGCTGCGTGACGATGATCGCCGTCGGGCTCTGCAGCCGGCTCCCCCCCAGTACGTCGATGAACAGGATGGCGATCAGGACGGCAAAACCAAAGCTGAGGAAACGCATTCGCGCCTTCTGCACGGCCGGACGCCTGTTGCTCGCCAGCCAGAACCGGACGATGGGCTCGCCCGTGAAGATCGCCCAGCTCGTGATCAACACCAGGCCCAGCAGCGTCACGAGCGCCGGGTTCGCATGCTGGAAGACGGTCACCGCGAGGATCCCACAGAGGATCGACACTCCGAGCAGCACGTTCGCCGCGCGATAGAAGGTCCTGCCGAGCGGCATGAACTCGTTGCGGAACATCAGCACGAAATAGCCCGACAGCATGAAGGCGATGACCACGACCAGGGAAAGCAGAGGCGAGGGAGGCAACCGGCTCAGCGCCGCGGCGACGGCCAGGGCGATGAGCGCCACGGCGAGCGTCCCTTGTGCGCGTCCGCGATCGCGGTACCAGCGGTACCCGATCGCCGCCCCAAGTGCGACGAAACCGGCCGCCGTGAGGTCCTGGGCCAGGACGACCGCCTGGGTCAAGATTCCCCCTGTCCGCCCCCCCGGCCCTGCTCAACCCACGCGGGAATCTGCCGCGCGATGTCAGCCGGCGTGACCCGAGACTTGACCAGATACTCGATGGCCCCGAGCGAGCGCCCACGGTCGATCATCGAGGGCTCGCCGTAGTTCGAGAGGATGACGACCGGCGGGTGCGTTGGAAAGCGCTCGTTGAGAGCCGCGAGCACCTCGAAGCCGCTGCGGTCCGGCAGGAGGAGATCGAGCAGGATGAGGTCGGGAGCCACTCCCGCAAGGGTCGAGAAGCCGATCTCGCCGGTGGTGGCGACCGTCACCCGATAGCCGTCGTGCTCGAACTGAAACCGGTACATGTCGGCGATCGAGGCATCGTCCTCGATCATCAGAACGTGGATCGGGGGCCCCTGGCGTCCCTGCAGGCGGTTGGCTGGCCCTGCCTGGGTGGTCAACACGGCGACCGCAACGCCGGCCAGGTCCGGAAACCACAGTGACGCCGCCCAATAAGCGTCGGACCGGACCGAGCTTGGAGACCCTATCGCCATGCCACCCTCGGTGATCATAATGTTCGGTTCCGGCCCATGGCCGGGCGGTCTCTGGCGCAAAATGCGTTTTGACGAACCCCGTAAAGGTTTGTTAGGTTTCGATCGTCGGGGGAAGACAAATGGCTACCGCAAGTCCGTTCAACCTGGGTCTGGAAGACGTCCTCGACCGGCTGCGTTCCGCCACGGCTGAGCTCGATCGCGCGGGGGATCCGGACGAGATTGCCGAAACGGCGGCCAGGCTCCTCCTGGGGCTTACTCGATCTACGCAGTCGGTGGTCGTGCTGGAGAGCAGCCACGGCGGTCCCCCACGGTTTTTCTCGCGGGCTGTTTCCACCTCCCGACCGCTGAAGCCCGAAGCGATTGCGGAGCTGTTGTCCGATGCTGGCGGGCGGATCGGCGCCGTCGCCCAGGCCGAGCTCCATGCAGGCGGCGAGGTCCTCGGAACCATGGTGGTGACGCGCGCTTCCGATTACACCGCAATGGACCGGCAGGCCCTGGGGATCTTCGCCTCCCACGTCGCCGCGGCGCTGGACAGCGCGCACAAGCTGGGCAGCGCCCAGCGGGTCGAGCACGC
>Ga0066705_10000729_pt1 | contig 10118 bp, 7 predicted proteins | sample GraSoiAngelo_154_FD_66506 | JGI IMG/M metagenome (GOLD analysis project Ga0066705, IMG submission 66506) | Grasslands soil microbial communities from the Angelo Coastal Reserve, California, USA - 14_1009_13_20cm | ecosystem: Environmental > Terrestrial > Soil > Grasslands | place: USA... | reverse complement strand
TCAGCAAGTCGGCGTTCCGGCCTTCCGGTAGCTTCCCAACCGCGTTTGCGGCCAGAGAACTTGCCGCGGCAGGAATCGCAGTGCTGCAAATCGGAGGCGGCCAACTATGCGAGGCTTTGGGACCGGACGAAGCTTCATGTGAGGTTTCAGGTTTCGATTCAGGTGCTAGGCAGTTGGTGGCGGATGGGTTGGTTGATATCGATAAAGTCGGCTACATAGGTTTCAGCCGCTCCTGTTGGTACGGTGCCGAGATGCTGACTAACGGATCGCTTCCGCTGAAGACAGCTTTGCTCGCGGATGGGATTACAGTGAACTACTCTGAGTTCACGCTTTTTGGCATGGATTTCCAGGAACAAATTGGCGGCAAGCCGTTCGGTGAAGGACTGCAAGCCTGGATCAAGAGGTCACCTGGCTTCCACTTGGACAAGGTTACCGCGCCAGTGCTGATCACCACAGAGGCGAAGGGTGCAATTTCGATGTGGCAACCCTATGCTGGACTGCGTTATTTGAAGAAGCCGGTAGAGATGGTCGTCGTAAACACAGATGAGCATGTGCTTACCAATCCCGTGGAGCGAATGACATCACAGAGCCTGTCGCTCGATTGGTTCCGCTTCTGGCTGCAAGGGTCCGAGGATTCCGATCCAGCGAAAGCCAAGCAGTACAAGCGGTGGGGCGAGCTAAGAAACATTCAAGCGGAAAACGACAAGAAGGGAAGCGCCACCCAAGCGTCTTCCAACTGAGCCTTACGGCTCGAGCTACAAAGTTGAGGGGAGTATAGAAAAAAGATGAGACGTTTTTTCGTGCTAGCTGCCATAACCGTGGTATTCGCGATGCTTCCAAGCGCTCATGCGGCAGGGGCCACACCGAGCACCGAAGGTGTTCCAGTCGAAGCGATGCTGCGATCGCCATACGTTCCAACGGCTGGGAGCACGTCCTTAAGCCCGGATGGGAAGCGCTTTGCATATACGATTTGCGATTTCGCAAAAAGTGGGGCCGCGCGTCCGACTGATCCGCGCGACCCACATCGCGATTTCACGAATCGCGGTGTGCCGATCCAGTGGGTCGGCTGTGTTATTTGGATTACCGACACGCGTACAAATGAACAACACTCGCTCACTTCCGCCGATTCGAATAGTTGGGCGCCTTCCTGGTCCCCAGATGGCACTCGCCTAGCGTTCTATTCCGATCGGGACGGCATTGCCCGGCTGTGGCTGTGGACAGCGAGTGACAAAGAGTTTCGCAGACTAATTGGCGAACCGGTTCATCCAGGGACTTGGCAGCGACCTTATTGGACTCCGGATAGCCAATACCTGCTGGTGCCGCTTATTCCCGCCGGAGCGGATTTTGAGACCGCGATCACTCATCCCGCCGACGTGGTGCAACGAGAGAGCAAAGAGCCCTGGAAGTATCCCGGCGCAACGGTGCAGATCTTTTCCAATCAGGACCATGCTAGGGCAACGGTTGCCACAACCGCACCGGCCGCAGCCTCGGACGCATCTGTCGTGACCGATCGCCCGAAACGGCCGGGGCTGTCGGAGCTGGCCTACATCAACGCCGGCTCGGGCCAAGTTAAGCGAATCGGCGTCGCCTCGGGTAACGATTGGTATGGACTCTCTCCGGATGGACGGCGGGTTGTAGTTGCACGAAAGACCGCGACGTTAGCAGGAGAGTATCGCGAACTCTTTACTGTCGAGGTGTTGTCCGTGGATGGCACGCGCACAGAGCTGTCTTCGACTTTACTGGGTATAGTTCCATGCGGCAGTTGGTCGCCGGACGGACAGAAAATTGCTGTTTCAATAAACACAACCGACCAGAAATCAGGCGCCAGCAGCACGGCGTTGTACATCTTAAACGTCGCCGGTGGAGCGCCGAAGGTTGTTTCCTTCAGCGACGAAGGCTTTTTCGATTACGCCCCGCCTGCGTGGGACGCTGAAAGTCGCTACGTCTATCTGCTCGGTTCAAAGCATGCGGGAGAAAGCACTTTAGCCACCTAGAACTTGACTGCCCGCGTTGAAGCTGCCAACGGTGATCGCAGTTTCTATCCGAGCGACCCTTACTCCCCCCGCTTTTCGGGATTTTTGCATCCCGGCGCTATACCAAAGTGGGACTCGTTCGGCAAGAACCGGCTTGTGTATCCCGCAATAAATCAAAGTACGCAGGAAGGTACCTTCGTTGCCTTTGATCTGTCCTCGGGTCAAGTGAGCCCGCTATGGTCTGCGCCTAAGCGTTTCGCGGCGTTATTCGCCGACGCTCTCGGCACCGAGGATACGCAGCTTTCTGCCGACGGCCACACCCTGGTGACGTATCTCAGCGGCGGCGATCGTCCGCCTGATTTCTACGCGTTTAACGATTCATTGTCCGAATCGCGTCAGATCACGACCGTGGATCCGGAGGTTTCCAAACATATCTATGGCAAAACCGAACTCGTCAAATGGAACTCGAGTGAAGGAACTCCTCTCTCTGGGATAGTCGTGCTGCCTGTGAACTACGTACCAGGGCGAAAGTATCCCACGATCGTTTACATCTATCCAGACGGAGATTTTTCAAACCTGCTCTATGGTTTCAACGCCGATGAGATCGAACAAGTCTTTGCGACTCGTGGTTATGCGGTATTGCTGGCTTCAGCGATCGTTCGACCCGATGGCGGCTTGTTACAGAGCATCACTCATTCCGTAGTGCCTGCCGCGCAGAAGCTGATCGACATGGGAATCGCCGACCCGGATCGCCTGGGTCTGATGGGCGGTAGCTTCGGAGGATATTCCACCGCGGCGGTCATTACTCAAACATCGCTGTTCAAGGCGGCTGTTGTCGTTTGCGGCGATGTGGATCTCATCTCCTCGTATGGGCAGCTTTGGGATGATGGAGGAACAACGGGAGCGTGGTGGGCGACTGGGCAGTTCAAACTGCATGCCTCGCTCTGGGAGCACCCGGAGCGCTACATTGAGAACTCACCGGTATTCTATCTCGATAAAGTGACGACGCCCGTGCTCATCCTTCACGGCATCGATGACGATCATGTGCCAATTGGCCAGGGACGCGAACTCTATGCCAACCTCAGTCAGCTGGGCAAGGAGGTGGTGTTCCGCCAGTACGCTCACGAAGGGCACTCGATCAGCAATGTATTTGAAGATCGCGCCGATATGATCTATTCCCAAATCAACTGGTTCGACCACTACTTGAAACGAGTAGAACAAAGAGCCAGCGCTCAAGCGGATGGTCGGCCATAAGTCGCAGGCATTTTTTTATCGATCAAAGGAAAGATCGGGTCTTGGCGCGACATTAAGGAGTCGACTATTGAAGAATTCTTTTAAGAAGTTGATTTTCGCAATTCTCTTCTTTGTTATTTGCGGAGCCATCTCTCGCGCGTCAGCGTCGGGAGACGGCCAATTCCGCATCGAAGATTCATTGGAGCTGCGATCGCTGACTTGGCTGGAAGCTCCGGCTCTTTCGTCCGACGGCCGATATGTCGCGTACTTAATCTCCTATCTTGGGTCAGAAAGTCGGCGCGACGGCAAACATCAGGAGATGTGGCTGGTTGATACCAAAACCAAGCAAACCACGCTAATCACAGACGAGGCGTGGGAGTGCTCGAAGCCGACTTGGTCGCCAGATGGCAAGCACTTAGCTTTTTACGACAAGGTTGGCTCTGGAAGCGGAATTAAGGTTTGGTCGCTCGAAACGAAGAGCACGAAGTTGGTAGCCAGTGACATCGAACGCGGCGACCTGCTGCCGTGGTCTCCCGATGGACGGTTCATTTTTGCAAAACGAACGGCCAAGCCGACTGCGCAGTCTGCTGGCGCAGCGGAGAAAACCGAAGACTCTGCCAAGAATGGGATCACCATATATCACAGCCAGGAGGCGGCGGATAAGCCAGCTGCCTACTACACGTCGAAAGATGTCGAGTCCAGCATTCTGGCGTTCGATGTGGCAAGCGGAACAGAAAAGACTATCGTTCGCCGCAACAAAATGGAATATTTCGCGGTATCTCCGAATGGGAAATTTATCACCTGGTGCGAGAACGAGCGCGCTTTCAGCAAGCCCGAGTTTTACAGTTTCTGTGACGTCGGGATAGTGACATTGAGCACGGGAGCGGTGCAGATGGTCGCGCGCGACTTCAAGGACCTGTACGACCTTTATGGCAACGGTCTCGCGTGGTCGCCGGATGGCAACACGCTCGGAATCGCCAGTCTGCCAGTGCAGGCCCGTGCACATTCCTCGGCCTATGCCGTCATTGATGCCAGCAGCGGAGCGATGCGGCCGGTTTATACGGGCGAGCGTCCGCAAGATGATCGCCGCAACAGCATTCTGCAATGGGTCAATGCAAAACAATTTGTCATCAAAGAGGGCTCCAATGGCCGCGAGCTTTGGCTCGTCAGCATAGACGGTCGCAAGCCTCATCGAATCTACGAAGGCTCCTCGGGAAATATTCGTGGCATGGTGCTGGGCGCCACGCGCTGGGATACCTGGCATCCCAAGCCGAACACGCTTGCTATTTTCGTACTTCGCGACAGCGATCTGAAGACGGTGCCGGTGTGGATCAACTACGAAACGAATTCCTCATCGGAACTGCCGGCAATGTCGCGATTCGCCTGGCTCTCGGTATGGTTGCCACACGGTATGGATTCAGCCGGTGCCGCTGTCGTCGAGATGGAAGATCCTACCCATCCGCAGGATTTGTGGAAGATGACGGCAGACGGATCGCTCGAGCAGTTGACACAGATCAATCCGGGGATCGCGGGGAAGAAGTTCGGCAATGCCCGACTCCTGGAATGGCAGGAGAATGGCAGGCCTAAACGTGCCGTGCTGCTACTCCCCGCCGACTACGTAGAAGGCAAACGGTATCCGACAATTGTTTCGCAGTATTCGGGCTTCATTTGGTCGCGGCATCTCTTCAAGTTTGGCCTGGAGAGCGCGGATAGTATCAATCAGCAGCTCTATGCCAGCAGTGGATACGCGGTGCTGGTTCCGGATATCTACCTGCCGGTCTTGCCGAAAAACGTCACAGAGGATGGCGACGGCTTCTATGCATCCGAGCGGCCGAACCTGCTCGAAGCAATCGCCCGCCAGATCAACATGGCGGTCGATTACGCAGTGCAGCAAGGCTATGTCGATCCGGAGCGGTTGGGAATCACTGGCACGAGCAACGGCGGATACGGGGTGATGTGCACGATCGTTTCAACTCCCCGATTCAAGGCAGCGATTGCACGCGCTACGGTAGTGGATGAGCTTTCTGATAGCTGGCAGTTCACCAACGGCACAGGAGATTGGGGACCCTTGGCGGAAGTCTCTTTCGGGACATCGCTGTGGAAAGACCGCGAGCTTTACATCAGCAATTCGCCCTTTTATTTTCTCGACCGGGTGCGCACGCCTCTGCTACTCACGCGCGGCACTAAGGACGATACGGTCACAACACAGCCGCAGCAGGCCTACATTGGCATGAAGCAGCTAGGCAAGGACGTAACCTTAGTTGAATACGACGGAGAGGGGCATACGGACGGCGATTGGAGCTACCTGCATCGGCGGGACCTGCTCGAGCGGATGCTGCAGTTCTTCGACGAGCATTTGAAATCGCAGTAGCAGCTCTGAGCCGCAAGGCAACATTGGCAGGTGGGCAATGCCTTACATCGGTGATGCAGACGCATGGAGCTCGTCGGATGCACTCATGCTTGCCGGTAATTGCGTGACTGGATTCGAAGCCGAGCCGATGGTGGGTTTGGTACAAAATCCGCTGCTCGACTGTATATGTTAGTAGTCAGAGGATTCTCGGCGCGGGGGGAGAGTACTGTCACTACTGTCTAAATTCACTCTTACGATCGGACCGAATCTGTTTGTCGCCCGGGTATCGTCCGACCTCTAATGTCGCATTCTCTTATCGCCTCAGAAGTTGCATCTCACCGTCAGGTGCATAATAGAACTCACCTATGGTGGGCGTATCTGTCCCCATAAACTTGGACAAGAAGAATTTTGAGCATGCAGTCTCGTACTGAGTCGAACACTCAATGTGCTTCTCCGGACCAGCAACCGGTTGGGCGACGCAAAAGTTTGAAACTCGGTCGCGGGCTAAGACTCCCGCGCGGCCTCATAATCACGGCTGTGATATTGGTGCTTACCCTTGGCGTTAGCGTTCGTCTAAAGCGGGGGAAAACGTTGCCTCGCGTTGCCGCACAGTCCTCTGTCAGCTATTCCAATCACAGCCGCACGATACGCCTCACAGGGACGACCGAGGCCGTACACCTTCGCGCCATTACGGTACCCCTTTTGTCGGGCGAGTACGTGGCACAGCTTACAATCACGCACCTGATATCCGGCGGAAGTCACGTAAAAAAGGGAGACCTCTTAGCGGAGTTCGACAGCCAAGCGCAAATGCGCGAATTCGTGGACAAGCAGTCGGAATACGAGAAGTTGGCCAATCAGGTTTTGGAAGAACAGGCCAAGGAGAATGCTGCCCGAGCCAAAGACGAAACTGAGCTTATCCAAGCAGAGAGCAGTCTGAGCAAAGCCGAGCTCGAGATGCAGAAGGTCGAACTGCTCTCCCGCATTGATGCCGAGAAGGCGCAGGAAGCTTTGGATGAAGCGAAAGCTACATTGCAACAGCTTCGTGAAACTTTCGATCTGAAGCGGAAAGCTGCCCAAACCGGCATTCGCGTTCTAGAAATTCAGCGCGACCGCGCCCAGCAGGTGATGCAACATGCTCAGACGAATGCGGACGTGATGCAGATCCGTTCACCTATGGATGGTGTCGTGGTGCTAGACACAATCATGCAAGAAAATGGCATGCGGGAGGTGCAGGAAGGCGATCAAATCAATCCGGGTGTGAGCTTCCTGGAGGTCATTGATCCGTCGTCGATGCAGGTACGGGCTTCCGTCAATCAGGAAGACTTTCTCAGCCTGCAGATCGGCCAGCCTGCGAAAATCCATTTGGATGCTTACCCGGACCTGGTTTTTCCAGGTCGCTTGGAAGAAATCGCCCCAATTGCGAGGAGTGGATATTTCTCTTCTAAACTGCGCACTTTTGCGGTGCTCTTTTCGATCACGGGCAGCGACGGCCGATTGATGCCGGATCTTTCTGCCGGAGTTGACATAGAGCAGGCGACCCCAGGTAATGCCGAGAGGCATGCCAACGATTAGCAGAGGGTGATAAGCAGAAAATGATCGGCAGACTGCAAGAGCTTTGGGCGCAACGCAAACCGACGATTGTCATTGTAATTGTCCTACTCGGTAGTGGCGTGCTCCTTGGTGCGGTTCGCTACCGCCATCGCGGACCGGTTATCCCCACCGTCACTGTAGAGCGCGGCGAATTCATTGACTCAACTCATCTCCACGGCGAAGTGAAGGCGCTAAAGTCCGTCACCATTTCGGCTCCCGCCGATGCCGGCGAGTTGCGAATTCTTACGATCGCCAATGATGGCACACATGTGAAGCAAGGAGATGCTGTTGTCGAATTTGATAAAACGAAGACCGAGCAGGATCTGGCTCAGTATCAGTCATCGCTAAGGTTTACTCATGCAGACATCGAGCAGGCCCGGGCTCAAGCGCATTTGACTGAGGAGCAAGATTTGACGGCAGTCATGAAGGCCCAATTCGATGTTGAATCAGCGAAGCTGGACGCCAGCAAGCAAGAGATTGTCTCTCAGATTGAAGGCAGCGAGGCTAAATTGAAGGCCGCAGACGCTGAGCAAAAGCTGCGTGAGGCAGAAGCAAAGCTAGGGTCTGATCGCGCGGCTGGTCAGGCAACGATCAACAACAAGGTCGAGGCCAGCAACAAAGCGGCCTTCGATGTTCAGCGCGCCGAGCGGGCATTGTCGACAATGACCCTACGAGCGCCATCGGCGGGAACGATCAACTTGGTGACAGTCTGGCACGCGGAGAGTGAATCGCCTTTCAAGCCAGGTGATCAAGTTTGGCCTGGTGCACCGATGGCCGAACTCCCCGACCCAAGCACACTCAATATCTCCGCGCGGGTCGATGAAATCGAACGCGGCCGGCTGGCCCTGAAGCAGCCAGTGAAAGTGCAACTGGACGCCATCCCCGACCGGCAATTCACCGGAACAATTGCGCAGATCAGTACGCTCGCAACGGAAGACTATTCAGGAGGCTGGCCGATCCCACGAAATTTCAATCTTCGGGTTGCGCTTGATCAGACGGATGCGCGCCTGAAGCCGGGCATGACTGCGCAGATAACCGTAATCCTGGACCGGGTCGCCGATGCACTTTCCATCCCCGTTCAGGCGTCCTTCGAAAAAGATGGCGAAGCAGTGGCCTACGTGTGGGATAGCTCCAAATTTCGCGAGCACAAAATCGAGGTCGGCGTGAGAGCCGGCGACAGAATTTTGGTTGCAAGAGGTCTCAAGCCAGGAGATCGGGTGGCTCTGAAGAACCCGACGGTTAAGCAGTGATCCATAGCAGATGAAACTACGACACATCATTACGTGGGCAGCAGGTGCAATCGCGATCATCGTCGCGATTGGTATGACGATGGCCGCGAGGCCAAGCGACTCGACGTCGGCGGAGGACGATGTTCCTGTTGCGAAGGTTAGACGCGGCGATCTTGATCTCAAGGTTTACACCACGGGTGAACTTCGTGCGAGCCATTTTGCAGCGCTCACCGCTCCTGCGATCGGCGGAGGCGCCTTGAAGATCACTCACTTGCTTCACACTGGAGCTCGAGTCAGAAAAGGAGAAATCGTTGTCGAGTTTGATCCTATCGAGCAGCGCTATAAGGTTGAGCAGAGCCGTTCGGAGCTGCTGCAAGCCGAGCAGGAAATCATAAAGGCAAAGGCCGATGCCGCCGTTCAAGCTGCACAGGACAAAGTAGCTCTCCTCAAGGCGCGCTTCGATGTGAGGCGTGCCGAGCTGGAAGTGCAGAAAAATGAACTTGCGAGCACGATTGACGCGACCAAGAACCAGCTTGCTCTTGGGCAGGCGAAGCGCGCATTAGCAGAACTGGAACAGGACATCAAGTCGCATGCCACTTCGGGGCATGCGGGAATTGGACTGGCACAAGAAAAGTGGAGCAAGGCCAAGCTGGCAATGAAACAAGCCGAAGAGAACATCAGAAGGATGCGGGTTGCTGCTCCGATCGATGGACTGGTTGCGATTGAAAAGAACCTTGGTGCGAGAGACGGATTCTCGATGGGCACGTCTGTTCCTGACTATCACGAGGGCGACCAGACCAAGCCAGGCAGTGCGGTCGCGCAGGTGATCGATGCCCGGGAGTTGGAACTGATTGCTAAAATTGGCGAACTCGAACGCAGCAACATTACCGTTGGAGAACCAGTTGAAGTTGCATTCGATGCACTGCCCGGGAGAACCTTCCGTGGAACGGTGAAATCCGCAAGCGAAGTCGCGCAACGGCAATTCTGGGATTTTTTTCTGGGTGGCGGGGGCGGCAAATTCGACGTTGCCATGCAACTTGACGATACCGACTCATATCTACGTCCGGGTTTGACCGCGCAAATTGCAATGTCAGAGGGCAAGCGGGCGAACACGCTCTACGTTTTACGCCAAGCCCTCTTTCAAAAAGATGGCAAGCAAATTGTTTACTTGAAGGACGGCAAGAGTTTCGAGCAAAGGGCAGTCAAGATTCAGGGGGAGAATGAGAGTCGCGCGGCCATCGAGGGGCTAAGGGAAGGGGATGGAGTCGCGTTGCTTGACCCCACGGCGCCGAGAAGGACAGCTTCCGAATTCTCTTCGCAGGCCGCAGGAGAGAATCCCTAAGTGCCCGTGCTTACATCGCCCGCTGCCGGGCCTCCTCTTAATGATTACAAGCGATGGGTTCCGGACCTACGTCTCGCAGTGCAAAATCTGCTGGCGCATCGTTTGCGCTCGCTGTTGACGATGCTGGGAATGATTTTCGGAGTTGCAGCCGTCGTCTCCATGCTTTCGATTGGGGCCGGCGCGCGCCAGAAAGTCATGGCTCTCATCGAGCAGATGGGCGTGCGCAACGTGATAGTGGAAGCGAAAGAAACGATCGAAAGGCAATCCCATCAGAAGATCAGAAAGACTTCTCCGGGCCTGACTCTGCAGGACTACCGCATCATTCGTGACGATGTCGGTGACGTTATCGCTTCCACTCCTCGCAAGCGAGTGACTCTTTCAAAGACCATTCCGAAGTCCCG
>Ga0066705_10000725_pt1 | contig 10141 bp, 5 predicted proteins | sample GraSoiAngelo_154_FD_66506 | JGI IMG/M metagenome (GOLD analysis project Ga0066705, IMG submission 66506) | Grasslands soil microbial communities from the Angelo Coastal Reserve, California, USA - 14_1009_13_20cm | ecosystem: Environmental > Terrestrial > Soil > Grasslands | place: USA... | reverse complement strand
TTGCCCTTGTTGATCACCCGCCGCATCCGCTCGGTGGCCGCCTCGGGTGCAACCGTGAATCCGCTCTTGCGCACGCGCTTGATCTGCGAGGCGAGCTTCTCGGACATCGTCTCGGTACGGAGGCTGGGGAGCGAGATGCCGATGTTCTCTGGCCCCAGCTCGTCGAAGAAATCCTCCAGCACGCCGTCGATGCAGGAGTAGTCTCCCGCGCTGAGCGAGAGGAACCCGACCTCTTCGTATCCCGTCGCTTCCAGGCCCTGCTCGGCGATGCGGCGGACGTCGTTCGGGTCGCGCTGCCGCGTCGGCCGCGTGATCATTCCCACCTGGCAGAAGCGGCAGCCCCGCGTGCAGCCGCGCTGGATCTCCAGCGGCAGCCGGTCGTGCACCGTCTGCATGAAGGGCACGATCGGCTTTTCCGCCTGCGGGACGAGGTTCAGATCCGGGATGACGCGGCGGACGATGTTGTCGTATCCGGGCTTCAGCGGCTCGTACGCGCGTAGCGTGCCGTCGCCGTTGTAGTGGGGACGAAACAGCGAGGGAACGTAGACGCCGGAGATTTCGGCGAGCAGCCAGAGCAGGTCTTCGCGGGAACCGCGCCCGCGCTTCCAGTCGGCCATCGCGTCGCTGATCTCATGCACCACCTCTTCGCCTTCCCCAATCACGAAGGCGTCGAAGAAGTCCGCGACGGGCTCCGGATTGTAGGTGCACGGGCCGCCGCCCAGGATCAGCGGGTCCTCCCGCTCCCGATCCCTCGCGTGCAGCGCGATGCCGCCCAGTTCGAGCATCGCGAGCACCGTGGTGTAGCAGAGCTCGAACTGCAGGGTGAACCCGACCACGTCGAAGGCGCCGAGCGGCGCGCGGCTTTCGATGGAGAACAGCGGTTGCCGCTCCGCCTTCAGGGCACGCTCCATGTCGGGCCACGGCATGAAGACGCGCTCGCAGGCGACGTCGGGACGCTCGTTCAGCGCGTGGTACAGCAAGCGAAACCCGACGTTGCTCATCCCCACCTCATAGGTGTCGGGAAACGCGAGCGCCCACTTCACCCGAGCCGCGGCGAGGTCCTTGCGCACCGCGTTCAGCTCTCCGCCGGCGTAGCGCGAGGGCCTCTGGGCGGAGAGGATGAGGCGGTCGAGGACGGGTAGCTGCATGCCTCGTCGGGTGTAGGGGGCGGTGCGGGTCGCGTCAAGCGAGGACCGCCCTCGTCTGCTACTGTCAGCCGATGCGCTGGTCCGCCATCGCGCTGACGTTCGCCTGCCTGCCGTTTTTTGCCGCAAGAGGCGCGCCGAAGTATCCCGATTCGACAGGTTGGGTCGTCGATGCAGCGCAGGTCCTGACTGCAGGCGAGCAGGGGACACTCCGACAGATCGCGAGCCAACTCGACCGCGAAGGACTGGCGCAGCTCGCGGTCGCCGTCGTCCGTTCGGAGGATCTCGGCGATTTGTCGCGCGCAGAGTATGCGGTCGAGCTCTTCCGTCGATGGAAGCTTGGGCACTCGAAACAAGGCTCCGACGGCTTGCTGCTCCTGTTCGTGACCGGCCCTCCGGGAAAACGCGGGCTCAAGGTGGAGGTCGGTTACGGTCTGGAGGGCACGCTTCCGGACGGCAAGGTCGGGGCGCTGATGGACGAAGCCGCCGGTCCGCACCTCAGAAAGGGCGAGTTCGGCGGGGCCGCCGTCGCGCTCGCCTCGGCGCTGGCGCGGACGGTGGAGCAAGCAGCGGGCGCCGGAGGGTCCCTGCAGGACCGCGGGCGAAGTGCACGGGCCAAAAGCTGGCTCGCCCCCGGCACCGCGATAGCCCTGGCGCTCCTGCCTGTTGCCGCGATTTTTGCCCTGTTCCTCGCATTCGTACTGGCCTACGCACGCAAGCGGATTCCGGGAAAGGAAGCAAACGTACTGGTGGTGGTGTCGGTGCTGACGTGCCTGCCGGGATTCGTCGGCCTGGTGGCGGCGAATGCGCACTGGTTGATCTGGGCGCTGTTTCTCACCATCGCGCTCGCCGTCGTCGACGTCGCGCTCTACCTGGAGCTGCAGGAAAGCCAGTGCCCGCGCGACGGTCGCTGGCTTCGCCGCCGGATCCTCTGGAGCTCGCTCCTGGTCGAGAAGAGTTGCGCTTGCGGCTATCGGACGGAGTTCTCCTTCGCGCCCGGTTCGGGCCGGGCTGCCTCGACCCACCGGACGTCGGCGACCACCGCCGAAGGCTGGAAAGGAGGAGGCGGCGGCGAGTCCGGCGGAGGGGGAGCGGATCGGCAGTACTGATCGGCTCCCGATCAGACGTCGAACGCCCCGAGGACGGTGCCGCTCGCGTCGAGCTCCAGGAACCACGTTCGCTGCTGTGGCGCCTCGCTCTCTTCGCCTCCCGCGACATGGACGGTGAAGCGGACGCCGGTCCGTTGGGCGCCCGCGATCTGTTCTGGCCGCCGTTCCGGCAGAAGCTCTGCGGCAAACGCCGAGAGCTCTCCGCTCAGGTGATAGAAGCGGCAGTTCGCGATGACGCCCTCGCGCCGTCCGTCGAACTGCAGCTGCTGCTGCGTCAGGTACCGGCTGGTGACGAGGAAGTCGACGCGGATCCTCTCGATCTCGCGCGCCCGCCAGATCTCCCACTGGTATCCCTTCGGGCCCACGAGGACGTTGATCGCGTCCTTCTTCGTGGGATTCGCGGGCTGGAAGATCATGCAGGCGACCAGGTCTTTGTGATCCTTGCTCGCGACCATTTCCAGCCACGACCTGATCACCAACGCATCGGCCGGCGTGCCCTGCTTCTTGCTCTCCGCGTCCGCGATGCGCTTGCGCGCGTCGTCTCCTGCCGCCTTGTAGGTCGACTGGAACCGGTCGGCCAGGTCCTTGTATGCCCCATCGAACTGCTTCTCGTCGAAGGGCAGCAGATAGAAGCGGATGAGGTCGCGTTGCATCGCGTGCAAGTGGCCTGAGTTGAAGTCGGCGTCGAGCTGGTCGTCGATTTCCTTGCGGGTGAAGGCGCTGCTCCCCATGAGCCATGCCATCGTCATCGCGTGGCCCGGGGTCCACCAGGCGTGGCTGGGCGCCTTCTTCGATTTCACGTAGTTCTGCGCGTCGGCCTCGATGCGGGCCTTGTAGATGTTCACCGAATCGAAGGACGGATGGCGTCCCTCGCGGAACATCTTCTGGAACCCGTGCTGCGCCGCCCACTCGTCGGCGGCGAACAGCAACGACTTCGCGCCCACGACCGAAACCTCGATGCCCGCGATCTTCCCCTGCTGGGCGAGGCCGCTCGCCATCTTGACCAGGTCGGCGCTGCGGTCGTCGACGCCTTCGTAGTTCAGCCAGCGCGCCGCGGCGTCCGTCCAGCTGTTCATCGCTTGCTGGACCGCCGGGATCTCGTTGATGAAGCTTCCGATGGTCCAGCCGATGTCCCAGGCGATCAGTACCGCCCGGACCTGCGGGATCATCGACGCGACCTGCGCGGCCGTCAGGCCCACGACCAGGGTCAGCTTCACGGGCACCTCGCCGCCGACCGGCGGGGCCTGCTGGCCGAGGTCGAACAGGTCGTCGACGTAGAACGTGATGGGCAACTCGACCGCCGGAAGGACGTCGTCGAGCGAATCGGAGGAGCTCAATTTTCCCGTCCGGACGCGTGGCATCGCCACGTCGAGCGTCACGCCCTTCTTCCTGGTCAGCGAGTTCCAGGACTGAAGCGTGTCGAGCCCGCCGAACAGCTCGACGATCCGATCCACGTTCTTGCCCGCCGTAGGCTCCTTCGTCGCTCCGTCCCAGGGAGCGACCGACAGGGTCAACTCGCAGGCCTGGCGCACCTTCACCTTGATGCTGCCCTTGCACGGGACGAGCGCGGATCGCTCTTCCTTCGATTTCTGCGGCTGGGGATTGAGAGTGTCCAGCGCCGCCGCCAGGAGTTTCTCGATCTCCCAGCCCGCGCTGAGGGTCAGCTTCTTCTGCCACCCGTTGATCTCGAGGTTGATCAGCCACTTGCGGGCATTGCCGTCGCCCTCTCCCTCGATGAACAGCTTGACCTGGCGGAGAAGCGAGGGAACCCGCCGTTCGATGGCGTCGATGATCGGCTCCAGCTTCGGCGCGAGAACGTCCAGCACCTTCTTCAGGATCTTGTTGCGCCACTTCTCCGGCAGCACGCCCCAGATCGCGCCCGCGAGCTGAAGGATGGCCACGGCGAAGCGGAAGACGTGCGACAGATCCTGCGGCGATCTGGTGAGCTTGATCGCCGCTTTCGCACCCGGCTTCTGCCCGATGGCCACTGAAGCGCCGTCGATCTCGGTGCCGGCGTCCTTGATCTCGAATTCGTCCTCGATCTCGCCCGTGCCGTAAAAGAACCAATCGCCCGCGGCGGAGAACCGGCGCTGTTTCTTCTCCGAGGGCTTCCACTTGAACGCGAGAGTGGTCCCTTGCGGCTGCCTCGAGATCTCCGCCGTTGCCTTGTCTTCGTCGAACCAGTCGGTCTGCCGGACGCGGCGATCCTCCGGATGGGCCTTGCCGTGGCCCTTCAGCGTTCCCTCGAACGTATTCTTCGAATTCTGTTCTATCTCCAGGGACCAGTTCACGTTCGCATCCGGGAACGTCTCGACCTTCCAGGTCCCCGGGATGTCCTCGGGGTGCATCGCGTTCCAGGCTTCGTAGACGTTGAGCGATTGCTTCACGAGCTCGGCAAGCGCCTTCAACCGCTCGACCCATTCCCCGATTCGCGCTTCCTTCACTCCCGGTTCCGGCGGCTTGTTGGACGGAGTCTTCACCTTCGCCGGCAGCCCGAGCTGCTTCCAGGACTTGTCCAGATCGTCCCTGGACTGGTCCAGACTCTTCCGATCCTTCTTCAGCTCGTCGCCCAACTCGACGAGCTTCTTCCGGTCCTTGGGATTCCACATCAAGGTGGTGAGCGCCTCGACCACGTCCGCGACCCACTCGATGGCGAGCTTGGCCGCCTCTCCCTTCTCGATTTTCTCGCTGACGTCCTTGACCGCCTTTTTTTCCGGGTCGGTCTTCGGCGGATCCGGATCGGTGCCCGGATCGTGGAACGCGCGCACGACCTTGTCGCCGACGACCCACAGCTTGAGGAAGCAGATGAAGAGCGTGGTGTACGCCTTGATCCGCTTCTTCTTTTCCTCCGCGTCCATGCCCTTTTCGTCGACGCCGAAGAGCTTGTCGCAGCGCTGCTCCAGCTTCGTGAAGACCTCGTCGATGAACTTGAAGTCCTTCTTCGAGAGGCCCTCGGCGAGGATCGCCACCGCCTCGATCAGCTCGAAGGGATGGAAGTCGAACTCGAACGGCTCCTCTGGCTTGTGATCGGGCTTGTAGTTGAAGGCCGCGTAGAGGTGCTTGAACGCCTCGTCGACGTAAAGGACGAACGGCTTGAACTCTTTCGGGTCGTTGATGTTCTTGCGCTCTTCGTCGAGGTCCTTCTGGAGCATCTCCTGGCTGACACCGAGCGCGTCCGAGCCGTGTTTGACCAGCTTCTTCCAGAAGGGATCGGGAAGCTTCGCGTCCGCCTTGGTCTTGCCTGTCTTCTCCTGTCCGGAGCTGGCCTTCGCCTTCTTCGGGCCGCCCTGCGTCTGCGTGGAGGCCATGACCGGCTACGCTCGCAGGTACAGCGGCGCGAACGACTGTCCAAGCCCATCGGCGGTGGCGAAGATCGACGCCGACGAGCCGAACCCCCATCCGGTATCGGGGATGGCCACCTCCGCGACGCCGCTTCCGTCATCGATCTTGAGGATGACGCCGGGGTCCGCGGTCTTGCCGGAAACCGAGTCCTTCACCTTGATCGGGAAGCTCTGCCCGTCGTAGCCGGTGGCGACGACGTGCAGCTTCACCTTCTCGCCCGGCTTTGCGCTGCCGTGGCGCCAGAAGAACCCGAGCAGGAACTTCGCGGCTTCCCCGGGCGGTGCAGACTTCTCTCCAGTGGCCAGGTAGTGCTGGCCTTCCGGTGAACGGGAGACCTCGACCCAGACCTCCCTCATCTTCGCCTTCGTCTTCGGACCGGCGATGCCGTCGACCTTCAGACCGTACTTCTGCTGGAAGGCCTTCACGGCCTCCTGGCTCTGCGAGTCGTTGACCGCGTCGGGCTCGCCATTGTCCTTGTCGATGATGCCGAGGACGTAGAGGGCCTTCAGGCGCTGCTCCACCATCAGCTGCGAGAGCGTTGGCTCCTCCTTCTTCTGCTCCACCGGCTTGGCTTTCGCTTTCACCTTTTCCGGAGTGGCCTCTTCGCCCGCGGGGATCTCCGTCGTCTCCACCTCCGGAATGTGCACCGGCGGTTTGCCGGCGGCGGCGCCCATGGCGTAGGGCTCCGGGCGGTTCATTCCGTGGAAGCGCGCGACCTCGATGGCCTTGATCCTCGCGGAGGGGTACTTCTGCTTCGGCGGCACCCGGCATCGGCCGTCCTGGAGATCGATCTTTTTCGCCTCGGCCTCGCTAAGCCAGGTCACCCACGCGCCCCGCCTGACGTTGTCCTCTTCGTCTTCGAAGCAGGGCGTCTTCAGGACCTCGTAGCGGGGCTGGCCCGTCTTCGCGTCGTCCTTCACCTTCTTGAGATGTTGCGTGCAGCCGCCGATGCTGACGCCGAATCCGGCGCCGCCGAGCGGGTCGGTGTTGATCTTGCCGTTCGAGGAAATGTAGAGGAACGCGTCCACCTTTCCGTCGCGATCGGTGTGCACGTCCCAGCAGTAGACGGCGTGGCCGCCTTTCGGATCCCAATCGATCCCGACAGCGTCACCGCGGCGCATTTCGCCGGGGTGGATGGCCTCCGCCAGGTTGAACGCGATGCAGGCGCGTACCCAGCCGTTGTCCCGTTTCGGGTTCAAGCCGTACTGCTTGACGCCCTTGTGGCTCGCGCTGAGGTTGCCGTTGACGCAGCTATTGAACAGCTTGGTGAGGACGCTGCCGTCGGAGAGCTTCGGCTGGTAGGGCGGTCCGCCGTCGCTCAGCGCCATCATCAGGGCGGTGCCGGTGAACGGCGAGCAGGAGACACCGTTTCCTGCGCTCGGCCCGAGCGTGCCCTCCGCGCAGGCAATCTTGACCAAAAAGGCGCTGTTCCCGTTTCCCTGGCTGGTCCGGTACCCGGCGATGTCCAGCTCGCGCAGCTTCTCCCAGGCGGCGATCAACTTGTCGAGGCTGACCTCCGTCCTGGAAAACGCCGGCAGAGGTGTCTTGAACGACTCGCTGTAGTCCCTGAAGCCCATTGGACTGCCCCCTACTTCACGATCAGCGTGTACGGCGTGGGATCCTCTCGCAGCACCGAGGAGACGATGGTCGGAATCTGGAACTTCTTCCCCTGGACCTTCAGCTCGTAGCCGCCGGCGGGCACTCCTTCCATCTCGACGTCGCCGTCCGCATCGGTCTTCCCCTTGTGCGAGACGCCGCCCTTGCCGGTCACTTCGTAGTCGACTCCCGCCAGCGGCTTGCCGTTCCCGTCGAGCAGCCGGATGAAGATCCGGGGTGGGTCGTCCTGCGCGGCATCGTAGGGATCCAGCGCCTCCGGCGGTGGGGCGTCGTCGCCGGGATCGTCGTCGAGGATGCGGATGGCGTACTTCTTGTTCTCCGGCACCTTCACCGCGATGTGCCCTTCGGCATCGGTGGTGACGGGCGGACCCACGGTTTCCCCTGTATCCGGATCGATCACCTCGACGAGCTGGTTCATCAGTGGCGTCCCGCCGACGGACCGGATCACCGTGCTGAGGAAGCACGCCGGACCGCAGAAGGCGCGGAGCGCCGGCACCTCCGCCGCGCGCCGCACCAAGCCTGCACAGTCGGCCTCGACGTCGAGGTCCGCATAATCGAAGCCGTTCTGCTTTCCCGTCGCCTCGACCGCTGACAACTTCCACGACGCCTCTGCCCTCTCCGACGCGACCTGCGCTTCGACCTCCGCGACCGCCGCACCTCCTTCGAGCGGGAAGATGCGGAACATCAACGCCGTACCGTCCGCCGCGCCGATCACCTCCGCGCTGAGCTTGACTGTCTCTCCCTGGAACGCCCGCCCAGGCTCGACGGAAACGACCCCGATGTGAACGACCGCCCGCGCGGCGACCTCGAGCGAAGAGGGCTCGTCCGCCTGCGCCGGCCGCTCGTCCGAGTCGTCCAAGCGCAGCGTCACCGGAGGCGGTTCGAAGACCTCGGCGTCATCGAAGAGCACCCGGACGATGAAGTTTCCCGCCGGAACGTCGTTTTCCTCGAGGAAGCCGTTGGCGTCCGTCTTTCCGGTGCGCGTCTCGCCGCCGTGAAGCGTAATCTCGTAGTCCACGTTCGCGAGCGGGTCGCCGGTTTCCTCGTCGACAAGCCGGCGATGGATTCCGTCCTTGATCACCGCCGGCGTCGCTTGCTGCTGCGCTGCGGCTTGCTGCTGCGGCTGCGCTGCCTGCGGCGGCTGCGACGAGTTCCCCCACTTGTCGCGCGCGACGTAGAAGATGCAGTTGTACCCGGCCGCGTCGTAGAAGTGGTTCGCTTCCGTCACCAGGTAGTGCCCCGAATAGGCGCCGACCTTCTTGATGTTGACCAGCGCGCCGGGCCTCACCACCGGGTTTCCCTGAACCTCCACCTCGGCGGTGATGAACTGCATCGCGCGCTTCGTCAGCGCGGCCTTGGCCACCGTATCGGCGTGCTCCTGCGTCCCCACCTGCGACTCGACCAGCGAGACCTCCGGCTTGCTGGAGGTGAACTTCGCGAGCTCGGCCCCCGGCTTCACGCCGGGCACCGCCCACAGCTCGTCGCCCGTCTGCGCCGTTCCGTTCAGCTGGCCTTTGCCGGAGACGTCCCACGCGCCCACCTCGACGGAAGCGGAAGGCTTGCGGAAGTTCGCCACCGGCAGGAACGTCTTCACCTGCTCGCCGAAGGTGAACTCGGCGTCGTCGTTGCTCGGGATCTGCGGCCGCTCGAAGTGCAGCTCGCTCCCCTCGATGAAGAACATGTACCCTTCGAGGTCGGCCATCTGCCGCAGGAACTCGAAGTCCGTCTGGTTGGCCTGGAAGCGAAACATCTTCACCGGCGGCGGAGCGCCGGCGCGGGTCTTCGGGGTCAGGCCGTAGTCCGCGGCGATCTGCTTCGCGCAATCGATCGGCGATGCGTTCGCGTAGGTCTTCGTCTTCTTCGCGCGCATCATCCGGTGCGAGCGGTCGAGCCCGCGCAGCACCAGCACCGTGGGCCCGGAGCGCTCGAGCTCCGTCCGCCAGGCGGTGACCTCGCCGTCGAAGACCTGCTTGAGCTTTCCCGCTTCGCCGAGCTCGATCTTCACTTCCTTGCAGTCGGTGAAGGTCGGCTTTCCCTGCCACTTCAGATCGGGGTCGGAGACGACGACCTCGAAGGCGCTGGCGCCCGATCGCGTCTGGAAGACCCGGATGCCGAGGACCGCGCCGGCCTCCTCGCCCTGGAGCTTGTTGCCGTCCAGATGGATGGCGAAGTCCGTCTTGAAATCGGCCACCGGCGCGGAACCTCGCAGCGCACACCTACGGTGACCGCACCTTACCTTTTCCTACGCCCGGCCGGAAGAGGGACGGCCGAGCGAGCGGAAATTCAATGGGTGATCACGAAGGTGCGGAAATCTCCACGGGCAGGGGACCAGTGGACCCCGACGTCCTCTACCTCGGACGACGGTGGTCCCCGCTTGCACCAGGCGATGAACTCGTCGATGCGCTCCTTGGGTCCTTCCACGATGGCCTCGACGCGGCCGTCGGGCAGATTGCGGATCTCTCCGCACAGCCCGAGGCGCATCGCCTCCTCCTGCGCGCTGGCGCGGTAGAACACGCCCTGCACACGGCCGCTGATCAGCAGATCCGCCCGGTTCACTCGAGCAGCTCCCGGAAACCGTTCTCGTCGACGACGCGCACGCCCAGCTCCTGCGCTCTCTTCAGCTTGCTGCCGGCGTCTCCTCCGGCGACCACCAGATCGGTCTTCCGACTCACCGATCCCGAGACGCGGCCGCCGCGCCGCTCGATCTCCGCCTTCGCCTGCTCCCGAGAATACTGCGTCAGCGTGCCGGTGAGCACCACGGTCTTGCCGGCGAACGGCCCGGCGGTGGCGACCACCTGCTCCGGTTCCGGGCGCACGCCCGCCCCGAGGAGCTGGCGAATCACCTCGCGCTGGTCGGGCAGCGCAAGAAAGTCGTGGATGTGCCGCGCGACTTCCGGCCCGACGTCGCGCACGGACTGCAGATCCTCG
>Ga0066705_10000723_pt1 | contig 10149 bp, 9 predicted proteins | sample GraSoiAngelo_154_FD_66506 | JGI IMG/M metagenome (GOLD analysis project Ga0066705, IMG submission 66506) | Grasslands soil microbial communities from the Angelo Coastal Reserve, California, USA - 14_1009_13_20cm | ecosystem: Environmental > Terrestrial > Soil > Grasslands | place: USA... | reverse complement strand
TCTGATCCAGGGTCGTCAAATCTCGCTTCGTAAGGGCCTCAGCGTATTCGAGGAAGCGTTTCTCAAGCTCCTGTTTAACGCTCGAGGTGTTGTTCTCGTTAACGGGAGTCGTTTGCCCGGTTGCTGTGTGCGGTGTCGTTAGATAAAGCAACGGAACAAATCCAATCGTTAATATTAATGTTGTTTGCATTTTTATCGAGTAGTAACCGCCGTTTTACCTTCAGGTTTTCTCGAAGTCAACATAGAAGAGACACACTCCAATCGTACCTCCAGTCCAAGTCCAACCGTGATAGCTCGTTCCATCAAACCTCGGTCGTAGTTTCCTCGATTCCGCCTTCCTGATTGGATTGTCGAGGGTCCGATATCGTCAGAGGTATTTTCCTGGAATCGGGTGTTCTGGGCTCTCATGTTGCCAATAGATCGAGACAATCCACCAACGCTTACCATCGTAGAATAGCTGAATGCTGTTGATCCCGCGCATGAATGGCTCGGCATCATTTGCATTGTGCCGTGATTCATAGGTGCTCCAGACATGAGCGATATGGCCGAACTCCTCAGTCCGACGCGCAATTTCTTTTTCGAAGAATCCATTCTTCTCAAAGTGAGACGTCGATCGTTCGATGAAACCTTCAACATCCAGCATCTGCGGCCCAACTTTGTCGTCTGAAACCGTGCCGCCAGGCTCCTTGATTGTCGGCATCAAACGCGCGCCCGGAATAAACAGGGAACGCTCGCGATTCCAATCCCGTTTCTTGCCTGCCGATCCGGAGATTACCTCATAAGCGGCGTTAATAATGGCGTCGATCGACCCGACATCAGCAGGGTCGGCGATGGATGCTGCACTGCTTTGATTCATAAACGTTCGACCAAGCGATTGAACCAGCGCGCCGACCGTCTTTTGCGTCCTGTCATTCCGAGCGAAGTCGAGGAGTCTGTCTTCATTCCGTTGAAGTAGAATATCGTGAGATGTCTCGGCTTTGCTCGACATGACAAAAATTTCCTGGACTCCTGCTTTCTTGATTAAAAACCATTTCCAGGACTTTCATCGCTGCATTGTGCCCAGGAATGCCACTGACCGCACCCCCACGGTGCGCACTTGACCCACACAGAAACACGTTTTCGTACTCCGTCTCCACTCCCCAATTACCTGCCTGTTCTTTCCTTTCCGCAAAAGGAAACGTTGGCGCGTCTTGAAAGATATTGCCGTGATACATCCCGAGCGCTTGCTCAACGTCGACCGGGCTTTTGCTCTCGATGCAAAGATCACCATCGCGCGCGACAGCGAGACAATCCTCGATCGGTTCTTCCAACCACTGATTGATGCTGTCGATAAATTTCCGCTGGGCATCACGCCGGAGTTTTTCGTTGTTTCTCGCAAACAATGAGTAAGGCGCATCAAGCCCAAATAATGTCATGGTGTGGAAGCCCTTCCCTCGCAGTTCCGGGGAGAGAATGCTGTCGTCCGTGAGAGTGTGACAATAGACTTCGCATGGCGTCTTATCCGGCAACTCCCGTTTGGCCGCTTGTGTATAGCTGCGATTCATCTGTTCGTAGCCTTCATCGCTGTGAAATGTCCCACAGAAGGCTTCGTCCACCGAGTAACGCGCTGCTTTTAGTTTGGGCAGCCGTCGCAGAAGCATGTTGACCTTGAAGACAGAGCCTTCGTCAGTCGCATCCGGCCAATAGGAATTCCCACTAAGCTTCGCCAGCACGTTTCGGCCAAAGTTTACAAGAAGAAATCGCGCCTCGATCGCTTGCCGTTTTCCATCAACCGTGAACTCAATCGTGCGTTTTTTGCCGTTCAGATCGAGTGCGGCAAGATCGACGTTCGTTAACATTTCGGCACCGCTTTTCCGAGCAGCTTGTTCCAACTCCCGCGCCACCGCGCCCATGCCGCCGACCGGCACCTTCCACTCACCCGTTTTGTTGCCGATCACATGATAAAGGAAACAGCGATTCTGCAACAACGACGGATCGTGCGGATAAGTGAAGACGCCGATTTTGGCGTCTGTAAAAACAAGACCGCGCACCAGATCGTTTTCCAAATAGCGCTCGACCGCCTCTCCTAGCGGTTCTTGAACTAAACTCCGCCACGATTCACGCGAAATTTCATCGGTGTCGAAACGGCGGCGCAATTCCTCTCTGGATACCAGCGGCTGCAACATCGTGTCCCAGATTTTTTCTGCAAAGAGACGGGAGAGTCTGTAGAACCGCTTCATCTGCTCGAACTCGATCTGATTCCCCGTTAACTCGAATATCGATTGCCGGTTCCTTTCCTCATCGACGTTGCTCAAGAGCAATCCGTCATACCGCTCCCGCTTGAAATATGGAGTAAACGACGCAGTCGCGCGTCGTCGTAGTTCAAGGTTTAAGCCGAGATCACAAATGATCTTCTCCGGGAACAAGCTGACCAAATAGGAGTAGCGGGACAGATACGCCTCGTAGTCACGGAAGACCTTCGCCGAGGTGGTGGCACCGCCGATGTAATCGTTTCTTTCCAAGAGCAGGACACTCAGCCCGGCCCGCGCGAGATAACTTGCCGCGACCAAGCCATTGTGGCCGGCGCCAAGGATGACAATGTCATATTTGTGTTGTGTCATAGGCGCGGTCGGTATCGGAAGGGATCTTACCAGGGCACAATCGGCAGCGTACTAACAATCGACGCGCAAGATACGAAATTGGTCGTCATCGACAAGCTGCTAGTGACCATAGAAGATTCCCGGCGATTCGGACCGGACCCGCTGATTTGTTGTCGGTTTTTGCTCGACGCATCGAGAGCCTCATTCAGATTATCGCGGTCGCACACAGGGCGACTCGGGGCGTTACATGTCGATAGAGGTTAAGCCAAATCTTCAACTCGAGATCGCGCACGTTTTTATTCATCGACATCGTCGGTTACTCGAAATTGCTGATCGACGAGCAGCGTGAGTTGCTTCAGGAGTTGAATGACATCGTGCGCGGGACGGACGTATTTCGGACGGCCGAAGCCTCCGGCCAACGTTCCAGGATCCCCACCGGTGACGGCATGGCCCTGGTTTTCACAGCACGCCGGAAGCTCCCGTACGCTGTGCTCTCGAGATTAGTAGGGCATTGAAAACTCGTCCGGAGCTTCGGGTCCGGATGGGAATTCATAGCGGCCCGGTAAGCGGCATCATTGATGTGAACGGCCAGATCAATATTGCTGGCGGAACGTTCGCGGCGATAATGCTCGAACCGCCCGATTTCGGTCGCGAAGACGAACGCAAACGCATTCCGAGTCTGCGGCCTAAAAAACAAAAGCCCTCGCCAGTTTCCTGGCGAGGGCTTTGTTAACTAGCTACTATTGAGCGCAGCAGGGGCTGCCGGGGAAGCAACACGCACCGCCTCCGCAGCAATCAGCTGCGGTTGAAGTCGCCTGTGCTGTTCCGAGCAATGCCAGTGCAGCGATGATCATCAAAAGGTATTTCATAATTCCTCCTGTTGAATTTGTTTTATCTCGCCCGGCACGGGCGAGCCGACGCAACCAGACGAACTATGCTCGTGGCGGCGGAACAGGTGGCTGATCGGAGCGTTCGCTCTTCAATACAAGACCCGAGGAAATCGTTTGTCCTTCTGCTGGCGAATAAATCAGCGGGGTCGAACTTGCCGAAAAAAGCGTGAGACCGAGCGCGCATGCGGCGCAACATTGCCGATCCGGGCTCGGTTTCGCCGGGTTACCGCCACAGTCGCCGTCATTATTCGGCGCAGTCATATGCTCGCAACAGTCTGTCTTCGGCGTTTGCACCATCTTTGCCTGGACCGGCAAGACGATGGTCGAGATCGATGCTGATATCACACCAAAAAGCACAAGCTTCAGTGCCGGCCGCATTGACTACAATTATACAGCTTGTGCCGTGCCGAGGCAATTGCCGCGCTGTTCACTCGCGCTCTGACCCGCGTCGACAGAGGGATGAGCTCGGAGTTAACCGAGACTTTTCAGCATTTTTAGCCTTTTAGCTTCGCTATTTGCAGAATCGGACGCCTGCCCGAGGTGTTTTCGGAACTCCGCAACCTGCGCGCGGTAGAGGATGATGGTGAGCTCTATGGCAGATCGCCACATTATCGGCCTAATTTCAGCATTTTAGTTTTCCACGTTTCAGTTTTAGCATTTGGTGTGAACATGCGATGGCTTTGGCTTTGCAACGGGGTGCTTCTGTTCGCGAGTGTCGCGGCCGGTGCCGGTACTTATCAGCGCACGCAAGATGGAAGGACGCTGGTCTGGAACGATGACCCTAAACGTGGCGAAGAAGCGAGTTGGTCCGGCAAGAGAGACAAGAATGGATTCGCTGCTGGCTCCGGTACGCTGACGTGGTATAAAGTTGAACGAACAGTCGTCACCGGCTCCAGCATTCCGAACGCGAGGAGACACGCCATTGTCATCAGCCGTTATTCAGGCCAAATGGTCCAAGGCAAATTGGAGGGGCCTGTCGCTTATGTCGGTCCAGACGGAAAAAAATCCCAAGCGACATTTGTCGATGGCAGTGAATCGGCGGCTCGACCGTCGCCCACTCCTCGTCAAACCGCCACCGCCACCGCTACGCCTACCTCAGCGGCGACCCAAACGCCAGTCGCAGAGCAGAGCCCGACGCCAGTCGCAGAGCCCAAGTCCACATCCACACCGCTGATAGAGCAGACGCCGACGCCGCGCCCTGAGCGGACGCCTACCCCAACCGCAGAAACGACTCCACCGCCAACATCAGAGCAAACCGCAACATCGACCCCCACGCCTGAACCGTCCGCCAGCCAGCCAGCTGGACAAAAAGAGACAGTGGAAGTCCTAACTCAGGCTGATGAATCTCTCCGATCGCTCACCGCGCCTCCGCCGAAATTGCAGGGTGAAAGCGCTGCCCCGGCTTCGCCTCAAGCATCCGCACCGTCAACACCACCGCCATTGCCAACGCCACGCTTGGCTGCCATCGGCGATGATACCCATACTGTCGCTGCATTAGACAAGCAGTATCAAGCCGCGGTTAAGAACAATGATCCCGCGACGATGGATCGGATTTTAGCCGATGACTTCGTTTTGATGACAGGCCGTGGCAGTGCATTGACCAAAGCCGATTTGATTAAAGAAGCGCGAGAAAAGCGGACGATCTATGAGCACCAAGAGGAGGAAGAAGGCACACAGAAAGTACGCATATGGGGCGATACCGCTGTGGTGACGGCGCTGTTGCGAATCAAAGGCACAAGAGATCAAAGGCCCCTGGATTACAAAGTCTGGTTTAGCGACACTTATGTCCGGACGCCGGCGGGTTGGCGTTACGTATTCGGTCAAGCTTCCACTCCGTTGTCGAAGACGGACGTGAAATAGTTTCGCGATAGTCTGTTTTCAGCGTTTCTCTCCGCCCAGGATAAAGCATCGTCCGCACCTCTTCGCCAAATCAGACATCTCGCCCGTTTTCAAAAATAACGAACACTGCTGCCATTTTATCGGAAAAATGATGTAGAGATCTGATCCATCCGCCCGTTCGCCAGGCATGCGCCGTAGCGCTCGCTAGCGCGGGCCATCATCTTTGCCTTGCAGGTAACGAGAGCGATGGGCCAGATCTTCGCTTCGATCAAGTACTCGCGCAACACGGGCTGATGTTTCTGTGGTGCTTCCCACGATTGCTCTCGTTTGCAATCTGCGAGTGAGTTCCGCCTTGTTTTCTTTCCAGTCGTACTCGGGATCGCTAACCACCGGTGCCCAGACGAGATGTCCCGAGTACCGCCAGTTATCGAGCAGAATACCTTGCGTGAAGGACTGACCTTTCGCGGTGACGACGATCACGTTATGTTCACCCATCGTTCCCGGAAAAGATTCACCCCAGTGGAGCTCGAGCGTTTGCAGCTTCAGTGCATCGAGGCGGAGCAGTAGCTCCGCCGCCCATTGGAAGCAAAGACCGCCTTTTCTCGCCCCACGATTGACCAGGAAATTTTGCAGGCCCGGTGGCCACACCACGTGCCACTCGCGGGCCAGTTCTCGTCCGGTGGTAAAAGCAATGTCGACGACCCGGCGTGCCTCCCCTGAATCTACAGCCGGGGAGAGGGAAGTGAGTCGCCTCTGCAAGGACGCGTCCTCAGCGGATCTGGTGAAGATGAGCGGTTCCCTTGGACGTGCCTTCGCGGATGGGGCGCAAACTAGAAACAATAACACCGCCGTGATCCAAAGAGTAGCGAAGCTGGAGCGGACCGCACGCCAACGAGACATGATCGAAGAAGATGTTAGCGCGCCGTCATTTTGGCAATCGCTCTGTTCCGTCATCAGATTGACATCACAAAATTTTCATCCAGAAGCATTGCACGCCTGAAAGTTAAACACGCACGCGGTTCAAACGCCTCCTTCAATTTCCAGTTTGTCCGCCGACGCGATTCTTGCGCTGCTTAATGACCCGGTATAGCGGAAGTTGATGGCGAAAACCGTTTTAGTAACGGGCGCGACGGGCATGGTGGGATGCGATGTCACGAAGCAACTTTCCAGAAAAGGACCAGCCGTTCGCGCTGGCGTGCGCGACCGAGTCAAAGCGCGAAAGCGATTCGGTGATGAGATCGACCTCGTGCCATTCGATTTTGAAGATGTTGGGTCCTTTGGCGGCGCGCTTGATGGAGTCGGGAAAGTTTTCCTTCTGCCGCCCCTGATACCGAGTCAAGTGGAGCTAACCAATGCATTCGTGGATGCCGCGAAACGCGCCGGCGTTCGCCACGTTGTGAAACTCTCAGCGATCGGTGCCGATGCCGCGCCACCATTTACGGTTGGAAAATGGCATGCCGCCAACGAACAGCACATTCGTGAATCGGGTCTGGGCTTCACGTTTTTGCGCCCGAACTCGTTCATGCAAAATTTCATCACTTACTTTCCGCCACGCGACGGCGCGATTTATCTGCCGTGGGGAAATGGCACGGCGAGCTTTGTCGACACCCGCGATGTCGCGAGCGTCGCCGCAGACGTACTGACCAGCGACGGACATGAGGGAAAAATTTACACGCTCACCGGCCCGGTCGCGCTCGGCATTGCAGACGTAACACGGATTCTTGCTGGGGCAACGGGGCGCGACATTAACTATGTCGATGTCCCGGAAGCCGACGCGCGCAACGGAATGCTTCAGGCTGGAATTCCGACGTGGCAGGTGGACGCCTTATTGGAGCTGCACGCAATCAATAAACAGAGCTGCTGGAGCGCCGTCACGTCCGACGTTGAGAAAGTTACGGGCAAACCCCCAATCGACTTCGCGCAATTTGCGCGCGACCATGTCGAGAATTTTCGATCGGGCTAGGTTTTTCGTCAAAGTGACGGAGATCACTGCGAAAGGTACGTCACCTCAATCCGGATCCGAGAACAGCAGAGGTTCCGAGCTACCCGAGTTCACAGTCCGAAATCGCTCCGTTCAGCTTCTAGATCTAGCGACCGAAGCGCGGAACACGCCAACTCGATTCCTCGAAGGATGCGCCGGCAGAAATGTGAAATTTGTCATCCCCCACCTCGCCGATGATGTACGCCTGTTTGTAATCCCCACCGAATTTCCCCGTCGATCTCCCGTACAAAAAGCCCACCTCTCCGCCGGCATAGTCGAAAAGACCGGTCCGCTGCACATCTATTACCTCTTTGGACGAATCCGTGGCCCGCGCCGCGGCGGAGGTAACAATGGGTCGCGGCGGCGCCGCCGCCGGTAACCCGGGAAGAAAATCAGGCGCCGGCTCCACCCAGCTCAGTGAGCTCGGGAACGAAAAAAAACCGCCATTTGAAAGCGTCAGCGACGGAAAACGAGGAGGCGAGCTATTCAAGGAGTGAAAAATATCCGGCCGGTCTGTCTGCTGCGCCAATACGGAGAAACACAGACTGAGAAAGCCAATAACGCCAAAAGGTGCGCGGTTGGTCATGGAAGAATGCACAGCAAGAATGGTTCGAGCGCCAGCGAAATTTTTCTCGAGCGCGGGATGAGGAAAAGGGTAACAGCCAAGTCTCCGGCCCTGTAGGCGATTCGTCTCTCCAGCTGGCGCATTTCAGTTTGCACGGCGCCCGCTCGCGACGCTTTTCGAAGTGGCCCTCGTCGCGCTGTTTTTCTGCGGAGGCGGATGACGAAGAACCATCTGCGTTTCAGCCTTCAGCTTTTACGCGGTGGAAGTGCCCCAGCAACTTTGGACGCGGCAGCTCTGGCACCCGCCTTCCGATTTGCTTGCCTTTTCCCTTAGATTCCCATTTCGGCCAGGAAGGTGGCAAAATCGTTCACCGTGATCACGAGATTTGGATGAGACGCTTCAAATTTTTCGACCGATTGTTTCAGTTCATGGAGAGCCTTCTCCAGCTGGTTCGGTTTCTTGAGGGTAGCCTCACGAGCTAATGCCTCGGCCAAACGCGCCACACGTTGGGCATCCTGAGCGTGCATTTGTGAAACATCGCCGATCGCCGTTTTCAGCCGGGAAAGCAGACCTAGTAACTCCACCTTTTTGTCGGCAGAAATATTTTCGGCTCTTTTTACAGCCGATTCAGCCCTGTGGAGATGCTCATCACTCCTCTTAGTGTCGGCTAAGAGGAGTGGCGGTCAGCCGCCGGTTTTCGCTTGCGCGACGTAACGCTTAACCTCTTCGGCGTTAACACCGACAACGGTGCCGACGAGGTTGCCGCCACGATTGTAAACGTTAACCTGCGGGATCGATCGGATATTGTACTGTTTCGCTACCGCCGTGTTCCAATTCACAATATCGATCTTGCGCAGCGAAATCTGCGGATCGGCGCTGGCCATCTGCTCCAGGCTTGGAGAGAGCTGTTTACACGGACCGCACCAGTCCGCGTAAAAATCGACAATGGTCACGTTACCCGGTGCGAGGTGTTTGGTGATGTCCACTGCCGCGCCGTGAGTAATCACCTCGACTTGTTGTCCCCGATCAGCGACAGCCGCTGCCGGTAATTGCGGACTTCCCTTCTGAGTTTTGACCGGATCTTGTCCTGTCCAATATCTGGTTGTTTGCTCCGCCACTTTCCGACGCAGTTGTTCTTGCTGCTGTTGATAGGCGTTCTGTCTGGCGTCTTCTTGGGCCGAGTACGCGGCCGCCTTCATCGCATTGTAATGAAAACGTTCCCGCATTTCCTTCGGCAACTCGTCGAAATAGACTTTCGAGATTCCCGCGCTGGTTAAGAGGACAATGCCGTCCGGTTCGACTCGGCTGACGGTGGCGTTCTTGTATTCTTTGCCATTAATCAGTTTGAAATCCTCCGCCGCAGCGACCGACACAAAACACACAATTAAAACAGTAAGAATCTTCATCTTGCTTTCGTCGCGAAAAATCACGCGGACGATAGAGTAACAGGTTAGCAACAATCTTGCCGAATCGTGCAGCGCCAGACAAGACAAGAACGAAGCCTACTCAAATCAACATCCGGTGCGGCTTTGTTTCATTAACTGACTACACCGGTTTGACGAAACTTAATCCGCTACCCATAGATTTGGGCTCGTTAATTGTGGGCGCCAAAGATAAGAACAGCGCGAAATGCCAGAGGGCTTGTCATCTGATATCCAGCTCGAGATCGCACATGTCTTATTCATCGACATTGTGGGTTATTCCAAGCTCCTGATTGACGAGCAGCGCGAGTTGCAGCAGCAATTGAATCAAGTCGTCCGAAACACAGCCCAATTCCGCACCGCCGAGACAGCGGAAAAACTCGTGCGGCTTCCCACGGGCGATGGCATGGCGCTGGTGTTCTTCACCAGTCCGGAAGCCCCGGTCCAGTGCGCTCTGCAGATAAGCGAGGCGTTGCAGAACCATCCTCAGTTGCGACTTCGCATGGGGATCAATACTGGCCCGGTCAGCGGTCTCGCAGACGTCAACGACAGGTCAAATGTTGCCGGAGCAGGAATCAACATCGCCCAGCGGGTCATGGATATTGGCGATGCCAGGCATATCCTTCTCTCAAAGCGCGCGGCCGAAGACTTGATTCAGTACCGGCAATGGCAAGCGCATTTGCATGACCTCGGTGAATTCGAAGTCAAACACGGGGTAAAGATTTCAGTTGTTAACCTTTACACCGATAAGGCTGGCAACCCTCAGTTGCCCGAGAAGCTCAAACAACTTTCCCGCAAACAGGCTACCGCTCGCCGACTCAAGCGAATGTTGATAGCAGCTTTGCTGCTCTTCGCTGTCGCGCTGCCGCTCGGC
>Ga0066705_10000721_pt1 | contig 10149 bp, 13 predicted proteins | sample GraSoiAngelo_154_FD_66506 | JGI IMG/M metagenome (GOLD analysis project Ga0066705, IMG submission 66506) | Grasslands soil microbial communities from the Angelo Coastal Reserve, California, USA - 14_1009_13_20cm | ecosystem: Environmental > Terrestrial > Soil > Grasslands | place: USA... | reverse complement strand
TCGCGGACGCGGAGGGCATAGCCACCCGGGAGGCGGCGAACACCGTCGAAGTAGGTCGCCTCGAGTCTCGGCCACCGGTGACACAAGTGGTCTGCAATAGCGAGTCTGTCGACAGTGCCAGGGACTTGCGGGTGCCGCGCGAGCGCCTCGGCCGACGCCGAGAGAAGGAGATCGCCGGCACCATCGGCGTAGAAGCACGGATGCATGCCGTGGGGATCGCGGGCGCAGAGCAGGTAGTCCTTGCCGCCGTCCCAGACGATCAGCGCGAAGAGGCCCTTGACTCGTTCAAGCAGCCGGTCTCCCCAACGCAGATATGCATTGAGGACGAGCGACGCGTCGGATGCTGTCGAGAGGGAGAACTCGTGGAGCCACTCCCGGCGGGAGTGGAGAAGCCCGTCGAACAGCACTGTGCAAGTGCCGTCGTTCGCGATGCTGTGCGATGAGCCGGGGCCCGCGCTCACCTCGAACCTCTCCCCGCCCTCTTTTCGCAATGTGGCGAGCCAAGTACCCGCGGGGCAAACGGCGGGACCCATCACTCCGTGCGAATCAGCCGCTCCGACGCGAGACGCCTAAGCATTTCGTCGATCTCGCGCGCGAGCTGCTGCTGCTCAACATCGAACTCCAGTGCCATGAGCTGTTCAAGCTCGGCCTGAGTCGAACCCGCTGCGAGCGCGTCCCAGAGGAATGCCGCAGTGCCGTTCAACTCGTATATGCGGTTGGTCTCCAGGTGCACGAGCACGATCTCGTCGTCGACCCGCTTGGCGAGGACGTTCGGGTCGCGGCAAACCCTCGAGCCCGGCACTAAAGGCGCCATCTCAGTGTCTTCCGCGTCGGCCGCAGCGTCACGATCCATTTGGTCAGCTAGTCCACCATCGTCAGCTGTTGACGAGCCGTCCGAGTCTACGTCATCCCGGAACGTAACGACCCGCTCGAGCGCGTCTGGGCGGACCCGGTGACGGGTGGTCGCTGAAGCGTACGCTCAGAGGTACATAGGTCGGGCCTGGCTACCGCCCGAGGCGCTTAACGTCAGCGCAAGGTTGGCGGGCCTGAGCGAGCAGGCCCTCTTTCGTTAGGCGGTCAATGATCTCGAGGTAGCGGTGCCGCTCTTGTGGTTCCACGCTCCGACTCACTAGCGTGTCGGTGAAGCCAAGGATGTGCTTCGTGGTGTGGGAACCGCAGCATCTGCCAAGGCTGCGATTCCACCCGAACTGGGTGACGATCGCGGCGAGCAGGACGCCGAGCGGCAGTCCGAGCGCGGCGCCGATGAGGGCGGTGATGATGCTTTCGTGGCGGATCATTCGGCAGGTTTGGCCAAGGTGGTGCCAATTGCGCGCCGCATGCCGATCTCGCGTGTCCCTTCGAAAACGGCGAGGACGCGTTTGGCCATCCCGAACAGCGAGATGAGTACCGAGAATGCGAGCAGGACCCAGAACAGGTCGAGGGTGTCGAGGCTCTCGCGTGGGTTGCGATATCGCGGGCGATCGATCACGAGATCGTCTTTGGCGACGACGGCGCAAGCCTGACGTACTGCGCTTAGCCTGGCTCGTTGACCATCAACGGCGACCCATCACGAGGCCAAGCGCGAGATCAGGTGCCGGTTGAGGCGGCGGGCTCCGCGATGAGGCTGCGGGCCCTGTCACTGCGGACACCCAGGGGGAGAAGCCGGTGCCCGCGAGTGCCGCAGACCCCGCCGCGAAGACACTTTGCCTATTTGCGCCAAACAGCGCAAGGGGCCCGGGCAGTCGCTATCTCCCCGAGGCCGTTACCGGCCCCCAGTGTCACGAGCCGCCCGAACCCCGCTGACGTGATCGGCGTATGTTCCAAATTCCTTGAGATCCCGCTTGTCGTCGATAGCGGCGAGGGTGTTAGCGCGCCGAGTCACGTTTGTACGATTCCGAGAAAGGTGATGAGCGCCATATGCCGCAGGGATCAAGCCCGGGCGTGACATCCATAGGCGTACTCGTCGTGCAAGACCAGGCTTAGAGGGTGTCAAACCTCGACCGTATCTCACTCTTCGCGAGCGCGCGCGAGGGCCTCTCGTAGTCGAACCAGCTCCGGCGGCCATGGGACATCACCGGGTAGGAGAAGCCGCTGCGCGGCAAATGCGTCCGCGTCCATGTGCAGGGCTTCTCCGGTCGCATAATGCTCGATGAGCTTCAGCCGGTCGCTGTGACGCTCCGGCTCATCGCTCACGCGCGGCCTTCTTTTCATTGGGACCAGACTGTATACCGCTCTGCCAGGGCGGCCGGCGGTGCGACTCTTCGTGCGGATGCTCGGCGGAAACGAGTGGAGCACTCGCGGCAGAGCATCGTGCAAAGTACGCAAAAGCGCCAGGCCGCAAGTTCTTACGGTGGGTGGCGTCTTTTTAAGGGACGTCGTGAGTTCGCCCGGCTCCAACGAGACACTGCCCGCCGATAACCGGTAGATGATCCTGAAGCGGCTAGTCAACGGACTTGTGTTGATGCTTGTCGTCGGCTTGGAAGCGGCATGGCTGGCCGCGATCGTCGGCACTGCGGTCTGGCTGCTACTGCTTCGCTGAGCGATAGTCGAACAGGCGCGCGGCTGCGAGCGAGAACACGACCAGGAGAAGCGGCACAACGATCCAGGCCGCGATCGCCAAACCCAGGATTTCGTACCAGGGCATCCCGACAAGGAAGCATGGAAGCCGGACGGCATTCACCATCCGTCGTCGGTCGTTGGCGGGTGGAGGCCTGCGCGCCTTGTCCTCCGCGAACGCGGAACCCAGCCTGATAGCTGTGCGACGGGGACGGTGATACCTTCCGCCGATTAGCATTCACATTCCCCGGATGTGGCAAGACGGCCTCGTCACAGCATGCCGCTCCGTCCGTTTCGCCAGCCGCTCTTGCGCCGGGTTGGGCGTTGGTCAAGATCGAGCGGGATGACCGGGACCCGGTACGTCAGCAAGTGGCTTCTCGTCTTGGCCGCGCTTGCGATCGGGACGGCTTTGTGGGCCCTCGTTGCCCAGAAGCTCACTCATCCGGCGCGTGTCACCTTGCCACCGTCGCGGCTGCAACCCCGCGCAATTGTCTGGGACAATCGCGTATTTTCCTCCCGTGCGGCGCTTGCATCGTGGCTTGCCTCCCACGGGACCACGTATCAGCGTTGGGCGAGGCTTCATCGAGCCGACGCGGCGATCGTGGAACACGTGTCGGTGCGGGCGTTCACGCCGCCCACACACCGGGCGACAGGAACGTCCAAGCGTTCCGGCTCGCGGCAGGCAGCACCCGGTCGGTCGACCGCTCCGGTGAGGGCGAGGGCACCGTCTTCCGGAAGGAGCTTCTTCCGCCAGTGGGCGCCGATCTTGCTCTTGGTTCTCGGAACGCTGGTGATGCTTGCTGCCGTGATCCCGGCGCCGCTTGTCCAGCTTCCCGGCGGGGATTGGTTCAGCGCGACACGGCGAACGTACGTGTTCGCGCTCGGCTTCTCGATCTCCCTCGGCGTTCTGATCGCCGGCTTCCACGCGTAGCAACTCGGGCGACGTCCCCCATGCCGCCGGCGTAGTGCGGCCGATGCGCACCCGGGTCGGCGCGATACTTCGAAATCATGGGTGAGATCGCGGAGCCGATCAGTCCGGAACTGGTGCTCGTCGACTCCGAGCTCGCAGCGGCCATTCGGCTCAGATCGCCCTCGACCCCGTTTCGGGTCGTTTTTGTGTGTACCGGGAACCGTTTCCGCAGCGCGCTGGCCGCGGCAGCGTTTCGCTTCGCCGCAGCCCAGCTACCGGTCGAAGTCGACTCGTACGGGACTCTTGACATCGCGTTGGCTCAGCCCCTCCCCGAAGCGCTGGTCATCGCCGCGGCGTACGGGCTCGACCTTTCGGGGCACCTCAGCAAGTCGCTCGATACGACGGATCTGTCGCAAGCGTCTCTCGTGGTCGGGTTCGAACCTCAGCACACGAGAGCTGCCGTCGAGATTGCAGGAGCCCGCCCCGAGTGTTCGTTCCTCCTGCGTGAACTCAACGACTTGCTCGAGCATGTCGACATCCCCTCCAACCCAGACCCAATCGAACGCGCGATCCAAGCCCTCGACGGCGCAAACCACTACCGTCGGCGCGAGCCTCGGCGTTGGATCGGCCGCGAGATCGGCGACCCGATGGGCCTGGAACAACCCGAGCAACAAGCGATCGGACAAGCTGTTTGTGGAGGCGCGATCATGGCGGCACGGAAACTGTTCGGGAATATTCGGTAAATTCGGTCCATATGGTCGGCTGGATCCGGCGCAGAAACTCCGCGGGGCTCCGCCTCCGGTTCATCGACGACACTATCGGCGCGCATGATCTGCTCCACCACCGCGTGGGCCAAGTCGAGGAGCATCTGCAGGAACAGCAGGCATCATCTTTGGACGCCGAAACCGCTTCGGTCGCAGGCCTCGAAGTTCGCGATCTCATCCAGCAGTACTCGGCGACCCACGAGACACACGACCTTGGGAAGGCGGACTGGGATGTCACCTCGGACGCCGACCAGTCGCAGCAATGCCTCGACGGCCTCATGCCTGTCCTGACCCCCATAGGGTTACGTGAACATGTATGCCTCCTACCGACGCTCGACGGGTACGAGTTGGTCGAACGTCCCGGCGGCGCCCCAATGGTTGGCGCCGTTGTCGACCTCGGCGAAGGATTGCAGGGTGAGGTCGTAAAGGTGGCGCGTTCACCGCTTCCGAACGACAAACGGCGCTGTGCCTATCTCTTGCAAGCCCTGGCCGCGGTCACGATGGAAGAGGACATGATCAGTCTCGAGCTCGTCAGCAGCAGTCCGTGAGCGCCACGACGGCCGCCCTCGGTGTGAACTCATCCTCGTCCGGCGACTGTGCGACACTCCTTGCGTTCACCGGTGTCCCGGGGGGTTGCATATGGGCCGAAAGAAGCCTCGCCTGAACGATGAGCACAAACGTTATAACGACCGCGTAAGCCTCTTTCAGCACTACACGACTGGAGGCCCGCAGCCCGAGGCCCCCAAGGACGGGCAAGCGCCGCCGCCGGAGCCGGACGTGGGGGCCGGCGATGCGGAGCCCCTTCTACCGCCCGGTGATGCCGGCTGGCCACCCGAGCTCGTTCGTCTGCGCGAGGCACTCGCTCGCGCTCGCGACGAGGCCACGTGATGAGCTCGGCGAGGCACGCTCGCGCGCGTCAACCTCTAGCTGGACGCGGCCGTGGTCCGGTGAGGCGTTGAAGGACCCGCAAGGGTGGCTGTTTGAGTCTCGACGTCACCGCTTCCCAGGATCGTGTCCAGAGCCGCTTGCAGCTGCCGGCGCACATCCGCACCCAGGCTCTCTGCACGCACCGCGGCCTCATAGCGCCGTCGCGCTTTTTCCTCAATCGACCGCGCCCGAGCTCGAGCTTTCTTGAGCGTGGCATCGCTATCGCTTCGCGCCGCTTCCCGTAGCTCTCGCGCCCTCCGTTGCGCCGCTTCGAGCAGAGCACGGGCGATCTCGTCCGGGTCGCGTTGACGATCTAACTCCTCGCGAAGCGCGGCCAACTCCGCCTCGGCCTCTCCTGCCCGTCGCCGAAGGACGTCCGCCTCCTCTTTGAGTTCGTCCCGCTCGTGAATCAGCTGCCGGTAGTCCCAGGCGACCCGTTTGAGCAGGTCTTCCGCAGGACCTGACTTGTACCCGCTGAGTGCATCCCGCGGAAGCCCCGCAAGGTTGATCTGCTCGGGATCAAGCGGCACAACCTCCAAGAATATGTTAGCGGCCGGGCCTTCCGGACGGCTCCGAAGGTCCGTTTGCGACCGTCCATATGTCTAGGTCGGGACTTGGTCAGCGGCTGTTTGGATAGAGATAATGTGGCAATGACCGAGGGCCAGACCAGAGCCAACTCATCGGGCATCAGGAACGCCTCTCTGCCCAAGAGCCTTCGTGGGTTCGATGAGACCGCCACTCGTAAGCTGCTGGCCGAGGTGGCCGCCGTGGTCGAGTCGCTGACTGCCGAACGCGAAAACCTTCGCCGGCAGGTCGAGAGCCTGCAGGCGGCAGCCGCCTCGGACGAGCTGATTGTGGAATCTCGCGACGTCGACGAGAGCCCGGAGGTATTGGGTAACGCGATTCTGGCGGCGAAGCATGCAGGCGAAGAACTCCTCGAGGCAGCGCGGCAGGAAGCCGACCAGATTCTCTCCGACGCGGCAGCCGAGGCGGATCGTTTGGTCGAGCAAGCGCGAGCCAAGACGGCGGAACGCGAGCGCGAGCTCGATCAACGGCGCGCACAGTTCGAACGCGAGCGGGCAGACCATGAACGGGCGGCCGGCGAGTGGTCGACGAAGGTCGAAGCCGAGCGAGAGGCAATGATGGCGAAGGCCCGCGCCGAGGTGGACGCCGTCGTGGCCGCTGAACAGCGAAAGCTCAGCGAGCTCCAGGCGGAGGAAGAGGAGATCCGTGCCCTCATCGGCGCGAAGCAGATGCAATTTGTCTCGATGCTTCGGGCAGCGCTTGCGGAACTCGAGGCACTCTTCTCTCTCGACGAGGCTGACGAGGTCGGCAACGGCGATCTGCCAGCTGCGCTACACACACGAGTCGGCTCACCGACGCGCGGCCAGACTGGTGACCAGAACCTCGGCGAAGCGCACTCGGAATAACCGGCCCTGAGTCAGTCTCGCCCGGTTTCGATTACTCGTACGCGTACCACTTCGACCTGCGCGACAAAGCAACGGCGGCCGGCAGCACTCCTGAGGACGGGCTCGTCCTCTTCGGGCGCCTGACCTCCGATCCGACTCGCACCTACCCGGTCGACGTCATCCAATTGGGGTTGGGGGCTCTGCAGCAGTCGCAGCACGACTCGGACTGGCTACGAGTCGTTGGCGAGGTGGTGAGTTGGATCGAACGGACGATGGACGACGGAGGTCTGATCGCCTGCCGATTCCCGATGCCGCACACGTTTCCATTGGCTGCGCCGTGGCACTCTTCGCTCGCACAGGGGGAGGCGGCCAGTCTGCTCGTGCGAGCGGCCACGGCACTCGGGCGCCTCGAACTCGCCGATCTCGCCGTCCGCGCCGTGTCGTCACTCATCGAGTCGGACTCTGGGCTCATCGCTGTCACCCCGGATGGCCCGGTGTTGCAGGAGTACCCATCTACTCCGCCTGCGCATGTTCTGAACGGATGGATCACCTCGTTGTGGGGGCTATACGACGTTGCGTTTCCTGCCGGCGGCGGAGAGCCGACCGCGGCCGGAGCGGCGGCGGCCGAGGCGTTCGAAGCGGGAGTCGCGACCCTCGCGGCGAGGCTCGATCTCTACCGCACGCCGATCGGGTGGTCGCGGTATGACCTCTATCCGCACCCGCTCACGAATGTGGCGAGCCCCTTTTACCACCGGCTGCACGTCGGACACCTACGGAGGCTCAGCACGCTCGCTCCGAACGAGCTCTTCACGCAGACCGCCGACGACTGGGCGCGCTCCGGGTCAAACGCGGTCCTGCGATCGTTCGCTGTGTCCCGGAAAGTCCTCTTCCGGTTCGTAAGGCCCCGCTGGAGGCGAATTGACTGAAAGCGGTTAGAGGCCCGTGCTTAGAGCGGCACTGTTACGGCCAAGTCCGATGCCAGGCGCTCGTGTCGGGCCTTCCACCACGTAACGACTTGGTCGGGCGTTGCCCACCAGACGTCACTGTCGGCTGCCAACTCGGTGAGGACGGATATCAGAGCGGCCCCGGCGCCGTTGAGCCTTGTCGGGTTCAACTGTTCCAGGTGCCAGTCGAGCACTGCCGCCCCGTTTGCGCTCTTCACCTCATCGAGGTGTGCTGCGATGTCCCGGCGACCATCTTCTGCGGACACTCGTTGGTAGAAGATGGAGCCGTCCATCAGCGTCGGAGGCAGCTCGAGCAGGGGCACAGCCTCGGACCGCTCTCGGTCGAACGGGTGGAAGGGCCACGCCATGCCGCGGCGGAAGCCGGGGATGTCGTTGAATCCGAGTGAGGAGTCGTATGTCAGTCCCGCGCCGGCGTGGAACCATAGTGTTCGCTCAGGTATTTCAGGATCGAGCGCCCAGTAGTGGTGGCGGACGCCGCTCACCCTGTGGCCGCCGAGGACGCTTTCCAGCGTTTCCCGCTCTTCGTGCACCCGACCGGGAAACCGATAGGCGTTTGTCGACGCGTGCAGTCCGATTTCCCATCCTTGCTCGGCGCTCTGAAGCAGCTGGGCCACGATTTCCGGGTGGCGGAAGTCGTATGTCACGTCTATGGCGGCCCCTGTGCGGTCCGCTGAGTTGACCGTTGAGACGTAGAAGCACGACCGAGCCGAGAACGAGCCCTCGAACTCCCGCCATCTCTCGAAGCAGAAATTGGGATCTGCTCCCGGGGCCGGCAGTGGCGCGAGGCGCGTCAGGGCGGCAGCTTTTGCCCCTTGCAGGAGTCCTCGGGTTGCCGCTCGGATAGCTCCTCGAGAAAGCTGCGTCGCAACTCTTCGGCCGTAGTAGCTCCACGGTGCGCGGCTGAACGGAGCGTCGACGTCGTGGGTGAGAACCACTGCGTACTTCTTGCCGTCCGGCCAGTGTGGGAGGGAGTCGAGCTCCGTCTGCCTTCTCTGCGCGAGGACCGCCGACAGGTGATGGCAGTACATGGCGACGGTGGGCCGTTTGAAAACGTCAACAAGCCGGGAGTTCCGACTCCGCGCAATCGGGACTCCGACGAGATCGCGGCGCAGGTCCCGTTCGAGTGCTCCGGTGACGAGGGCATATGTCCCATAGACGATGTCGGCCGCCGTGTGGCCGCCGTCTCCGCCGAAGGTCTGGCTGGGCCCGATCACGGGCATCTCGCCCCACCAGCTGAGATTCGTTACTGGGGCATCCCAATCATCGACTGGGGCTGCCGGTATCCACACGGCATCACCGGCCAGATCCTTCGGTCGCTCTCGCGAATACACGACATCCGCGTCGGTCGATGTTTCTGTCTTGCTGCATCGCACGCCGATGCTCTCGAAGAGCAGACGGAGAGCGTATTCGGCCCGATTGGACCAGCGCGATTCAACATGGATTGCGTACCGAATGAACGTCACCATCATCCGCGGTCTTGGTCACTGCGTTACCGGGGCAAGTGGGTGAGGCCAGCAATTCAGACAATAGGCCAATCATCCGCATCCCGAAAGTTGCGTGAGGCTATCCTGAGGGAGCCTTGGGTCGGGGACGTCTCGGTAGGTCCGTGCGCGCGTCTGCTCTTGCCGTCGCCGCGATTGTCGCCGTCGGCGCGGCGGCGGCTTTTGCGAAGTCGTCCTCCCAACATGGGGGCCCGTCGCCGGCGCAGCTCACTGCCGGATCACCAATCACGCGCCACTTCGAATACGTCCTGAACAGTGGGACGATCTACATCTACTCGATCGATCAGCACAACAAGCTTGTCCAGACGGTGAGCGTGCCCCAGATCGCGGGCGATCCTCACGGCGTGGTCGCGAGCCCGGCCACCGGGCGGCTGTACGTCTCATTCGGCGGCGAGGGCGGATCGAGCGGGAACGGCTCGATGCTCGCCTTCGACCTCAAGCGGGAGAAGTTTCTGTGGCAACAGAACTACCCCAACGGCATCGACAGCATGGCTATCACCCCGAACGGGAAGACGATCTACATGCCGGCCGGCGAGAGCTCGGGCAACGGGACCTGGAGCATCATCGACGCGGCTACAGGAAACGTCGTAGGAGCCGTTCAAGGCCCTGCGGGCGCTCACAACTCGATCATGAGCCAGGACGGCAAACACGTATATCTCGGTGGTGTCGACGACCCGTTCCTCTACGTGGCCAGCACCGCAACAAAGCAGATCGTCAAGAAGATCGGGCCGTTGCACGGCCCGGGGGCCGGCCGACCGTTCACGATCAACGGCTCGCAGACGCTTGCCTTCAACACGGCGACGAGCTTTCTCGGCTTCCAGGTCAGCAGCATCGCGACCGGCAAGGTGCTGTACAGCGTCCCCGTCCCCGGATTCACTTGGAACCCCCAGACGTTCGGGCGGACGCCCGACCATGGCATCTCGCTCTCCCCGAACGAGAGAGACCTCTACCTCATCGATACACCCAACGGATACGTCCACGTATTCGACGTCAGCGGGCTACCCGCGAGAGCTCCACGCGACGTTGCAGACATCAAGCTCGTGCACGCACCGCCGAACGACGGCTGGCTCCAGCACAGCCGGGATGGACGTTACGTGTACGTCGGGCGCTCGGGCG
>Ga0066705_10000719_pt1 | contig 10163 bp, 10 predicted proteins | sample GraSoiAngelo_154_FD_66506 | JGI IMG/M metagenome (GOLD analysis project Ga0066705, IMG submission 66506) | Grasslands soil microbial communities from the Angelo Coastal Reserve, California, USA - 14_1009_13_20cm | ecosystem: Environmental > Terrestrial > Soil > Grasslands | place: USA... | reverse complement strand
CGGAGGAAACTACGAATACTGCCGCGCGAAGAACGGCACGGCGCGGATGATATAAAGAGCATATGCCGATCTGCTGCCCTGCCTGCGGCGTTCAAATGCCCGACGAATCGTCGTATTGTCCCGGCTGTGGCGCGCAAATTGCGGCGCCCGCTGCAGCAGTGCCGTGCGGGATCACTGCCGGCATCGGTGACAACATTGCCGGGGCACTGGCCTACTTCTTCCTGCCCGCCGTCCTGTTTGTGCTGGTCGACCCGTTTAAGAAGAGCCGCTTTATCCGGTTCCATTCATTTCAAGCGCTGTTTCTCGCGATCGCTGCGATTGCTGCCGGGCTGGTCCTGCGGCTGGTTGTTGCCGTGTTAGGGCTGATTCCGGCCCTGGGTCAGTTTATCGTCTTGCTCATCATGATGGTGGTTGGCATTGGCTGTCTGGTGTTCTGGGCCGTGCTGCTGGTGAAAGCGCTTCAGGGAGAGTTGTTCAGGCTGCCGTTCATCGGCCAAATGGCGGCCAAGCAGGCGGGTATTTCGGTAGCACACGAGCCGGTTACGTGAGCGTCTCTTGCTTGACAGAACCCTCCCGGAATGGCATTCCTATTAACTTTTACCTGCATTGCAAGGGGAACGCTTGAAAGTTCGGGTTTTCTATCACGATAAGTGTTTTGATGGGGCTTCTTCCGCCGCGCTCTTCTCGCGCTTCTACCGGGAACGGATTCGCAATGATATCGAGTTTGTCTACTCCGGCCTGTTGCATCGCGCCGGTGCCTTGTTTGATGAGAAACAATTTGATGGCGACGAGAACGCAATAGTCGATTTCAAGTATTCCAGTTCTCCAAAGATTACCTGGTGGTTTGACCATCACCAAAGCGCGTTTCTGACGCCGGAGGATGCGGCCCACTTCGAGCAGGACCAGAGCAACAGAAAGTTCTACGACCCGGACTTCAAATCCTGCACCAGTTTTATAGCCACCATCGCCGAACAACGCTTTGGCTTCAATCCGGCTCCAGTCACGGATTTGATCCATTGGACTGACATCATCGACGGTGCGCTGTATCCGGACGCGAAAACTGCCGTCGAGATGAAAGAACCCGCGATGAAGCTGACTATGATTATCGAATCGGCGCAGGATTATGGTTTTGTTCCACGCCTGATTCCGCTGCTGGCAACCAAGCCGCTGGCAGATATCCTGGAGGAGCCGTTCATAGCGCCACTGCTAAAGCCTTTGCTGGAGCGGCATCAGCACTCGATTGCAGTTCTTAAGGAACGAATTGAATCGAAGGATGGGACGCTATTCTTCGACATCACCGATCAGGACTTGGAAGGCTATAACAAGTTCATTCCTTATTATCTGCATCCAGAGTGTACATACAGCGTAGGGCTGAGCAAGAGCAGCTTCCGGGTGAAGGTTTCGGTGGGCTCCAATCCTTGGGCGGAGAAGCCGCCGATGGTGAATCTGGCCAAGATTTGCGAACGCTATGGCGGCGGAGGCCACGCCCGGGTCGGCGCGATTTCTTTTGATGTGAAGCAGCATGAGGCCGCGCGCAAAGCTGCCCATGAAATTGTCGAGGAGCTACGCGCGAGTATGCGAGTTTGAAAAGGGCTTTCGCGAGCGCGTCTCCAGCCTATCTCCTAGACTCATGGCGCGCATGCTGCCCCCGGCGCGCCCGATTTTTGGCACGATTTATCAGTTTGCTACTTCTGGCAATGATCTTCGCCTCCGGCCTGACAGCGCTGGTCAGCATTGTGCTGATTCGAAACCGCATCTTCTCTCCCGCTGAACAGCTCATGCTGCAACCGCGATGAATCTTACGACGCGCATCTTTCATCATCGCCGGCGCACCGCCGAAGAGCGGCGAGAATTGCATCATTTAGAGGCACTCAGAGCGATTGCGACCGTCGAATTCGCGAAGGGAGTGATTGTGCTGCTCCTGGCTTTCGGAGTCCTTTCTCTCGTTCGTCACGGTAATCTTTGGGATTTCGTCGAAGGCATTCTCGATTTTCTTCATGTCGATCTCGACGGGCGTTTCGCACACCGGTTTCTGGACCTAGCCGATCGCCTCAGTGACACCAGACTCTGGGTACTTGCGACCTACGCTGGTAGTTATTGCACGCTGCGATTCGTAGAAGCCTATGGACTGTGGAAAGCGCGAGTCTGGGCGGAGTGGGTCGCTTTAATCTCGGGAGCGATCTATCTGCCGTTTGAAATCTATGAACTATTTCGCAGGATCACAATCGTTCGAGCAAGCGTGCTGATCGTCAATCTGGGGATTGTGCTTTACATGCTCTACTTGCGCACGATCGCGGGAAGCCAGCCGCCCAAGGCGGTTTGAATGCGGGCTGGTTCAATGCGGACAAAGCCCCGCGAGTATCATAGATCTTCGATCGTCATGCTCCCTTTCAAACTCGTCTACAGTGACGATTACTATCTTCCTATCGGCGCCCACGTCTTTCCTGCGGAAAAATACCGCCTTGTGCACAAGCAGCTGCTGGACGCGAGAATTGCGGAGGCGGAGGACTTCCTTGCGCCGCAACCCGCTTCAGATCAGGATATTCTGCTCGTCCACCGCCCTGAGTACGTACACAAGCTCACGACCGGCACGCTCTCTGCTCTCGAAGAAATGCAGATGGAGATTCCCTATTCGCGTGAGCTGGTGCGGGCTTTCTGGCTGGCCGCGGGCGGGTCGATCCTCGCGGCCCAGAATGCATTGAAAGACAAAGTTGCGTTCAACATTGGCGGCGGATTTCACCATGCCTTCCCCGATCACGGCGAAGGCTTCTGCATGATTCACGACGTGGCTGTCGCTATTCGCCGAATGCAGCGCGATGACAAAATTCGCACTGCCATGACCGTGGATTGCGACGTCCACCACGGCAATGGAACGGCCGCTATCTTTGCGGGAACACGCACTGCAAGCGAGCCGCTGCCATCGGTCTCGGCTTCAACGCTGAAATCATCTGGGACAAAGATACGCGGCGCGCACTCAGGCGACGTTTTCACGATTTCACTTCATCAACACAATAACTATCCGGCGTGGAAGCCGCATTCGTCCATCGACGTAGATTTACCGGACGGCATTGGTGATGAAGATTACCTCGCATGGCTCGACAACGCCCTCAGCTCCGGCCTGCGGCAGTTTGAGCCGGATTTGATCTGCTACATCGCGGGAGCGGATCCGTATCGCGAGGATCAGCTCGGCGGATTAGATTTGACCATCGAGGGATTGAAGAAGCGCGATGAATTAGTGTTCCGGGTGGCGAAGGCGCGCGGAATCCCAGTGATGGTCACGTTCGCAGGTGGATACGCGCAGCGTGTGGAAGATACAGTGACGATTCATTGCAATACGGTGGTGGCAGCACAAGAGGTGTTTGGGGCGAAATAACATCTTGCGAACTCGCTTGAGAACCTCGCATATAATGCCCGTTCTTTGGAGGACGAGTCCAAATGAAATACGTAACTGTCGCGTATCCGAACAAGAACGACGCGAAGTTTGACTTCGACTATTACATGCGAAAGCACATCCCTATGGTGTCCAGCTGCTGGGAACAAGCATTGAAGTTTGTAAAGGGCTATCCTCTCCCACCGACGCTCCGCTTACGCATATCTGCGTCGCGCGAATACGCATCAACAGCGCGGAGGAGTTCTCCTCCGCCATGGCGCAGCACGGCGCACAGATCATGGGAGATATTCCCAATTACACGAATATCGAGCCGCTCATTCAGATCGATGAGGTTTTGATATAGCGGAAGCTTCACCCGCCAGCGAGCTTTCACTCGCGTTTCCCGCTGCCGGCCTCCGCAGCAGACACAAGGTTCTCACTGTGTGGCTGCTAAAATATTCTCTAGCCCATGTTCGAGAATCTCCAGGAAAAGCTACAGCGTGCCTTCAAGACTCTGCGCGGCCAGGCCGTCCTGAATGAAGAAAACATTCAGGAGGCGTTACGCGAAATCCGCCTGGCACTGCTGGAAGCTGATGTCAATTTCAAAGTTGTAAAGCAGCTCATCGATCACATTCAGGAGAAAGCAGTCGGCCAGCAGGTGGCGACTGCGCTCTCGCCGGGCGAGCAGGTCATCAAGATCCTCCGCGATGAGCTGATTGAGACTCTGGGCCGCGATACCGCGCGACTGAAATTTGCTTCACAGCCGCCTACGGTCGTCCTCATGGCCGGTCTCCAGGGTTCCGGTAAAACTACGACCTCAGGCAAGCTGGCAAACTGGCTCAAAAATGGCGGCCATCGCCCGCTGCTGGTTTCAGTGGACGTTTATCGTCCCGCAGCGCGCGAGCAACTGAAAGTGGTCGCGCAGGCGATCAAAGCTAATTTGTACGAAGGCGAAGTCGGAGAAGCAAACACGGCCACCGTCGAGCGCCTCGCCAAGGAAGCGCGGCGGGAGGCCATCAACACTGGCTCCGATGTTTTGATCGTAGACACCGCCGGCCGTCTCCATATCGACGATCAACTCATGGAAGAGATGCAGTCGCTGAAGCGGCTGCTTAATCCGCAGGAGATTCTGTTCGTTGCCGATGCCATGACCGGACAAGATGCGGTCCGCTCGGCCGACGAGTTTCACAAGAAGCTCACACTCACTGGAGTAGTGCTTACGAAGATGGACGGCGACGCGCGCGGCGGCGCAGCACTCTCAATCCGCCAAGTCACGGGCCAGCCGATTAAGTTTATCGGCGTAGGCGAAAAATATGACGCGCTGGAGCCGTTTCACCCCGATCGCATCGTCTCGCGCATCCTAGGAATGGGCGACATTCTTTCTCTAATCGAAAAAGCCGAGCAGAATGTCGACAAGAAAAAAGCCGAGGAGATGGCCAGCCGCGCCCTGGCCGGCGATGGATTTTCTCTGGAAGATTTCCGTGACCAGTTGCGGCAAGTCAAGAAGATGGGCTCGTTGCAAAGCTTGATGGGGATGCTGCCCAGCATCGGACCGTTCGCCGGGTTGCAGAAGCATGCGGATAAAGTTGATGAGAAGCAGCTCAACCGCGTGGAAGCAATCATCAACTCAATGACCGCACATGAGCGCACGCATCATGAAGTCATCAACGGCAGCCGCCGCAAGCGCATCGCGCGCGGATCGGGCACGAGTGTGCAAGAGGTCAATAATCTGCTTCGCCAATACGCGCAGATGCGCAAAATGTTCAAGCAGATCGGCAAAGCCAGTTTCGCGCGCAAGCTGGCGGGGATGAAGCTACCGGGCATGTGACCCCCCCGCATTCCCAAAATCCAGATCTGGGAGCGCGGTCGGGCACGCAAATTTAGCACTCTCGCGCAGGGCAATCGGAGGACTGAATCGATGCGCAAAAATTATCTCTTGGTAATTCTGCTTCTTGCCGCAACAACGCTGTCTCAGCAGCGCCCCCCTGCAGGTTCAGTTCCGAGAAATCCCGAAGATTTTAGCGCCGAACTGCAGAAGCTCCGCGAAACTTGGGTTCAGGAATTCAATGCCGGACACGCCGAGGCCGTGGCCGCCCTTTACGCTCCCGAAGCCGTGCTCATGCGCTGGGATGGCTCAGTGCACGGGTACGATTCCATCCTCGCCGAATTCAAAAGATCAGCCAGCGGCGGAGCGCACGATTACGTCGTGCACAGCCTTCACGCCGAACGTTCTGGTGATCTCGGCTACGACACTGGCGCATACAACGTTACCTTGCGTGATCGAGTGGTCGAGGGCAATTATCTTATCGTGGTGAAGTCGATGAACGGGCAGTGGAAGATTGTCGCCCACTCCAGCGTCGCCAATCCGCCCGAGAAGCCATAGCTCGCGATTGCCTGCTGCTCAGGACTGCCCGAGCCAGTGGAAATTCGGATCACGAAGGAAAGCTTATCTGAACCGACGATTGCTGTTTGCAGCCTAGGCCACAGCGGTTCCGCCACGGCTCTGATCAGTGCGGAAACGCAATAGAGCGGCGATGTTTCCGATGCGGTCGAACTCGGGATCGTCTCTTACGTACAGCAGTTCGACATCGCGGCGAATGGCCGCGGGAATAATGGCATCGCCAACGTTTTCCAGTTCCCGCGTCCCACGGCCGCAAAGTGGGCAATAACGAACCATGTGGGAATCGAGATGGGAACAGCCGCTGCACTCCACGGCGCGTGCAGAATAGTTTTCACCCATCAGTACAGTCTGGGCTTCGCCCACCTCAAGCGAACGCAAGACGCGCCGTAAACCGGTCACTCCCCGGCCGTTGCTTTTAGCCTGACCAAGCACTTCTTGCACCAATGACTGGCGACGCCGATCGAGCGACTCCTGAAAAATGCGGTTGGCGTGTGCTCGCACTTCGTCATCCGTGACGCTTCCAACGTCAACCGGAAAGCGTCCTAGCAGCCGCTTTTTCACATACGGATGCAGGTGCGGCTCAAATTCGTGCCAGTTCGTGTCCTGGCACCCGATAATCAGCTTCTCGTACTGGCCCTGATCGTGAGCCTGCTTCAGACGCTCAGCCACATCTTTGAAGTGGTGCAGAACTTCGTCATTGATGCTGCGCTCGGAATGCCCGGCATCGTATCCCGCGAAGCCATCGCTGCGTCCGCGACGAGGCAGTGGGCGAAAAATAGCGTCGTGCTCGTGTAATTCATCGAGGCGAAGATCGAAAAAACGAGCTCGATGGCGATCGACGAGAGCAATCCATAGCTGAGGCTGTGCGCCCAGTAGCATTGCAAGGGGCTTCAGATGAAATCGCCGGTTCACGAACAACTGCGTTGCAGGTAATTGTGGAGGCAAGTCAAATTCGCGCCAGAAATCACGTTTGCCGCAGGCAAACACCGCCTTGGCCCGGGCCTGGTTGCCATGGAGGTGGCCGGCGAGTTCGAGGACCCGTTGCAGGTCAGCGCGGGCGCACTTGTTCTTGCCGTTCTTCTCGGTCCCATGCAGCGCTTCCCGGACCAGATCTTTCGCCAGAATAGCTTCTTCTCGGTGTGATTTGTTCTGCGGCCTGCGCGGTTGAAAATAAAAGCTCACAACGCAACGGTCTTCGTCACTGTACGGGAATTGTGCCAGTTCACGGATATCTTCACGTGTGATCATCACCACATCTCCTGAGGGTTGTACTCAGTCGGCGCCGGTGTTCTGAAGCAGTTTGTCTCTAAAACGATTAGCGATAGGCGGGGAGCGGCGCAGATGCACTCGCGCCGCTAAGATTGAGGCGCGAATGTCTTCCGGCTTGCGATCGGTGATGGCTGCGATTTCATCGATCGAGAATCCTTCGATCGCCTGCAGAATAAAAGCCTCGCGGTCGCGCGGCTTAGCGCCTTCAAGCGCAAATTGCACCAGCGTAATCATCTCGTCTGAGTAAGCGATCTCTTCCGGGGTTGCCAGGCGCGTGTCCGCGATCACGTTCTCTTCGGTCAAGGCTTCATCCGGCTGATGATACTGCAGCTCGGGCTCATCGCTGGCACGAACGTTAGGCGTACGTGCAGAATCTTCAAGGCGCACAGAAGAGAAGTTATCCTGCCCACGAGTGGCAAGATCAGTGATGGAACGGATGGCCAATCGGTACAGCCATGGTTCGAGCGTCAGCCGCTCGGGTTTCTCTGCACCATCACCAAGGGCGCGGGCGATGACCTCATCGATTACTTCCTCTTTTGTGACAGAACCCTCAGAAATCTGCTCTGCATTTTGTCGAAACACGAGCTCGCGTTCTACGAATCGGTCGAGCCGGGATAAATTTGCGTTCACATACGACCGAATGTCGTCCGATGACACCATCTGCGGTTGCACCGCGGCGACGGTTTGCTCAAAGGGGACCCGCGGCTCAGCACGCGGCTTTTCCGCGCGGCGGTGCCGCCACTTGTGCGAGCTCCGCAACAAGTCCTTATGCTTTGTGATCTGCTGCAACAGATCATCCAGCGCTGCCTTAATTGCCGCTGTGGCCGTGGATGCTGACTCCTGAACTGCCATCTGCCCCGACGGAAGCCGGAGGTTGAAAGAAACTATGATTCCCTCACGCGGTGAATTCTGCTCGATGTTCCCCTTCAAGTGCACCAGCTCAGGACGAAAGACTTGCAGTCTTTTCTGCAGCTTCTCAATCAGGTGGTTGATTTCTTTTTCAATATCAGGAGTTCGATGGACCCTATAACTGATGTGGACGTTCATGCAGGCCTCGAATGCGGGAAGGGCTCCCGTGAAGCTTGGTGTCCCTACAAACGCGATTCTACACCCACAGGCTACGGGCAGAGCGCAAATCGAGGCCCGGTTTTTCGCATTCGGGAAGTACAACTCCGGGCTGGGGCCCCGAGTCTAAAAATGTTCCGCGGAACTGGATCCTGGCTTATGCGAACGCGTTTCTGGCGCTTATTGTTGACCGCTGGCATCATTGCTGGGTGCGGGGGTTGCGGAGGTCTGGGAATCGGCAACTCACCCGGCAGCAAACTGGTTTCCCAACTCGGACACGTCTTCCTGGTCGTCGAAGAAAATCACAGCTACTCCGAGGTGATCGGCAATCCTGCGATGCCATATCTAAACAGCCTGGTTCCTCAAGGAGGTCTAGCCAAGCAGTATTTCGCGAACGCGCATCCTTCCATTCCGAATTACTTCATGCTGACCACGGGTCAGCCGATCACGACCGACGACAACTTCTCCGGGACGGTGAGTGACGATAATGTTGTGCGTGAGCTTGTCGCTGCTGGCAAGACTTGGAAGAGCTATGCGGAAAGCCTACCGGCGGTGGGATACACTGGCCCGGATTCTCCCCCGTATCTGAAGCACCACAATCCTTTCGCGTATTTTTCCGATGTCTTGAGCAGCCCCGCGCAAGCCAGCAATCTGGTTCCAATTGGGCAACTCAGTGCTGACCTCACGAATAATCAGGTTCCAAATTATTCGTTCATCGTTCCCAATGCGCGGGACGATGCTCACGATTGCCCGGATGGCGGATCTGATTGCACCGACTCCCAGAAATTAAACGCCGCCGACCAGTGGCTGAAGACAAACATCGGCGGGGTATTGAACAGCTCGGCGTTTCAGACCGATGGATTGCTAATCATCGTATTCGACGAATCAGACCTCTCTGACTTCAATCATGGCGGCGGCCATGTCGCTATGGTCCTGCTCAGCCCGAAAGCTAAAGTGGGATTTCAGTGGACCACCTTTTATCAGCACGAAAGCACGCTTCGAACGACGCTTGAAGCTCTGGGCATCGCCAGTCTGCCGGGAGCCGCGGCCGGGGCGACGGATATGGGGGAGTTTTTTAAGTAAGGATGTAGTCTAGTCACTCCCCTGCATTCCGTATGTCGAAGTTAGAAACCGAGGGGATCAGACCTTTGTCGCCCTGAGGCGCATCACAGCCCAGCTATTTCATGGATAAAATTGCAGGATGCGCGCGATGGTTCTGGAACGGCCCGCTGAGGTGACGGCCTCTCCGTTAAATCTACAGGAAGTCACGCTTCCTATACCTCGTCCTGGCGAAGTCCGCTTGCAAGTGCGCTGCTGCGGAGTCTGCCACACGGATTTGCATATCGCCGAAGGGGACCTCGCGCTGCCGAAGCTCCCGGTAATTCCCGGCCACCAAATCGTAGGCGTCGTAGATGGAGTTGGCGCTGATGTCCGCGTAATCAAAGAGGGAGATCGGGTCGGCATACCTTGGCTGAACTCGGTCGATGGCACCTGCGATTATTGCCGGCACGGGTTCGAGAATCTGTGCGATGAAGCACAGTTCACCGGCTACCACGTTGACGGGGGATATGCCGAGTATGCGGTCGTACGTGAAGACTTCGCGCATCCTATTCCAAAGAATTTCTCTGATAAAAATGCCGCCCCGCTGCTGTGCGCGGGTGTAATTGGTTATCGCTCATATCGGCTGAGCGGCGCACACGCTGATTCGCGTCTCGGACTATATGGCTTCGGTGCTTCGGCGCATCTGGTCTTGCAGCTTGCACGCCACGAGGGCTGTGAAGCCTACGTGTTCACTCGATCTCAAGCGCATCGCGACCTTGCGCAGAAACTCGGAGCAGTTTGGGTGGGCGCGGCGGAAGATTCGCCTCCCCGCCCGCTCGACTCATCAATCATTTTTGCCCCGGCAGGCTCTCTTGTCCCGCAGGCTCTTCGCGTTCTGCGCAAGGGCGGCATACTCGCCCTCGCAGGAGTGACGATGAGTCCCATTCCGCAAATGGAGTATTCGCTTCTCTACGAGGAGCGGCAGATTCGTTCTGTCGCTAACAGCACACGCCAGGA
>Ga0066705_10000717_pt1 | contig 10170 bp, 8 predicted proteins | sample GraSoiAngelo_154_FD_66506 | JGI IMG/M metagenome (GOLD analysis project Ga0066705, IMG submission 66506) | Grasslands soil microbial communities from the Angelo Coastal Reserve, California, USA - 14_1009_13_20cm | ecosystem: Environmental > Terrestrial > Soil > Grasslands | place: USA... | reverse complement strand
CATGCTGCCGCTGCTCGAGCAGGTGGCGCGCTCCGGCAAGCCGTTCCTCATCATCGCCGAGGACGTCGAGGGCGAGGCGCTGGCCACCCTGGTCGTCAACAAGCTGCGCGGCACGCTGCATACCTGCGCCGTGAAGGCGCCGGGCTTCGGTGACCGCCGCAAGGCCATGCTCGAGGACATCGCGACTCTCACCGGCGGCAAGGCCATCACCGAGGATCTCGGTATCAAGCTCGAGAACATCAAGCTCGAGGATCTCGGCAAGGCCAAGAAGGTGGTCGTGGACAAGGACAACACCACCATCGTCGAAGGTGCGGGCAAGTCCTCCACGATCGAGGGCCGCATCAAGCAGATCCGCGCCCAGATCGAGGAGACGACGAGCGACTACGACCGCGAGAAGCTGCAGGAGCGGCTGGCCAAGCTGGCCGGCGGCGTGGCGGTGATCAAGGTCGGGGCCGCGACCGAGACAGCGATGAAGGAGAAGAAGGCCCGCGTCGAGGACGCCCTCAACGCGACCCGCGCCGCAGTGGAGGAAGGCATCGTTCCCGGCGGCGGCGTGGCGCTGCTGCGCTGCGCGAAGGCCGTCGATAACCTCAAGAAGCTGGAGGGCGACGAGAAGGTGGGCGCGATGATCGTGCGCCGCGCGCTCGAAGAGCCCATTCGCCAGATCGTCGAGAACGCCGGCCTCGAGGGCAGCGTGATCGTCGAGAAGGTGAAGGCCGAGGGCGTCGCCACGCGCGGCTTCGACGCCGACAGCAACGAGTACGTGGATATGCTGCAGGCCGGTATCATCGATCCGGCGAAGGTCGAGCGGGTCGCGCTGCAGAATGCGGCGTCGATCGCCTCGCTGCTGCTGACCACAGAAGCGCTCGTGACGGATATCCCCGAGGACAAGCCCGCGGCTGCGCCGAGCATGCCGCACGGAGATATGTACTAGGGGCGAGGTTGGGGTCTATTGGGTTGAGGGGGACGAGACGTCCCCCTCAAACTCCCCCGCAGCATCGAACGGGTCAGAAGCATCGAACGAGCATCGAACGATTCAGTAGCATCGAATGGTTTTAGCCGGCGCGATGTGCCGGCGCACGGCCCGGGTCGGAACACGGCCCGGGCCGTATCTCTTTCTCGGCATTGACCTTGTGAGCCCCGGTGATGTTTGTTATCGTTAGGCGCTTCGATCCAAGATTTTTTCGGGAGGTGAGTGCACTGCGGCCCTACGAAATACTCGTGATCGTCGACCCCAAGCCGACCGATGAGGAAGTCGCCACGCTGCTCACGCAGGTCGGGGACCAAGCGAAGTCGCTCGGCATCGAGGTCGACAAGGTCGACAACTGGGGAAAGCGCCGGCTCGCGTACGACATCCGCAAGCAGCGGGAAGGCACGTACGCGGTGTTCGAGGCGAAGGCCGAACCGTCCATGGTGAAGGAGCTCGAGCGGCAGCTCCGGCTGAATGAAAACGTCCTGCGCTTTCTGTCGACGCGAGTGCCGACGCGCAGCAAGAAGGCTCGCTCGAGAAAGGCGCAAGAACCCCCCGCCGGGGACACCAAGGTCCTCGAGGAGGTCGTTTGATGGCGAGCCTCAACAAGGTGTTGCTGATCGGCAATCTGACCCGTCCCCCGGAACTGCGCTACACGCCCAGCGGTACCGCCGTCGCGGATCTCCGCCTCGCGGTCAATCGCAACTACACGACGCAGTCCGGCGAAAAACGCGAGGAAGCGTGTTTCCTCACCGTCGTCGTCTGGGGCAAACAGGCCGAGTCGTGCGGCGAGTACCTCGATAAGGGAAGCGGTGTGTTCGTGGAAGGCCGCCTGCAGACGCGCGATTGGGAAGGCAAGGACGGCGGCAAGCGCACGGTGACCGAGGTCGTCGCCGAGCGCGTGCAGTTCATGAGCCGCACTAAGGGGGCGGGAGCGCCCACAGGCGCGCCGGCACCGGCCTTCGCCGAGGAAACCGCGACCGCCGGCGGCAGTGGCGGCGACGACGACGTCCCGTTCTAACCGGTAGGCATCGGTAAAAGGAGGAGCGCTATTCCGCCCGCAGCCAAAGCCGTCAAGCGCCGCCGATTCGGCCGGCGGAAGATCTGTAAGTTCTGCGCGGACAAGGTCGACCTCGTCGATTACAAGGACGTTCGTCGCCTGCGCAGCTTCGTTACCGAGCGTGGCAAGATCATTCCGCGCCGCATCTCCGGCAGCTGCGCCCGTCACCAGCGGCAGCTCACCCACGCGATCAAGCGCGCGCGCACGGTGGCCCTGCTGCCGTATGTCTCGACGGACTAGGATCGACGCATGAAAATCATCCTGCTCGACGACGTGCAGAAGCTCGGCCGGCGCGGTGAGGTCCGGGACGTTTCGGATGGCTACGCGCGCAACTTCCTCATCCCCAAGAAGCTCGCGCTCAGCGCCACCGCCGGCAATCTCAAGAACCTGGATCACATCAAGAAGCAGGCGAACGCCAAGGCCGACCGGATCAAAGAGGACGCCGAGGCGTTGCGCGACAAGATCGAGGGCGTCACGTACGAGGAGCGGCGACAAGCCTCCGAGGAAGGCAAGCTCTTCGGCTCCGTCACCTCGCAGGACCTCGTCGAGTTCCTCGACAAGCACGGCGTGCGCGTGGAGCGCAAGCGCGTGCAGCTCGATGAGCCGATCAAGACGCTCGGCGACACGATGGTCCCGATCCGCCTGCACACCGACGTCACCGCGCAGCTGAAAGTCAGCGTCGTCCGCGAATAACGCGCGGCGATTTTCCGGTCGCGCGATGCGCGACCCGCGACCCTCGGACGAGTAATCGTCCGGGGGTCGATGTTTTTCAGCCCGACACGTTCTGCGCGTCGATGTGTTTCGCGCCGAGGCGTTATGCACGCGCTGTCCACGTCGCGGCCGACGTTATGCACCGCTTATCCACCCGTATCGAAATCGGAACGGTGGATGACTTGTGAGTAAGTCGGCGCGGTGGAATTTGTTTGACCGGACCGCGGCGTCGCGCGGAATATGCCGCATGCTCGTCGTCCGCGGTGCGATGCAGTGACGCGTCCGCTCGAAGTTCCGACGCGCATTCCGCCGCACAACCTCGATGCCGAGCGCGCCGTCCTCGGCGCCGTCCTGCTCGAAGGCCGCGACGCGCTCCCGCGCGTGGTGGAGGCGCTCCGCGCCTCGGACTTCTACACCGAGGCGCACCGCGCGATGTATCAGGCCATGCTCACGCTGTTCGATCGCGGCGCGCCGGTGGACTCGCTCACGCTCAGCGAAGAGCTGCGGCGCACCGATCAGCTGCAGTTCGTCGGCGGGCCCGCCGCGATCGCGCTGCTCATGGAAGAGGCCTCGATCGCCGCGCACCTCGGCTCCTACACGGCGATCGTGCGCGACATGGCCGTGCTGCGCGAGCTCATCCAGACGTCGGTGCACATCATCGGTCAGGCGTTCGACGCGAAGGAGGACGTCCAGACGCTGGTCGACGACGCGGAGAAGCGCATCTTCAGCCTGGCGGAGCGCCGGCTGGAGGGCAGCGCGCTGCCCGTCGGCAAGATCCTCAAGAACACGTTCGAGTACATCGAGCGGCTCTACGAGCGTAAGGAACACGTCACCGGTGTCGCCACCGGCTTCGAGAAGCTCGATCTCGAAACGTCGGGGTTTCAGCCCTCGGACTTCATCATCATCGCCGGACGCCCGAGCATGGGGAAGGCGCAGCCACTCGACGCGCGCGTGAAGACGCCCACGGGCTGGACGCGGATGAGTGAGCTTCGTGAGGGCGACCGGCTCGCTTCGATCGATGGCCGCGAGTCGGTCGTGCGCGGCGTGTATCCGCAGGGCGCGCGCCAGGTCTATCGCGTGGTCTTCTCGGACGGCCGCGCCACCGAGTGCTGCGCCGAGCACCTCTGGCGCGTCCACCACCGCGGGTGGCCAGAGGCCCGCGTCCTCACGACGGCGCAGATCGCCGCGCTGCTCGCGTGCCGGCATTACCGGTCGAGCCTCTGGATCGACACGCCCTCGGGCGATGACGGGCATGCCGAGCCGCTGCCGGTCGATCCGTGGCTGCTGGGCGCCCTGCTCGGCGCCGGACAGCTGTCGGGCGGCGCGCTGCGGTTCTGGACCTCCGACCCCGAGGTCCTGGCCCGCGTGGCGGAGCGCGCCGACGGGCGAACTGCGGGCGTCATCATCGACGCGCTGCGCCGGCTACGGCTCTGGGACATCGACGGCTCGGCGCGCTTCGTGCCCGACATCTATATGGATGCGCGGCGGCCCGCGCGGGTGGACCTGCTCCGCGGCCTGCTCGACGCCGCCGGAGTGGTGGAGCCGCGGGGCATGCTGCAGCTGACCCTGACCAGCGGGCGCCTGGCCCGCGCGGTGGCGAGGCTGGCACGATCGCTCGGCGGTTGGTGCGCGGTCCGGCGGCGCTCGACGCGCGCGCCCTTCGTGTGCATCATCGACCATCCCGAGCCGAAAGAGTTCCTGACCGTCTCGTCGAAGCTCGTCCGCACGCTGGCGCCGCGCCGCCCGCGCCGCCCGATGTTCGTGTCCATCGAGCCCACGCGCGTGACCGAGACGCAATGCATCGCGGTGACGCATCCCTCCGCGCTCTACATCACCGACGACCACGTCGTCACGCACAACACGGCCTTCGCGCTCAACATCGTGCAGCACGTCGGCGTGAACCTGCGCGGGACGGCGCTCGTGCTCAGTCTCGAGATGTCCGCTCAGCAGCTCGTGCAGCGCATGCTCTGTTCCGAGGCCAAGGTGGATTCCCAGGCCGTGCGCACCGGGTTCCTGTCGTCCTCCGACTGGCACCGGCTCACCGCCGCCGCCGGCCGACTCTCGGAGGCGAAGATCTTCATCGACGACAGCCCCAGCCTGACCGTGCTCGAGGCACGGGCCAAGGCGCGCCGGATGAAAGCCGAGCACGGCCTCGACCTGCTCGTGATCGACTATCTGCAGCTGATGCGCGGGCGCGCGGCGCTCGACAACCGCCAGCAGGAGATCTCGGAGATCTCGCGCTCGCTCAAGGCGCTGGCGAAGGAGCTCAACGTGCCGGTGGTCGCGCTCTCACAGCTCTCGCGCGCGGTGGAGGCGCGCGCGCAGCGCGACTTCAGGCCCCAGCTCTCCGATCTTCGCGAATGCGTGACGGGCGACACGCTCGTGCTGCTGGCGGACGGACGCCGCGTGCCGATCCGCGATCTTGTCGATACGGCGCCGGAGGTTCTTGCGATGTCGCCGCGAGGAGCCATCGTGACCGCGAAGAGCGAGCGCGTCTGGCGCGTGGGGCGGCGCGGTGTGAGGCTGATCCGTCTGGCCTCCGGCCGCTCGATCCGAGCGACCCAGGAGCATCGTCTCTTCTGCCAGCGCGGCTGGGCGAGGGTCAGCGAGCTCACCACGCGAGATATGCTCGCCGTCGCACACCACGTCCCGCCGATGCTGCGCGACTACGCCGAAACGGTCGACGACGAGCGCAACGGCGAGACGTATCGCCCCGACGTCGACTGGGAGCGCATCATCGCGAACGACGCGGCGGGGCACGAGGACGTGTTCGATCTCACCGTGCCGGGACCCGAGTCCTGGCTCGCGGACGGAATCGTCAGCCACAATTCTGGCGCGCTCGAGCAGGACTCCGACGTGATCCTCTTCCTCTATCGCGCGAAGGTCTATCCTATCGACGTGCCACCGGAAGACGAGAACATCGCCGAGGTGATCATTGGCAAGCAACGCAATGGCCCCACCGGCATTGTGAAACTCGTATTCCTGCCGCAATACGCGCGCTTCGAGAACGCCGCTGACTTGCACCGCCAACTCCCAGCGTCGACACCGCATCGTCAGCTCCCGCCATCCCCGCCGTTCTGACGCTTGCCGCGGCTGTCACCGCGAATGCCATCCGGTTCGCTGGAATGATCCTTGAAGTACAGAGATCACATGAGCGCCAACGATTGCGCGTGCCACATTCCCTCGCATCGGCTCGGGTGTCTGCAGTGCGGAGCCGCGGTCTGTCCGCATTGCGCCATCCCGATGGAGTCGGCGGCGTACTGCCGGTTCTGCGCCGGTTCGCTGCTCGACGCGCCGGACGTCCAGCCAATCAAGCCGTTCGAGCTGCAGTAGGCCCCGGCCCCTCCGGCTCGCCGTAACCTCCATCGAACACTGACGGGTGTCCGGGGCGTCCGGCGTATCATGACCCGGTGCGTCTGCACCAGCTCAAACGGCTGTTCGTGGGGACGCCGTTGCCGACGGCGCAGTCCCGGCACGAACGGCTTTCCAAGCCCACGGCGCTGGCGGTGTTCGCCTCGGACGCGCTGTCGTCCACCGCCTACGCGACGGAAGAAACCCTGCTCATGCTGGTGCTCGCCGGCACCGCGGCGCTCTCCTACTCGCTGCCGATCGGAGTCGCGATCTGCATCCTCATTGCGATCGTCGTCTCATCGTACCGGCAGACGATCCTGGCGTACCCGCAGGGTGGCGGCGCGTACATCGTCTCCAAGGACAACCTCGGCACGTTGCCGGCGCTCGTGGCCGGCGCCGCGCTGCTGATCGACTACGTCCTCACCGTCGCGGTGAGTGTCGCGGCCGGGATCGCGGCCGTCACCTCCGCGGTGCCGTGGCTGTTCCGGTATCGCGTCATCCTGTGCGTGGCCGCGGTGGCCATCGTCGCCATCGCGAACCTGCGCGGCATCCGCGAGTCGGGCAAGCTGTTCGCGGCGCCCACGTACCTGTTCGTCGGCAGCATGTTCGCGCTCGTCGTCTATGGCGCCGCCGGCGCGATCTTCGACTTTCTCGGGGAGGCGCCGTATCAGCCGCACCCGCCGGGGCTCGATGGCATCAGCCTGTTCCTGCTGTTGCGTGCGTTCGCTTCGGGATGCGCCGCGCTCACGGGTGTGGAGGCGGTCTCCGACGGCGTGCCCGCCTTCAAGCCGCCGGAGGCGCGCAACGCGCGCGTGGTCCTGGGCTGGCTCGGTGCGATCCTCATCACGCTGTTCCTCGGTATCACCTACCTCGCGTACGACTTCGGCATCGTGCCCAAGGAGCACGAAACGGTCGTCTCGCAGCTGGCGCGCCACGTCTTCGGCGGCGGCATCCTCTATTACGAGATCCAGGCCGTCACGATGCTCATCCTGTTATTGGCGGCCAACACCTCGTTCGCCGACTTCCCGCGGCTGGCGTTCTTCCTGGCGCGCGATCGCTTCATCCCGCGGCAGTTCTCCACGCAGGGCGACCGGCTCGTCTTCTCCAACGGCATCGTCATCCTCGGCAGCCTCGCCATCGTCCTGCTGCTGATCTTCAAGGGCGATACCCACGCCCTCATCCCGCTCTACGCCGTCGGCGTATTCGTGTCGTTCACGCTCTCCCAGGGCAGCATGGTCCGCCGCTGGATGCGCGTGCGCGGTCCCGGGTGGTGGTGGCGCATCGTCCTCAATGGCGTCGGCGCGTTCGTCACCGGCATCGTCATGCTGACCATCGCCGTGACGAAGTTCTCGCACGGCGCCTGGATCGTCGTCCTGCTGATCCCGACCCTCGTGGCCATCTTCCTCGTCGTACACCGTCACTACGACGAGGTCGCGCGGCAGCTCTCGCTCGACGACTACTCGCCGCCGCCGCCCATGACCAACACCGTCCTCGTGCTGGTGGGCGACCTGCATCGCGGCGTCGTCCACGCGCTGCAATACGCGCAGACGCTGTCGCCCACCGCGAAGGCGCTCTATGTGGAGACCGACCCCGAGCGGACGCGCCGTCTGGAGGAGCGCTGGGGCAAGTGGGGTCAGGGGCTGCCGCTCATCGTGTTGACCTCGCCGTACCGCTCGCTGCTCGGCCCGCTGCTCGAGTACATCGATCAGCTGCAGCGCCACGGCGACAACCACGTCGTCACGATCGTCCTGCCGGAGTTCATCCCGGCGCGCTGGTGGCAGCAGATCCTGCACAACCAGACGGCGCTCCTCATCAAAGGCACCTTCCTGTTCCGCAAGAACGTGATCGTGACCGACGTCCCGCATCACCTGCGGCACTGAGCAGTCTGGTACACTCGACCACCGCGTGATCAGGCCGATCAAGCTCACTCTCGCCGTCGACGGTCCACTCGACGCCGCGGCCACGCTCGCGCGCTACCATCGCTGGGGAGAGGATCCGACCACCCGCGTCGACGGCAATGTGCTGCGGCGCGTGCTCCGTCTCGGCGAGCGGCTGCTGCCCTACGAGGTGCAGGCCGCGGGCCCCGTGGACGACGCGCGGCTGAGCGTCACCGTGGCGGACGGCGGCGGTGCTGACGTCGAGCGCGCGGTCACGACCGAGGTACGCCGGCTCTACGGTCTCGACTTCGACCTCGTCGGCTTCTACCGCATGGCCAAGGCCGACGCTGCGCTGGCGCCACTGGTGGAGCCGCTGTATGGCATGCGGCCGACCCTGGCGCCGACACCGCTGGAGATGCTGGTCGGTTCGATCTCCGCGCAGCAAGTGAACCTCTCGTTCGCCTTCGCGTGCCGCGCGCGTCTCGTGCGACGCTGGGGGACCCCGGTCACCGCGCCGGGCGGCGAGCTGTGGGCCTTTCCCACACCGGCGCGACTGGCCGCCGCGCGCCTGCGCGAGTACCGCGCGTTGAAGTTCTCCACGCGCAAGGGCGAGTACATCCGCGACGTCGCGCGAGCGACCGTGCGCGGCGCGCTCGACCTCGACGCGTTGATGGTGGCACCCAGCGTCGACGTCATCGCGACGCTGACGGCGCTCCGCGGCCTCGGCCGCTGGACGGCCGACTGGTTCCTCGCGCGCTGCTGCGGGCGCGGCGACGTCTGCCCCGCGGGCGACCTCGCGGTGCGCAAAGCCTTCGAGCACCACTGGGCGCGACGCGGGCGCACGCTGAGCGAGGAGGCGATCCGGCGGCGCTCGCGCACGTGGGGCGAGCACCAGAACGTCGCCGTGCACTACCTGCTGGCCGGCATGCGGCTGCACGCGGCCGCGCGTGGGGGCGAGGCGTGAAGGGACGCCTGCCGATTCTCGGTCAGCCGAGCCCCGACGTTCCGCGCGACGTGCACCTGGTGGGCCGTTACGCGCTCGGCATCACGTGGGCCGACGACCACGGGTCGATCTATCCGTTCGAGGCGCTGCGCCGCGGCTGCGGCTGCGGCGGCTGCGCCGACCTCGCCGCCGTGACGCCGGCTATGACGTGGCCGCAGGATATCCGCCGCACGGACGCCGGGCTCGCCGTGACCTGGTCCGACGCGCACGCGAGCGTCTATCCATACGCCGAGTTGCGCGCGCTGTGTCGTTGCGCAGCCTGCACGGGCGGGCATTGATCCGTAGTGCTGCGAGCCGAAGCGGTTCGACCGATGAGGCGAGCCTGTGACAGATGACGCGCGCAAGCGCCGGGCGCTCTACGGCGTCATGCTCTCGGTGTTCCTGGCGGCGATGGAATCCACGGTGGTCGCCACGGCCATGCCCAAAGTCGTGGAGAGCCTCGGCGGCGTGCACATCTACTCCTGGGTCTTCTCGGGATTCCTGCTGACCTCCACGGTCACGATGCCCCTCTGGGGCCGTCTGTCCGATTTGTTCGGTCGGCGCCCCGTCTATCTGCTCGGGCTCGGCGTCTTTCTCGTGGGCTCCGCGCTGTCGGGCCTCGCGCAGGACATGACGCAGCTGATCGGCTTCCGGATGCTGCAGGGCCTCGGCGCGGGCTCGCTCATGACGCTCGGCATGACGATCATCGGCGAGTTGTTCGGCCTGGAGCAGCGGGCGCGCATGCAGGGTTACGTTTCCGGCATGTGGGGCGTGGCGTCGCTGCTCGGCCCGCTGCTCGGCGGTGTGCTGACCGACCTCGGATCCTGGCGCTGGGTGTTCTACGTCAACCTGCCCTTCGGCGTCGTGGCGATCGCGCTGCTCGCCGGCGCCTTGTCCGACACCGCCGAACGACGGCGCCACGCGTTCGACTGGACCGGCGTGGTGCTGTTCACCTCCGGCGTGTCGGCGCTGCTCTTTGGCATCCTCGAGGCGGGGCGGGTCGGGCTGTGGACCGGCGCCGACGTTCTGCTCCCGCTCGGGCTGGCCGCCGCCGCGCTGGCCGCGTTCGTCCCGGTCGAACGTCGCGCCCGCGAGCCGATCATTCCGTTCCGGCTGTTCCGGCATCGCACGGTGCTGGCGGCCGGTGTCAACGGCTTCCTGTCGGGCATGGCCATGTTCGGCGCGATCTCGTTCGTGCCGCTGTTCCTGCAGCACGTGA
>Ga0066705_10000715_pt1 | contig 10177 bp, 7 predicted proteins | sample GraSoiAngelo_154_FD_66506 | JGI IMG/M metagenome (GOLD analysis project Ga0066705, IMG submission 66506) | Grasslands soil microbial communities from the Angelo Coastal Reserve, California, USA - 14_1009_13_20cm | ecosystem: Environmental > Terrestrial > Soil > Grasslands | place: USA... | reverse complement strand
CAAGTTAATTAGTTGGGCCATACCCGTCATCATCCTGGCCGTGATCATCCTGCCGCAGGCGATCCGGATCCTGCGCGAATACGAGCGAGGAGTAATCTTTCGTCTGGGAAAATTACTCGGTGCGAAAGGGCCGGGACTAATCTTCCTCATCCCGATCGTCGATCGAATGGTGCGAATGGATCTGCGCGTCGTGACGATCAGTGTCGAGCGACAGGAAGTGATGACGCGGGACAATGTGCCGGTAACGGTCGACGCGGTTGTTTATTTCCGCGTGGTCGATCCGCAAGCCGCGGTGGTGAAAGTGGAAAACTTTCTCAAGGCCACCTCGCTCATCGCCCAGACTACGCTGCGAAGCGTCCTCGGCCAGGCACCCTTGGACGACCTGCTTTCGCAGCGCGAATCGATCAATCAGACTCTCCAGGACATCATCGACAAACAAACCGAGCCATGGGGGGTGAAGGTCACGGCGGTCGAGGTAAAAGACGTGGTGCTACCCGACACCATGAAGCGCGCCATGGCGAAACAGGCCGAAGCCGAGCGCGAGCGCCGCGCCAAAGTCGTCAACGCTGAGGGCGAATTTCAAGCAGCTGAGAAAATGGTGCAGGCCGCCGCGATGATGAGCAAAGAACCGATTGCGCTGCAACTGCGCTTCCTGCAAACCATGCGCGAAATTTCCAGCGAACACAACACAACGACATTTCTCCCAGTCCCGATCGATTTGTTCGCGCCATTCAAGAAGAGCGAACCTCCCAAGCCGTAGGCTTCTTCGACTGAACATGGATCTTGCCGGACGAATTCGAGAAAAACCGGCGTTCGCGGAAGATCGGCAATTCCAGAAAAGGCTGGTTTCTTTTCTTGAATCGCCTGCCTCGTATCCGCATGGGCCGCGGGAAGTGCGCTCGATTCAAACGCACATCTCCTGGGTGTTTACCGCTTCCCCGTTTGTCTTCAAAGTGAAGAAGGCGGTGAATTTCGGGTTTCTTGATTTCAGCTCGCTGGAAAAGCGCCGCCATTTTTGCCAGCGCGAAGTTGAGCTAAATCGCAGGCTCTGTCCGGAAGTGTATTTGGGAGTGGTCCCAATCTACCGGACCGGTTCCGATTTTTCATTCGAAGCTGAAGGAGAGATCGCCGAGTACAGCGTGAAGATGAGAGAACTGCCTGGCGGCTGGTTCTTGAGCGAGTTACTGGCGAAAAAACTGGTGGGAGAAACGGAAATTAATCGAGTGATCTCCTGCTTGCATCGATTTTACGAATCGCAAACTCCGAGCCCGCCGATTGAGGAATGGGGAATGCCAGAAAAGCTGAAGCTCAGCACGGACGAAAATTTCACACAGGTGGAATCATTTGTGGGAAAGACGATCACGCCGGCTACCTTCGAGGCAATCGGCCATTTCACGAGCAGTTTCTACATCGCGAATGAAAAGTTATTTCGCGACCGAATTCGGCAATACCGGATTCGGGATTGCCATGGCGATTTGCATCTCGATCATATCCATCTCACTCCGGAATCGACAACGATCTTCGATTGCATCGAGTTCAACGATCGGTTCCGCTTCATCGACATCGCGAATGATCTCGCATTTTTGGCGATGGATTTCGATTTCGAAGGGCGAAGTGATTTGGGAAATCTGCTTCTACAAACTGCGGCGCGCGAATTTGGAGATCCCGAAATGCTAGACGTTTCGGATTTCTACAAGTGCTACCGAGCCTTTGTGCGCGGAAAAGTCGAAAGCCTTCAAGCGCTTGAAACCGAAACGGCGAATCCTGAAGAGCACATCAAACAAGCTGTGCGCTATTTTCGCCTCGCGCTGCGATATACGGTAAGCGACTCCGAACCGTTGGTCCTTGTTGTCATGGGCCGCGTTGGCGCGGGCAAAACGACTATAGCCAGGCAATTGGGAGTTGAATTGGACTGGCCTGTGTTTTCCTCCGACCAGATTCGCAAAACGATGGCTGGAATCCCGTTGACCGAGCGCACCGCAACAGACCGGCGCCGCGAGGTTTACTCGGAGCAAATGACCGAACAAACGTACAAGCAGCTTGTAGAACACGGGCTTGCCGCAGTTGAAATCCATGGTGGGGTCGTCTTGGACGCTACATTTTCAAGCCGAGCGCACCGCGAACTTCTGTGCAAAGAATGCGAAAATGCTCGCGTTGGTTTTCAGTTTGTCGAGCTCGATGTTGATCTTCGCGAAATGGAACGCAGGCTGAGGGCGCGAAACAAGAGCACGGGCGAAATTTCCGATGCTCGCCTTGAAGATCTTGAAAAATTGAACGCCGCTTACGAACCACCGTCGGATCTTGCGACGGACTTGATTGAGATCTCAGCCAAGAATGATGTTTCCGATATCGTCAAGGCAGTGCTACTGCGATTGACCGAGAAACAGCTTCGCTAATTTAATGGGGCCACGATCTTGGCGATCTGCTGGCGAAAACGTTTGGCGCCACCGGAAGCCGGATGCCGCACCGGATGCGCGCAGACGCCCAGGTTCTTAAGCTGCGCGGCGGCGATACGACCGAGCGCCACGACTTCGCCGCATGGAAATAAATCGAGAAAAGCTTTGAGCACCGGGATTGCGGCAGCTTGTTCTGAACTGGTCGGCGTCCTGTTACTCAACATGCCGAGACGCGGATCAAACGAATGCCACGGGAACGCGTTCCAGAGAACGAATTCTTCTGGCGGCAACTCAGATTGTAACAATGTGCTCCAGACGATCGTGGCGGTCGGCTCGGAAAAACCATCGGGACATTTCTGAGGTTTGCTTGTGCGCCGCGGAATGATGTCCCGGAAAATATATCGTGGTTCGATACAATCGATCTTCGTTCGTCCAAGCAAAATGCGTTCGGACGTCATCGGTATCCCGGTGAAATGGCCGCCGCGGTAGCCAAGCGCTTCGCCGATAACTGCGAACCGTACCTTTCCTAACCGTTCACTCAGATAAGCACCTAGATGTTTCCGACGGATACTCGGCCCATTCCGGTCAATGTCGTTTTCCTTATCGACCTGCCACCACGGATTGAAGACAGGGCCCGATGGCGACTTTTTCAAATGGCGCAGAAAGTTTTCGACCGATTCTACGGGCATAATCGTAGTGTACAGTAGAAATGAACTCCCGGCCGAGGTCGTTGCGTGTGTTTCTCTGCGGCGATGTGATGACCGGCCGCGGCATCGATCAGGTGCTGCCGCATCCGGCGGATCCGATTCTGTACGAACCGTACGTCCGCGACGCGCGTGAATACGTCGATCTCGCTGAAAAAGCCCATGGCCCGATCCTGCGACCTGTAAACTTCGATTATGTCTGGGGCGAGGCGTTGCAAGAACTCGATCACGACCGCGTCGATCTCAGGATCATTAATTTGGAGACCACTATCACTTCCGCGGAGACGCACTGGCCCGGAAAAGGAATTCACTACCGGATGCATCCACTAAACGTCGATTGTCTCAGCGCCGCGCGCATCAGCGGCTGCGCTTTAGCGAACAACCATGTGTTGGATTGGGGATATGAAGGTTTGTCTGAGACGCTGCGCACTTTGGATGCGGCTGGCGTGGTCCACGCAGGCGCGGGAAAAGATGCAGAAGAAGCAGCCGCTCCCGCAGTTATCAGTGTGCCCGATAAAGGACGAGTGCTTCTCTTCTCATTTGGATCGACAAGCAGCGGAATCCCGCGGGAGTGGACCGCTACCGCATCACGCCCGGGAGTGAATTTGCTGGACGATCTTTCCGAGGCGACCGCCGTGCGAGTTGCCAGTGAGATGCGAAGCCTTCAGCATTCGGCCGATTTTCTTGTCGCGTCTATCCACTGGGGTAGTAATTGGGGTCACGAAATTCCGCGTCAGCAAATCGCGTTTGCGCATCGTTTGATAGAGGAAGGAGTCTCGATCGTGCATGGTCACTCCTCGCACCACGTGAAGGCAATCGAAGTCTTCAGGGGTCGCCTCATTCTGTACGGCTGCGGCGATTTTCTCACGGATTACGAAGGGGTCGGCGGTTACGAAGAATTCCGTGGCGACCTGGCGCTGATGTACTTTGTCGAACTCGACTCGGGCACCGGTGAGCTCATGTCAGCGCGTCTGGTTCCAATGCAAATGCGACGCTTTCGGCTTGAGCACACATCGGCCGCCGATGCGCGTTGGTTTACCAATTTTCTGAACGAACTCGGTGCGCCATTTGGAAGCCAGACACGACTGGACGAAGACAATAGTCTGATCCTTGAGTAACATTGGCCAGAACGCTGCGCTTAGCCGCTCTCGATCCCGTTTTCCGCGCTCTTCATAAAGGCGCTGGCCACATGCCCCGTGATGTCGATGCGCTGCGTCCGTTCCGACAGTGACATGCCGAACCCGCCGCGCTCTTTTTCCGTCCCGGCATCAGTGCATTGTAGTTCGAGCAAATATGTCAATCCCGTGCAGATGCACCGGCGATGGCCCTCCGCACGCTCATCATGCGAGCTGTGAGCAATCGAATACGCGTCGTTAAGTCCTTCGAGTGCACAGGCCACTTCCACCGATACCTGCCGCGCCGGATATGATTCGACGTCGCGGTAAAAGCCGCGCTCGATAATCTGATCATGCATCCCGAAAATGTAGCCCGCCGCGGCGCGCTTGAGTGCGGCGCTGGCAGTGCACTCAAACACGAGGCGGGAAGCCTGCGACTGCCAGTTTGCGAAAAAGACCAGCATATCGTCGCCCACGCGGCCAGGCCGGAAATAGTGCTCATCGTAGTATATAAGGCCGCGTTCAGCACTTTGCAGATAACGCGCGTCATCCAAAAGGCGCTGGGCTTCCATTAGCGCAAGCATCGCCTCGCCAGCATAAAGTTCCTCGCCATTGTCGGGGAAGTCCTCGAAGCAAATCTTGTATGAACCGTCGGGCTGCTGCTGCCGGAGAATTCCCTCAGCGAGCCCCGCGATCTTCTTTGTCTGCTGCGGCGCCGGCGCATGGAGCAGAGCAAGTATCATGAAAGCACTGTGAGCAATGGACGACGGCTCACCGAGACGCGACGAATCTAGAATCAAGTAGCCGCCGCCCTCCACAAGATACCCATCAAAATGTCGTAGTGATGTGGTGATCAGGTTGTACAGCTCCTGCCTGTGCAGAAACTGACCGAGCAGTTCCACGTCCCACACCGAAGCAAAGTCGCGGATGGGACAGTTTTCGCGGACGAAACGATCGGCCCCCGGAATGTAAAGATATTCCAGCATCCCGGTCTTCGCGTTCACCATGCCTTGATACCAATTGAAGGCCAACTCCAACCGCTGTTTCAGCAACTCTACTATTGTCATTACGTGCGTCCTGGCTGTGAGCCGGCGGAGGCGAGCAGGCCCGCGCTGATTTCGCGCAGGAAACGCTCGACTTCCGCTGGGTTCTTGAGCGAATAGCGCGCTGCAGTGAGCCGCGGCTGCTCGCTCACAATGATGCCGGCACCGCGTTGCCGAATCTCTCCAAAAGCATCTTCATCGGTACGATCATCGCCGATATAAATTGGAAGCACCTCCTTCCGATCCAGGCCTAACGACTCCAACAGCCACATCAACGCTCGACCTTTGTTCCAATCAATGTCGGGTTGAAGCTCGTAAACCTTTTTATTCTCGATCTTGCGCAACTCGCGATAGCACGCGGCGACTTCGTTCACGATTCGCTCGACTTCGCCGACGTCGTTCTCGTGCACATTTCGGTAATGCGCGGCCACCGAAAAACGTTTCCTGTCCACCAGCGCGCCAGGAATGCATGCGAGGGTTCGGCGAAGCTCCTTTTCCGCAGAATCAATAATCGGCAGCCTTTCGATTGCGACCTGTTTCCGGAGCCCGTGCGGCCCCGCGATATCAAATCCGTGACTGCCGGCGTAAATGATCGCGTTGATATTCACGCGCTGGCGAACGTCATCCAGGTTACGACCGCTAAGGATGGCGACCGGCGCCTTCGCCGCCAGGGCTCGCACCGCCTCTCGCATCGAGTCAGAGAGTAACGCCTTCCCTGGATGGCTGACGATCGGAGCGAGGGTGCCATCGTAGTCAAGAAAAACGGCGAGCTGCCGACGTGCGGCGGTAAATTCCTGAACGTGGTCCAGTGCCGATGGAATCATATCCGTTCTATTCTACGATGTGCACGAGCGCTGCGACTGCAATCCTTGAGCGGCGCGTAATTGGATTGTGGGAGCTCCGGTAAAGGAGTTAAAAGAGTTGCAACGTTACAACTTACAAGCGTGGGGCGATCCCGCTCGCTCGCTTCCGTTGTAACGTTGTAACCTTTTTAACTTTTGTTTAAATGAATCGCCTCATCGTGGTTTCCAACCGACTGCCATTTGCTCTCGACGTCACGAGCGAGGACTTGTGGACGGTCACGCCTGCCGCGGGCGGTCTTGTCTCGGCCATTGAGCCGGTTCTGCGTGAGCGTGGTGGAACGTGGATCGGGTGGCCTGGAATCGCGGGTAAGATTCCGAGGACGCCGCTCGAGGAGGCGACGCGCGATGTCGGTTACGCCGTCGTCCCGGTGAGCTTGAGCGAGGCAGAGCGCGACGAGTTTTATTACGGTTATTCCAATGAGGTCATCTGGCCGCTGTTTCATGACCTGCAAAGCTTCTGCCACTTCGAGCCGGCCTTTTGGGACACCTACAAAACAGTGAACGAGCGTTACGCCGAGGCGATTGCGCGACACTGCCAACCTGGCGACTTCATCTGGGTGCACGATTACCATTTAATGTATGTCGCTCAAGCGCTGCGCGCGCGCGGCGTGGATGCGGCGTTGACATTCTTCCTGCATATCCCGTTTCCGCCATTTGACATCTTTGCCAAGCTTCCGCAACAGCAGCGGCTGTTGCGCGCCCTACTCGAATTTGATCTGCTTGGTTTCCAAACACGGCGCGACCTCCGCAACTTCCTGCAATGCGTGCGGCGCGTATTGCCCGAAGCAGAGATCCTACCCCGCGCCGGGGTCCAACGTATTCGCTATAGAGGACGCGAGATCCGAGCCAGTAGATTTCCGATCGGTATCGACTTCGAGTCGTTTGAAAAAGGCGCGGCGTCCGAAGAAGTCGCGCAGCGGACTCGGAAGTTGCGCGCGGCTTTTCCGGACTGCCAGCTCATGCTAGGTGCGGACCGCCTCGATTATAGCAAGGGAATTCCCGAGCGTCTGCGCGCATTCCGCGACGCGCTGGAGCGTCACAGTGAGCTGCAAGGTCGCGTGGTCCTGATCCAGAATGTGGTGCCGAGTCGAGTAGAGATCCCGAGGTATCACGAATTCAAGGATCGCATCGATCGTTTGGTCGGTGACATCAACGGCCGGTTCTCGACCGACACCTGGTTGCCAGTGCATTATCGTTTTCGCAGCCTTACTCGGGACGATTTGCTAGCCCACTACCGGGCGTGCGAAATCGCGCTGGTCACGCCGCTCAAGGATGGGATGAATCTCGTGGCCAAGGAATACTGCGCATGCTCGGTGGATAAAAACGACGGCGTGCTGATCCTCAGCCAATTCGCAGGCGCCGCCGAGCAGCTCAAACCCGGCGCGGTGCTGGTAAATCCCTACGACGTGGAGCAGGTAGCCGACACCATTTTGAAAGTATTCCGCATGAACGACGCCGAGCGCCGCGCACGCATGAAGCGCATGAGACGTGTAGTGCGCGACGAGAACGTCTTCTGGTGGGTGGATTCGTTTCTCAAGGCTGGATCGCAACTTAAAACCCGATCTGCGCGAATCGCCAGCCGGCGGCACGCCAAGATCACGCGATAGGCTGCGGGAATTGGTTTGTTCAGGGCGCAGCCTCAATTGCGGGGCCAACTCGATACAAAGAAATCTTTCGTGGAAAACGATGTTTTATTGAAGCGCAAATCACATCCATAAAATCGGGAATCAAACCCGCCTTCGTTGGTTACGGCGTGGCAGGCAGTTTCCCACTACCGGCTACAGGTAAAACGCATTCACATGGCCATCATCGATGACGCGCAAAAGATTTCCGACACGGTCTGGGAATTACCGGTGACTTACAAAGATGGCATGCGCGTGCCGGCGCGAATCATCGCTACGGAAAAGCTGGTGCGCGAAATGGACGAAGCCGTTTACCAGCAGATCAGCAACGTCGCCACACTCCCAGGCATCACCCGCTACGCGCTCTGCATGCCTGACGGCCATAGCGGCTACGGGTTTCCAATTGGCGGTGTCGCGGCGATGGATGTGCACGAGGGCGGCGTAATCTCGCCCGGTGGCATTGGATTCGATATCAATTGCGGCATGCGTCTGGTCATCACCAACCTCACCATCGACGACGTGCAGCCGCGTCTGAAAGAAATCGTCGATCTTCTTTTCCAGCGCGTGCCGGCAGGCGTCGGCAGCCACGGTTTTTTGAAAATCTCGCGTGATGAGTTTCGCGAAGTCGTCGAACAAGGCGCGCGCTGGTGCGTTGAACACGATTACGGCTGGGACGAAGACCTCGAAGTCACAGAGGAGAACGGCTGCATCTCCGGCGCAGACGCGGCCAAAATCAGCGACCGCGCGATTGATCGAGGGTATAACCAGGTCGGCACGCTTGGCTCGGGCAATCACTATCTCGAAGTTCAGATTGCGCGGCCTGAAGACGTGCGCGAGAAGGATCTCGCGGCGAAGTTCGGGATCACGATCCCGAACCAGATCGTCATCATGTTCCACTGCGGCAGCCGCGGTTTCGGACACCAGGTTGCGACCGATTATCTTCAGGTTTTTTTGAAAGTGATGGAAAGCAAATACGGCATCAAAATCCTTGACCGCGAACTGGCGTGCGCGCCGTTCGAATCGCCAGAGGGCCGCGATTATTTCGCCGCGATGAAATGCGGGCTCAACATGTCGTTCGCAAACCGGCAGGTGATCCTTCACCGGATCCGCGAAGTTTTTTCCGAAGTTTTCGGGCGCAGCGCCCAAGATCTCGGGCTGCGGATGATCTACGACGTCGCGCACAACACCGCGAAGCTGGAAAAGCACGAGGTCGATGGAAAAGAGAGAAAACTGCTCGTGCATCGCAAAGGCGCAACGCGCGCGTTCGGACCCGGCCATGGGGAAGTGGCCCCGCGTTACCGCGACATCGGCCAGCCGGTAATCATCGGCGGAAGCATGGAAACCGGCTCGTATCTTCTCGTCGGAACATCATCGGGTGCGCAAACATTCTTTAGCACCGCGCACGGCAGCGGTCGCACGATGAGCCGCACCAAAGCGCGCAAACAATGGCATGGCAAACAGCTCCAACGCGACTTGGAAGCGCGCGGCATTTACATCCGCAGCACCTCCTGGGCGGGTCTCGCCGAGGAAGCCGGTCCTGCTTACAAAGACATCGACGAAGTAATCGAAGCCACGGAGCTGGCCGGCATCAGTAAGCCAGTCGCGCGATTCACGCCGATCGGGAACGTGAAAGGATGAACAGAATGACGAAATCCGAATGACAAAGCTATTGCCATAAACACCCTTTCGTTTGGTCATTCGTCATTGATTCGTCATTCTTAACATGCAAACGCGCACTCCCATCACTTTGATCACTGGCCCGCTCGGCAGCGGCAAAACTACGCTGCTCCGCCATATCCTCGCCGCGCGCCCGGCGAAGATCGCGATCGTGATGAACGAATTCGGCGAGATCGCAATCGACACGAAAGTGATTGAGGGAAGAAACGTGCGCATCTCCGAGCTCGGTGGCGGCTGTGTTTGCTGCTCCTTGCTCGGCGAGTTCGAAGCCGCAGTGAAAGAGATCATCGAGAAAATCGATCCCGACGTCATCGTCGTCGAGACTACAGGCGTGGCTGAGCCAGAGGCGCTCGCGTTCAACATCCAGGAAGCGCTCCCGCAATGCCGCACCGATGGCGTTGTGTCAGTGGCAGACGCTGACGGGCTAGTTCGCTTTCCCGAGATCGGTCATACAACGCGGCTCCAATTTGAGAGCGCAGACATCTTGCTTTTGAACAAAATCGATCTTGTCGAGCCGCGCCAGATCGAACCGTTGGAAACGAAACTGCGCGAAATGAATCCGACCGCAGCGATCGTCCGCACTGAGCGTTGCCGGATCGACCCGGAGCTGTTGTTCGGCATCGGCCGGGAGAGAAAGGTGGCGCCGCCTGAGCACAAACATCAACCCGAATTCGAGTCGTTCACATTCACCTCCGACAAAAAATTTTTGCGCGATTACTTTGAACGTTTCGCAGACGCGCTGCCCGCGAGTATGCAT
>Ga0066705_10000711_pt1 | contig 10193 bp, 9 predicted proteins | sample GraSoiAngelo_154_FD_66506 | JGI IMG/M metagenome (GOLD analysis project Ga0066705, IMG submission 66506) | Grasslands soil microbial communities from the Angelo Coastal Reserve, California, USA - 14_1009_13_20cm | ecosystem: Environmental > Terrestrial > Soil > Grasslands | place: USA... | reverse complement strand
ATATGCGCTCTTAACCTCGCTCGCAGCGATCGGCCGCACGACCTTGTCGGCTTCGGGCGGCGCACTCGCCGATACGCTCGGATGGAGCCCGTTTTTCGTTCTCGCAACCATGGCCTGCGTGCCCGGCCTCTTGCTGCTCGCCTGGATCATGCGGTCGGAACACACCGCGGGGCCGCCGATCAACCGTAGGAGAACAGCCGGCTGCGATGCCGTTTGAGCCACGCCCGCGCTGCCGCGCTATCGGGTGACAGGCTCTCTACCAGGCGCCAAAATCGCGGCCCGTGGTTCATTTCGGCCAGATGCGCCACCTCATGGGCAACGACATAGTTTATGACCGGTCCGGGTGCAAAGACGAGCCGCCAGCTGAACGAGAGGTTGCCGCGACCGGAGCAGCTCCCCCATCGGCTTTTCGTATCGCGTACACCGACCCGCGCCAGCTTGCGTCCGATCCGCGCCGCGAGGGGACGTGCCCGGTCGGCCAACTCGGCGCGTGCTATTGCCACGAGATGATCACGCACCCGGCGCTCGATATGCGCGGGATCGCCGCGCACCCGGATCTCGCCATCACGGATCGCCACCGGCGGCACTGTCGGGTCGTCCTCGCGCCGGATCCGGTGGGGGATGCCGAGCACCGGTATAACCACCCCCTCAGCGAACCGCACCGGTTGCGGGAGGGCTGCGAGGCGGGCGGTGATCCATCCCTGCTTGGCGGCGAGAAAACGCAAACCATGGCTCGTCGGCACGCCGGGAGGCAGGACCAGCTCGACCTTGCGTTCGGCCGTATCTATCCGCAGCGCGATCCGCCGCGCCCGCGGGCTGACCCGGATCGAGACGCGAGGGTCGGACTCGTACGCCGCCACAGACTCCCGTCGGATATCTTCCAGTGCCAACCTCCTACCCAACCCGCTGTGAATTACCAGCCTAGCGCCGCGGCGGGAGGTGGAGAAGCACGGGCGAAGGGCGGTTCAGAAGCGCGGGTGCTGGCCTTCACAATCGCAACTCGAGAGGATCCAGGTGCCGAATCGTTTTCATCACGGGGTCTCGCGGTCGATGAGGTGAATAAACGAACCGAAGACGCATCCTTGCCGCAAACCGTAGGCGCCGAGATGTTCGTCTGACCCGCTGACCACCGAAAAGAGCGGGGTGGCGGTCCCCTGCCGGGTAATTGTCGCGTAATGAAATTCGTGTCCCCGAAAGACGGCGCCGGCAGAGCCGAGCGGAGTGCCGATGCGCAAGATCGCCCGTCGGTAACCAAGATGCAGCCGTCTTTCGGCAAAGCTCGTAACCAGCGGCAGCAGTCCCGACATCCGCCGACTGCGCCCTTCTCGATCGATCAGAGCGTCGCCGAGAACCATATACCCGCCGCATTCGCCGTAGATCGCCATCCCGTTCGCCGCCGCCCGGCGAAGGCCGGTCATAAACGCTCCCGCCGATGCGAGCCGATCCGCCCAAAGCTCGGGGTAGCCCCCCGGCAGGTAGACGGCATCGGCATCGGCGTCGGGCGGCTCGTCCGCGAGCGGCGAGAAAAAAGTGAGTTCGGCGCCGTCACTCCGCCAAGCTTCGAGCACGGTGTGATAGGCGAAGCAGAACGCCTCGTCGCGGGCTACCGCGATGCGTCGACCTAGAGGCGGCATCGGGACTGCTCTAGCCGGAGCGGTCAGAACCGAACGGCGGGCCAAGCTCAACAGGCGCCCGACATCGATGGAGGCGCCGATATGGGCGGCACAGCGCTCGATGACGGCGTCGGCATCGCTGTTTTCGGCCGCCGGCACGAGGCCGAGATGACGCGACGGAACCACGAATCCCGGATCGGCCGGCAAGGAGCCGAAACAGGCGAGACCGGGCAGATGCCGAGCCACCGCGCCTGCGAGCAGCGCGCTGTGCCGTTCGCTAGAAATCCGGTTGAAAATTACTCCGGCCAGCGGCACCGAAGGCTGATGAGTGGCGAAGCCGCGCAGCAAAGCGGCGATCGAAACGCCCTGCCTCCGCGCATCAACGACTAGCACCACCGGCCAGCCGGTCACGCGGGCTAGCTCGGCAGTCGAACCGGCCTCGCCGTCATGGCTCGTCCCGTCGAACAATCCCATAACGCCTTCACAAAGGACGATCTCGGCGCCGGCTTCGAGCTCGGCGACGAGCGCGGCGAGGGTCGCTGGCCGCATCCCCCAGACATCGAGGTTCAGGCAAGGCTTGCCCGTGGCCGCAGCGTGAAAGGTCGGATCGATGAAATCGGGCCCCGCTTTAGCCGTCGCGACGCTCAGTCCGCGCCGAACCAAATGTCGCGCCAGACCGGCGGTTACCAAGGTTTTACCGCTTCCGGAAGCGGGGGCGGCGAGGATCAGCCCGCGCCCGGTCACGACGGTTTCCCGAGCCCCTGCGGCCTAAGCGCGCCAACCCAATCGAGCGCGGCCCGCAAGCCCACGACTCGGCCGATCACGACGATCGCCGGAGCCTGAATGTCAACTGCCGTCCTCGCGATCTCTCCCAGCGTCGAGACCTGCACCGATTGTGCAGGTGTAGTCGCCTTGCTGATGATGGCTATCGGTTCATCGGATCGCCGCCCGGCCGCCAGCAGCCGCTCGGTAATTTTCTTTAGATGCCGCGATGCCATGTAGAGCACGAGGACCGGAGCGCCTCGGGCGATGGCGTCCCAATCGAGCCCCCCGGGAACACCCCCATCGCTGTCATGGCCGGTCAGGAAGGTGACTGCGGAATTCGTATCGCGATGAGTGACAGGGATGCCGGCATAAGCGGGGCCACCGATCCCGGCGGTAATTCCGGGCACGATGCGAAACGGGATACCGGCATCGGCGAGCGCCAGCGCCTCCTCGCCGCCGCGCCCGAACACGCATGGGTCGCCGCCCTTCAGGCGCAACACGCGGTTGCCGGCCTGCGCCAGGCGGATCAGCCGCGCCGAGATATCCGGCTGGCTCGGCGAGGGCCGGCCGCCGCGCTTGCCCGCATAGTCGAGCGTCGCGCCGGGTTTGGCCAAACGCAAGATGCGCGGATCGACCAGCGCGTCATAAGCGACGATGTCGGCGCGCGCCAGCGCGTGCAGCGCCAGAGCGGAGAGAAGCCCAGGGTCACCAGGCCCGGCCCCGACGAGCCAGACGCTGCCAGGTTCAAACTCCGGCAGACTGAGAAGGACGCTGTCGATCACTCCGAGACCGGTTCCGGAAAGGCGGCAACTCCCCGTCACCACACTGAGCAGAGTTGGCGGTGGGGCTGCCGGCAGGCCAGAAGGTAGTCATGCTCACCGGTTTTGCTAAGATCGGTTATGGCACGAGAAGAGAGCCCACCGCTGCGCCGAGGTTGGACGACTGGCGCCTGCGCTGCCGCGGCTTCTCGGGCTGCTTTCAGCGCGATGCTCACTGGCCGCTTCCCCGATCCCGTCGCGATCCGGTTGCCGCGCGGCGGCTCGGCGGCCTTTCCACTGGCCCTGGCGGAACTGAGCGGTATCGGCGCCCGCGCCGGTGTCGTCAAGGATGCCGGCGACGACCCCGACATCACGCATGGCGCGCTGATTATCGCCGAAACCGCATGGACTGCGCCCGGCTCGGGCATCGGGTTCGCAGCAGGGGAAGGCGTGGGCACGGTGACTCGGGCCGGTCTTTCGCTTGCGATCGGCGAGCCGGCGATCAATCCCGCACCGCGTGCGCTGATCCGCGACGTGCTTATCGAGGCGGCCGCGGAAATTGGCGTACCTCCGCCGGACGTCACTGTGAAGATCACGATCCCAGGTGGCGGCCGTCTTGCCGAGAAGACAATGAACGCGCGGCTCGGGATTGTCGGTGGGCTCTCGATCCTCGGCACGACCGGTATTGTCGTCCCCTACTCGTGCGCATCGTGGATCCACTCCATTCACCGCGGGATCGATGTCGCTCGCGCCGCTGGCCTCGACCACATTGCGGCGGCGACCGGAGCGACCTCGGAGCGCGCCGTTCAACGCCTCTACGGTTTGCCCGATCACGCCTTGATCGATATGGGCGATTTCGTCGGCGGAACATTGAAGTATTTGCGCCGTCACCCGGTCGAACGGCTGACGATTGCCGGCGGCTTTGCCAAGCTCGCCAAGCTCGCCGCCGGACATCTCGATCTGCATTCGGCGAGAAGCCGGGTAGACACCGCCTGGCTTGCCGGAATGCTTCGCGAACTCGGCGCCGAGCCGGCGATTCTGGCGACCGCGCGCACTGCCAACGGAGCGGCCGAAATCCTCGGCGTCGCCGGCGAATTGCGGGCAAGACTGGCCTGTGCCATAGCGGCGCGAGCGCGCGAGGTGGCATTGGCGACGATGTGCGGCAACACCGCCGTCGAAGTTGCGATCGTGGACCGCCAAGGCAGCTTCCTTGCGCGGGTCGGCGCATGACGACAGAACGGCTTTTGATCCTGGGAGGGACCGGCGAGGCAGCGGAACTCGCTCGCGCCGTTGTGGCACGGTTTGGTGATGCGCTGGATGTCACAACATCGCTGGCCGGGCGGACCGAACGCCCGCGCCCTGTGGCAGGCCTGATCCGAGCCGGTGGCTTTGGCGGCGCGGCCGGTCTTGCCGACTATTTGACCGAGCACGGCATTGGACGGCTGATCGATGCCACCCACCCGTTCGCCACCCGAATCTCGGCGGCTGCACGTCTGGCTTGCGAGCAGGCGAATGTCCCCCGACTGGTGTTGCGCCGCCCCCCGTGGCGCCGTCATCCGCTCGACCGCTGGATCGAGATCCATGGTGTGCCTTCTGCTGCCGCGATCGTCGGCCGAGTAGGGCGACGCGCTTGGCTGACGGTCGGTTCGAGTGAGATTGCCGCCTTCAGCGGCGCGAGCGCAGCCCACTATCTGGTACGCCTCGTGGATCCGCCGCGCCATCCCCTGCCGTTGCGGTCCTACGAGGTGATCGTGGGACGCGGGCCGTTTTCCGTCGCGGAAGAGCACAGCCATATCGAGCGGCACGCGATTGATGTGCTCGTTTGCAAGGCAAGTGGCGGCCGCGCGACCGAGGCAAAAATTATCGCAGCCCGGGAGCGTTGTCTCCCAGTCATCATGGTTCGGCGGCCGCCGCCCGAGCCCGGCGAAGCGGTGGACAGCGTGGCGGCGGCGCTCGACTGGCTCGCCAGCTCCTACCGCCTTTCCGAGGCAAGGAGGGTCTCATGAAAACTCGCCTGAGCGCCATACTCATGGTGGCCGCGCTCGGTACTCCTGTGCTCGGTCCGGCGGCGCATGCCGATGTCAACATTTTCGGGGGGTATTGGGAGAACGTGGCGCGCGCGGCCCGCCAGAACGATGCGGCTCAGGTCAGGTCGTTATTAGCCAATGACGGGAACCCGAACCAGACCGACGATCAGGCGCGCGCCGGGCTTCATTATGCCGCGATGAACGGCAATCTTACGATCATTGCACTCCTGATTAAGGCCCGCGCCAAGCTCGATGCCAAGGACAAGCTCGGCAACACGCCGCTGCACCTGGCCGCCGACAGCAATCAGGTCGAGGCGGCAAAACTCCTCCTCGATGTCGGCGCCCCGGTCGACGCGGAGAACAAGAACGGCATGACACCGCTGATGATGGCCGCCAATCGCGGTAATATCGAGGTTGTAATGGCTCTGATCGCCAAGGGCGCCAGCGTCACCAAGACTGATTTTACCGGCCGTGACGCGGCAGGATGGGCGGTGGAGAGCCACCGCCCGGCGGTGGTGCAGGCGATAAAACGGGCGCAGACCGCCAAGCGATCATAGAAGACGCGAATGTTATAGTTTTTCGAACACGGCGCAGGTGATCCGGTATTCGGCGGCCAGCCAGTATAGCCGCGCCATCGAGCGCTTCCATCTTTCAAAGGATAGGAACGGTACGGGAAAACGGCAGAAATGCCGAAGTAGAATCCATGGCCGCGCACGGACCGCATCGCGATACGACACCCCGGCCCCGAGGATTATGGCTTCGAGCTGGCGGGCGTCGACGAAGAGCTCGCCAAGCTCGGCGGGGCTCGGCCGGTACATTGTATCTATCGGGTCGCGATGATAAGGATAGCTGAACGGCACCGTGACAAAAACGAGCCCGCCTGCCGGCAAAAGATCGAGACAATGCTGCGCCAACCCCCGGGGCTCGAGCACGTGTTCGAGCAGATTGCAGCACAGCAGCGCCTTCGGCCCCAGCGCGCCGAGCCGGCGAACATCGGCGGCAACGGTCAGATCCGCCCGGATATCGACTCCCGGCAATTCGCGCATGTCGACATGAAGCGTTTCGACGCCGCGGCTGCGCAGCGGGCAAAACACCTCGGCATCGATCCAGGGCTGCACCCCCTCACGAACTACGTCGGAGCTGCTGCCGAGGTTTAGCACCGGCGACAGCCGCTCGGACGGGAACGCGTCGAGCGCGCGGCGGAGCCAGCGGGCTTCGGCTTCGAACATCGCGATCTCGATCGCTCCCCCGGAAAGCGTAACGATGCCTGAATCGGTGATTGCTGCGAAAGAGCGATCTGCGTCAACCGGCTTGCTTGAACGGCACACCCGCTCGCGCGCATTCTTCTGTGAAGTTGGTGGCCATCATCGTTCCGTGCCTCAGTCGACCGCACCGCTGCCGCCTCGCCTCGATGCGAGCGTCTTTCCAGCGGACACGCCGCTCAACGCGTTCTTCGCCTGGAACGAGGCGCGGTATTTGCGCGACCGCCGATATGTCATCGCCCGCGACATCCACAGGCTGCTTCAAAGGTTCGCGGGTGAAATCGAGGTCTGTCTCGCCCACCTGGCGTGCCGGCCGATTATTCGCTGGCGTTTCGGCCAGCGAATCGGAGTGTCCTTAGCGAACCTTCGCGTGGCTCGCGAGCTTGTTGAACAATGCCGGCATTCGCCAGCCGTGGCGGCCGCAAGCCGCCTCGTCTGTTCGCTGATGGCGAGCATCGGCGCAGTCGATCCAGCCTTGCACGCCGCGGTATTCCGGGGGTTCGAAGATCTGGCGAGCCATGTCGACCTGGAGAGACTGGCCCGCTTGCGGCCCTCCCGAAAGGTGGCTCCGCGGCCACCACGGGAGATTCTGATCATCAAGCTCGGTGCCCTCGGCGATTTTATCCAGGCACTCGGCCCGATGCCGGATCTCCGGCGCCATCACGCGGGCGACCGGATCACGTTGCTGACAACGCCACGCTATGCCGAGCTCGCCGCCCAAACGAGATTGTTCGACGACATTCTGGTCGACCGTCGCCCAAAGGCGCTCGATCTTGAAGGCTGGCTCGCGCTCCGCCGCTTGTTTCGGCGCGGCCGCTTCGACCGTATCTACGATCTACAGACCTCGGACCGGTCCGGCATTTATGCTTGGCTGCTCCGGCCGGGCCGAATGCCGGAATGGTCTGGGATCGTATGGCGGTGTTCCCACCCGCACGCCAATCCGCAGCGAGACCGGCAGCACACGATGGACCGGCAGGCCGAGCAATTGCTGATGGCGGGAATTTACCCCGTCTCGCTGGCGCCTTGGCTGCCGGCTGCGGGATCTCTACCGGTTGAGCTTGCCGGTAAGCGCTTCGTCGTACTGATTCCGGGCTCGTCGCCTCGCCATTTGGCGAAGCGATGGCCGGCAAATCGCTACGGCGAGCTGGCGATAAAACTGAAACGTGCCGGCTACCTGCCTGTCCTGGTGGGTGTCCATGGCGAAGCCGATCTCGGCCGCATGATCGGCGATATTTGCCCCGACTCGGTAGACCTGGTGGGACGCACCGATGTTGCGGCTCTGGCCGCTCTCGTACGCGCGGCCGCGCTGACTGTGGGAAACGACACCGGCGCCACTCATGTCGCCGCCGCCGGCGGAAACCCTGTCGTGGTCCTGTTCTCGCGGGCGTCCGATCCAGGCCTGTGCGCGCCGCGCGGCAAACTCGTCCATGTCCTGATGGAACCCGATCTCGGCGATATCTCGGTCGAGACGGTATTCGCCGCTTGCATGGCAGTCGCCGCTACGCCGGCCAAATGATCTAAATCAGTAGACTGTGGATCCCTACCTTCCACATTTGACCGATATGCTCGCGCTCTGTGTAACCTGGGCCGTCGGCGGCTTACTCCTCTTGGCCGGAGCCGGCCTCACCGGCAATCGCGGTGCGCCCGAGTTTCAGATCGCTGCCGGGTGGGGCGCCTTCTGCCTATTGCTGACGAGCTGGGGCGTTTTCGTGCCGTTGAGCATGCGGCTCCCTGCGGTGGCTTTCGGCATCGCGGCCCTGACCATCATGTTGCTGCCAAAACGGCGGCCGAACGTGGACGCGTGGCTCGCGCTGGGCAGAATGCTTGCCCTCTCTCTGCCGCTGTGGCTGGTCATGGCGTCGATCAGACCGTCACAACCGGACACCTTTCTCAACCTTTTGCCCAATGCTTTTTATCTGGTCGACTACGGTTTGCTGCCAACCGCCGCGCGGTCGCGAAGTTTTTCGCTGCTTCCTGCTGCACCATACAACACTCAGTTCTTGAGCTTCCTCGGCTCGTTGCTCGATGCCGATTATCCCGCCCGGGGCATGTCGCTGGTCAATGTCATGCTCCAGCTCGTGGCGGGGCTTGCGATTGCCCGCGCACTCGGTCCACTGGCGACTTCGTCGGCAAGGCAGCCGGGCTGGGGGCTCACGGCGCTCGGCTCTTTGCTGGCCACCCTATTCAACCCGGGTTTCGTGCCGCGCATTCATTTTGCTGCCTATGGCGAGCCGGCGCTCGCCGCAATGGCGGTCGTTGCCGCTTGGCTCTTCGTATTGGCACAGGGCGAGCTGGCCCGGGGGAACCCGCCGGCACAGTTCCTGCCGCTGGCCTTGGCTTTAGCAGCAATCGTCAACACTAAACAGACGGGTATCGCGCTTGTCGCCGCGCTCGCCGGGGCCGCCCTGATCAGTGCTTGGGCCGAGCGAAGGGTGCAGCTTGCGGCAGCGCTAAGGGGCACAGTGCTGGCGGTCTTGCCTGCGCTGTTCCTTTTTACGGTCTGGCGATATCACGTCGGTCATGCTGGAGTCGACGAGCTGACAACGCTGCCTTTTGGTGATTGGAACTGGACCCATCTCCCCGATACGGCGGCGAGCATTCTCGGCGTCGTGTCAGGAAAACCACTCTACTTCGGCTGCGTCGTAGCTGCGATCCTGGCCCTGCCGTTGGTGTTGTGGCGGCAAGGTTGGACAGCCACCTCCCGACTTCTGACATTCAACGCAGCACTGTTCGGCCTCTACAACGTATTTATTTTCACGACCTATATTGCCGTGTTTCCGACCGAGATGAGCAGTGCAGCGCATTCCTATTTCCGCTACAATACTCAGCTGTCGCTGGTTCTCGTTCTGTCACTGGCATTGACGGTCCGTAATCTCGGCGCAGCCACCCGGATCTGGGAGAGGCCGTTGCGCGGCGCCAGTGCAGCTGTAGTGACCCTTGCGCTTTTGACGCCGATTGGTTTTGCAAAACGGTTGCGCTTTGATCTCGACATGCCGCAGCCCTTAGTGTGGGACCTTGCAAAGAAGCTATCGCCGTATCTGAGCGATGGCGGCCGCCTGGCATTACTGCTGCCCGGTGATAACGACAGCGTCGCAACGATGATCGCCGGGGTTCTGGCTGACACCCCGCCGCGCCGTCATATGCTTGACCTACTGCGCCGCAATACCGCCGATGCGGCGACATTAGACGAAGCAGCCCGCCTCGGCTATCCTCTCGCCTTCATTTCATGTACTCCGAACGGATTGAGGGATCTGCCCGCCGGCCACGCGGTTCTTCTCCGCCATGATCCGGATGGATGGCATCTTATTGCGACTTGGCCCTACCCTCAGGATACTGCCCAGCGTCGCTGGCAACACATCCTGTCCTGGCCTCCGCTCTGCCGCATCCAGTAGTTCCTCTCGCCTCATCCTTCTTGGCCCCGCAGCCGATATCGTGGAAGACAGTGAATATTTCGAAAGTCGGCTGCCTAAAAAACGGCCGCAGGCAAGGGCTGGGCGGGATGTCCAATGGCTTGCTCCCGGTCACGGCGACATAGTCGTACTGCTGGAGCGCCGTTCGTAGCACTGCCGTTTTTGCCGTGTCACGGCCCGCTCCGATAACAGCCCACAAATCCTCAGGTGTGGCCGCGACCGCGAGCGTGTCGTACGACGGTTTCAGCGCAATCGGCTGCTGTCCTTCACGGGCAAACAGTGTCGGCACAAAGGCCTCGCGCCGTGCCGCCGCCAGCACCGCCAGATGCACTTCCGGGATCGGCACGAAATTGACTGC
>Ga0066705_10000709_pt1 | contig 10202 bp, 9 predicted proteins | sample GraSoiAngelo_154_FD_66506 | JGI IMG/M metagenome (GOLD analysis project Ga0066705, IMG submission 66506) | Grasslands soil microbial communities from the Angelo Coastal Reserve, California, USA - 14_1009_13_20cm | ecosystem: Environmental > Terrestrial > Soil > Grasslands | place: USA... | reverse complement strand
GCCTTGTCGATATTTTGCATCATCGCGACGTCGTGCTCTATCCCGCCATGAATATCCAGGAAGCCATCGCCGTATTTGACCAGGCGGAAGCCGAATCGCTTGTCGTGGTCGAAAGCAGCGAGCAATGGCGCCCGATCGGGATCTTGAGCGAAGCCCACGCGATGCGACGCTACGCGGAAGAATCCGAGCAACGCCGGCGTGAGGCCATTGGCCATATTTGATCGGCGGCGGGAAAAGAGCCAACAATACGTCGTCGCAAAGCTCAACGCCACCATGACGCAGATGCTGTTCGATCCGCAGGTCAGGCAGCGTTTCGAGGAACTGGGTATTCAGGTTAGCCCGCTCGATCAGCAATCGCCTGAAGCCTTGCGCGCCTATCAGAAAGCCGAGAGCGAACGCTGGTGGCCGATCATCAAGGCCGCGAACATCAAGGTGGAGTGATCCGCCCTCGTTGGCGGAGTTGCTCTCTCAGCTCGTCATTGCGAGCGAAGCGAAGCAATCCAGTTCTTGCTTTGCGGCTTCTGGATTGCTTCGCTTCGCTCGCAATGTCGAATTATTCGCGAACGCGTTCCAGCTTCTGCAGGCAGCGGGCCACCTTGACCGCCGCCGGCATCGGCTTATCCGGAAAGCTGGTCTTCCAATTGGTGACGCCGACCTCGCCGACATAGATGTCGCCTTTGGAGTCCAGCGCGATGCCGTGCGGCGCGAGGAATTTTCCCGTCTCAATCCCCGGGCCATTTTGTCCACCGAGGCGCGCGACGCGCTTGCCCTTTGAATCCACGATGGTCAGGCGCGGCCCGAGATTGGGCAGCTTGAGATTGACCGGCATGCCCGGGCCGAGTTCGCCGACGATAAAATTCGGATTCTTGCCGCCGCAGCAGAACAGCGCGCAGGGCCGGTGCAGATTATTCCACTGCGTCTCGTATTTGCCGTCGCCGTTGAACACCTGCACGCGGTGGTTCTCGCGATCGGCGACATAGACGAAGCCATCGGCGTCGGTTGCGATGTTGTGGACGATGTTGAACTGGCCCGGATCGGTGCCAGGCGCGCCCCAAGTCATCATGCGTTTGCCGCCTGGTGTGTATTTGTGGACGCAGGCGTTGCCGTAGCCGTCCGAGACGTAAATCTCGCCCTTCGGCGACAGCGCGGTATGGGTGCAGCGGTGGAACGGATTGCCACTCATGAACGGCGCCGGCTGTTTTGGGATGCCGATGGTCAGCAGCACCTTGCCCTCGGGCGTGCACTTGCGCACGGTGTGGTCGCCGTCATCAGTGCAATAGAGATTGTCCTCGGCGTCGATGTGCAAACCATGCGCGCGGGCAAACAGCCCTTCACCCCAGCTTGTGATGAAATTACCGTCGCGATCGAGCACCACCATCGGATGGGCGCCCCGGTTGAAGGCGTAGACGCGGTCCTTGCTGTCGACCGCAACGGAAGCGACGTCGGTGAGACTCCATCGCTTGGGCAGCTTCGCCCAATTCTCCACCACGCGGTACTGATGCTCGCCCGAGCCGAGAATGGTCGGCATGTGTTTCTCCCCGATATGGTTTCTCTTGATAGGTCGGATCGCAGCCGCGCTAGCTCCCGATATCCTCCGCTGCGATGATGCGCTGGCGAAGCGCAAGGCGGACCAGTTCGATGTCGGAGGCGACGCCGAGCTTGGCGCGGATGAGATAGCGCGTGTTGGCGGCGGTCTTGAAGCTGATATGCAGCGTCTCGGCGATGTCACTCACGGATTTTTCCGCCAGCAGCATGCGCAGGATTTCGAATTCCCGCGGGCTCAACGCATCGACGGCCGAAGGTTCGCCGGCGAGCTGGTTGATGGCGAGTTCGTGGTCGATGTCGGGACTAAGCGCAAGGCGCCCAGCCATGACTTCGCCGATCGCACGCAGCAGCGCGTCTGGCGGGCTGCTTTTTGTGACAAAGCCGCGCGCGCCCGCCTTGATCGCCTGAACCGCATAGGCGGCGCTCTGATGCATGGTGAATACCAGGATGCGCGCGGAGTTGTCCCATTGCCGGATGCGCCGGATCGCCTCGACCCCGCCAATGCCCGGCATCGATATGTCCATGATGACGAGATCGGGCCTGACCTCCTTGTAGACACGATAGGCGTCGGCCCCGTCGGCCGCCTCGGCGACGACGCGAAGGCGGTCCTGCTTCTGCAGCAGCGAGCGATAGCCCTCGCGCACGATGGCGTGGTCGTCCGCCAGCATCACGCGCGTGAAACTCCCGGTCCCGGTCATGCTCAAGGCTCCATCCCCATGTTGGGAATAGTGGCGACAAGCCTGGCGCCGCCCGCTGCTCGGCGCTCGAACCGCACTGTTCCGCCGAGCGAAGCGACCCGCTCTTGCATGCCGAGCAGGCCCATGCCGGCCTTTGCAGCCGGATTGCCGCCTGTTGTCTCGCCGTCGTCTTCGACGCTCAACACGATGTCGGCCTGTCCTGCCTCAAGACGCAGTTGGACGTGCCGAGCATGCGCGTGCTTCGCCGCATTGGTGATCGCCTCCTGCGCGATACGATAGAGACTGGCGCACACGCTTGGCGGCAAATCGCCGGTCTCTCCCGTGACGGCAATGTCAAATCGGGTGCGGCCCTTCTCGAAGCCATTCCAATTCGCAACCAGGCTTTCGAGGCTCAGCGCGAGGCCGAGTTCCTCGATGTCGGGTGGTCGCAGGCGCACCAGCGCTCCGCGCAGCGTTGCCATCAGGCCCGCCGTGGTGCGCGAGATGCCGCGGCATTCTTCCAGGAGCGGCGGACATTCGCGTTCCGCCGTATGGGCTGCCGCGGCCGCCTGTGCCGCGATGGCGGTGAGCGACTGGCCGAATTCGTCGTGCAACTCGCGGGCAAGATGGCGCCGCTCCTCGTCCTGCACGGCGATCAGCTTTCGCGTCAGCGCATTGCGTTCGGCGAGTGCGGCTTCCAGCTTCTGCGCAAGGGTGTTGAAGACGTCGGAAATCGCCGAGAGTTCGGCGAGATCGAAGCTGGGCAGGCGCGCGGAAAGATCGTTGGCCGCAAGCTGCTTTAGTCCCGAGCGGATGACGCGCGTTGGCCGCAGCGCGCGCGCCAGTGCGGCATAGACCGCAAGGCACAGCCCGGCCAAGGCGAAAGCCATGATGGAGAGAAGACGGCTGGCCTCGCGCCAGCTCTGGCCGATCTGCATGGCAGGGTCGAAGGTCGCGATCGCCGCGCCCCCGGTTTCGCCTTCGATGAGCAGCGGCCTTGAGACCGGTTCACCGGGATGGAAGATGGCGCGATAGAGCGCAGCGTAACTTTCGGGTGCGGCGGTCTCGTTGGCGAGGGCGCCGCTGCAGAAACCCTGGCGAAACGCGCCGACTTTGTCCTGATAGACGATACAGAGGCCCGGTTCCATCAAGGGCTCCGCGACCCGTTGCAAATCCGGCGTTCGCTCGGGAGACAAGGAGAACCAATGCGCCTGCGCCTGCTGCAGCGAAATATCCCTGGCGACGATTTCGGCGATACGGCTCACCCTGGCCCTGGCGATGCGATCGCTGTCAAACAGGGCGTAGGCTGCGACCGCGAGCAGGCAAGCCGCCGCGAGCGCCGCGACGCGCAACGCCAGCCGCAGCTTCAGGTCGATGGCGCCGCCGCGACCCGCCACGGATTTAGGGGCCTTTTGCAAGCTCCCTCCCATTCCCATGGCATTTAGAAGCAAATTTCGTCGGGAAGAAAGCGCGGCAAGGCTAGATCGGGCATTTCACCCGGTCAATTCAGGGAAAGTCCCCGTTTCGCGCAGCCGGCGGGCCGGGCGATAAGGGGGGTGACGACTCGGCAACCCCCTCGTTGGCAACCCAGGGTTCATCGATGCACGGCATTCCTTTCATCCTCGCTTCCGCAATGGTGGTTACACCGTTCGCCGTCGCCACAGCGGACCAATCGACTGCGCCGGCCCCGATCAGACTTGCGGTCTTTCCGTTTGAACTGGAAGATTTCAGCGCGGCTGCGGCCTATATTCCGCCCGACGACGTCGACCGTGAGCAATTGCGGCTTTCGACGGAAGAGGCGCGCCGGCTGATCGCGCAATCCGGACGCTACCAACTGGTCGACGTCGGCGCCGTGAACGACGAAGCGGCGAAAACCGGCAAATTGCGCGATTGCGGGGGTTGCGAAGCCAAGATCGCCGCTGGCCTTGACGCGGATCAATCCATGATTGGTATCGTCACGCGCATCAGCCGCACGGATTACGCGGTGACCTACAAGATTCGCGATGCCCGATCGGGCGCACTCGTCGACGTCGAGCAGACCGACCTGCGCGCGGGCGCCAACTCGGCCTGGAGCCGTGGCGCCCGCTGGCTGATCGAGCGCCGTTTACTGGAAAAAACCAACTAGCGGGAAGGGAATCCGGGTCTCCATGAAAAAGATAAAGCTGTCGTCGGTGGGCATTGTCTTGGTGGCGGCCGCCGTTTTCGGCGGGAGCAAGGCGCAAGCCGACGCGCCCGTGCTGGCGGTCGCCGAAATCCAATATAGCGACACCTCGGGCGAGGTCATCGATCAAAGCGCCGAGCATTTCCGACGCTTGCGCGAATTCGAAGCCTCGTTGCGGACCGATTTGACGGCCAGCGGAAAGGTGCGAAACGCAGCCCTCGATTGCCCGCCAAACGCCTGTTCGGTCGGCGAGATCGCCGCCGACGAGTTGCTTGACAAGGCGCAAGCCGCCGGCGCGGCCTATCTCCTGATCAGCAGCTTTCACAAAGTGAGTACGCTCGTGCAATGGGCAAAATTCGACATTGTCGACGTGAAAACCCGCAATGTCGTTTTCAATCGTCTCGTCACCTTTCGCGGCGACAACGACACGGCCTGGCGCCACGCGGAATCCTTCATCGTCCGCCAGATTCTGGATCATGAGGAACAGTGAGGCGGAGCTTATGATCCGCGCGGCAGCAGGCCTTCCTCGACTGCCTTGATCTGCAGCGCCAGGTATTTTGAGCCGATCCGGCATTGCGCCAGGCCACCGGCGATAAACCACAGGCCCGGCTGTCTGGTGCGCACATACATGTTGCGCAATTCTTGGCTCTCGCCGAATCCCCAGATCGGACCGACGCGCCTGACGACTTCGTCGCCGAACAATTTGCGCACCAGTTCTTCCTGGGGCTTGTAGCCGGTCGCCAGCACGATCAAGTCGGCTGGTATCGTTTCGCCGCTGTTCATCTTGGCGCCGGCGGCGGCGAAGGTTTCGATATCGGCAAACTGCCTGAGCGAAATCTCGCCTTTCACGATCAGGTCGGAGCAACCGACATTGAAGTAATAGCCGCCGCCGCGCGTCAGATATTTGAATTGCCAGCCGGTATTGCCCTCGCCGAAGTCGAGCTTGAATCCGACGCGCGCGAGCCCTTCGAGCAATTCCTTGTCGAGTTGTTTCGATTGCTCGGTCACCATGGCGTGGCTCTTGCGCGCCAGCGGCAGCGGCATCGAGGTCGCAATCAAATCGTTGTCGTCGAGCGTTCCCTCGTTGTAGGGCGAGTAGACAAGTTGGGCCGATGGTTCGATCGAGACGATCAGGGTCGGACTGCGCTGCACGATCGTCACTTCAGCGCCGCTCGAATAGAGGTCTTGCGCGATGTCGTGACCGCTGTTGCCGGTGCCGATCACGATCGCGCGCTTGCCTTTCCAGTTCTCGCCATCGTCATACTGGCTCGAGTGCACGACCTTGCCGGCGAAATCTTTCAGGCCGGCAATCTCGGGCAGATTCGGTATGCCGCTGACGCCGGTCGCGAGCACCACATGCCGCGGACGCATGGTCCGCCGGACGCCGGCGCGGCGCAGCGTCACGGTCCAGCGGCCTTCGTTCTCGTCGTAACTGCCGCCCTCGAATTCGGTCCCGGTCCAGAAGTTCAGCTCCATGGCCTCGACATAGGCCTCGAACCAGTTGGCGAGCTTGTCCTTGGGGATGTAGGTCGGCCAGTTCGGAGGGAACAGCATGTAGGGCAGGTGGTTGACCTGCACCTGGTTGTGCAGCGTTAGCGCATGATAGCGCTTGCGCCAATTGTCGCCGATGCGTAAGCCCCGATCGACGATCAGCGTATCGACCTGCAGTTGCTTCAGCCGCGCCGCGATCGAGAGGCCGGACTGGCCGCCGCCGATGACGAGAACGGCGGGATCATGGTCGGCATATTCGGCCGACGCTTTGCGCAAATCGAGCCAGTTCGGCCCGCGGAAATCGCGCGAGTAGGCGTTGCCGCGGGGCCGCGCGACGTCCAGTTGCTCCTCGAAGCCCTTCAATTCCTCAAGCGAGGTCAGGAGCGTCCAGGCTTTCAGCCGGTTGCCGTCGGCGGCATCGGGCGTCAGCCGGAGGACGCCGTTGCCGCGGCCATCAGCGGTTTCGAATTTAAACATCGTCTCGATCGAAGGGGTCCCGGCGCGCGTCACCCGTCGCGGCGCGGCGCGACCCTGGTCGATCTGGAAGTTCGTGGGCGCGGCGCTGCGGCAGCGGGCTTGCAATTCCCTAACGATGGCGTCGGCGCCGTTGATGGTTTGAAAGTTCCAGCTCAGCGCCAGCACATCGCGCCAATAGCTTTCGCCGTGAAACAGCGCCTGAAGCTCGCTAGCGTTGGCAAGCGCGCCTTCGAATCGTGCCAGCCAGCTTTCGGCTGCAACCGAAATATCGTCGGTCCTGTCCAGCATGCGGGTTTCTCCTGGCGACCGTCTTTCCGCGGCCTCTCTCCCCGAGATAAAGCTATACCCTTTGCGATCGGTCAGAAAGCGCGCCAGCTATAGCAGCGAGAGCATGTGGCCCTGCTCAGGAGGAATGCGCCCCTGGAGCGTATCCAGATAAACCTGCGTCACCGGGCCCTCGCCCCTGCCTTCGATCACCTTGAGCCGCCGGTCCAATGTCGGGGCGAAGTCCGACCAGGCGGCGCCAAACCGCTTGTCGACACCGCCCGGTCCCCATTCCTTGGCGCGCTTGCGAATCTGGTCCGGCGCGAAAAACCATTTTGGCTTGGCGCCGGGCAGTTCCGGCTCATCCGGCGACGAGCTGCGGTGTGTCAACCCGATGCGCCCGGAATACTTCATCTGGTCGCCGAATTGGCGGTGCAGCTTTTCGCGCAAGCCGCTGTTGCCCGCCATATCGACCAACGCCACCGGCGAATCCGATGGCAGCGAGCTCACGCGGTCATAGGTCACGACCTCGTGGTAGCAGCCGAGCGAGTTGACGAAATCTGCATTCGGAGCCGACGTCAACCCGATCACCTTGAGATCGGCGCGCACCTGCAAGAGATGCGCAAGCCCGAACGCGGTCTTGCTCGAGGCGGAGGACAGCAGCACGCGCCGCGCGCCGTAAAATTCGTTCTCGGCGAGATGATCGTCGACCAGGAACGACAGCATGAACAACGGCCGCAGCAGCGCCTGATGGTCGCCCTGTCGTCCGGCAAAGGCGGGATCGCCAGTGACGCGCGCATAGGCATTGTAGACCGGCGCCACGCCTTGGCGGTGCGCGGCGCCATCGCGCAAGGCCCGCTTGCTAACCTCGGTGGCCTCGATCACCAGATGCGTCGCCATCGGGAAATAGCCGAACAGGCATTCGCCCACGGCAACACCAGGATGGTTGGAGGCGGTCACCTCGCCAAAGCCCCACACCGGAATGTTGCCGAACCCTTGCGGCGCCGGAAACAACTGCCAGTATTTCAATTCATCGCCGAGCACCGCATAGGTGATGTTGTTGGCGGTGAAGGCGAAGCGATCGACCCGGACCAGCAGCGCATCGCTCGGTAGAGCGGCAGCATCCGGCAATCGCGTTTCGATCACTTTGCATTGCTGCAAGTCGTCGCGGGCGACGACGAAATCATATGCTTTCATTTTTTCGATCCCGGCATTTTTCGCGCCGTGATCTTTGCTTCCACGGGCGGCTCTTTGGCAACAGCAACATTGTTTGAAACTGCGTTCGCTTTTGGCATCTCCGCAATCACCCCTTCGCGCTTCTTGATCGCCCGGTAGTAGCTCCACCACAGATGGGCGGCCGCGCCGCGCAGCGGGCGCCATGGTTCCGCCAGCGGCGCCATCTCTTGTGCGCTGGGACGCTTCTTCAGCTTGAGGCCGATCCGGATCGCCTCCTGCACGGCGAGGTCGCCCGCGGGCCAGGCGTCGCCATGGCCGAGGCAGAACAACAGGTACACGTCCGCGGTCCACGGGCCGATGCCGTGCAGCGACGTCAGCGTGTTGTGCGCGGCGTCGGCGTCCTCGTTCGCCAGCACGTCGATATTCAGCCGCTCCGCGGCGAGCTCGCGCGCGATGCCTTTCAGGGTCTTGATCTTGGCCGCCGACAATCCAAGCCTGCCGAGGCGATCGGCGCGGGCGCGGCGCAGCGCCTCGGCATCGAGCGGATCGAACGCCGCCGTGAGGCGGGTCCAGATCGCCGACGCGCTCGCGGTCGACAATTGCTGGCCGCAGACGATGTGCGCCAAGCCTACAAAGCCGGGCTCGCGGCGCCGCAAGGCCGGCATGCCGGTGGTCGCAAAGATCGGTTTCAGCCGCGGATCTTGTTTTACCAGCGCATGAACCGCGTCCTCAAGATCGTTCTGGCTGTTGAGGTGGATGAGCATGACAATTAGAACCATCACGTCCCGCGAAAGAGATCAATGCCATCCGTCTTCCGTTTTGCGCCAAGCCCGAACGGCTATCTGCACCTCGGCCACGCTTACTCGGCGCTGTTGAATTTCGATAGCGCGCGGGCTGTCGGCGGCAAGTTCTTGCTGCGGATCGAAGATATCGACGCGGCACGCTGCAGGGTGGAATTCGAGAGCGCGATCTACGAGGACCTCGCCTGGCTCGGCCTGTCATGGGAGACGCCAGCGCGACGCCAGTCCGAACATCTGGCCAGATATCGCGAGGCGGTCGAAAGCTTGTCAGCCGAGGGCCTGGTCTATCCGGCCTTCGAGAGCCGCGCCGAGATCGCAATATTGGTGGCGGAGCGTGAGGCGGCAGGTGCGTGGCCGCGCGACCCGGATGGCACGCCGCTCTATCCGGGGACCGCGAGAGCGCTCACGGCGGAGGAGCGGCAGCGGTTGACTGATCGAGGGGCGCCTTATGCGCTTAGGCTCGACATGGCGGCGGCCCGCGCCCGGGTCGGTGAACTCCCTTGGACCGAGCAGGGCGAAGGTCCCGGCGGGGAAACCGGCCAAATCATCGCGCGGCCAGAGGCGTGGGGCGACGTCATCCTGGCGCGCAAGGAAACGCCGACCAGCTATCACCTGTCGGTCGTGATCGACGATGCCCTGCAAGGCGTGACCGACGTGGTGCGCGGCTACGACCTGTTCCACGCCACCAGCGTGCATCGGCTGCTGCAGCAATTGCTCGATCTGCCGCAGCCAAGCTACCGGCACCACCGCCTGCTTCTGGATGATCGCGGGCAGAAGCTCTCCAAATCCACCGATGCCACCGGCCTGCGCGAGCTGCGTGCGGCGGGCGCGACACCGGCCGACATTCGCCGCCTGGTCGGCCTGCCCTGATTTGACGTCGAGCCGTCAAAAGCTCTCAGTGACTCCGGGCTGGCGGCCATGGCATGCTGCCGGCGGCGCGGGGCTAAGGGGGATCATGGCGGTAAGAGCGCGTTTGCAGCGCAGAAAACGGCTGCCGAAAAAACGGCTGCCGAAGAAGCGGCTGCCGGAGACGCGGCGCAAGCGTGTCGCAACAGCCGCCCCCGGCGTGGTCGAGGCGGCGCTTGCGGCCTTCGCGCACGAGGTCCGCACGCCGCTCACCGGAATCCTCGCCATCAGCGATCTGCTCGCGACCTCGGACCTGGACGAGCGGGAGCGCCGCTGGGTCGACACCATCAAGGCCGGCGCCGAGCATCTCGCGAGCCTTGCGACCTTGTTCGTCGATGCGGCCAAGGACGCCAGCGGCACGACCGGCGTCCGCCAGGATTTGTTCAATCTGCGCCCGCTCGCCCGCAACGCCGGCGATTCGCTCGCCGGCCGCGCGGCGGCGAAAGGATTGCAATGGCAGGTCGAAATATCGGATGAGCTTCCGGCGCTGGTGGTCGGCGATCCCGTTCGGCTGCGCGCCGCGCTCGAAAACCTGATCGACAATGCGGTCAAATTCACCGACGCGGGCGGCGTTGCGCTCAAGGTCGCGCCAGTGCGCGGCAGCAGGGCCAACCTCGCCAAGTCCAACATCGGCAAGCCCAGAGTCACCGTCGCCTTTGCGATTTCCGACAGCGGGATAGGCCTCACGCTCGAGGAGATCAAGCG
>Ga0066705_10000708_pt1 | contig 10207 bp, 8 predicted proteins | sample GraSoiAngelo_154_FD_66506 | JGI IMG/M metagenome (GOLD analysis project Ga0066705, IMG submission 66506) | Grasslands soil microbial communities from the Angelo Coastal Reserve, California, USA - 14_1009_13_20cm | ecosystem: Environmental > Terrestrial > Soil > Grasslands | place: USA... | reverse complement strand
CTTTCATCATTAATCAAACGCAAGCGTAAGCACAAGCTTCTCGATAAGGCGCAGAAGGGCATGAAGGATTGGTGGAAGCTTATGGCCAATCAGGGCACCGCTAACGGGGATGGGCCAATTAAGCCGCAGCGCGTCGCCTGGGAGCTTTCGCAACTCGCGTCAGACGACGCGGTTATCTCGACCGACTCAGGAACGATCACGACCTGGATCGCGCGCCATTTCAAAATGCGCGGCACACAGAAGTTCAGTTGCTCGGGAAATCTGGCGACGATGGCGCCGGGGTTGCCTTACGCGATTGCGGCAAAGCTTGCGTTTCCTGAACGCCAATCGATTGCCTTCGTCGGCGACGGCGGCTTCACCATGTTGATGGGCGAGTTCCTCACGGCAGTCAAATACAACTTGCCGATCGTCGTGGTCATTATCAAGAACAACACTCTCGGTCAAATCAAGTGGGAACAGATCGTTTTTCTCGGGAATCCTGAATACGGTTGCGAGCTGCACAACCCGAGCTTCGCAAAGTACGCCGATGCCTGCGGAGGTTTGGGTTGGACTGTCGAGAAGCCTGAAGAGATTCGACCCACCCTGCAACACGCTCTTAGTTCGGGCAGGCCTTCAATTGTTGAGGTGGTTGTTGATCCGTTCGAGCCGCCCATGCCGCCGAAAGTCACCGCGAAACAAGCGCTGCACTTTGCGGAAGCGCTCGCCAAAGGTCAACCCAGCGGTGGCAAGATCGCCTTGACGCTCTTTCGCGACAAGTTGAATGAACTTATATGAGACCTAATGGGCTACACGATTGCCAAAGCCGAAAGCAGACTCGTCCGCGTTCCTGTTGATCCTCCGCGCGGCGACGCCATCCAGCAGTTCAACACCCTTGAATTACCAATCGTCACGATCACTGATAGTGCTAATCGCACCGGGATCGGTTTCGGTTACACGATCGGCACTGGCGGCACCTCGATCCTCGAATTGCTCCGCGCTGAATTGCTTGATTGGCTCATCGGCCAGGACGCTCGACGCATAACCTTCATTCACGAACATCTGAGTAAGAGCATTCATGCGCTGACGCCCGGCTGCATCTCCTCGACGGCGCTGGCCGCGATTGATGTGGCGCTTTGGGACCTGGCCGGCAAACGCACCGAAACGCCGCTTCACATTCTTCTCGGTGGCGCGAAAGATCGCGTCCTGATTTACAACACGCATGTCGGTTGGTTGAATCGACCGCTCGACGAGATGGTGAAACTCTGCAAACAGGCCGTGAAGAAAGATGGATTCCGCGCGCTTAAATTGAAAGTTGGAAAGGAATATCCCGAAGAGGATCGCGAACGAGTGGCGCGCGTGCGCGAAGCTGTCGGCACGAAAGTGAAATTGATGATCGATGCGAATCAATCCTGGACGATTGATGAAGCAATGCAACGACTGAAGTCGTTGGAAGAGTTCGATCTAGTCTGGATCGAAGAACCATTGCCGGCCACGGACATTCAAGGATTCATCGAACTAGGAAAGCGGATTCGCATTCCGCGGGCTGGCGGCGAGAGTCTTTATTCGCCTGCGGCCTTTTATGATTACCTGCGTCAAGGCGCGCTCGATATTCTCCAGCCGGATGTCGCGCGAGTAGGCGGGATTACTAATGCAATGACGGTTTGTCATCTGGCCAAGTCGGCAAATCTTCACGTCGCGCCGCATGTTTCGCCAGAGTTGAGTGTCAGCATCGCCGCCGCCGTTCCCAACAGCATTGTGATCGAATACGTACCGCAGATGGAACCAGTGCTGAAAAAGCGAGTTCGGATTGAGGATGGTTATGCAATTCCGTCAGGTGCGGCCGGCCATGGCATTGAGTTTGATGAAGAGGCTATGGATAGATTTGAAGTGAAGTAAGTATCGGGCGCAAACAGCACGATGGAGTTTGGCGTTAATGGTTCGGAGCGCCGTTAGACACGAAATATTTATGGCCGACAGAGGTTGTTTAATTTCATCAGCCCATTTATGGGCGACAGATGAATGTGTCACTCCTAAAGGGAGTTCAGGATTATTGTTTTGGCCAGGGTTCTATAAATATTTCGCCGCTACGCGGCTGAGCAACCAGCGTTTATGGCAGCACTAGCCAAACAACCGAACAGCGGTTATCGACGAACCTCTGGCGACGTCGATGCCGAGGCGCTCGCCTCAGAGCTGCGCAAACGAATTCGCGGCGAAGTGCGTTTCGATAATGGCAGCCGCGCTCTTTACGCCACGGATGCCTCGAACTATCGCCAGGTTCCTATTGGCGTCGTTATTCCACGAGACGCTGACGACCTGATTCAAACAATGGCGATAGCGCGAGAGTTTGGCGCGCCGATTCTTGCGCGTGGCGGCGGTACCAGCCTGGCCGGTCAATGCTGCAATGTTGCGGTCGTGATGGATACTTCGAAGTACTTGAATCGAATCCTCGAGCTCGATCCCCAAAAGCGCATCGCAAAGGTCGAGCCAGGCGTCATTTTGGATTCATTACGAGGCGCAGCTAAGGAACACGGCCTTACCTTCGCTCCCGATCCTTCGACGCACAACCACTGCACGCTGGGCGGAATGATTGGTAATAACTCGTGCGGCGTGCATTCCGTCATGGGTGGAAAGACGGTGGATAACGTCGAGGAGTTGGAGGTCCTCACCTACGATGGTCTGCGCCTGCGCGCCGGAAGAACGAGCGAGCAGGAGCTTGAATACATCATTAGTGAAGGCGGACGTCGTGGCGAGATCTACCAGCGGCTTAAAGCGTTGCGCGACAAGTACGCACCCTTAATTCGCGCGCGCTATCCAGATATTCCGCGCCGGATTTCGGGTTACAACCTTAATTATCTTTTGCCTGAAAATGGATTCGACGTTGCGAAAGCTCTGGTTGGATCGGAATGCACTTGTGTGATGGTCCTCGAAGCAACCGTGCGTCTCGTTCCGAATCCCGCGGCTCGCTCGTTGCTGGTGCTTGGTTATGAAGATGTTTACAGCGCCGCCGATCATGTGATGGAAGCCATGGCCCATGAGCCGATCGGATTGGAAGGACTCGATGATCGCCTCATCGAAGACATGAAAGCCCTCGGTCTTCATCCCGAAGATCTGAAACTGTTGCCCGCGGGTGGCGGCTGGCTGTTGGTTGAATTTGGGGCGGATTCGAAAGAAGAAGCGGACGAAAAAGCTCACGGTCTGATGGCGGAATTGAAGAAGTCCGAAAATTCGCCTTCGATGAAACTATTCGATGACGAAAACCAGGAAAAGATGATTTGGAAAGTTCGCGAGTCGGGTTTGGGAGCGACCGCGCACGTCCCGAACAAGAAGATCACCTGGGAAGGTTGGGAGGATGCCGCCGTACCGCCGGAAAAACTGGGCAATTACCTCCGCGACTTTCGCAAACTGCTGAAACGCTTCGAATACGAAGGCGATCTCTACGGTCACTTCGGCCAGGGCTGCGTCCACACGCGTACCGACTATGATCTGGAAACTCACGACGGCATTCAGAAGTTCCGTTCTTTCATCGAGAGTGCTGCGGAGTTAGTAATCAGCTACGGTGGCTCGCTTTCGGGCGAACACGGCGATGGACAATCGCGCGGCTGGCTACTGCCCAGGATGTTTGGATCGGAATTGGTCGAAGCCTTTCGTGAGTTCAAATCAATTTGGGATCCCGAATGGAAAATGAATCCGGGCAAGAAGATCGATCCGTACGACGTGGTGGAGAACTTGCGCCTCGGCGTGAATTATCGTCCCAGTCATCACGAGACACACTTCAAATTTCCGAAAGACATCGGGGACTTCGCGCGCGTTTCTTTGCGTTGTGTTGGCGTGGGCGAATGCCGGCGCATGGAAAAAGGAACGATGTGCCCCAGCTATCGCGCAACCCACGAGGAAGAACATTCGACCCGCGGTCGCGCGCGTTTGCTGTGGGAGATGCTACAAGGCGAAGTCATCAAAGATGGTTGGAAGAGCCAGGAAGTAAAAAATGCCCTCGATCTTTGTCTGGCGTGCAAAGGCTGCAAGGGCGAGTGTCCCGTCTCGGTTGATATGGCGACTTATAAAGCAGAGTTTCTTTCGCATTATTACGAAGGCCGTTTGCGGCCACGGCATGCCTACGCTTTTGGTTATATCGACAGGTTCGCCCGGTTGGCTTCAATTGCGCCCGCCGTCGTTAACTTTCTCACTCAGACGCCTGGTTTGGCAGCGATCGCCAAGTCGGTCGCCGGAATGCCGCCCCAAAGAAGAATTCCCGCGTTTGCTTCGCGAAGCTTCACTTCATGGTTTCATCGTCGGCAGAGACAAAATGGCGAAGCGTCAAACGGCAAACAGGAAGTCATCCTCTGGCCCGACACTTTCAATAACTACTTTTTTCCCCAAACTGCACAAGCTGCGGTTGCCGTCCTTGAATCCGTTGGCTTTCGAGTTTCGATTCCGCAAAAACCTCTCTGTTGTGGCCGGCCACTTTATGATTTTGGCATGCTGGATCGAGCGAAGCGTCTCATCAAAGAAATTTTGCTCACCCTACGTCCCCAGATCGCTGCCGGCGTTCCGGTGGTAGTGCTGGAGCCAAGCTGCCTGGCTGTGTTCCGCGACGAGATGCCGAATCTTTTTCCCGACGACGAAGATGCAAAACGTCTTTGTGAACAGAGCTATTCATTTAGCGAGTTTTTCACGAATAAGGCAAAACACTTTGCGCCACCAAAACTGAAACGTCAGGCAATCGTTCACGGCCACTGTCATCAGAAGGCATTGATGAAGATGGACAGCGAAGCGGAAGTACTAAAAACGCTCGGCCTCGATTTCGAAATCCTCGATTCGGGATGTTGCGGCATGGCGGGTTCTTTTGGTTTTGAAAAAGATCATTACGACATTTCGATACAAATTGGTGAGCTGGTGCTGTTGCCGGTGGTACGGCTAGCCTCGCCGGACACTCTAATCGTCGCGAATGGTTTTAGTTGCCGTGAACAGATTGCGCAAGTAACCAACCGAAATGCGTTGCACTTGGCGGAAGTCATGCAGATGGCGATGCGAAATGAACACGCTCCGTAGATGGGAGGAGCGATATGTTTATAAGAACGGAACGGAAATCAAATGCCGACCAGAACTGAGAAAGCGAAGGACGAAACTTGAAGCATGAAATCCAAATTACTAATTAAAATTCCGAAAACGTTCGTGCTGGTCTTCGATAAGGGAGATGAAGTGACGGCTATTTTGCTGGGATTCGCCAGAGAGAATCAACTAAAAGCGAGTTATTTTACAGCGCTCGGATCTTTCAGCGATGCAGTGCTGGGTTTCTTTGAGCGCGAGCGCAAAGATTACAAACGCATCGAGATGCAAGAGCAAGTCGAGGTGATGTCGCTTTTCGGCAATATTGCCCGCGACGAAAGCGGTGAGCACAAATTGCACGCGCATGTGGTGGTCGGAAAATCGGATGGATCGGCACACGGCGGACACTTACTGAAGGCGCATGTGTGGCCCACCCTGGAATTGTTTCTAACGGAAACCGCGGAACAATTGCAGCGCAAGGTTGATGAAGAAACTAATTTAGCGCTGATTGCGATCGAGCAATGACATGAAAGAGAAGCCGGAAGTTGTGGTCGTCACCGGAGCATCGGCTGGAGTAGGACGCGCAACTGTGCGCGCCTTTGCTCAGCGCGGCGCGCTTCTTGGCTTGATCGCGCGAGGATCGGATGGGCTCGAAGCGACGCGCGTTGAAGTCGAACAACTCGGAGGAAAAGCGCTCGTGTTTTCGGTTGATGTAGCCGACGCGGAAAAGGTCGAAGTGGCTGCCACCCGAGTTGAAGAAGAGTTTGGCCCGATCGATATTTGGGTGAACAACGCGATGGTGTCCGTCTTCTCACCTGTCAAAGAGATGACTGCTGAAGAGTTTCACCGCGTCACCGAAGTCACTTACCTGGGAGTTGTTTATGGCACGCTCGCCGCATTGAAACGCATGCTGCCGCACGATCGCGGTTGTATCCTGCAAGTTGGATCGGCGCTGGCGTATCGCGGTATCCCTTTGCAGGCAGCGTATTGCGGGGCTAAGCATGCAATCCAGGGATTCACCGAATCGTTGCGCTGCGAACTACTGCATGACCAAAGCAATGTACGCGTGACGATGGTCCAACTCCCGGCGATGAACACGCCGCAGTTCAGTTGGGTGAAGAGCCGTCTGCCGCGCGAGCCGCAACCAGTGCCGCCAATCTACCAGCCTGAGATTGCTGCGGAAGCGATCATTTACGCTGCGTATCATAAACACCGCGAGATGGAAGTTGGAATGCCGACGGTTGTAGCCGTCGAGGGCAATAAGGTTTTTCCCGGGCTCATGGATCGCTATCTCGCTCGCACAAATTACGAAGCGCAACAAACAGACAAACCCGTCCAGCCCGATCGTCGCGACAATCTTTGGTTGCCAGTGCCGGGCGATCATGGCGCGCATGGCAGGTTCGATGATCGCGCGAGCGATTCCAGTCCGCAGCTCTGGGCAAACATGCATCGCCGTTGGCTGGCGCTGGCCGGTGGCGCTCTCGCCGGCCTGACAATCGGAATTCTCTTCAAGCTTAAACGAAGCTGAATCTTTGACAGGGAGCAAAGCGATGGCCGAAGAAAAGAGCAACCAAGTCTCGGAGAGAAACAGTGCCGCTGAAAGTCTGGTCGCTGGATACAAAGGCGGCGAGGAGATGCCGCTGGGGTGTAAACACTACAACCAAAAGAGAGAACAAGTGTAATGCCCAACGATCAGAAGCAACCAAAACTTTGGAGAGGAATGCTAGTAGGTTTGATCGCCGGGTTGGTCGCGTCATGGACTATGGATCGTTTTCAAGATGCCTGGATCGCGGTTTCGCATCCGGATAATTCAAAAGAGAAAGAAGCCGAAGCTCGCGCATCGGAAGATGGTGAGGAAAGTCAGGATAATGCAACAGTTAAGGCGGCCGCGGCGATTTCGGAAGGATTGTTCGAGCACAAGTTAACGGGCGCCGAAAAGAAGCTTGCCGGTCCGGCGGTACATTATGCCGTGGGCGCAACGAGCGGCATTGTCTATGGCATCGCGTCTGAGCTGGTGCCGGAAGTGACCGTGGGTTTTGGTCTTCCTTACGGAACTGCGTTCTGGCTTGTAGTTGACGAAGGCGCAGTACCGCTATTCGGTTTGTCAAAACCGCCAACCGCATATCCGGCCTCGACTCATCTTTACGCGTTGGCCTCTCATCTTGTTTTTGGGGCAACCGCGGAAGGAGTAAGGCGCTGGCTGCGTGGTTAGGGTGAAAACATTTACTGCGACTGAGGAAAATGAAGATCGAGTTTGTTTGCGACCTCGCAGGAAAACCGAGCCCGCTGCCGCACTTCTGGGAATACTGTGTGGGGAGCGACCATGCGCCCGTTGCCTTGCGAGCCGATTGGCAGCAACAGCTCAAGCGCTGTCATGAAGAGTTGGGCTTCGAACGAGTACGGTTTCATGGGCTGTTATCTGACGATGTCGGCACCTTAGTTCGCGAAAAGAATAAGCTGGTCTATTCGTTTTTCAATGCCGATCAAATTTTCGATTTTGTAGTCTCGATCGGCATGCATCCTTTCGTTGAACTAAGTTTCATGCCGACGGCGTTGGCTTCCGCCGGCAAGACAGTCTTTCATTACAATGCGAACGTTACTCCACCTAAGGAGTACAAGCAGTGGGCCGCGCTAATTAAGAAGCTGGTGCGGCACTGGCGCGATCGCTACGGCGTCGAGGAAATGAAGCAGTGGCAGTTCGAGGTTTGGAATGAACCAAACTTGAGCAATTTCTGGAAGGGAACCCAAAGAGATTACTTCAAGCTTTATCGTGACACCGCCGAAGTAATAAAGAGTGTCGAATCATCGCTGAAGGTGGGTGGACCCGCGACTGCAAAGAACGAATGGATCGAGGAATTTCGAGAATTCTGCGAGCGAAGGAAACTGCCGCTTGATTTCATCAGCACGCATCATTATCCGACCGATGCTTTCGGCCAGCCAGACGACGATACCGAGAGCCAATTATCAAAAAGTCGGCGTGGCGCTTTGCGCGATCAAGCTCTCGATGCTCGGCGAAATGCCGGTGACCTTCCGCTCTACTATACGGAATGGAACAGCTCATCAAATCCGCTCGATACTCTTCACGATCAACCTTATGCGGCGGCTTTCGTCGTCAAGTCCGTGATGGATGTTGCCGGTGTGGTTGATGCTTATAGCTTCTGGACGTTTTCCGATGTCTTCGAGGAAAACTATTTTTCTTCAACGCCATTTCACGGGGGGTTTGGTCTGCTCAACATTCACGGCATAGCCAAGCCGACCTATCGCGCATTTCAAATACTTCATAGATTGAGAGCGAAGCAGCTTTTAGTCGATGGCCTTCATGAAACAGTAAACGTCTGGGTGATAGGCAATAAGGAAACGCTCGCCGTGCTCATGACCAACCACGCGCTCCCCGGCCATTCAATCGAAGCCGAGCGCGTCTCAGTGCGTCTATTGAACACTTCCCAGCCCCGCGCGGCCTGGGTTGAACGAGTGGATGAAGATCATGCTAACGCGCGCGCAGTGTGGCAGGAGTTAGGCGCGCCGGATTATCTAAGCCCTGACGAAGTTGAGCGCCTGGCAGCTGCATCTGAACTGGTTCGGGAGCAACAACGATTCAAATACAAGGATTCGACGATCTCGTTCGAGATCAATCTGCCCCCGCACAGTGTAGCGGCGGTTGAATTTGAATTTACAGCACCTCTTGCTGCTTAAGAGAAATGAAAGTGGATTATCCATCGTTGACTCATGACGCCCTGGCCAAGCTGGAGTCGGATACCTTTAAGTTTTTCCTGCATGAAATGCATCCGACAACTAACCTAATGCCGGAAAGCACCCGCGAAGGATCACCCGCCTCGATTGCTGTCGCCGGTTTTTCTCTGACTGTAAATCCGATTGCCGTCGAACGCGGTTACTTATCGCGTGCCGAAGCGATCAAGAGAACGCTGGCGAAGCTGCAATTCTTTTATTACGGCCCTAACAGCGAAGGTCCGGATGTGATTGGACGCAAAGGCTTCTACTATCACTTCCTGGATATGGAGACGGGCCATCGCACCTGGAAGTCGGAAGTCTCGACGATTGACACAGCGTTCTTGATCGCGGGCGCGCTAACGGCGGCCCAATACTTTGATCGTGATACGAGCGAAGAGCGTGAAATACGCAAGCTCGCGGAAGAACTCTACCGCCGCGCCGACTGGCAATGGGCTCAGCACGGCGCATTGACGATCTCACATGGTTGGAAACCTGAAACCGGATTCATCAAATATCGCTGGACTGGCTACAGTGAAGCTTTGATTCTTTACATCCTGGCGTTGGCGTCCCCGACGTTTCCGATTTCACCAGAGAGTTATCGCGCCTGGACGAAGACTTACAAGTGGACAAATCTTTATGGCTTCAAACATCTCTACGCGGGCCCGCTTTTCATTCATCAACTGTCTCACCTGTGGATCGACTTTCGCGGCATTCAGGATGAGTACATGAGAAGCAAGGCGATCGATTATTTCGAGAACAGTCGCCGAGCGACTTATGCCCAACAGCAGTACGCGATTCGAAATCCAAAACATTTCAAAGGGTATAGCGAACATATCTGGGGAATCACGGCCAGCGATGGACCCGGACCCGCGACGCGCCGCATCAACGGCAGAACCGTAAAATTTTATGACTATCAAGGGCGCGGTATTCCCTATGGACCGGATGACGGCACCCTTGCGCCGTGGGCAATGACCGCGTCTTTGCCGTTTGCGCCTGAGATTGTGTTGCCGTCTCTTCATTACTTCAACGAGCAATTTCCCGAGATGACCAGCAAGTATGGTTTCAAGTGTAGCTACAATCCGACGTTTTCCGATTCGAAGGCAAACAAGAAAGGTTGGGTTTCACTTGGCTATTACGGGCTCGATCAGGGACCAATCGTCGCTATGATCGAGAACTATCGGACAGGGTTCCTGTGGCGACTAATGAGGAATTGTCCTTACATTATCGAAGGATTGCGTCGCGCCGGATTCACCGGGGGCTGGCTCGGGAGGTAATCCCAGAAGTGCTCGCTCGTGGTTAGGTCGGCAATACGGGAAACGCTGCTGGCGGACCCACCCACCTTCACTTTGGTGTCTATTCATCCCATTAGAGAATTCTCCATAACTTTAAGATCGCATAGACGGTATAAGCGGCTTGACACATTGTATGTGGCGTATTATACCTGCGCGTCGTA
>Ga0066705_10000705_pt1 | contig 10220 bp, 10 predicted proteins | sample GraSoiAngelo_154_FD_66506 | JGI IMG/M metagenome (GOLD analysis project Ga0066705, IMG submission 66506) | Grasslands soil microbial communities from the Angelo Coastal Reserve, California, USA - 14_1009_13_20cm | ecosystem: Environmental > Terrestrial > Soil > Grasslands | place: USA... | reverse complement strand
TTATTTATGTGGGGCGGCCTTCCAGCGCTGTCCTTCTGCGGTGTCGGTGACCGCCACCCCAATCGCGGCGAGCTCGTCGCGAAGGCGATCCGAAGTCTCGAAATCCCTGGCCGCCCGCGCCTTTTCGCGCGCTTCGAGAAGCGCAGGGGCGCCGGCCGGGAGCTCGACATTGGGTGCGACCCGCTCGAGGTCCAACCCCAGGACGCGGTCCCACCTGCGCAGAAGTTCGGCCTTGCCCCCCGCTGGGAGGCTCGAGTGTATGACCTCGGAGACGAGAGCCATGGCGGCGGGCAGGTCGAGGTCATCCGCAAGCGCCGCCTGGAATCGAGCCTCGAAGCCTTCGACCTCCTGGTCGTCCGATGCGCCGTCAGCGCCTGACGACCACTCGGCCACCCTCTGTCGAAGCTGCGCGAGAGCCCGATCGGCGCCCGCCAGGCCCTCGATGCTGAAGTTGAGCTTGGTCCGGTACTTCGCCTGCAGCGCGAGGTATCGAAACGCGAGGGGATCGAAACCCTGGTCCACGAGCTCGGTGACGCGAAAGAAATTCCCCGCCGACTTGGCCATCCTTGCCCCCGCCAGCATCAACAGGCCGCCATGCAGCCACAGATTCACCACCCGATGCCCCGTGACGCCCTCGGATTGGGCGAGCTCGGCCTCGTGGTGCGGAAACACGTTGTCCGCCCCACCGGTGTGGATATCGAATGTCGTGCCGAGCAGCGACATCGACATCGCGGAACACTCGATGTGCCAGCCGGGGAAACCCGGGCCCCAAGGGCTGGGCCATACCTGCACCCGGTGTTCACCGGCAGCCTTCCAGAGCGTGAAGTCACCCGGATGTCGCTTGCGCGGATCGACCTCGCCGCGCGAACCTGCGAGCAGCTTGTCGGTGGTGTTGCGCGACAGCCGGCCGTAAGCCGCAAAACTCCCGATGTCGTAATAGACAGTTCCGCCAACCTCGTACGCGTGGCCACCCCCGATGAGCTTTTCGATGAGCTCGATCATCTGCGCGATGTACTGCGTGGCTCGTGGGTTGTGGTCGGCCGGCCGGATGTTGACCAGGGCGGCGTCCTCCATGAACGCCTGGGTGTAGTACGCAGCGATCTCTTCAGGCGACTTGCTCTCGAGGCGCGCCGCCACCAGCATCTTGTCCTCGCCGCGGTCGAAGGTGTCGTCCGTCAGATGCCCGACGTCGGTGATGTTCATCACCTGTTCAGTGCGATACCCGAGATATTCGAGGGTACGGCGCAGCAGGTCGGGGAGCATGAAGGTGCGCAGATTGCCGATGTGGACGAAGCGATAGACCGTCGGACCGCACGAATAGATGCGGATGACGCCGTCACGAAGAGGGCGCAGCTCCTCCTTCTGCCGCGAGAGCGTGTTGTACAGCCGCAATGCTGCCATGAGATCGAATCTATGCTCGCAGTAATGCGAGCGCACAGGCTGGAGGGCGCCACGGCCACGGTCGCCGACATCGACGGCCGCGTCCTCGTCCACGACCTGGGCCCCGACCTCCGCAAAGGCACTGCCCTTACGAGCGGCCACCTCGACCGAGTGCGGGCCTTCGGCGAAGTTCATGTTGTCGAGCTCGAACCCGGCGACCTGCACGAGGATCTGGCGGCCAGGAGGCTGGCCGCAGCGTTGGCGGCACCCAACCTGGAGGCGCAACCCCCGGTGCAGAGCCAGGCGCGGCTGATCGCGATGCGGCGCGGGCTGGTGCGAGTGCGCGCAGACCTGGTCGATGCGATCAATTCGCTCGGGTACATGTCCCTGTTCACGCTGATGGACGGTCAGGCGGTGGCGGAAGGCGAAGAGGTGGCGGGCTGCAAGGTGACCCCAGTCGCGGTACCCAGCCACCTCATCGAAGTCGCCGAGCGCATCGCGCGCGAGCAAGGTCCGGTCATCGAGCTCCTGCCGTTTCGCCCCCTCCGCACATTCGTCGTGGCCACCGAGCGCCTCAAGCCAAAGGCGCGGGATCTGTTTCGCGCGGCGGTCACCGCCAAGCTGGGTTGGTACGGGGCCGAGCTGCTGACGGTTCGCGAGGTGGCGCGGACCAGTGATGCAGTCGCCGCCGCTTATCGCGAGGCAGAAGAAAAGAATGCCGAGCTCATCCTCTTCGCCGGCGCGTCTGCCATCGATCCGCTCGACCCCGCATACGCGGAGCTGACGAGAGCCGGCGGACTGTTACTCCAGCTCGGCGCCCCGATGCACCCAGGCAGCATGCTCTGGCTCGCTCGCTTGAACCACGCGGCGGTGGTCGGCGTCGCCTCATGCGCGGGGTTCGGTCGATCGAGCTCGCTTGACCTGCTGCTGCCCTTCGTCTTCGCCTATGGGCGCGCTGACGCCAAGGACCTGCTGCGGCTCGGGCATGGCGGCTTGATCGAGTCGGGTGCCGGGCGGCGGTTCCCGCCGTACTCATGACCCCCGGCCTGAGGCGGGGTGTCGAGCTCTTCAACAGCGGACGGTACTGGGACGCGCACGAGGTATGGGAGCACGAGTGGATGCCAGACCGGAAGGGACCGGAGGCGGGTTTCTACAAGGGCCTGATCCAGGTGGCGGCCGGGTGCCTCCATTACACCCGCCGCAACCGACGTGGCACGGTCAACAAATGGCGAAGCGGAGCGGACTACTTGCGGCCCTATCTGCCTGAGCATGGCGGCATCAACCTTGCGCCGCTGGTCGGCGCGGTCGACGGTTACCTGGCCGCGATGGGCGACCACGGATGGCCCGAGCTGGTCATGCCGATAATCGCCTGATGGGCGATCTCCCGGACGAGTACTCGCGCGTCAATCTATCCAGTGACCCCATCTACCGATACCTCCGCATCACCAAGGGCGGGCCTGGCGGCGTGCCAGGGACATCGGCGGAGCAGGACCTCGTCGACAGCGCCTGGCTGCAGCGGCTTAGGCGCATCCACCAGCTCCAGAGCGCATGGTGGGTTTTCGCGACCGCGGAGCATTCCCGCTTCCAGCACGCCCTGGGTGCCATGCACCTGGCCGGCGAGTGGGCCCGCCACCTCCATCCAACCCTGGCCTCGTGCTGCGCGGCAACGCCTTCGGTCGCCTTGGTCGAGGAGACGATGCGTATGGCGGGCCTGCTACACGATGTCGGCCACGGCCCTTTCGGACACTTCTTCGACGAGAACTACCTGGACAAGTTTGGTATCGACCACGAGGTTGTCGGCCGGGCGCTTATCACTGGCCCGCTTGCGGACCTGGTCGCCGGCCTCGGCGCCTCACCCAACGCCGACTTCGAACCGGGAGAGCGCATTGACCCGCGATGGGTGGCCTACCTCATCGCGGCCTCCGACCTGGAGGGATTTGATGCCCCGGCCTGGCTGGTCGCGCTGAAGCCGGCCATGGTCGGTGCGTACTCGGCCGACAACATGGACTACGTTCCTCGCGATTCCTATATATGTGGGGTCGCGGCCGGGCCCGTCGACGTGCAGCGCATCCTTCACTACTCCTTCATCTCTGAGCGCGGCCTGACCCTCCACGCCCACGCCGCCGAGGCGCTCTATATGTTCTTGAGCGCCCGGCTATACCTCTACGAGCAGGTTTATTTCCATCGCACGGTGCGTCGCATCGACCTGCAGCTTCGCGAGGTGTTCCGCCCCACCGTCGAGCTGCTCCTGACCGGCAACCCGCTCGAACGATTGGACGAGTACTTGATGTTCACCGAGTGGGCCTTGCTCTCCGAGGTCAACCGGTGGGCGCTCGGCGAAGGGGACGCCAGGAAGCGCGGGCTCGGCAGCGCGTGGGCCGATGTGGTCGCGCGCAAGCTCAAGTGGAGGCTGATCTACCAGGGGCACGCGGATGCGGTCGACGCCTCTGGCCCTGCGCTCGGTGTCACCCGGGAGCAGTTCGCGCACATGCTCCGCGACAGGCTGCCTGCCCGGATGCGCTCGATCGAGTTCGAGGTCGATGTCGCGGCGCAGGAGTCGCGCGCCTTCAACCCACTCAACGAGACCTCCGAAATCCTTGTCTACGATCCCCTCGAGGATCGGTATCAGCAGAGCCAGGTGCTCGACCTGTTCCGGCGGCTGCCAGTGCGTATGACCCTCTTCAGAATCTTCGCTCGCGACACCGCGCACAGCCGCGAGCTCATCGCCGCGGCGAACGCGGTGCTCGGCTCGGGCTGACTACTTTCCGAAGAGGCGCTTGAACAGCGAGGGCTTCTGGGACGGCGGCTGGTACTGGAGGTCGAAACCGCCGCCCGAGCGCGGCACCACCTTGATTCGCTTCGTCCAGTCTCCCTCTTCAGGGCGCTTGAACCTGTCATGGTGCGCGTTGATCTGAGCCTGCAGATCACCCGCCGCGGGCAGTGTCGCCCCCGTCCACAGGTACTTCTGCCCGGAGGTGGGCGTCATCGCGGGACCTGGATCGAGCCCGAGGCCATCCATGGCGGCGAGCAACCCCTTTCCATCGACGTCCTCGAGGGGGACCTCGTTCTCGCTGGCCAGCCTATCCCCGAGATCGAATGGTTCGGTGAGGCTGGTGCGCAGATTCCAGTGAAGCCTGACGAGCCGGCCTCGCTCGGCTGCGGCGAGCCAGAACGTTCCACTCACGGTCTCGGCCCCAACCGAAGCGACCATGCAGTCGAGCTGGCGCGAGAGGGAAACGACCAGGTCGGGACTGCTCGTGAGCACCAACGCCGGGTCCAGCAGATAGCTCGTGCCGTCGCGCGAGGTCACGTGGAACGCGTCCTCGCCCTGGGGCAGGTCGAGCCACTGCCCAGGCGCGACAGGGCCCTGATCCTGCAGCGTTCCGCAATGCTTCTGCAGCGCGCCGAGCAGGTCGGGCCATGGTTTGTTCGCAGCCAGGACGCCGTGGTGCATTCCCATCAGAGGTCGTCTCCGTCGTCGAAACCACCACCGTCGCCGTCGCCTCCACCACCGAAGTCGTCGCCGCCCATGTCATCGCCACCGAAGTCATCGCCTCCATCCTCGCCCGAGCGGGCGGTGGCGAACGTCGACACCAGCCGGCGAAGGGCCGGCTTGCCGCAGTGCGGGCACACCGGGTCGGGGGATGAGTAACTGGGCAACAGCGCGGACGAACGCTTGCCGCATTCCTCGCAGCGGTACTCGTAGATGGGCATGGCTACCATTTTCAACGTGATCGACCTCGAGCGCATCCGTGCGGCGGCCGAACGGGCGCGCCCGTACGTGCACAGGACGCCGATGGTGCCGGTGGAAGGCGCGTTGCTGAAGCTCGAGTGCTTGCAGCCGACCGGGAGCTTCAAAGTGAGGGGATTCTTTGCTGCTGCGCTTGCCCTGCCCGACGAGAAGCGCACGAAGGGGTTGATCACCGTCAGCGCTGGGAACGCAGCCCAGGCTTGCGCGTACGCGGCGCACTCGCTTGGGGTGCCGTGCCGCGTGGTGATGTACGAGACCGCTCCCGCGACCAAGATCGACGGCGTCAAGCGATGGGGCGGCAAACCGATGCTGATGCCACGCCCGGAGCTCCTCGATTGGCTTGCCAACGAAGGCTGGAAATCAGAGCCGGAAGCCTTCATCCATCCGTTCGCAGACCAAGAGGTGATGGCAGGACATGGCGGCCTCGGGCTGGAGGTGATCGACGATGTTCCCGCGCTGGCGCGCGTACTCGTCCCGGTTGGGGGCGGTGGCTTGATCGGCGGCGTCGCCTCGGCGATCAAAGGAGTGCGGCCGGACGTCGAGGTGATCGGAGTGCAGTCCGACGGATACGCGTTATGGAATCGGGCGCTGGAGGCGGGCGGCCCAGTGTCGATCACTCCCGATACCATCGCCGACGGCACCACGGCGCCATTCGACTCCCGGATGCTGCCTTTGATGAAGGAGGTCGTGGATCGGTGGCTTACCGTCCCCGAGCCTCGGCTCCGCGCCGCAATTCCCGAGCTGGCGGTCGCCGGCAAAGTAGTCGCCGAGGGCGCCGGCGCCCTCGCCTATGCCGCGCTCGAGCAGCTGGAGCCGGGCCCCGACACCGTCGCCGTGGTGAGTGGCGGCAATATCGATCCGAAGCTTCTCGCGAGCCTTCTCAGCTAACCGCCGGGGTGTCTGTACCGCGCGGCATCGCCCAGGGCCCGTATCGGATGACGGCCACCAGCATGCACACGAACAGTGCCGCAAACGGGATCCCGATCCCGACCGAAGCCCAGTAGATCCAGGGGGGCAGGCTGTAAACGTTGAGTCCCGACGATCCCGAGACGGCGCCGATGATGTTGAAGGGCAGCAACAGCGTGCTCAGGCCGAGCAGGACCAGGACGGCATAGAACATCCACATCCATCGCTTGAGCGCCCCGATGATCACCACGGTGGCGAGGGCGACCACGATGAAGACGGTAACCCACAGCGTCACCGTCATCATCGACGTGTAGGTGGAGAGGATCTCGGGTGGCGGGGTGCCCATGTCGGGATTCTGCGCAGCCTGCTGCTGCATCGCTTGATTCATGGCCTGAGACATGGTCCCTGTGATCCAGAACGGAAGGCTGAATGTGTATGCCGCGTAGATGACGGACGCCGCCACGGTCGCGTACTGAAGCGGCTTCGTCCAGCGCGTCGGCACTCGCGGCGTGGCCGGCTGCGGATACGCCTGGTAGGTCTGGTAGGACGGCTCGACCACGCCTGTCAACGGCACCCAGGCGGTTCCGTTCCACCGCCACCTTCCGTCTGGCGAAAGCGTGCTGACCCACCGGGAGCCGTCCCAGTAGTACAGCCCGTCTTCGGAGAGCTTCACCTCGGCCATTTCCGTACTTTATCCGCGACGTGAAGGCAGATCTGATCCTGGCCGGGGGCCGCGTCCGGACTCTAGGACGAAGTGGCCTCGCCACCTGCACTCACCTGGCGATCGCCGGGGGCATCGTGATCGCAGCCGGCGGAAGCGAGGTGATGGGCCTGCGATCGCCGCGCACACGCGTCTTCGATCTCGCGGGAGGTCATGTGCTGCCGGGTTTCAACGACGCTCACGCTCACGTCGTCTACTACGGCTTGACCCGCTTCGGGGCGGACCTGGGCGGCGCGGTGAGCGTCGCCGACATCCAGAAGCGCCTTCGAATGCATGGCCGCGGCCACTCAGCGGGCGAGTGGCAGCAGGGTATGGGCTATCGCGTGGTCGAGCTCGCCGAGAAGCGTGCGCCGCACCGTTTGGAGCTGGACCAGGCAACGCGCAACCGGCCCGCGTTCATCGATGAGCGAGGCGGCCACGCCCGCGTCGCCAACTCGGCTGCGCTGGCCGCTGCCGGCGTCACCGATGCGACCAAGGACCCGCCCGGCGGACGCATCGGTCGGGATCTGGATGGCACGCCCAACGGCCTGCTGCTGGAGTCAGCGATGAGACTCGTTGCCGACGTGCAGCCTCCGCCTCCGTTCCGGCGCCGAATCCAGGGGATCCTGAAAGCTCAACGGCTTTTAGTCTCGCGAGGCATCACATCGGTCGGCGCGGCTGTCAATCGCGGCTTCGCAGACGACCTCCGCGCGTACGCGCTGCTGGCCGAGCGCCGGCAGCTCCGGATGCGCGTCAACGAATTTCTCTCGTGGGAGCTGCTCGAAGCCGCGTCGGGATTAGGAGTCAGGGCAGGTTTTGGCGGGGCCATGGTCCGGGCCGGGCCGATAAAGGTGTTCGTCGATGGCGGCGCCGAACGCGTTGCAATGCGGTCGGGCAAAAGCGTCTGGCGGACACCTCCAGCGGAGCTCCGCGAGCTGGTCGGCACGGCTTCACGGGCCGGGCTGCAGGTGGCCGCGCACGCGATCGGCGACAGCGCGATCGCCGCGATGTGCGACGCAGTCGAGGCGGCAGGTGGGGTGAACCTGCGCCACCGCGTCGAGCATTGCACCATTTGCCCACCAGATCTTCAGCGGCGTCTTGCACGACTGCGAATGGTCGCGGTGATGCAGCCGATGGCCGCGCGATTCGCGCGAGAGTTCCCGTCAGCCGGGTTCCCCGCTCACCACCGGTGGGATCTCGCCGCCCACGGCCCCTTGCTGCGCGCCGGCGTCCCGGTCGCTTTTAGCTCCGACCTACCTGTGCTGGAAGACCCAAACCCATGGCCCGGCATCGCCGCCGCGCTCGATGACCGGATCAACGGCATCAGCGAGCTGGCGGCGCTCCGGGCTTACACATCCGCCGGCGCTTACGCGAGCTTCGAGGAAGGGGTCAAGGGCACCCTCGAACCAGGCCTGCTGGCCGACCTCCAGGTCTATGACGGCGACCCCCTGGCACGGCCACGCGCGGAATGGGCCAGGCTGCGTCCCCGCGCGGTGCTCCTGGGCGGAGTCCCGGTATTCGGCTCCTTGGACTAGCCGGTCGGTTCGCGCGGGGACGGGTCCGGGATCGCCATGGACGGTGACTCGGAAGTCGCCGGTGCGACGATCGTGCTCGGTTCCGCTCTGCGCCGGGGCGCGGCTCTTCGGCTCGGAGCCCTCTTCGTCGTCGTAGCTCGTGAGGCGGCCGCTTTGGGAGCTGCGGCTCGAGCTGTCCGCCGCCGGGCGGCGGGTCGCCTGGTCGCCCTTCGTGTCGTCGTCGCGGCGGGCCTCGACGACACCGAGCGCGCCAGCTGCTGGACCTGTTTGCTCAAACCGTCGAGGCGTTTCAACGCCTTCTCGAGGTCGACCTGGTTGGCGGTGCGGTCCAGACGTGTGCGCAGCTGCTTGATCGCTCCCTCGACAGTCTTCTGGCCGTCCTTGATGCTGCGATCGATCTGCCTGCGAACGTCAGGTGGCAGGCGTCGCTCGGCCTCTCGTAGGTACGAGCGGCCGGCTTTCACCGCCCGATTCAAGAACTTCGACCGCGACGACGCACGCTTCTTCTTCGCCATTCCTCAACCTCCCCAAATGACTGTGCGGCCGGCCATAACGCACCGCATTAGTATTGCCTTGAAGTGGCGCCAGCCCCCGAGAGACACCTTATCAAGAAGTATGCGAACCGCAAGCTCTACGACACGCAGACCAGCCGGTACGTAACACTCGAAGGCATCGCCGACCTCGTGCGTGACGGCCACACGATCGAGGTCATCGATCGCGACACCCGCCAGGACCTGACGCAGGTCGTGCTCTCGCAGATCGTGCTCGAAGAGGAGAAGCGCGGGCCAGCGCGTCTCGTCGATGCGGGTGCGGACGCCATCCACGAACGCGGGCAAGCCCTCCTCGACTACGTGCGCAAAACGCTCAACGTGCCCGGCGAACTGGTCAACCAGGTCGAGCGACGCCGCAGCGATCTCGAGAGCATGGTCGACGAGGCCATCGAGCGGGCGCTGCGAAGGTTGCGGATACCAAGTCACCACGATATCGACAGGCTCAACGGGCGCATAGACAGGCTGTCCGCCGAGATTCGAAAGGTGAGCGCCAACGGGGTCAAGCCCCGGGCCGGCAAACGCAGCCGCTAGGCGGCGATCACCTAGCGTGCACCATTTCCAAATGGAAGGCCTCCGGGCCGCCCTTTGCGCTAGTCAGCTCCCGTTTGCATAAACGAAAGGGCGCTGCGTGATGACGGCCGTGATCGCGACGTCCGCCTCGACCCGATATGTCGCCTGACGCACGCGACGGTCGCTGTGCATCTGCTGCGTCATCAGGTCGGCAGCCTCCGCAAGTCGATTGGTATCGCCTATCACCGAAATCGTCCAGGGCGGCAGAACCAGTGCGCCGTCGACGGTCACGCCGTTCGGCGTCTGCATGATCGCGACGCCCATCACGACCCGATGATCGTTGACGGCGATCGCTTCGGCCCCTGCCGCCGCGAGATTGTTGACTGCGTCTTGGAGGTCGAGCGCCTGAAGGCTCGACGCATCGACGACGATCACGATCCCGGGACCGTGGACCGGCACCAGCCCTTCGATGGCCCGCAATCGATTGGCCTCGGCAGTGAGCTCCTGGTCCGCCGCGGAGCTGCCTCCGGCTTGCAGCGCGGCCTTCCTCTGCGTCAGGTCTGTCGCTTCCGCGGCAAGCGAGTCATTGGCGCGATGGAGGTCGTCGATCAAGAAAGCGAGGGTGGTCGTGTCGGTGCCGACGAGGCTGCGCTCGACCTCGGCCTCGCTGCGAATCTGCACGGTTGCCACCAGAGCGACCAGCAGCGCGATGAGCCAGATCTCGATCGCCCGCCGCGGCCGGCGTCGGCCCGACAAGCGCCTATGGGGTGCTGACATGCGGTATCTGCAAGCTCGAGTCGTATGCGGGCAGCTTGACGTCAGGCACGCCGGTGACCGTGACCGTGATCTGGAACCGAACCTCGCGATCGCGCAGGTCGGGTATTGCG
>Ga0066705_10000702_pt1 | contig 10222 bp, 9 predicted proteins | sample GraSoiAngelo_154_FD_66506 | JGI IMG/M metagenome (GOLD analysis project Ga0066705, IMG submission 66506) | Grasslands soil microbial communities from the Angelo Coastal Reserve, California, USA - 14_1009_13_20cm | ecosystem: Environmental > Terrestrial > Soil > Grasslands | place: USA... | reverse complement strand
CTTGCGCTCACGCTGTCTGCGGCGATCGCGACCGGGGCGGATCCGGCTGCGGCCGCTGCGAAGCCGCGTCCGCGCGCCCGTGACCTCGGCGTGCCCTTCGACGGCACGCCGGGCCCGCTCAATGCGATCACCGACGTCGACGGCGTGCTCGTCGGCCATACGACTCTCGTCGCGGGCAGCGGCAAGCTCGTCGTCGGCAAGGGACCGGTCCGCACCGGTGTGACGGCCGTGCTGCCGCGTGGATTTGCCTCCATGCAGCGCTTCTCTTTCGCCGGCTGGTACTCCCAGAACGGCAACGGCGAGATGACCGGCACCACGTGGGTGGAGGAATCCGGCTTCCTCGAGGGACCGGTGATGATCACCAACACCCACAGCGTCGGTGTGGTGCGCGATGCGGTCATCGCCTGGCGCGTGGCGCACGGCGCGGCGGACGCCACCGGCGCCTGGTGGTCGCTGCCGGTCGTCGCCGAGACCTGGGACGGCTGGCTCAACGATATCAACGGATTTCACGTGAGGCCCGAGCATGCGCTGCGCGCGCTCGACAGCGCGCACTCCGGAGCGGTGGAGGAAGGCTCAGTCGGCGGCGGCACCGGCATGATCTGCAACGGCTTCAAGGGCGGCATCGGGACTTCCTCCCGCAAGCTCGCGGAGAAGGACGGTGGCTACCTCGTCGGAGTGCTCGTGCAATGCAACTACGGGCGGCGTCAGAACCTCAGGATCGCGGGTATTCCGGTCGGCCGGGAGATCGAGTCCGAGGACCCTTACGCCTTCCTGCCGTCCGAAGCCAGCGAGCGCGGCTCGATCATCGTGGTCGTGGCCACCAATGCGCCGCTCCTGCCGCACCAGCTGAAGCGCATCGCGCGGCGCGTGTCGCTCGGCATCGGGCGGACCGGCAGCATTGCGGGCAACGGCTCCGGCGACATCTTCATTGCGTTCTCGACCGCGAACGCCGCGGCGAGCGACGTCGGCCACGTGGTCGACCTCAGGATGGTGCCGAACGACTCGATGGATCCGCTCTTCGCCGCAACCGTGCAGGCCACCGAGGAAGCCGTGGTCAACGCCATGGTGGCCGCGGAGGACATGACGGGTATCGACGGCCATCATGTCCGGGCGCTTCCGCACGAGCAGCTGCGAGCCGTTCTGGCCCGGTACAACCGCCTGGCCCACTGACCGTCCCTACATCGGGCCGGTCCCGGTCGCGAGACGGCCCCCCCTGGTGAGGTAACGACCGGGCGGCCAGATTAAGTGGAACCCTCGTTGACCCAGGGGGGGTGCGCTCTTATTCTCGGGCTCCGATTGAACCGCATGCGCACCTCAGTGGACGAGGAGGCCCCGCGAGGGCCCCTTAAGCGAATGCACTGGGAATTCGCGCTGCCGAAATTCCCGACATCGGCGCAATGGCTGACCCTCGCCGCCCTGGCGGGCGTGTATCTCGCCGCCGCCAAACTGGGCCTCGGGTTCGCTATCGTGCATCCGAGCGCGAGCGCTATCTGGCCGCCAGCCGGCATCGCGCTCGCCGCCTTCCTCGTCCTGGGGATGGAGGTGTGGCCGGCGATCTTCCTCGGCGCTCTTCTCGCCAACCTGACCACCCACGGCTCGCTCCCCACCTCACTCTGCATCGGCCTCGGCAACACGCTCGAGGGACTGCTTGGGGCGATGCTGGTGAATCGCTACGCGCACGGGCGCATGTTCTTCGTCCGCCCGCGCGACATCGTTGCGTTTGCGCTTCTCGCCGCCCTGCTCAGCACCACCGTCAGCCCCACCATCGGCCTGACGAGTCTCGCCATGGCCGGGTTCGCCCCGTGGGCGGACTACGGACACGTCTGGCTCACCTGGTGGCTGGGCGATGCGACGGGGGACCTGGTCGTGGCGCCGGTGTTGGTTCTGTGGAGCACCGTCCCGCCCCTGCGCCGGAACAGGCGCTGGCTGCTCGAGGCCGCCGCGCTCCTCGCCGGGCTCTCACTGGTGTCGCTCATCGTATTCGACGGGTTCATCCCGATCGCAGGCATCGAGCGCCTGCCGGTCGAGTTCCTGTGCGTCCCGTTCCTGTTCTGGGCGGCCTTTCGCCTCGGGCGCCGCGCGCTGGCCACCTGCACGCTGGTGCTGTCGCTCATCGCGATCATCGGCACGCTGCACGGCCTGGGGCCCTTCGCCCGCGGCCCGACTAACGAGTCGCTGCTGCTGCTCCACGCGTTCCTCGCGGTGCAGGCGGTGACCATGCTGGCTGCCGCCGCGGTCGTCCGGCAGTTCCGCGAGGCCGAGTCGCACCTGCGCCGACAGGCGGTAAGGGACGAGCTTACCGGGCTCGCCAACTATCGCTGTCTGATGGGCAGCCTCGAGGCCGAGATCAGGCGAGCGCAGCGTGCGGGCGCGGGGCGGGGGTTCAGCATGCTGTTGCTCGACATGGACCGACTCAAGCAGATCAACGATCGCTACGGGCACCTGGTCGGGAACCGCGCACTGTGCCGCCTCGCCGAGTGCCTGCGGGCCTCGTGCCGCGTCACCGACACCGCGGCGCGCTTCGGCGGCGATGAGTTCGCGATCATCCTGCCCGAGACCTCGGAAGCGGGAGCGCGGCAGCTGGCCGAGCGGATCAGCGCCCGTATGGCGGCCGATGAGGAAGCGCCGCGCCTCTCGGTCAGCGTGGGTGTCGCCGTGTATCCGCGCGATGGCGCCAGCGCGGAGAAGCTGCTGACATCGGCCGACAGGGAGTTGTATCGGAACAAGGCGGTTGCGCGCGCCGCGACGGCGACTGCTGCACCGGTTCGCGAGCTCGTCTAGCCATTCGTCCGGGCCCTGGCACGCGGTCAGCCGCGTCCGCGAGCGGCCAGGAGCCGTCCGAAAACGAGCGCCAGCGCGGCGGCGAGCGTTGAGGCCACGAGCACCGCGAGCTTGGCCGCGACGAGGAGCCGCGAATCCTCGAAGGCGAGGTTCGCGATGAAGATCGACATCGTGAACCCGATGCCCCCCAGGAGCCCGAGTAGCGCCATCTGAAGCCAGCGGACGTCCTCCGGGAGCTGGCAGAGCTTGAGGCGCACGGCGGCGACCGAGGCGAGCACGATGCCGAGGGGCTTGCCGAGCACGAGCCCCGCCACGATGCCGACGCCGACCGCATGTGACGCCGCGGCTCCGCTCGTGACACCCGTGAGGCTCACGCCCGCATTCGCCACCGCAAAGAGCGGCATGATGGCGAAGGCCACCCAGGGATGGAGCCTTGCCTCGAGCCTCACGAGCGGAGAGTCCGCTCGCTGTGGCGCCGGCGCAGCCCGCCGGCGTCCGAACTCGCTCGAGGCTGGAGTCATGAGGCCCAGCAGCACGCCCGCGAGCGTCGGGTGGAGTCCCGCGCGCAGCATGCCGATCCAGACCACGGCTCCCGGCAGCAGGTAGGCGAGAGCCGCTCGCACGCCGAGCCACTGCAGCAGGAGAACGGCAATCACGCCCGCCGCGATCACGAGGAGTCCCGCCGCCGCAACGCCACCCGAGTAGTAGAACGCGATCACGAGAATCGCCACGACGTCGTCGATGATGGCGAGCGTCAGCAGCAGCATGCGCAGCGCCGCCGGCACGCTCCGCCCGATGAGCGACAGCACCCCGACCGCGAAGGCGATATCGGTCGCTGTCGGTATCGCCCAGCCGCGCCGCGTGGCCGGATCGCCGTTGGCGAGAAGGTAGAGCAGCGCGGGCAGCACCACACCGCCCGCCGCGGCGACGATCGGGAGCGTGGCGACCTTGAGATCCGAGAGCACGCCCTGGTGCATCTCGCGGCGGATCTCGAGCCCGACCACGAGAAAGAAAACGCTCATGAGCCCATCGTTCACCCAGAACCGCAGGTCCTGCGGCGGGATGAGCGCGGCGACCCCCAAGCCCGGCCTGACCTGCCAGAGCGCCTCGTAGGACTGCGACCAGGGGGAATTCGCCCAGATGAGGGCGAGGGCCGCTGCGGCGAGCAGCACGACTCCGCTCACCGCCTCGATGCTGATGAACCGCAGCGGCCAGAGCGCCGCATGCGTAGGCTGGCTTGAGGTCAATTCACTGGACTTTCAATGACTTGGCGCCGGCAAGAGAAACGTGCAAGGCGCCCATGTCGATTCCCGCGGGGCTCACTCGTCGTACTGCCATAAGCGTAACCGAAGAAGGAGCCAGTCATGCGCGTCATGGTGATCGTCAAAGCGAACAAGGATTCGGAAGCGGGCGTGCTGCCGAGCCGCGAGATTCTCAGCGAGATGGGCAAGTTCAACGAGGAGCTGGTGAAGGCCGGCGTGATGCTGGCCGGCGAGGGGCTGCACTCGAGCGCCAAGGGCGTGCGCGTCAAGTTCGGCGGCGGCAAGAGCCGCGTGATCGATGGCCCCTTCACCGAGACCAAGGAGCTGATCGCCGGCTTCTGGCTGTGGCAGGTGAAGTCCATGGAGGAGGCCATCGAGTGGATCCGGCGCTCGCCGTTCCAGAAGGGCAACGAGGAGATCGAGATCCGCCGGGTGTTCGAGGCGGAGGACTTCGGCGCCAACCTGGCGCCGGAGCTCAAGGCGCAGGAAGAGAGCCAGCGCGAGCGCCTCGCGGCGCGCAAGAACTGAACCTGACCGCGCAAGAACCGAGAACCCACCAGACTCGTCACGTCCATTCAACACGGAGTTACCTCATGCAAACCGCTCCCCACATCAACTTCAAGGGCAACTGCCGCGAGGCTTTCAACTTCTACGCCGAGACTCTCGGCGGCAGAATCGTGTTCGCGATGACCTACGGCGAAGCCCCGGGATCCGAGAACGCGCCGGCCGAAGTGCGCCGGCAGATCATCCACGCACGCGTCGACTTTGGCGGCCAGTACCTGCTCGGCTGCGATGCGCCGGCGGACCGCTACCAGGCGCCGCAGGGCTTCGCGGTGATGGCGGCGCTCGAGAAGCCGGCCGACGCCGAGCGCATCTTCAAGGCGCTCGCCGAGAGCGGCACCATCTCCATGCCCTTCCAGGAGACCTTCTGGGCGCACGGCTTCGGCATGTGCACCGACCGCTTCGGGACGCCCTGGATGGTCAACTGCGCCAAGCCGCCCGAAGCGGTCGAGGCGGTGCGCGGGCGCTCCTCCGCCTCGGCCGGACGCGCCTGAGAGTCACCCGGACGCCCTTGGCTTGCGCGGCTCCTCGCCCGATGGTGTCATCCGTGGCCATGACGGCCACGGATGCCCATCGCACCATCGACGCCGTGTGGCGGATCGAGTCTGCACGGCTCATCGCAGGTCTCACCCGGGTGGTCCGCGACGTGGGACTCGCGGAAGAACTGGCGCAGGACGCGCTGGTCAGAGCGCTCGAGGAATGGCCGCGGTCGGGGATTCCCGACAACCCCGGGGCCTGGCTGATGGCGACGGCGAAGAATCGCGGCATCGATCACCTGCGGCACGAGCACATGCGTGCCGCGAAGCATGAGGCGCTCGGTCACGAGCTCGAGATGGAGCAGCACACCAACGGGGCGCGGCTCGAAGCCAAGGCCGATGACGAGATCGGCGATGATCTGCTGCGGCTCATCTTCATAGCGTGCCACCCGCTGCTGTCCACCGAGGCGCGCACGGCGCTGACGCTGCGGCTGCTCGCGGGGCTGACGACGGAAGAGATCGCGCGCGCCTTCCTCGTGCCCGAGCCCACCATCGCGCAGCGCATCGTGCGCGCCAAGCGCACCTTGAGCGATGCGCACGTGCCGTTCGAGATCCCGCGCGGCAAGGAGCTCGCCGGGCGGCTGTCCTCGGTGCTGGAAGTGATCTATCTCGTGTTCAACGAGGGGTACTCGGCCACCGCGGGCGAGGACTGGATGAGACCGGCGCTGTGCGAGGAAGCGCTGCGGATCGGTCGCATCCTCGCGGAGCTCGCGCCTCTGGAGCCGGAAGTCCACGGGCTGGTGGCGCTGATGGAGATCCAGGCGTCGCGCATCCGCGCGCGCACGGGGCCGAATGGGGAGCCGGTACTGCTCATGGATCAGAACCGCGCGAACTGGGACCGGCTCCTCATTCACCGGGGCCTGCTGGCGCTCGCGCGGGGTGCGGCGCTCGCCGAAACGCGCGGACCGTATCTCCTGCAGGCGGCGATTGCCGCGTGCCACGCGCGCGCTCCGACCCCGGAGGACACGGACTGGGTGCAGATCACCGCGCTCTACGACGAGCTCGCGCGCATCGCCCCGTCGCCGGTCGTGGAGCTCAACCGCGCGGTGGCCGTCGCCATGGCCTACGGGCCCGCGGCGGGACTCGAGCTCGCGAACCGGCTCCAGGCCGAGGGCTCGCTCCGCTCCTATCACCTGCTGCCGAGCGTGCGCGGCGATCTCCTCGCCAGGCTCGGCCGTTACGAGGAAGCGCGCGGCGAGTTTGAGCGGGCGGCGACGCTCACGCAGAATGCGCGCGAGAGCCGCCTGCTGCTCCAGCGCGCCGCCGCCTGCAAGCAGGGAGAAATGTCCTGACGCTGCCAAGCGCGTCCCGCCGCCACAACGAGCGCGGGCGGGAGCCCCAAGCGCCCACCTGCCGGAGAGCTTCATGCAATACATGCTGTTGATCGTGGAACCCCAGGGCCAGCGACGCACGCGCACGCCGGAGGAAGGTCGTGCGGTCTACGGGCAGATGCTCGCCTACGCCGAGAGCCTGAAAGCGCGCGGCGTGCTCCTCGAGAGCAACTCGCTGCGCGAGAAGTCGGCGCGGCTCAAGTTGCGCGACGGCCGGCGCAGCGTCACCGACGGTCCCTTCGCCGAAGCCAAGGAGCTGGTCGGCGGATTCTTTCTCCTCGACTGCCCGAGCCGCGAGCAGGCGCTCGGCTATGCCGCGGAATGTCCCGCCGCCGCGTGGGCCGCGATCGAGGTGCGCGAGGTCGGGCCGTGTTACGAATAGCTCACATCTGCGGGGCCCAAGCGCTGCACCAGCCGCTGGCCTTCACGAGCTTCCCGGGAAAGAGCTGGCACGGTCCCTGAGTGGAGCCGTAGCTGCCCTGGTAGAGCGCGCAGCTGGCGCAGCTGCTTCCGGGCGTGGCCGCTTTCGCTTCCTTCGCATTCTCGACGTACTTCACCGCCTGGGCCTCGGGGGCGGTGGCTGAGAGCAGCGGCGCATCCGCGGCGAGCGCCGCCGGGATGCTCCGCAGGGCTATGGGCGTGAGCGACGCCGCCAGCGCCAGGCGCTCGAGCCAGCGGCGGCGGGAGAGGGACGGCGGTGAGGTCATGGCGTGCTCCGGATGCGCGGTGAGCGCGGCAGTCTTGTGTCGCGGCCGCGGGCGGTCGGCGTTCCCGCGCTGAGTGCGGCGTTGACTACATGATCGCCCGAGCTTCAGCTCGAGGCTTGCGCGTAGGACTCCATCAAGAGACCCGTGCCACCGCGCGAGACGTGCGCGACCACGGCCGTGCGCCGGTGGAGCTTGGTGATGGCGCCGAGGTTGATGGCGAAGGAGAGCACGACCTGCTGCCCCTTGCGTAGCCCAAGGTTGGACGTCTCGATGAAGACGCCGGTCGCGCTCAAGTTTACGGCTTTGCAGAGCTTGCGACGGCCGCCCGGGACGTTGATGTAGACAATCGTGCGAGCACGGTGTCGGGTATGCAGGCGGCGTTCCACTACTGATCTCGGCTGTTCGCGTTATTCTAGTTTCTAGTGTGCGCCCAGGTCATTATGCCTTGCGGACCAGTGGCCGCCGGGGCCAGTAAACTTATTCCCCAGCACCTTTTCTCGGCGCCAGACCGGCCCGAGCCGGACGCGGACGCCGTTCTCACATAAGAGGGACTGTAATCTCGCCGGCCGGGCGACGCGCGCGCTGAGTGCCTGACCGGCTTGCCGGGGCTCTCGGCCTCAGCTGCTACGCAGGAATGCGCCGATCTCGCGCCCGAAGGTCTCGAGGTCGATCAGAAAGGCGTCGTGCCCCTCGAGGCAGGGGAGCGATGCGAAGCGCGTGGTGATGCCGGCGGCCTCGAGATTGCGCGCGATGGCCTGCTGCTCGCTGAGCGAGAACAGGAGGTCCGTCTGCACGCCGATCACGAGCGCGGCGCTCAAGGCCGCGCGCCGGAGCAGGGTCACCGGGTCACCGTGCGCAGCGAGATCGAAGCGGTCCATGGCGCGCGAGATGTAGAGATAGCAGTTGGCGTCGAAGACATTCACGAAGCGCTGAGCGAGCGCTTCGAGGTAGCCCTGAATCGCGAACTCGGACGCGAACGCGTCGCCGCGCTTCCTCAGACCCTCGCGGAGCGGCTCGCGCCCGAAGCGCTGCGCCCATTCGGCGGCGGAACGATAGGTGACGGTGCCGAGCTTGCGCGCCAGGCGCTGCCCCGTGAGCGGCGGGCGCTCGGCGCTGTAGTTGCCGCCCTTCCAGTCGGGATCGTGGGTGATCGCCTCGCGCTGGATCGAGCGCAGCGCGATGGCAAAGGGCGCTGCCGCGGCGGTGCCCGAAATGCACACCAGCCGCCGCGCGGCGCCCGGAAACTGCGCCGCGTACGCGAGCACGACCATGCCCCCGAGGGAGGGGCCCATCACCGTGTCCAGTCGCTCTATCCCTAAGCGGCGCACGGTCTCGAAACCCGCGCGCGCGATGTCCTCGACCGACAGGTCCGGAAACGTCAGCCGATACGGCTTGCCGGTGGCCGGATTGATTGAGGCGGGCCCGGTCGATCCGAAGCAGCTGCCGAGGGAGTTGACGCAGATGACGAAGTAGCGCTCGGTGTCGATCGCCAGCCCCGGCCCGACCATGCCCTGCCACCACCCATCGCTCGGATCGGCAGGCGAGGAGGCGGCGTGCGCCGGGGGCGAAAGCCCGGTGAAGAGCAGCAGCGCGTTGTCGCGCGCGGCATTCAGTGTCCCCCAGGTCTCGTAAGCGATGCGCGCGCCGTGCAGCGCGCCGCCGCGCCACATCGGAAACGGATCGGACATCGATGCGTACTTGCGCGCATCCATGGGAATCCTCGCCCGCGGGGGGAACCTCTGGCGGCCCCGTGCGCCCCTCAGGCCTCCGGATCGCTCCCCTCGGCGATCCCTTCGAAGAGCACCGTCGACAGGTACCGCTCGCCGGTGTCAGGGAGCATCGCGAGGATCACCGAGCCCGCGGGGGCCTCGGCGGCGACCTTGAGCGCGGCCGCGAAGGTTCCGCCCGAGGAGATGCCGCAGAAGATGCCTTCGCTGCGGGCGAGGGCGCGCGAGCTCTCCACCGCTTCCGCGTCCGTTACGGTCACGATCCGGTGCGGCACCTCGGGCTTCAGCACCTTCGGCACGAAGTCGGGCGTCCAGCCCTGGATCTTGTGCGGCGTGAAGGGCTTGCCCGAGAGGAGCGCCGCCGCCGCCGGCTCCGAGGCGATGATCTGCACCTCCGGGCGCGCCAGCCGGATCATCTCGCCCGCGCCGGTGAGTGTGCCCCCGGTGCCCCAGCCGGTGACGAAGAAATCGAGCCGCCGGCCGGCGAAGTCCTGCAGGATCTCGGGACCGGTGGTGTTGCGGTGGTAGGCGGGATTGGCCTCGTTCTCGAACTGCCGCGCCAGGAACCAGCCGTGCTTTTTCGCGAGCTCCTCGGCCTTGCGCACCATGCCGGAGCCGCGCTCGGCGGCGGGGGTGAGGATCACCCGCGCTCCGAACATGCGCATGATCTTGCGGCGCTCGACCGAGAAGGTCTCCGCCATCGTGGCCACGAAGGGATAGCCCTTGGCGGCGCACACCATGGCGAGCGCGATGCCGGTGTTGCCGGAGGTGGCCTCGACCACCGTCTGCCCGGGCTTGAGCGCGCCGCTCTGCTCGGCGTCCTCGATGATGGCGATGGCGAGCCGGTCCTTGACCGAGGCGGCCGGATTGAAGAACTCGCACTTCACGTACAGAGTGACGTGCGGCGGCGCGAGCCGCTGGATTCCGACGATCGGGGTCTTGCCGATCGTCCTGAGGATGTTGTCGTAGATCATGCCTTCCTTCTAAGCCGCCAGTGCGTGAGCCCACAAGGATCGCGGGGGCATCTGCTTAACAGCTCCGGTTATCAGCGACCTCATTATTCCTGATTATTAGAGACGCCCGGTCATGATCGCATGACGGGCGTGGACGGTGGGCCTTGACGGCAGGAGGCTCGACCTCAAACGGGGGGAGGCCGTGCCGGGCGAGCTACTCCTTCTATTACAGGCCCGTCGGCGGCCCGGCGCGCTGCCCGGGCCCCCCCCGGCGGCACGGCGCGGTGCGCTCCAAGCCACGGTCTGCCCCGCCGGGCCGGCGCCGCCCGGACGGGGGCGGCCCCGCCGGCCGCCGACCCCCCCG
>Ga0066705_10000701_pt1 | contig 10237 bp, 11 predicted proteins | sample GraSoiAngelo_154_FD_66506 | JGI IMG/M metagenome (GOLD analysis project Ga0066705, IMG submission 66506) | Grasslands soil microbial communities from the Angelo Coastal Reserve, California, USA - 14_1009_13_20cm | ecosystem: Environmental > Terrestrial > Soil > Grasslands | place: USA... | reverse complement strand
CGCGTCCGGCCCGAGCTCGGCCATGTCGCCGAGGATCGCCACGGTGCGCCGGCCGTTCGCGCGCTCCTCCAGGTGCGTGAGCGCGGCCCGCATCGCCACCGGATTCGCATTCCACGCGTCGTTGATGAGGAGCCCGCCGCCGGGAAGCTCCCGCTCCTGCGAGCGCCAGCGCGAGAACGCGACCTCCACCGGCCGGTCGGGCGGCGGGTAGCCGAGCGCCTCCAGCGTGGCGAGCGCGGCGGCGGCGTTCGCAGCCTGGTGGCGCGCGGAGAACGAGAACTCGACGCCGTTCACGCGCGCGTGGCCGTCGCGAATCTCCACGTCCGGCTCGCCGAACCGGCGAACGTCGATACCGACTGGGATAAAAGGCTCGAGCACCGGCGCGTCCGCGGGGACGAGGGCGATCTCGACGAAGTCGAGCAGCTCCGCCTTCGCGCGCGCGATGTTCTCGATGCTGCCGAGCAGCTCGAGATGGACGGGCGCGATCGAGGTGATGACGCCGACGTGCGGGCGCGCGATCTCGGCGAGCGCCCGGATCTGCCCCGGTCCGCGCATGCCCATCTCGGTGACGACGACGTCGGTGTCGGCCTCGACGCGGCAGAGCGTCAGCGGCAGCCCGATCTCGTTGTTGTAGCCGTCCTCGGCGGCGACGACGCTCGCACGCTGCCGCAGCAGGGCGGTGAGGATGTCCTTCGTCGACGTCTTTCCCACCGAGCCGGTGATCGCCACGACGCGGGCATTCGTGCGCTCGCGTATCGCGCCCCCGATGGCGGCGAGCGCGCCGAACGCGTCGTCGGGGACGAGCGTGGCAGTGGCGCCGTTCGCACGCGCGTCCTCCACGTAGGCGACACCGCCGCGCACGGCGACGAAGAGGTCACCAGGACGGACGCGACGCGAGTCGACCTCGACCCCGGTGATCTCATCCGCGTCCGACTCGAGCCTGCCCAGCCCGCGCAACGCCTCGATGGGCAGCGGGATCAGGTACGCGCTCCCAGGGAGCGCAACGCGTCGCGCGCGGCATCTCGATCGTCGAACGGGATCGTGCGGTCGGCGAGCTGCTGCCCCTGCTCCGCGCCCTTGCCCGCGATGACCACGACGTCGCCGTCACGGGCGACCTCGACCGCGCGGCCGATCGCCGCCGCGCGATCCGGCTCGATCTCGACGTCGCTGGTCGCGCCTCCGACGATCGCATCGATGATCGTGAGCGGATCCTCACTGCGCGGGTTGTCGGAGGTGACGATGGCGACGTCGGCGAGCTCGGAGGCGATCCGGCCCATCAGCGGCCGCTTGCCCCGGTCGCGGTCGCCGCCCGCGCCGACGACGACGATCACCCGCCCCTGTGCGAGCTCGCGGGCCGCCCGCAGCACCTTCTCGAGCGCGTCCGGCTTGTGCGCGTAGTCGACGATCACCGTGAACGGCTGCCCCTCGTCGACGGTCTCGAACCGGCCGGGGACGCCGCGGACCGACTCGATCCCGCGCTTGATCGCGTCGTCGGCGATGCCGAGTGCGCGCGCCGCAAAGAGGGCGCCGAGTGCGTTCTCGAGGTTGAAGCGCCCGCGTAGCTTCACGTCGATGCCGTCCAGCGCGGCCGCGTCGTCGCCGCTGAACGCGATCGCCTCCGGCAGCGCGGCCGCGAGCCGGCGGCCGTACTCGTCGCCGACGTTGACGACGGCGGGCACGCCGTCCGCGAACAGCCGCCGCTTCGCTCCGAAGTACGACTCCATGTCGCCGTGGAAGTCGAGGTGGTCCTGGCTCAGGTTCGTGAACACGAGAACGGCGAAGCGCACGCGGTCGAGACGATGCAGCTCCGCCGCGTGCGACGACGCCTCCATCGCGCATGAGCGGTCGCCGGCGTCGAGCATCTCCCGGAACGTCCGCTGGAGGTCGATCGCCTCCGGCGTCGTGCGCACGACCCCGCGGCGCTCGCCGCCTACGCGCGCCTCCACCGTGCCGAGCAGGCCGGGCCGCCGGCCGGCGGCTGCGAGGATTGCGTACAGCAGGAACGCCGTCGTCGTCTTCCCGCTCGTCCCCGTCACACCGGCCACCTGCAGCTCCTCCGTCGGGCGTCCGAAGAACTCGTCCGCCGCGACCGCCATCGCCGCCCTGGTGTCAGACACCACGACCTGCGGCACGCCGACGGAGAGCGGCCGCTCGACGACGAGCGCGACGGCGCCGTTCGACACCGCCTGCGCCGCGTAGTCGTGGCCGTCAACCCGCGCCCCGGGGACGGCGAAGAAGGCGGCGCCCGGCGTCGCGTCGCGCGCGTCGAACACGAGGTCGCGAACCTCCACGGGCTCCCTGCCGACGACCTCCGCCGCTCCGAGCACAGCGGCGAGGCGCTCGAGCTCCATCATCGCGGGCCGAGTCTAGCTGGGAGGAACTTCCAGGTATTGCAGGTCGAACGTGGCGATCTGCGCGAACGCAGGCGCCGCCACGACGCCGCCGTAGTACGCGCCGTGGGGCTCGTCGACGGTGACGAGGACGACGACGCGGGGCGACTTCGCCGGCACCATCCCGACGAACGTTGCGTCGTACTCGCCCGGCATGTAGCCGTGTGGCCCCGGCCTCTGTGCCGTGCCGGTCTTGCCGGCGACGGTGTATCCGGGAATCTCGGCTGCCGCGCCCGTGCCGGCGTCGGAGACGACGCCCTTCAGCATCGCCAGCAGCTCGCGGTCGATCGCGCGCGGGAGGATGCGCCGGTGCTTCGGTGCCGCCGTCTCGACGCCCTGGACGTGGTCGACGAGGTGCGGCTGGATCCAGAGCCCGCCGTTCGCGATCGCCGCGTACACCGACGCGAGCTGAATCGCGGTCACGGAGACGCCCTGCCCGATCGGCACGTTGCCGATCGTCGAGCCGGACCAGTACGGCGGCAGGAGTCCCGCGCTCTCGCCGGGGAAGTCGATGCCCGTCGGCCGGCCGAAGCCGAAACGATGGATCCAGTCCTTCAGGCGCGACTCGCCGAGCTTCGTGCGCGCGATCGTCACCGCGCCGACGTTCGACGAGCGCTGCAGGATCTGGGACACCGTCATCCGCTCCGTCGGCCGCCTCTCGGCGTCGTGCACGACGCGGTCGGCGACGTGGATCGAGTACGGCAGCAGGAACGACGTGTGCGGCGTGACGAGATGCTCGGCGAGCGCGCCGCCGATCGTCACCACCTTGAACACCGATCCCGGCTCGTAGACGTCGGAGATCGCGCGGTTGCCCGTGAGCTCTTTGGCGAACGCGCGCGGATAGTTGTTCGCGTCGTAGCCGGGCTCGGTCGCCATCGCCAGCACGCCGCCGGTGTGCGGGTCGAGCACGATCGCGGTCGCGTCCTTTGCGTGCCACTTCGCCACGGTGGCGCGCAGCACCTGTTCGGCGTTCGCCTGGATGCGGTGGTCGATCGTGAGGAAGACGTCCTTGCCGGGCCGCGCCGGCGAGACGCTCTGCACGTCGATCGCCCGGCCGAACGGGTCGCGCAGGATCGTCTCCTGGCCGGGGATGCCGGTGAGCTCCTGATTGAGCTCGAGCTCGAGGCCGGCGAGCCCGTTGTTGTCGACGCCTGCGTAGCCCAGCACCTGCGCGGCGACGGACGCCTGCGGATACGTGCGCCGCTCCTCGCCGTAGAAGTGGAAGCCGGGCAGCTTGCGCTTGGCGAGCAGGCTTGCCTTGTCCGGCGGCGCCTTGCGCTCGACGTACCTGAAGTGCGTGCCGCGCGTCGTCAGCGCGTGCAGCACGGCGCCGCGCTTGAGCCCGAGGATGCGCGCGGCCGTCGTCGCCTCCGACTTCGGCTGCGTCACCGCGGCCGGGTCGACGTACACCGTCGTCGCCTGCTCGCCGAGCGCGAGCGGCGTCCCCACCGCGTCGAAGATGGCGCCGCGTCCGGCAGGCAGCGGCACGGTCGCCTTCGTCTGCGCCGTGGCCATCGCGGCGAGCGGCGCGGCGCGGACGGTCGCGATCCACGCCTCGCGCGCGAGCAGCGCGGCGAACACGACGACCGTCGCGAGCAGCAGGAGCCGAATTCGCGAGTTGACGATCTTCGGCATCAGGGCTTGTTCAGGTCGAGGTAGCTCGTGTCGGAGGCCTGCGCGGGAACGAGCCCGAAGCGGCGCGCAGCCTGTTCGATGCGAATCGAGGCAACCGCGCTCGACACCTGCGACGCGAGCGCCGCGTTCTCGGCCTGGAGCTGGAGCTCTTGCTTGTCGAGATTGTCGACGGCGACGTTCGCCCGCAGCACGGCGACGTTCACTGCGACGACGCCCGCGAGCAGGAGCGCGAACGTCGAGATCCACAGGACGCCGGCGGTGACCCGCCGCTGCTTCCTCCTCGTTCGCCTGCGCGGGACCGCACGGACGCGTGGCCGCGCGGGCGCGGGCGCCGCGACCGCCTCGGCCGCGAACCAGTCGACCGCGGCCATCTACTCCGCCTTCACCGCTGCACGGAGCCGTGCCGAAGCGGCGCGCGGATTCGCCGCCACCTCCGCCTCGCTCGGGCGGACCGGGCGCCGCTGGATCGCGCGCAGCTCCGGCTCGTGACCGCAGACGCACACCGGAAAGTCCGGGGGGCACGTGCAGCCGCGCTCGCGCTCGCGCAGGAACTGCTTGACGATCCGGTCCTCGAGCGAATGGAAGGCGATCACCGCCAGGCGTCCGCCCGGCCGCAGCATCTCGAGCGCGGCCGGGAGCGCGATCTCGAGCGAGCGGAGCTCGTCGTTGACGGCGATGCGCAGCGCCTGGAACACGCGCTTCGCCGGATGTCCTTCGCCGAAGCGCGCAGGCGCGGGAATCGCGGCTCTGATCGTGTCGACGAGCTCGCCGGTGCGCTCGAACGGCTGCTCGCGGCGGCGGCGCACGATCGCCTTCGCGATCTGCCGCGCGTACCGCTCCTCGCCGTAGCGGCGGAAGATGGTGACGAGCTCCTTCTCGGGCCACTCGTTCACGAGGGCGCGCGCGTCGAACTCCTGCGAGGAGTCCATGCGCATGTCGAGCGGCGCGTCGGTTGCGTACGAGAACCCGCGCTCGGGCCGGTCGAGCTGCATCGAGGAGACGCCGAGGTCGAGCAGGATCGCGTCCGCGCGAACGCCGTTCTCCGCCAGCTGCGGCAGGACGACGCCGAAGTCGCCGCGGAGGAGACGCGCCTGCACACCGCTGCCGCGCTCGAGGCGCTCGAAATACGTGCGCACCGTCGGGTCGCGGTCGACGGCGATCAGCTTCCCGCGTCCGCGCAGGTCGGCCGCGAGCAGTGCCGCGTGCCCGCCGGCACCGAAGGTGGCGTCGACGACCGTCTGGCCCGGTTGCACCGCGAGGCTCTCACGAACCTCGTGCGCGAGAACGGGAACGTGATCAGTCGCGCTGGGCTGCAAGACGTTCGGCAACATCGCGCGTCCTCCCTTCAGCCTGGCCGAGCTCGCGCTCCCACGCGGCGCGGTCCCAGATCTCGAGGTGGTCGTTGACGCCCGCGACGACGACGTCACGGGTGAGGCCGGCGAACTCCTTGAGCCGCGCCGAGATGACGATGCGGCCCTGCTTGTCGAGGTCGCCCTCGACCGCGTTCGCGTAGACGACGCGCTGAAGGGTGCGCGCCTCGCTGCTGAGCGTGTCGAGCTCCGCGATCCGGCTCTGGCTCCGCGCCCATTCGTCCCGCGGGAAGGCGACGAGGCACGGATCCAGGCCGCGCGTCACGACGACGCCGCCTTCGAACGATCCCCGGAACTTCGCCGGGAGCGTGAGCCGGCTCTTGTCGTCGATCGTGTGCTCGTGGGTGCCGAGGAGCATTGCGGGGCCGGATCCCTTCCTACCACTTTCCCCCACTCTAAACCACTCACCCCCACTTGTCCACCCCTCGCCCCACTTGCCGGGCGGCCGTCGCCGGGAGTACGCTCAGCCCGCGGCAACCGTGGTCTGCGGCTCCGAGCAGGAGGGTGAGATGCAGACGCAGACGCGGAACCGCAACACCGTCAGAAGGGGCCTCCTCGACGTCGTCGTGCGCTCCGGCTCCGAGGCGGAGGCCGCCTACGAGAGCGCCGTCCTCGCTCCCGGCTTCGGCCCGGAGCCGGGCCTCGACCTTCGCTTCTTCGGCGGGCGGACGCTCCCGCACCTCCGCTACACGCTCGTCTACCTCGGCACGTGGGACGCGGACGAGCGGACGCAGCTCGACCACGCGCTCGCCGCGGCGATGCGGGACCGCGGACTCAACAACATGCTCGCGCAGTACTTCCCCGGGACGCACGTGACGGCGACGTTCGCGGGCTCACTCGCCCACCCCGGCCGACTGCCCGAGCGCGTGGTGCGGAGCGAGGTCGAGTCGCTTTCAGCGGCGCTCGACGGCGGGTCGTCCGTCACGTGTCTCCTGCTGCCGAAGGGTGCCGTCCTCGTCGACACGGGCGACGTCGACTCGAAGCACGGCCTCGGCGGCTATCACGGGTCGGTCAAGGTGAACGGGAACGAGCGCTACTACGCGGTCGCCGTCTACTCCGAGGGCGACAACGGCATCGCCGCCTTCGACGAGCCGTGGAAGAACGTCTGCGCGACGCTGTACCACGAGCTGCAGGAGACGCGCACCGATCCCGACGTCGAGGACGCGATCCGCCTGGGCTCGGCGCCCGGCGCCGACCGCCTGCTCGGCTGGTACTCGCCGCGCGGCGGTGAGATCGGCGACATCCCCATGTCGGAGGCGGGCGGGAACCTCGATCTCGTCATGCGGGAGGTTCCGCTCGCCGACGGGAGCGGCACCGTCCCGATCCAGCTGATGTGGTCGAACGCCGTCGGAGGGCCCGAGGGCCCGGTCACGACTCCACGTCAGCCGCAGTGAGCTGAAGGCCGTAGGGGCCGCGCCCGGTGAGCACGGTCGCGCCGCAGCGGGCAGCGAGTGCGACTGCGTCCTCGACCGCCCACCCCGCGCCGAGCCCGAACGTCAGGCCCGCGGCGAAGCAGTCACCGCAGCCGTAGGCGTCCTCGACCGGGCCGGGGATGGACGCGGCACGGAAAGGCCCGCCGGGCCGCGTCCAGCCGCCGAGGGAGCCGGCGGTGCTGACGAGCAGGCGCGGGGGCGGCTCGAGCTCGACGGTATCGAGACGCTCGCCGACGTCCGAGCCGCTGCCGACGAGTGCGTCCAGCTCCTCCCGCGCGCGCTCGAGCGTAGGCAGCTCGCGCGAAGTCCCGACGAAGACCTTCGCGCGGCGCGCCGCGCGCACGGCGGCGATGTCGCCGCCGGTGAAGTAGACGGCGTCACAGCGTGCGAGCTGCTCCCACGGGAGCGACCCGTCCTCGCCCGAGGGCCGCAGCTTGGGCCCGAGCACGGTGATCGTCCGCTCGCCGTTCTCGTCGACGAACGTGAAAGCACGCCGCTGCGGTTGGCCTGCATTCGCGGCGTGGACCGTCACTCCCAGCTCCTCGAGGCGCGTCCGCGACCGCTCGCCCAGCTCGTCGTCGCCCAGCGAGGTGAAGAAGTCGACCGACCCGTTGAGGTTCACAAGCTGGACCGCCGCCACCGCGCCGCCGCCCGCGGGCTCCTCCCAGACCTCGGCCGCCGAGACGATCTCGCCCGGAGCGGGCACCCGCTCCACACGGGCGAACTGGACCCATTCGACGTGTCCGACCACTGCGACTCTCACGCCTCACATCTTCGCCCGCGACTACGTTTCATGTGTCGATGGCCGTCGCCGTCCCGCCATTCGAGACCTTCTACGAGAGCAACAAGACCGAGGTCTTCCGGTTCCTCGTCGGCAGGCTCGGGCGCGACCGCGCCGAGGATGCGTTCCAGGAGACGTTCCTACGCGCGCTGCGGGCATACCACCGGCTCGAGCACGGCGAGCACCTGCGGGCGTGGGCGCTCACGATCGCGAACCGCATCGTCCTCGACGGCGTGCGGAGGCAGCGTCCGCAGGGCGAGATGCCGGAGCTCGTGACCGAGGACGGCCGTCCCGCCTTCGAGGAGCTGGCGCCGTTCACGGACGAGCTGCCGCCGAAGGAGCGCGCAGCCGTCGTCCTTCGCTACGGCTACGACCTCGGCTACGACGAGATCGGCGCGGCGCTCGGCTCGACCGAGTCGGCGGCGCGCCAGGCGGCGTCCGCCGGCGTGCGGCGCCTTCGAGACAACAAGAAGGAGCAGAACCAGTGACGGAGATTCCGACCCTCGAGCTCGACGAGCGCTTTCGCGCGGCCGCCGCCGCAGAGGGCCTGCTCGACGTCGCCTACGACGTCCTCGACGACATCGCCATCGGGCCGCTGCTCGTCGGCGTCACCGACCGCGGCCTGTGCCGCATCAGCTTCGATCCCGATCCCGAGCAGGAGCTCGAGGTGCTGGCCCGCCTGTACGGGCCGCGCGTCCTCCGCTCGCCGCGTCCGGTCGACCGTGTCCGCCGCGAGCTGGAGGAATATCTCGACGGCCGCCGGCGCAGCTTCGACGTCGAGCTCGACCTGCGCGCGCAGCCGGACTTCTATCTCCGCGTCCTGTCCGAGCTCGCGCGCGTCGGCTACGGCGAGACGACGACGTACGGCGAGCTCGCCGCCCGTGCGGGCAACCCGCGCGCAGCACGGGCGGTCGGGACGGTGATGAACCGCAACCCGGTGCCGATCGTGCTGCCGTGCCACCGGGTCGTCGGCGCGAACGGCAGCCTGACCGGGTACGGCGGAGGGCTGCACCGCAAGGAGCAGCTGCTCCGCCTCGAGGGCGCGATCCTCTAGTCATCCGGTGTCAGACATGCGAAGCGGTGTCTGACACCGGCGTGCGTGGCTACTTGCCCCAGTGCAGGGCGACGACCGCGAGGACGCCGGCAACTGCCAGCGCGAGCCCTGCGATCCATTGCCCGCCGCGGCGGCCCATCGGCATCGTCGAGCCGAGGACCATGACTGCGCCGGCGACCGCGACGAGGGCCGCCGACACTTCCTTGAGCCGGAGCGCGTTGTGCGCCGTGATTGCGAGGAGTGAGTGCATGCGGACATGGTCACGCCGCAGCCGGACGGAGCTTGTACCCCACGCCCCACACGTTCACGACCCACCCCGGAAGCCCCGCGGCGGCGAGCTTGCAGCGCACGCGTGACGCGTGCGACTCGAGCGTGCGCGTGGGCACGAACGTCCGGTAGCCCCAGACGTCGCGCAGCAGCTGCTCGCGCGTGAACACCCGGTCCGGCTCGTGCGCCATCCGCACGAGAAGTGCGTACTCCTTCGTCGCCAACGTCACGTCGTGGCCGAGGACGACGACGCGGCGTGCCGCGCGGTCGATGACGAGCTCGCCGAGGTCGACGAGCTCCGAGCGCGGGCTCCGGCGCCGCAGCACGGCACGAATGCGCGCGACGAGCTCCTCATATGCGAACGGGCGCGTGAGGTAGTCGTCGCAGTGCTCGAGCGCACGCACGCGCTCGGACATGTCGGCCCGGCCGAGGACGATGACGGGGCAGTCGCCGACGCGGCAGCGGCCGAGCGCGGACGGGTCGCCGAGGACGAGGACGTCCGGCTCCGCCGCCCGCGGCAGCTCGTCGGGGCTCTCGAACGCCAGCACGTCGAAGCCGTCGCTCGTCAACTGCTGTTGGAGGAATCCGCGGACGGATGCTTCGGGCTCGGCGAGCAGGAGCGCGGTCATGGCGGCGACCGTAGCCGCGCGCTCGCGCGTGCGCCAGATGTCCTTCCGCGCAGAAGTGTGACTTCTCGTACACGCGGCTCACCACTGGTCCCCCGGCCTTCGAAAGATGAGCCGAACGGCCTATCGGCCCTCAGCCGACGCAGTCGTAGTGTCGCGGTGGGACGACGAGCTGTGTCGAGGAGCTTGAAAGTCCGTACCGGGGTCAAGACGAGGGCGCCCTTGCGGCGGCGCCTTCGTCGTTCCATTAGGTAGAGAACAGCCGAGAAGGGCAAGATGCCGGTCGGGGCACGTCTTCCATGCCTCCCGCCGGAAGCCCCCAAGAACCCGGGCCACGGCGGGAGGCACCACGCTTCTACATGACTTTTGTCGGGGCTCCATCGGCACTTGCCCGCAGCCACAGGCGCGCGGCGCGCCGAATCTCTTGTGGAACGCTCTGACCCAGGTGGACAAGGGCCGCAGGGGGTTCCACCGTCGATGACACGCCGCACGCCTACCGGTACAGAGACGCGGGCACGCACGCCCCCCGCGGGCGAACGGGTAGGACGCGCAGGCCTAACGTCCGGTTCAACCCGCTGAACGAAGACGGGCGACGCGCTGTCCGATCACGCGGCACACAGCCTGTCCCACTCCGGCACGACGGTGGTGAGCGCCTTGACGACGTCCGGATCGAACGTGCTG
>Ga0066705_10000700_pt1 | contig 10249 bp, 10 predicted proteins | sample GraSoiAngelo_154_FD_66506 | JGI IMG/M metagenome (GOLD analysis project Ga0066705, IMG submission 66506) | Grasslands soil microbial communities from the Angelo Coastal Reserve, California, USA - 14_1009_13_20cm | ecosystem: Environmental > Terrestrial > Soil > Grasslands | place: USA... | reverse complement strand
CTGCTCGATCCGGCCCTCGTTGAAGACGGCGAGGCGGTCGCTCATCGTGAGCGCCTCCTCCTGGTCGTGCGTGACGTAGACGAACGTGATGCCGAGCTCGCGCTGGAGCTCCTTGAGGAAGACCTGCATCTCCTGGCGCAGCTTGAGGTCGAGTGCGCCGAGCGGCTCGTCGAGCAGGAGCACCGACGGCGAGTTGACGATCGCGCGCGCCAGCGCGACGCGCTGGCGCTGGCCGCCGGAGAGCTCCGCGGGCCGGCGTCCTCCGACGTGCGGGAGACGCACGCGCTCGAGCACCTCGTTCGCCTTCGCTCGTCGTTCGTCGCGCCTCACCCCGCGCACACGCAGGCCGTACTCGACGTTGTCGCGCACGGTCATGTGCGGGAAGAGGGCGTAGTCCTGGAACACCGTGTTGACGTCGCGCTCCGACGGTGCGGTGCGCGTGACGTCGACGCCGGAGAGCTCGACATGGCCGGCGTCGGGGCGCTCGAAGCCGGCGATGACGCGCAGCGTCGTCGTCTTCCCCGACCCGGAGGGGCCGAGCATCGTGAAGAACTCGCCGGTCGCGATCTCGAGGTCGACGCCGTCGACGGCGACGACGTCGCCGAAGGCGCGTCGGATTCCGGTGAGGCGAACCGCTGCGGCAGCGGCCGGAGCGTCTACTTCTGCCCTAAGCGGGGCCTGCGTCGCCAAGTGACTCCTCGAGAATCGCAAGCCCGCGCTCGAGCTCCTCGTCGGTGACCGAGAGCGGCGGCAGCAGCCTGATGACGTTGCCTTCGAGGCCGCACGAGAGCAGGACGAGGCCGCGCTCGCGCGCGCGCGCGAGCACGCCTTTCGCGGCGGCCGCGTTCCGCTCGACGAGCTCGAGCGCGAGCATGGCGCCGAGCCCGCGTACCTCGCCGACCGAAGGGCTCTTCGCCGCGATCTCGTCGAGGCGGCGTCGCATGCGGCTCGCGATCTGATCCGCACGCTCGCGAAAGCCGGGGGCGGCGAGCTCGTCGAGCACCGCTGCCGCCGCGGCGCAGGAGACGGGGTTGCCGCCGAACGTGCCGCCGAGGCCGCCGGGGTGGACCGCATCCATGAGCGACGCCTTGCCGGTGACCGCCGCGAGCGGGAGGCCGCCGCCGAGCGTCTTCCCCGAGACGAGGATGTCGGGCTCGACGCCGAGGCGCTCGATCGCCCATACGGTCCCCGTCCTGCCGCAGCCCGACTGCACCTCGTCATCGACGTAGAGGATCCCGTGCCGCTCGCAGCGCTCCTTCAGCGCACCGACGAACTCGGGCGGCATCGGGATGAAGCCGCCTTCGCCCTGGACGGGCTCGAGCACCATGCAGGCGACCTCGCCCGGGTCGACGTCCTGCTTGAAGAGGAAGTCGAGGCCGGCGAGCGCGTCCTCGGTGGAGATGCCGCGATATGCGTACGGGGCGGGCGCGCGGTAGACCGCAGGCGCGAGCGGGCCGAAGCTCTGCTTGTACACGAGCTTCGAGGTCATCGCCATCGTCAGGCTGGTGCGGCCGTGGAACGCGCGGTCGAAGACGACCACGCCGGGGCGGCCCGTGGCGGCGCGCGCGATCTTGACGGCGTTCTCGATCGCCTCCGCTCCGCTGTTGACGAGGATCGACTTCGTCGCCGCGTCGCCCGGCCACAGCTCGTCGAGCCGGCGGCACACGTCGACGTAGGGCTCGTAGATCCCGACCATGAAGCACTGGTGCAGGTAGCGGTCGACCTGCTCGTGGATCGCCCGGACGACGCCAGCCGGCCCGTGCCCGAGGTTCTGGCACGCGATCCCGCCTGCGAAGTCGAGGTACTCGCGGCCGTCGGCGTCCCAGATGCGGGCGCCCCAGGCGCGGGAGACGACGAGGTCGGACGCGGCGATGCCGCGCGGCACGTACCGCTCGCGGTCGGCCAATACGTCATGAGAGGACGCCTTCTCCTCGACCCGCATGTGTCGAGCCTAGCGCGTTATGTTCGCGCACGATGCTTCGTCGGGCGATCCTCGCTGCCGCCGACGATCCCCGGGTCCGGCGGTTCGTCGGCAGACACGGAATGCGGCTCGGCGCGGGCCGTTTCGTCGCCGGCGTGACCCTCGACGACGCGGTCGCGGCGCTGCGGCGGCTGAACGAGCGGGGCCTCTGGGCGAACACGACCCTTCTCGGCGAGAGCGTCAGCGACGAGGCCGAGACGCACGCCGTCGTGGCCGCGTACGAGGAGGTGATCTCCAGGCTCGTGGACGAGGGCCTGCGGGCGAACGTCGCCCTCAAGCTGACCCACCTCGGGCTCGAGCTCAACGAGGAGCTCGCCTTCGAGAACGTGCGGCAGCTCGTTCGCCACGCGCGCAGCCGCGACAGCTTCCTCCGCATCGACATGGAGCAGTCGGCGTTCGTGGACGCGACGCTCCGCATCTACCGGCGGCTCCGCGCGGAGGAGCTCGACAACGTCGGCACCGTCCTGCAGGCGTACCTGTACCGCACCGAGGGCGACCTTTCCGCCCTGCTTCCGCTGGAGCCGAACCTGCGCATCGTCAAGGGCGCGTACCTCGAGCCGGCCGAGGTGGCGTACCCACGCAAGGCTGACGTCGACGCCGCCTACGTGCGCCTGCTCGAGACCTCGCTGACGCAGAGCGGCTACACCGCCGTCGCCACGCACGACGAGAATCTGATCGAGCACGCAATCCGATTCGCCGCTGCCAACGGCGTCGGGCGCGACCGCTTCGAGTTCCAGATGCTCTACGGCGTCCGGCCTCGTCTCCAGGCCGACCTCGCCGCGCGCGGCTTCAAGGTTCTCGTTGCGACGCCGTACGGACCGGAGTGGTATCCGTACCTGATGCGACGGTTGGGGGAGCGACCGGCGAACCTGCTGTTCTTCGCACGGAACCTGCTACGCGGCTGAGGGTCTCACTTCTCGCGGCCGGCGCCGCCTTCGCGCTGCTCGCGCTCGCGCGTGTCCGCACGCTGACCTCGGACTCGTTCATGACGCTCGTGAGCGGTCGCTGGGTCGCGCAGCACGGCCTTCCGCACGTCGACCACCTCACGATTGCCGGCCACGGGCGGCGCTGGATCGACGAGCAGTGGCTCGCACAATGGACGATGTACGAGCTCTGGCGCCTCGGCGGGTACGCGCTGCTCTCCGTGGTTGCGGCCGCTCTCGTCGCGTCGGCCTTCGGGGTTCTCGCGTTCGTCCTGCTCGAGCGAGGCTCGCAGCCTCGCCGAACGCTGAAGTGGACGACGCTCGCATTCGCCGCGGCATTGCCCGACGTCGCCGTGCGCGCACAGGACTTCGCGTATCCGTTGTTCGCCGTCCTGTGCTGGCTGCTGCTGCGCCCACCGACGAACCGGCGACTTGCCGCGATGATCGCGCTGCTCGTGCTGTGGGCGAACCTCCACGGCTCGGTGCTCGTCGGCTCGCTGCTCGTCGCGGCGTCGTGCGCGCGGCGCGTCCGATTGCTGCCGTGGGCGGTCGCGGCTCTCGCAGCGCCGCTGGCGACGCCGTACGGCTACGACGTCGTGCACTACTACCGCTCCGTGCTCGGGAACTCGGCGCTGCAGCGATTCGCGTCGGAGTGGAAGCCTGTGACGGCCGACCCGCTCGCGGCGATCGGCTTCCTCGGTCTCGTCGTCGTGCTCGCGTACGTCCTCACGGTCGCGTGGCGGCGCGGCGTGCGCTCGGAGTTGCCGCTCCTGGTCGCGACGGCGGCGCTCGTGGTTGCGGGATTCGCCGAGCTGCGCTGGGAGACGTGGGCGGCGTTCCCGGCGGTGATCCTCGCCACCGACTTGCTGAACGCGTACGACCCTTCGCCGCCGAGCACGTGGAAGGCCCGTCCGGCGCTCGTCGCCGTCGGGCTCGCTGCCGCCGCCGGCCTCGCCGTCCTCGCGGCGCAGTCAGCCGCGGGCTTCGAGCGGAGGACGCCGCGGCACGCCCTCGCGGCGACGGCTCGATTCGCGCTCGCCCACTCGGCTGCGCGAATTCTCGCCGACGACGTCTCCTCCGACGCGCTGCTGTGGAAGGAGCCGGCGCTCCTCGGCAGGGTGGGATTCGATGACCGGCTCGAGGTGTACCGGCCGGCGGCCGTCTCCGCATGGGCGGACGTCGTCGAAGCGCGTCGCCGGCCCCTGCCCGGGTACGACGTCCTCGTCGCGTCGTCGCGGAACGAGCTCGCGAGGCGCATCGCGTCGCTTCGCGGCTGGCGCGTCGTCTATGACGGCGGGGACGGCGCGGCAGGTGCACGGACGCGGTAGAGCACCGCATCACCGTCGCCTGCGATACGACGCAGCCGCGGATCGCCGGCTGCCCGGCGCCCCGCCTTCGACGTCGGCTGCACGAGAACGTACGCCGCACGGCGGAGGGCCGCCTCGCCCGCACCTTTCCCGGCGAGCCACTCGAGGTAGAGATCCTGATCCGCCAGGCGGAAGGCGTCGACGGGGTTGTCCAACCACACGCGGCCGCCTGCGAGCGCGACCTGATGGCCGAGAATCGCGTCGGCGAGGACGGGACGGCCTTCGTTCGCCGCCAGCCGGGCGAGGCGCGACGAGCCGGGATCGGGCGGCCCCTTCGCGAGCAGGAAGACGGCGATCAGGGCGAGCAACGCGGCGGCCACGGCGACGAGCCGCGGGCGCGGCGCGCGCACCCGCATCGCCCGGGCTGCCGGGTATGCGGCGACGAAGAGGAGAAACGTCCCCGTCCGCGCGACGTGAACCGTTCCCGCTGCGAGCAAGAGAATCGCGACCGCTTCCCACCTCTGCACTCGCCTGATCGCTAACGCGACGAGCAGAAGCGCGGCTGCGACGAGCACGAGGTCGAACGGCGTCGCCTCGAGCGGCGCCCACAGGCCCTGTCCCTCGCGCGCGGGTGCACTTCGGAAGACGCCCTCGTAGTACCGAGCCGTGTGCCAGAGCTCGGGATTGAGGAAGAGGGCGAGCACGGACGCCACGAGTACCGGAAGTGCACTTCGCCGGCGGAAGATCGCGTAGCAGGCGAGCACGCCGAGGCCGGTGAGGACGCCGCCGTGCAGGTTGCCCCACACTGCGACGAGCGGGACCGCGAGCCAGGCGTACCGCTCGGTCTCGAGCAGCACGAGCAGCGCCGAGAAGAGCGGGAGGGAGTAGACCGGAGCGCCGACGACGACGACTGCGGGGATCGAGCCGGCGAGGACGACGAGCGCGACGACGAGCGCGGAGCCGTCGTCGGAGTCGCGACGGAGCCCCGCAGCGAGCACGCCAAACGCGACCGCGGATGCGGCCGACTGCGCGACGACGAGCCCGCGCAGGCCGCCGAGCGCTCGGTAGAGAGCCCAGAAGACGAGCTGTCCTCCGGCCGGAACGTCGTGCCAGCCGCGCGACGGCGCGGTCGCGAACGGAATCGAGCCGGGGACGTGCCCGTGCGCGACGAGACGCCCGAGCGGAACGAGCCAGAGCGCATCCGATCCGATCGCGCCGACCGCGCCGACGACGGCAGCGAGCAGCGCTGCGGCGAGGACCACGGAGGAGACGCGGCGCTCGGCGATCCGACACATGATGGCGCTCGGACCCGTCGAGGTCTCAGCCGTGAAAGGCTTGATACGGTGAGGGCCGTTGCGGGGCGTGGCGCAGCCTGGTTAGCGCGCCAGTCTGGGGGACTGGAGGTCCCGAGTTCGAATCTCGGCGCCCCGATTGGAAAGCCCTGCTAGCGCGGGGCTTTTTCGGTCTCGGCGCACTCCCCGGGCTGATGCCATCAATCAGATTCCGCAGTGCCCGCCGGTGTCGCGGACGGGCTGACGGACGGCGACGAAGCCGGGAATCCGCACGATCGGCCGGGAGCCCCGGGCCAGCGTCCCTTCTCGCGAGACAGACCGTTCGACTGCTGCACCCGGGAACGTGACGACGCGGGCCGTCGATCCGCAGCTGCGCCAGACCGCGGGGTCCGATCCGACCTGCAGCTGGGTGAGCTGTTCGAGCTCGCTTCGGTCGAAGAGCTCGAAGCGGACGTCGTAGGCAACGCGACCAGCAAGCAACGGCTGCTCCCACAAAAGCCAATCGGCGTGCGCGTCGTCCGCCAGCACGATCCCGTCGTGACCCGCTGCGGCGGCGACAGCGGCGGCTGCCGATGGCGGGAGCGCACGGTGCAGCGCCGAGGGGAGGCGCACCGCTTGCAAGGCGCCGAGAACGAGGAACGCGGTGAGGGCGGTGCTCGCGACGAGACGGTTCACGCGTCTGATCGAAGGGGAGGTGTCGATGCGCGTAGGCCACGCCGCGTCGAGTAGGCGTGCCAGTCCGATCGCTGCCGCGAGCCCGAACCACACCGCGTTCCGGACTGCGAGCAGGGCCGCGACGAGGAGGACGGCGAGCGCGCACGCCTCGAAGACGCTGATTGCGCGCGGGTGTGCGCCCCACGCGGCACACAGGAGGAACGCGGAGGCGAAGAACGCCGCCGTGGCGATCGACACGTATGCCGGTCGCCACTCCTGTACGAAGCTCGCGAGCGGCGGGTGGAACAGCATCAGCCGGTAATAGGCGACGAGATGGAACCCGTACGGCGACGCCAGTGTCGCCAGCGGTGCGCACAGGACAAGCGCCAATCCTCGCCACCGGGCAGCCCCGCGCACCAGGAGATCGATCCCTCGTAGCGCCACCAGGGCGGCGCCCAGCGCGACAGATCCGTGCACGTTCGCCCAGACCATGAGCAGGGGGAGGACCCAGAAGACTCGCCTACTTGGCCGCCGCGCGTCGAGAGCGAGGAGGGCGTAGACGCCGGCGAAGAGCGGAAGGGCCAGAGTCTGGCTGCGCAGCTGAATCATCCACGGGAAGGCGGCCAGTGGCGCAAGCAGCCCCAACGCGGTTCGCGCCGGTGATGCACCGAGCTTGCGTGCGGCGATCGCGACGACGGCGAGGGCGGAGACCACGCTCAAGAGACCGACCGCCATGGCGGCCACGACACCTGCATGCGCGGCGACCTCGTAAAGAAGCAGATGCGCTGCCCATTGCTGGTCGATCCAGCGCCTGCCGAGGGTCCAGTGCGTAAGCGTGTCCGTGTGCGGCAGCCAATGCGCGGCGATGAGGCGACCATCGACGAACGACAGCCAACTGTCCTGCACGAGCATTGCGGCTGAAAAGACGACGAGCATTGCCGCGTCGAGCGCGATCACCGTGACGGCCAGGCCATCCTGGTCGAGCACGGCGCGAAGCGAGGCGAAGTACCGCGCCGCTGCACGCGGGACGCGCCGCGTTCCCTTGGCGCCGACCGGACCGCGCAGCGGCAACGCATTCCCCGCCGTGCTCACAACCCCTGCGATCGCCGCAACGGGAGTTTCTTTCGGTGAAGAACGCGAGGATGGCTCCGTCAAGTCTCGCCGAGCACGAGCCGATCGCCGGGCTCGAGGCCGTCGGCCCCCCCGGACGGCAGCTCGACGGTGACCTTCGCGCCGCGCGCTCCTGCGGTTCGCCACGGCTTGAGGCCGCGCACGACCTTGACGACGCGCAGGTCTCGGTCGCAGAACACGGCATCGATCGGGAAGCGCATGAAGAACATGTGGATCGAGCCCGTGTGCGGGAAGAGCAACCCTTCGTCCGCTGCGAGGGACGCGCGTCCTTGGAGACCGACGAATCGCCTCCACGCATTCGACGCGACTGCGCAGCGCTCGCACACGACGCGTCCTTCCGACGTGCAAAGGCGAGCCACGCGAAAAGCCTAACTCCTCACCCCTTCGGGTGAACTTTCGCACAAGGCGAAAGAGATCCGATCGCACCCTCCTCATAGGGACATCGACACGTTCGGCCACAGCCGCAGGGCACTTCGCTCGAAGGGAGGTAGGGGGCACATCACGATTCTCATTGCCCGGGAAGAGGGCCAGGCGATGGCCGAGTACGCCGTGATTCTCAGCCTCATCGCCGCAGCACTCGTCCTCGTCTATTCGCAACTCGGGACGGCGACAGTCCATCTCTTCGACGCAGTCGTCTCGCAGCTAGGGCCGTAGGCACACCACCAACACCGAGGGAGACACACATGTCCGCTTCGTTCCTGATCGGATGGATCAAGGACAACATCAAGCGCCAGGAAGGCCAGGCAATGGCCGAGTACGGGATCATCCTCGCGCTGATCGCCGCCGTCGTCATCGCGCTGCTCGTGACGCTCGGCACCGACATCAAGGCCGCGCTCAACACCCTCGTCACCCAGCTGTAGGGATCGAGAGCCGACTAAGAGCAAACAGGTGGTGGGCCGGCTCCGAGGCGGCCCACCACCAGCTCACCACTCACATGACACGCCGACGCCGCATCGGTCTACATGAGGAGCACGGGCAAGCCGCCGTCGAGTTCGCGATGGTGGCGCCCATCCTCATCGCGCTGCTCCTCGCCATCGTGCAGGCGGGCGTCGCGTTCAACCACTATCTCGCCGTGACCGACGCCGCCCGCGCAGCCGCGCGGCAGGCGATCGAGGCGCGCATCGCGGGCGTCACCGTCAGCGACATCCAGGCGGCAGCGCAGTCGGCCGCCGGCGGGCTCGACCTCACCAACCGCGTGACGGTCGCCGACCCGGCCGACCCGACCCTCACGCATGCCGGCAGCACGCTCACGGTCACGGTCGTCTACCCGTACTCGATCAACGTCCTCGGGTGGGCGGTCTCGTCCGGGAACCTCCAGAGCACCATGACGGACCGGCTCGAATGAGCGCGCGCCTCCGCAACGAGAGCGGCCAGGCCGTCCTGCTGACGGTGCTCTTCCTCACCGTCCTCATCGGCGCGGCCGCGCTGACGACGGACGTGGGCGCGTGGTATCGCCAGCAGCGCCAGGCGCAGGCGACGGCTGATGCGGCCGCGCTCGCCGGCGCGCAGGTGCTCCCGGACGACACGGTGCAGGCGCAGGTGCTCGCCGACCAGTACGCGACCTCGAACGGCGGCGGAGTTCAGGACATCAAGCTGCGCAACGACTTCCAGCCGCACGACACCGTCGTGGTCAGGGTGCGGAAGGACGTCCCGAGCTTCTTCGCGAACATCTTCAGCATCGACCACGCGACAGTGACCGCCACCGCCGCGGCACGCGCCGACATTCCCGAAGAGGTCCAGGGCGCCGCGCCCATCGTCGTCAACAAGCTCCATCCGCTGCTCTCGGGGCCGGGCTGCCCGTGCTTCAAGCAGACGACCACGCTGCCGCTCGGGAAGACCGGCGCTCCGGGCGCGTTCGCACTCGTCGACCTGAACGCCGGCAGCAACGCCAACGGCGACCTCGCAGACTGGATCCAGAACGGGTTCGACGGCTTCCTCAAGCTCGGGGACTACTTCTCGAACACCGGCGCGCAGTTCAGCTCGAGCAACGTGCAGAGCGCGCTCAGCGGACGTATCGGGACCGAGCTGCTCTTCCCCGTCTACGACGTGCTGAACGGCCAGGGCTCGGGGGCCGCATACCACATCATCGGATGGGTCGCCTTCCACCTGACCTCGTTCCACGTCCAGGGCAACGGCGGCGACCTCTCCGGCTGGTTCACGAAGGTCATCTGGCACGGCATCCAGTCGTCAACCGACAAGCATCTCCCGGACTTCGGCGTGTACAGCGTCCAGCTCGTCAACTGAAGGAAGGCCCATGACGTATCGCATCCGAAATATCTTGATTGCCGTGGGCCTCGCGCTCGTTGCGATGATGCTCACGCTCTTCTATGTCACGAACTACAAGCGCTCGGTGCAGAAGTCGGCGAGCGGCGTGTCCGTGTACGTCGCCTCGAAGGACATCTCTCCCGGCACTTCCGGCGCCGACGTCGCCAAGAACGACCTCCGCGTCGAGACCGTGCAGAAGCGCGACGTCGTCCCGGGTGCGATCTCGAGCCCGAGCGACGTCTCCGGCCTCGTCGTCGCTGCGCCCCTGTACGCGGGGGAGCAGGTCACGCTGCGACGGTTCTCCGACGTCGCCGCCCAGGGCATCCGCAGCCAGCTGAAGGGCACGCTGCGCGCCGTCCAGCTGGCGGGCGACCCGTACCAGCTCCTTGCGGGGACGCTCGAGGCCGGCGATCACGTCGACCTCGTCGCCAACCTGCGACTCGACTCGAACACGAACGCGACCGCGACGCGCATCGTGCTCCGTAACCTGCTGGTTCTCACGCCGCCGAACGATCCGGCGCTCGGGAAGGTATCCGCGGGGTCGGCGGGCGGAACGTCCGCAGTGGTCGCGGTCACCGACACCCAGGTCCAGCGGCTCTTCTTCGTCCTGAAGAACGCGGACTGGACGCTGGAGCTCCGGCCGGTCGTCGGGGCCGCCGACAGCTCGGAGCGGATCGACACGCTCAACACGGTCCT
>Ga0066705_10000699_pt1 | contig 10250 bp, 10 predicted proteins | sample GraSoiAngelo_154_FD_66506 | JGI IMG/M metagenome (GOLD analysis project Ga0066705, IMG submission 66506) | Grasslands soil microbial communities from the Angelo Coastal Reserve, California, USA - 14_1009_13_20cm | ecosystem: Environmental > Terrestrial > Soil > Grasslands | place: USA... | reverse complement strand
ACGGCCCAGGGGCCCGCCGCGGACGGCGCGTACGACTACGTCGTCCGAGGCCACATGATCGCGGGCTTCGCGCTCGTCGCGTTCCCCGCCACGTACGGCGTGTCGGGCGTGATGACGTTCATCGTCAATCACGACGGTGTCGTGTACCAGAAGGACCTCGGGCCGACTACGAGGGCGACCGCCTCCGCGATGCGGCTGTTCAATCCGGATGCGACGTGGACGAAGGTCGACGTGCCCACCCAGGCACTGGCGACTCGCCAGCCGCCGCAATGAGGAGAACGTCATGGATGCATTCACAATCCCGAGTGCCGTCGGCCTGCTCGCGCTCGCGTTCGTACTCGCCGTGGCATGGCTCGCAGACACGTCGGCGCCGAACTGCCCGCCGCAGTTGGCCGAGGGTAAAGACGCGCTGGCGCGCCCGACGGTCGGCGGGCAGAACGCCGACAAGCGCGATCGAAACCCGACAGTGAACGCCGCATGAAGCGCTTCGTCGTCGATCGATACGGCCGCATCGTATTCCCCTTCAACTTCTTCCCAGCGCTCGACGTCTCTGTCTTCGAGAGGCTCGATCAATTCGAGGCGGTGATCAGACGCGATTTCGCGGACAAGGCGCGGACGCAGGCCGAGATCGTAGCGCGCCTCGACACCGGCGGCTATGCCGGGCGTTACGAGCTTCTTAGAGACCTCGCGACGAATCTCTTCTGGGCGAACCGCTACCTGATGACGATGTACGACAAGCGACCGACACGCTGGCGTGATGTTCCGCGGCGTCGCGGCCACGTGTTCCTGCCGGTCGTCGCTCCGATCGACCCCGGGCCGGCGAGCGCCGTCATCGAGACCGGTTACCGGTCTCTCTCCCCGACCTGGGACGCGGCCACCGAGCGGGCGATCTTCGGTCTGTTGATCAAGATTCTCAAGAACCGCGGAGCGGTCGAGCTCGACGCCCATGCGATCGTGCCCACGGTGGCGGAGGCCCTCGGCGATCGGCGCGCTCGCGTCTACGAGATCTCCGCGTACGACCCGGACTATCCGCGGTACAGCTACGACGACGTGGTGGGGTACCGCCACCGCGTGCCAGAGCTGGAAGCGCTGATGCGACACGCCATGGTGTTGCGCAGAGAGTTCCCATGGAGTCTCGAGGGTACGCGCTGCACCGCCATCGAGGACCTCCGAGGCGACGAGGTCGTGCTGGTGCTCCACCCTCGAACGGCCGAGGTGAGCCGGTTTCTCGACAGGATGAAGACACCGCCGACGTGCGCTCGATCGAATCCTGCTCCGGCGGTCGCGCACCGGCGCCCGCCCACGCTGGTGCCACCGGTCGACGTTCGGCGGCGTTTCACGGTCATGCCGCGCGTGGAGGCGCTCGCCGCCTGCCGCGGAGAACGCGTGTGCACGAACGAAGACCTCGTTCGCAACGCCGCTTACTGCTGGTCGCCGATGACCGCCCGCGACATCACCCTGAAGACCGGGATCGAGCAGCGAACCTACACGGACATGGAGCTGGAGGAGCTATCGCTGCAGGCGGCGCGGCAGGCCATGGCGAAGAGTGGACGCGAGCCGGAAGAATTCGGCGCGGTGCTCTTCTGCTCGTGCACGAGCACGAAGGCGATGCCGTCAGTCGCCGCCTGGCTCTCCGGGCGACTCGGCATGCTCCAGACGCATGCGTCGTGTGACCTCATCGCGGCCTGTGCGGGTCTGCCCTATACCGTCGCCGAGGCGATTCGTCTGCTCGAGGAAACCGGGCGGCCGGTGCTCGTGGTCGCCGGCGAGAAGTTCTCGGACAAGATCGGGACGGTTCGAGCCTCCCGCATGCTCTTCGGCGACGCCGCCGCGGCCCTTGTGATCGGCCCGGCGCCGGCGGGGGCGCCGCCAGACGTCGAGGTCTTCCAGACCTATGCGAGCGGCCCGATGAGCGAAGTCGAGTCGATCATCTGGCCGAATCCCGATTTCGACAACAGCGTGACGGTCTACGGCCCGGCTGTTCGGGCGCTGGTCAAACGCTACATGGAGCAGATGATCGCAGAGCTGACGGCCCTTCCCCATCCCGATGGCCGGGGTGGCTCGCTGCTCGATGCCATCGAGCTGGTCGTTCCCCACCAGGCCAACAAGACGATGGTCACGGCCATCGCCGAGGCCGCCGGCCTCGCTCCCGAGCGTCTCTACTTCAACATCGATCGAGTGGGCAACACCTCGTCCGCGAGCATCCCCCTCGCACTGCAGGATGCTATCCACGACGGCGTTCTCACCCGTCCGACGCGGATCTTCGCCCCCGGCTTCGGCGCGGGGGCCGTCGGCGGCTACATCGTCATGCGCATCGGTCCGGGAATCGTCGCATAAGGCGCCCGAAGCGAGCTACTCAGGGTGCCGAGCAGGCGCCGAACATGAGGAATCCGCCGACCGGTGACAGCACCGCACCCGACATCGCGCCCGTCTTTTCCGTGACCGTGACGCCCCACGCTTTACCGAGGGTCTCGACTTCCTCGCCGTGGATCATCAGCTGGCCGGCGCCGCGGCCTGACGAGGTGATGCGCGCGGTCCGGCCGGAGGCAGAACCGCTGATGAGACCCTTGCCGACGTCGACCGTGACGACGGTCGGAAGGCTGACCGTCTGCGCGGTTCCGCGGACACACATCGCCGCGTCCTGGCACACGAACACCGCCTCGATCGTGCACGTCATGGGCTCCGAGCCATCGTAGGGAGCGGCGGAGGCCACCGACACGCCGACGAGAAGAGTGCCAACGAGCATCAGGGCTTTCACGCTGCGTCCTCCTATGCGGAGTGAGTGTCCGCGACATTCGACCATCGCAGGATCTGCTCCACCATCGGACCTTGGCCGTAGAACCGCGATGCCCGAGGCATGGGCCGAACGTCTCATAGCCGCCGCCGCCGACGTGTCGCTACCGTGCGGACATGGCCCGTCGAGGATCCGCCGCCGGGGTGCTCGTCTTTGCCGTCCTCCTGATGCTCGCCGTGACCTCACTCCACGCACAGGAGCGCGTCAGGATCGACGGGCAGGTCCAGTGGGTCGCCGGAACCAGAATGCAAGTCATGACCGGCGGCGGCAGCGTCGCGGTGGATCTGCGACAGGCCGATCAGGCCGCGCACCGAGGGCTTCGCCCCGCCGAGCGCGTGATCGTCGATGGCTTCGTCGCCGAGGACCGGCGCAGCATCGTCGCGCGTGAGATCTGGCGCATCGGCTATGATCAATCGGCCGGACAAGCTCCCTGAGATCGAAGGCACGCCACAGACCGATGAACCGGAGCCGTGCGCGCTGACCGACGCTCGGTCGTCCTCGCGGCGATCATCGCCGGCGCGTTGCTCGCGTCGCGAGCCGTGGCGCAGGAAACGATCCGCGACGAGGAGCCGCCTCCGTCGTCGGTGGAGCAGGAGATCACACCCATGGAGCGCTCGTTCAGGCTCCTCCCCGAGCGTCCGGGGCTTGTTCCCTGGCTGAAGGAGCAGCTCAAGGACGCGCCGCCATTCTTCCGGGACACGAAGATCGACGTCAATCTGCGGACGTACTACCTGAACCAGAGGAAATTCGACGACAGCCATGCCGAGGCCCTGGCGAGCGGCGGCGCGCTCACGTACCGCTCCGGCTGGCTGCTCGATCGGCTATCCATCGGCGCCACCCTCTACGTCTCGGAGCCGCTCTATGCCCCCGCCGATCGCGACGGCACGTCGCTGCTTCAAGACGGGCAGCGCGGTTACGCCGTTCTCGGCCAGCTCTATGCCCGCGTGAAGCTCTTCGAGGGGCAATTCCTGAACCTCTATCGCCAGACCTACGACACGCCCTACATGAACCGGAACGACAACCGCATAACGCCCAACACGTTCGAGGGATACAGCTTGCAGGGGACCGTCGGAGGCAAGGACGGCGGACCGGCGCTCAGGTATGGGGGCGGTTATGTGACCAAGATCAAGGAGCGTACCTCCGACATGTTCGTCTCGATGTCGCGGCAGGCGGGCGCCGCGGTCGACCGCGGCGTCGGCGTGCTGGGCGCCCTCTTCTCCCACGGCGAAGCCTCGATCGGCGCGATTGATTACTACTCGGAGGACATCATCAACATCGGCTATGCCGAGGCGAAGTACGTGTGGTCTCTGCCGCACGACGTGGGTGTGCTGTTCGCGGCGCAGTACACGGACGAGCGCAGCGTGGGCGGCGACCTCCTCAAGGGCTACGGCTTCCGCACCGACCAGCTCGGCGTCAAGACCGAGGCGAGCTACGCGGGAGCGGTCCTCACGCTCGCCTATACGCGAGTCGGCGGCGGCACCGATATCCAAAAGCCGTGGAGCGGCACCCCAGGCTATACCAGCGCCATGGTGCAGAGCTTCAATCGCGCGGGTGAGCAGGCGTTCCTGGCCAACGCGTCCTACGATTTCTCGCGGCTGGGCGCGCAGGGGTTGACGGTCTACGCGCTGTACGTTCGCGGCTGGGACCGGATCGATCAGCGCCAGAAGACTCCGCTGCCGAACGAACACGAGATCGACGTGGACGTCCAGTGGCGACCCGCCTGGAAGGCGATGAACGGCCTGTGGCTGCGCGCCCGCTACGCGCACGTCGAACAGTACGGGAAGCCCGGGCACACGATCCAGGACTTTCGCCTGATCGCCAACTACGACTTCTCACTCTTCTGAGCCGGGTCCACAGCGCCCGCCCGTACGACGACAACGCCCGTCCGTACGACGAACGTCCGATGGCCGGCGCGCGCCCCCAGGGGATATGAAGAGTCGGGGGATCCGCGGAGCGAAAAGGGGGAGCGCGATGGACGCCGAACGGGCTCGTCTCACGGAAGCGCGCGTCAGCAAGAGCGCGGCGTGGCGGAAGTGGGGGCCGTACCTCTCGGAGCGCCAGTGGGGCACGGTCCGCGAGGACTACAGCGAGGGCGGCGATGCCTGGCACTACTTCACGCACGACCAGGCACGCTCGCGCGCGTATCGCTGGGGCGAAGACGGCTTGGCGGGCATCTCGGACGACCACCAGCGCCTGTGCTTCGCCCTCGCCCTCTGGAACGGCCGCGATCCGATCCTCAAGGAGCGCCTGTTTGGCCTCAGCAACAGCGAAGGCAACCACGGCGAGGACGTCAAGGAGTACTACTTCTATCTCGACTCGACGCCGACCCACTCGTACATGAAGTACCTGTACAAGTATCCGCAGGCCGCCTACCCCTACCGCAACCTCGTGGACACCAGTCGCGGGCGGAGCCGCCGCGACGTCGAGTACGAGCTGCTCGACACGGGCGTGTTCGACGACGACCGCTACTTCGACGTGTTCGTCGAGTACGCCAAGGCGTCGCCCGAGGACATCTGCGTGCAGATCACCGTGGAAAATCGCGGCCCGGAGCCGGCGACCCTGCACGTGCTGCCGACGCTGTGGTTCCGCAACACGTGGTCGTGGGGCGGCTCCGCCGCTCGCCCGGTATTTCGCCAGGCCGCGGCCGGCCCCGCGGGTAGCGCGCTCGCGGCCTCGCATCCCGACGTCGGCGAGCGCATGCTCTACGCGGAAGGCACGGCCTCGTTGCTCTTCACCGAGAACGAGACGAACACCCAGCGCCTGGCCGGCGTGCCCAACCGCACGCCGTACGTCAAGGACGGGATCAACAACTACCTGCTCCACGCCCGGCAGGACGCCGTGAACCCGGAAAAGACGGGGACGAAAGCGTCCGTGCACTACACGCTCGAGCTGCCCGCGGGCGGATCCCGGACGGTGCGCCTGCGACTGACGGACGCGGCGCCCGCGACGAACGGACTCGGCACCGCATTCGGCGAGGCCTTCGACGGCGTGATGGCCGCCCGCCGGGGAGAGGCGGACGAGTTCTATGCGTCCGTCATCCCCTCCTCGCTGGACAAGGACGCGGCCAACGTCATGCGCCAGGCGCTCGCGGGCATGCTCTGGTCCAAGCAGTTCTTTCATTACGACGTCGACACGTGGCTTTCGGAACACGGCGCCGACCCATTCAACCCGAGACGCAGCGCGCCCCGCAACAGCCACTGGCACCACATGTACAACGGCGACATCATTTCGATGCCGGACAAGTGGGAATACCCGTGGTACGCGGCCTGGGACCTCGCCTTCCACACACTCGCGCTGACCCTGGTGGACGAGGACTTTGGCAAGCAGCAGCTGAGCCTCATGCTTGCCGAGAACTATCTCCACCCGAACGGCCAGCTCCCCGCCTACGAGTGGAACTTCGGCGACGTGAATCCCCCGGTGCACGCGTGGGCCACGATCTTCACCTACCGCCTGGAGGCGATCCGGAAGGGTCAGGGCGACCTCGACTGGCTCGAGCGCTCGTTCCAGAAACTGCTGCTCAACTTCACCTGGTGGCTGAACCGCAAGGACCGCGCCGGCAACAACGCCTTCGAGGGCGGTTTCCTCGGCCTTGACAACATCGGCGTCTTCGACCGGAGCGCGCCGCTGCCGACCGGCGGCTACCTCGAGCAGGCCGACGGCACCGCGTGGATGGCGCTCTTCTCGCAAAACATGCTCGAGATCTCCGCGGAGCTGGCGATGAGCCGGCCGGCCTACCTGCCGATGACGGAAAAGTTCCTGAGCCACTTCCTGTGGATCGCGACGGCCATGCTCCACGCCGGCGAGCACACGGGGATGTGGGATGAGGAGGATGGCTTCTTCTACGACGTGCTGCGACTGCCGGACGGCCGGGCACAGCGTCTGAAAGTGCGCTCCATGGTCGGCCTGCTCCCGCTCTGCGCGGTCACCGTCTTCGACGGGGAGGCGCTGGAGAAGTACCCTGAGGTCCGTCAACGCTTTCGCCGATTCCTCGAGGCCCGTCCCGAGCTGAGGGAGTTCATCCACGATCCCGTCGCCACCGGTCACGGGGGCCGGCGCCTCACCGCGGTCCTGAACGAGGCCAAGCTGCGCCGGGTGTTGACGACGATGCTCGACGAGAAGGAGTTCCTGAGCCCGTATGGCATCCGGGCCCTCTCCCGTCACCACGCCGAGCATCCGTACGTGTTCAGCATCGCGGGGCACGAGTACCGGGTGTCGTACCTCCCGGCGGAATCGGACACCGACATGTTCGGCGGCAATTCCAACTGGCGGGGACCGATCTGGATGCCCGTCAACATGCTGATCGTGCGGGCGCTGATGCAGTATTACCTCTACTACGGCGATCGGTTCACCATCGAATGTCCCACCGGCTCCGGCCGGCACATGACGCTCTATCAGGTCGCCGAGGAAATCTCGAACCGTCTGGGCAACATCTTCCTGCGTGACATGAATGGGCGCCGGCCGGTGTACGGCGGCACCCGCCGGTTCCAGGAGGACCCGCACTGGCGCGATCTCATCCTGTTCTACGAATACTTCCACGGCGACAACGGCGCGGGGCTCGGCGCGAGCCACCAGACCGGATGGACGGGCGTCATCGCGCGTGCCATGCACCTGTTCGCGACCACCACCGCCCAGCAGGCTCTCGAGCTTGGCAAGAACGCTGCGGCCATCGAGACGACGCCGCAGGCGGCCGCGGGCCGTGGCCGGAGGTCCTGACATGTCACCTGCTTACCCGTCGCTCTACCAGGTGAACACGCGTGTGCTGTTGACCGCGCTGTCCCGGACGCTCGGACGGCCCGCCACGCTCGACGACATCCGGGACGCCGAGCTCGACCGCATCGCCGGGCTCGGCTTCGACTATGTCTGGCTCCTCAGCGTGTGGCGCACAGGGTCCGCCGGCCAGCGCGTCTCGAGCGCGCATGCCGGGTGGCGCCACGAGTTCGAGGACACGCTGCCGGATCTGTGCGCGGAGGATATCGCCGGCTCCGGGTTCGCGATCACCGGCTACACGGCGCATCCCGCAGTCGGCGGCACCGCGGCGCTGGCGCGCACTCGTCGGCGGCTGCAGGCGCGCGGGCTCAAGCTGATGCTCGACTTCGTCCCGAACCACATGGCGCTGGATCACCCGTGGGTCGAGGACCACCCCGACTACTACGTCGGAGCAGGCGAGCTAGAGCAGACGCGGGCACCGCAGAACTATACGTGGGTCAAGCGCATGCGGGGTGACGTGCTGCTGGCGCACGGGCGGGATCCCTACTTCGATGGCTGGCCCGACACGCTACAGCTCGACTACGCGAATCCGGCGACGCAGGAGGCGATGATCGGCGAACTGCTGGTGATCGCCGAGCAGTGCGACGCCGTGCGCTGCGACATGGCGATGCTGGTTCTGCCGAAGATCTTCGAACGCACCTGGGTCTACTGGGACCCCGAGTCGACGATGATGCAGGAGGGCTTCGACTACGCCTACGACAAGCGCCTCTACGACCGGCTGCGCGAGGGACACGCGCGGCTCGTGCGCGAGCACCTGTGGGCGGGTCTCGACTACCAGAATCGGCTCGCGCGGTTCATGGAGAACCACGACGAGCCCAGGGCCGCCCCGACGTTTGCGTCGGGGATGCACGAGGCCGCGGCACAAGCGTATCTCGCCGCACCTGGTTCGCGCTCCGCGCGAGCCCGTCGACGGGGCCCTGCAGCAGTTTCTACGACAGCCTCCTGACGGTGCTGAGACGAGCAAGCGTCCGGGATGGAGAGTGGTGTCGGGTCACGTGCGCCCCCACCTGGGACGGCAACTGGACCTCCGACTGCTTCCTCGCCTGGTGCTGGCAAGGGCAGGACGGCCAGCGTCTCCTCGTGGCCGTCAACTATGCCGGCAACCAGAGCCAGTGCTACGTCCGTCTGCCGTTCGCGGCCCTCGAGGGCCACTCGGTACAGCTCAAGGACCTGATGGGAGCCGCCACCTACGATCGCGACGGAGCCGACGTCCTCGCGCGCGGCCTCTTTCTAGACCTTCCGCCGTGGGGCTACCACGTCTTCGAGCTGACGGCGCTGTGACAAGGAGAAGATAATGACAACGGATGTTCCACGTCCCGTCCTGCAAAATAAGCGCGCGCTCGTCGTGGGCATCGCCAACGAGCATTCGATCGCGTACGGTTGCGCCAGCGCGTTCCGACAGCTCGGCGCCGAGCTCGCCATCACCTACCTCAACGATAAGGCGAAGAGCTACGTCAAGCCGCTCGCCGACCAGCTGGGCGCCGCGATCTTCATGCCGCTCGACGTGTCGGTGCAGGGCCAGCTGGAGGCGGTCTTCGATGCCATCGACGCGACCTGGGGGCGACTCGACATTCTCGTTCACTCGATCGCCTTCGCTCCCAAGGAGGATCTCCAGGGCGGTCTGCTCGACTGTTCGGCCGGGGGCTTCGCCAAAGCGATGGACGTCTCGTGTCATTCGTTCGTGCGCATGGCCAAACGCGCCACGGCGATGATGCCGGACGGCGGCACTATGTTCGCGATGAGCTATCACGGCGCCCAGAAGGTCGTGCCGAACTACAACGTGATGGGCCCCGTGAAGGCGGCCCTCGAGGCCTCGTGCCGTTACCTCGCGTACGAGCTGGGGGCCAAGAACATCCGCGTCCACGCGATCTCGCCGGGGCCGGTGAAGACGCGCGCGGCGGCGGGCCTGCGGGACTTCGACCTGATGCTCAACGAGGCCGTCCAGCGTGCGCCGCTCGGCGATCTCGTAGACATCATGGACGTCGGCTTCGCGTGCGCGTATCTGGCCACGCCGTACGCGCGCCGTCTCACCGGCGCCACCATGTACGTCGACGGCGGCATCCATATCATGGCGTGAATCTCACCGATCATTTCTCGAGCCGGCTGATCTTCGATCCCTGTAGCCCCAGACCCGCCATCAGCCCCTTCTGGTCGAAGAACACCGCGTAGATGTCGGACTGGATCGTCGAGGTGGTCAGCGCCCGGGCACCTCCAGTATCCAGAATCACGATGCTGGGCCCGCTGCCGAGCTCGAATCCGCCGCTGGTGTCGAGATACCGAAGGGCGGACTCGCTCATGAAGAACAGGGCGTAGCCAAACACCTGCACGCCGGCCTGAAGCCCGTACGAGGCTGCCACGGAGTTGTAGTAACCGGTCGTCCGGCCGCGCTGTCGGAGGGCGCCCTCGCCGTATTGGGCCCCGAGCAGAAACCCTGCCTTGACGATGTCGGGGAAGACCAGGATCCCTTTCGCCCGTTCGCTGAGGTTGCGGGCGTCCGGATTGCTCTTGAACAGCAGCCGGAGGGCGTTGTCGACGCCGCGGTCGATCTCGCCGGCCGATCCCGCGACGACGGCCTGCGGCGTCCCGAGCACGGTGAGCGCGAGCACGAGGACCAGCAGACCGACCGCACTCCGCACGTTGAGCAGCATTATGGGTTCTCCTTGGCTCATCGGGACTTGATCAACGGGAT
>Ga0066705_10000696_pt1 | contig 10254 bp, 6 predicted proteins | sample GraSoiAngelo_154_FD_66506 | JGI IMG/M metagenome (GOLD analysis project Ga0066705, IMG submission 66506) | Grasslands soil microbial communities from the Angelo Coastal Reserve, California, USA - 14_1009_13_20cm | ecosystem: Environmental > Terrestrial > Soil > Grasslands | place: USA... | reverse complement strand
TAGTCGATCGGCCCGACGCGCACCGACAGGTGACCGCGAAACGGAACGTCCACGCCTCCCCCAAGCCCCATCGCAAAGGAGTTGTGCGATCTCGTCAATGCAAAGCTGCGGGTATGGGCCAGGCCGATAAGCTCCTCAGCAAACGGCGCAAAGCGGTTGAAATGGCGAACATAGAGCTGCGGCCCGAACAGATAAGTGAACATATCCGCGTTGACGCTCGCGCTGCCGATCTGCCCTATGTGATAACCGCTGAATTGGCCGGTGATTCCGTACCAACTCCGGGGATTGTACGCAAAAGAGGCAGAGCCTGCATTGGCGTTGAAGCTCGGAAAACCAGTGGTAGCGGGATTAGCACGAATGTAGGAATACTCGACGGACACATCCTTTGATCCGGACTCCTGCGCTACGGCCGGCAGGGTGCCGAGGACAAAGAGCGCCACGAGGTACGCTAATTTGCGCATAGATAGCCTTCCTCCCATGCTTGCTGTTTTAGGATTGCTTGGATTGAGGACTGTGAGGTATCGAAGGAGGCGGGACAGGGCTCGGGATTGAAGACATCACCGCCTGTATTTTCGATGCCGTGGTTCTGTGAGGGGTTGCTGCGCGGTTTGGCCTCTATCCCGTTGATCCCAAGGAACATCGTGCGCGCGCCTGCCCCATTTTTTCTGGCGTGAGAGATGGAAAATGACGCAGGTCTGTTGCTTACGGAACCGTCGAGCCAATTGGGCCGCAGTAAATTGCTCTGTGCCTCGCGTAGGGGAGGAGTTGGTGTAGAATGCACGCCGCCCGGGAACTCCTCGAGATCACCCAGAGTCAAGCAGCAAAGATGGCCGGATGAGAATCGGGCCCGTTCCCTAATGATTCTTCCGCGGGGAAATTCGCAACGCGAGGTTGGCGTTTCCCTGCGGCTCAGGAGAGAGCGACCATGCACGACGAGCAAACAAATCGGAACCTTGCTCTGAAAATACGGGGGCTTTCGCGAGTGGGTCTCATGCTGCTGCTTTTCTTTTGCACCACGGGAACTACACGGGCGCAATCGCAGAAACCTCTGCTCCTGCGCGATCCTTCCGTAAGCAAGACGCAGATCGCGTTCAGCTACGCGGGCAGCATCTGGGTTGCGAACCGCGACGGCAGCAATCTTCGCCGCCTGACCAGCGGCGGCCATGAGGAGAGGCCCCTCTTTTCGCCCGATGGTTCGCAGATCGCCTTCACAGGTAACTACGATGGCACGCGCGCGGTGTACGTCGTGCCGGTTGCCGGAGGCGAGCCACGCCAACTGACGTATCATCCGGCGGACGACGGTGTTGTGGGTTGGACGCCGGACGGAAAACATGTGCTGTTCGGTTCAGCGCGAGCGGCTTTTGCCTCCGGCGTGTTGCAGCTATTTACCGTTCCTGTCGAAGGCGGATACGCGTCGCAGGTGCCCCTGGTCCGAGCTTCGGAGGCGTCGTTCTCTCCGGAAGGAACGCGCATCGCCTATGTGCCTAACATCCAATGGCAGCGCGCCTGGAAGCGCTATCGCGGCGGGCAAACCAAGCCCATCTGGATCGTCAATCTTGCCGACTCCAGCGTGCAGGCCACCATTCCCCGAGACAATTCGAATGATTTTAACCCGATGTGGGTCGGGGACACGGTTTACTTTCTCTCGGATCGAAACGGCCCCGTTACGCTGTTTTCTTATGACGTGAAGTCGCAGCAAGTCAAGCAAGTGGTGAAAAACGACGGGTTCGACATCAAGTCTGCGGCCGTCGCGGCTGATGCCATCGTCTACGAGCAATTCGGCTCGCTGTATTTGCTGGACCTGAAATCGGGAAACGAACGCGCGCTGGACATTCATCCGGTGGCCGACCTCGCGGAAGTGCGGCCACACTTTCAGAAAATCGAGCCACGACGCCTTCGTTCGGCGGACATTTCGCCTACCGGCGCTCGCGCGGTGTTCGGGGTGCGAGGAGAAATTTTGACCGTACCCGCCGAAAAGGGTGACATCCGCAATTTGACGAATACGACCGACGTGGTGGAGCGCGATCCCGCCTGGTCGCCGGATGGAAAATCCATTGCCTATCTTTCGGATGAGTCCGGCGAATACGCGCTGCACATCCGCGATCAAAGCGGTCTCGGAGAGGTTCGCAAAATCAATCTAGGCAATCCGCCAACTTTTTATTATTCGCCGACGTGGTCGCCCGATTCGAGGAAGATCGGCTACACCGACAAGCGCTTGAACTATTGGTACGTGGACCTCGAGAAGAAAACGCCGGTCCACATCGATGCGGACATGTACACCGATCCCGCGCACAGTCTCCAAATGGCATGGTCGCCAGACAGCCGGTGGATCGCGTACACAAAACAGTTGACGAGCCATCTGCACGCTGTGTTTGCGTACTCGCTCGAACAGGGCAAGAGCTACCAGCTAACGGATGGAATGAGTGACGCACTCTATGTGGCCTTCGATAAGAAGGGCAAGTATTTGTATTTCACTGCCAGCACAGACGCCGCATTGAATACTGGTTGGCTGGACATGACCAGCCTGCAGCGGCCTGTCACGCGCAGCGTGTATGTTGCCGTACTCAGGAAGGATCAGGCATCCCCGCTGGCTCCAGAGAGTGACGAAGAAAAGGGCAAGGAAGGGGAAAAAACGGACAAGGACAAGAAGCCGGACACGGACAAAGAGAAGGATAAAGACAAAGCGAAAGAAGAAAAACCGGCTAACCTCCAGATCGATTTCGCGGGAATCAGCCAGCGGATTCTGGCTTTGCCGATTCCCGCGCGGAACTACTACGGAATGGCAGCGGGGCAGCCCGGTGTCCTATTTCTCGCGGAGGGACCGGCGGTCGATCCCATCGATTTCGATGATGGCGGTCCCAGCGCGAAAATCCACAAGTTTGAGTTCAAGACGCGCAAGACGGAACAAATTCTGGACGGCGTGACAGCCTTCAATCTTTCATTTAACGGGGAAAAAATGCTGTACGCCAAACAGAACCAGTGGTTTATCGCGCCGGCAGAGAAGCCCGCTGACGCGCCGCCGCAGCCGGGTCAGGGGGGGCCACTGAAACTCGACTCCATGGAGATTTATGTCGATCCGCGCGCGGAATGGAAACACATGTACGAGCAGGTGTGGCGCGACGAGCGGGATTTTCTCTACGATCCCGGTCTCCACGGGCTCAACCTGGATGCAATCAGGAAAAAATACGAACCGTTCCTCGAGAACATTTCCACGCGCGATGATTTGAATTATCTGTTCACGGAAATGCTCGGCAACATTACGATTGGCCACATGTTTGTCGGCGGAGGCGACGTTGCCGAGCCCAAGCGCATCAAAACCGGGCTGCTCGGCGCGGATTATTCGGTCGAAAACGGACGGTACCGTTTTGCGCGCATCTATAACGGCGAAAATTGGAATCCCAAGCTGCGTGCGCCGCTGACACAACCGGGCGTGAACATCCAAGAGGGAGAGTATCTGCTTGCGGTGAACGGCCGGGACGTACGTCCACCCGCCGACATTTACAGCTTTTTCGGGGAGACCGCCGGGAAACAGGTGGTGCTGAAAGTGGGCGCCAAGGCGGATGGCGGCGGATCGCGCGAAGTCACCGTTGTGCCCGTCGATGACGAAACCGCGCTGCGAAATTATGCCTGGATTGAAGACAATCGCCGCAAAGTCGATGAAATGACCGGAGGGCGCGTGGCTTACGTATATTTGCCCGACACTTACGCGGGGGGATATACGAATTTCAATCGCTACTACTTCGCGCAGGTGGGCAAAGACGGGGCCATCATCGATGAACGCTACAACGGCGGCGGAGACATCGCGGATTACATCATCGATTATCTGCGGCGCCCGCTGCTGAGTTACTGGAACATGCGCGAAGGCAAAGATATCACTACGCCCCTCGAAGCGATTTTTGGGCCCAAAGTGATGATCATCAACGAAATGGCGGGTTCCGGTGGAGATGCTTTGCCCTGGATGTTTCGCAAGACGGGCATCGGGCCGCTGGTGGGCAAACGGACTTGGGGAGGATTGGTGGGACATTACACCAATCCGGTTGATTTGCTGGATGGCGGCTTTACCGGCACGCCCGACTTGGCTTTCTACAACCCAAATGGAACGTGGGACGTGGAGAACCACGGCGTGCCGCCCGATATCGAAATGGAATACGATCCGAAGGCGGCGCGTGCAGGCCACGATTCACAATTGGAAAAGGCCGTGGAGGTGGTGATGGATTTGCTCAAAAAAAATCCACCTCCACCGGAGCCGCACCATCCGGCGTTTCCGAATTATCAGAGAGCCGGCACAAACTAGCGTGCTTGGGGTCGCCATGACTTCCTGGCGAGTTGATTCCGACCGGGCAATGCAGATCCCTCCGCCTCCCTCTGCGGAAGACCGCAGCCTGAGGGTCCGGATGACCGGCGGTGTGGTTTCGCAATGCTATAGGAGGCTCAGCGGATCCATGTCCACGAGAGCGGCGGTTTGAGGAATCTCTTTTGCCTGGCAATACGCTAGCGCGCCACCGAGGAGCTTTGTCAGTACGGAGCGTTTGGGAGACTTCAAAAGAAACTGGAAGCGGTGCTCCCTGTTCAAGCGCGCCAACGGCGCCGCGGCGGGCCCAAGGATGCGGACTTTCTCGCCATCGTGCGGCGAAAAATATTCGGAAAGCTGGCGCGACCAGCGGATCGCCTTTTCCAGGCTGGTGTCTCGCACAATGACGTTAGCCAGCGAGGTGAACGGGGGATAGGCCATCATTCGACGGAAGTGCAGTTCGCGTTCGAAAAAGGAAGTGTAGTCCTGTCTGATGGCGTCCTGAATCGCGTAATGCTCGGGATAAAAGGTTTGAATGAGCACGTGGCCCGGCAGTTCGCCGCGACCCGCGCGGCCGGCCACTTGCGTCAGTAATTGGAAGGTTCGCTCGGCGGCGCGAAAATCCGGCAAGCTGAGCGAGGAATCGGCGCTGACGACACCCACCAGCGTCACGCGCTGAAAATCATGCCCTTTGGCGAGCATTTGCGTGCCTACGAGAATGTCCAGCGCGCCGCCGGCAAACGCTCCAAGCGTTTCCTGATATTGGCGCTTGGTGCGGGCGGTGTCGCGGTCGAGGCGGGCAATGCGGGCACCTGGGAATTCCTTGCGCAGGCGTTCTTCGAGTTGCTCCGAGCCCTCGCCGAAAAAATAAACATATTGGGACTGGCACTTCGGGCAGAGTTTCGGGATCGCTTGAATCGAGCCGCAGTAATGGCATTCGAGGCGGTTGCGCTGTTTGTGATGCGTCATGGAGATGCTGCAGTTGACGCACTGCACCGAAGCGCCGCAACTCCGGCATAGCACGGACCAGGAATATCCGCGGCGGTTAATCAGCACCAGGGCCTGCGTTTTATTTGTTAAGCATTCCTGAATACCTGCGCGCAATTTCGAGGAAATCGGGCTGGTCTGATGCGTCTGCTGAAATTCCTCGCGCAAGTCCACAATTTCGACATCCGCGAGTGCACGGTTCGCGACGCGGGAGGTGAGCGTCAATATTTCATATTTGCCATTGCACGCGTGATGATAGCTCTCCATCGACGGCGTGGCAGAGCCAAGTAAGGCTACGGCGTTCTCCATTTTCGCGCGCACAATGGCGATGTCTCTCCCGTGATAACGAGGCGTTTCTTCCTGCTTGTAGCTGCTTTCTTGCTCCTCGTCGACGATAATCAGCCCGAGATTTTCGAGCGGCGCAAAAATTGCCGAGCGCGTACCCACGACGACGCGGGCATCGCCGTTTCGAACGTGCCACCATTCGCGTGCGCGTTCGACATCACTCAGCGCGGAGTGCAGTACGGCGACGCCTTCGAAGCGTGCGCCAAACCAGGAGCGGCATTGCCGGCCGATCCAAAGAGTGAGGGCAATCTCCGGCACTAGGACAATGGCAGTTTTTCCGCGCGCAAGCGTTTCCTGTACAGCACGCAAGTACACTTCGGTCTTGCCGCTGCCAGTGACGCCGTGGAGCAACTGGACGCCGAACTCTCGCAGCTCGAATCGCGCGCGGATCGTTTTTAACGCGTTCTCCTGCTCTGTATTCAGTTCGTGGGCAGGCGGCGTGTAGCCCGCGTCGAAGGGATCCTCCGCCGGGTCCAGCACCTCCTCCCAGCTTTCGAGCAGGCCGTCGCGCAGCATGCGCTCGACCACGGATCGCGTAACGTTTGCGAGCCGCAAAAGCTGCGGCAAAGGAAGCGGGCCGCGCTCGGCTTCGAGCAGGATGCGGATTCTTTCTTCTTTTTCCGCGACCGGTTTGGCTTCTTCATCGCCTGTGGACGTGGCCTTCCAAGCGATCACCCGCTGCGTTTTTCGTTTTTTCTGTCGAATGCTTTCGCGAATTTCAATGAGACCAAGGCGTTGGAGCTTTTGCAGCGAGGAAATACCGAAACCGAGCTTTGCTGGTGGCCTAAAAGGAGCAAAGCCTTTCTTTTCTTTCAGCTTCGCGAGAAATGCAACCTCCAAGGTTGTTAAACCATGAGACAGTTCGCCGCCGCTCAAACTTTCCGAGGCCGCGCGTCCCGCCTCGGTCAAGACGGTTTGCTGCTGTGATTTCAGCTCGGTGAGCGGAGGGAGCATCGTCCGAAAGACTTCACCGATGGGAGCGAGGTAATAATTGGCAATCCAGTTCGCGAGTTCGATGAGCTTCGGAGTGAGCGCGGGGACAAAATCGAGCATGCGGGCGATTTCGCGGATTTTTGTGGCTTTGGGGACGGCTTCCACGAATTCCACGACAACGCCAACTAGAGACCTCTTTCGGAAAGGCACAAGGACTCGGCTGCCCGGCTGCAATGCATCGCGCAACTGTTCCGGCACCGCGTAGGTAAACGTCGTTCGCAGCGGAACGGGCAGGGCTACGTTGCAGAAGGAGCAATTCATCGCGCCGAGTAGTGTATCAGCAGGGCGAAGAGCGCTGCGGCCGTATGTTCCGAGCGGGCCAGGTTGTGTTTCGATCAAGCCAGGATTCCTCGCTGCCCCTGCCTGCGGCAGGCAGGCTCGGAATGACAGGGCGCACGGTTATGCGCTCGAAGTGGCATGCCCTGCCTGTGCGGACGCCGCGCCGAGGCTTATCTGCTGATCAGAAAAATTCCGGCGAAGATAGTGGCGATCCCCGTCCATTGCCAGCGGGAGATGTGTTCGCGCAGGAAAATCGCTGCGAGGCCAACCGTAACCGCGCCGTACAGCGAGCCAAGTACGCTGATGACTGCTACCTGTTCCAATTGCATGCCGCGATTGCTCAGAACGAATGCGAGAGTATCGAACGTTCCCATGCTCAGGGCCATCCAACGCACGCTGCCGCGCGGAAGGCGCATGGGCTGTGCTGCAGAGAAAATTACCGACGCCGTCAGGAGAGAACTGGTCAAGCGAATCATCCACACGGCTTGGATCGCGCCGACGCGAGGCACAATGCGGATCCCGAGCAACCAGAACAGAGCTCCGAATGCGACAGCGGCGGCAATGGCCAGGCCAATGCCACGAGTGTTTGTTTTTACCGGCTGCGCGGGATTTTCGGAGGGCACGTGCTCTCCGCCAGCGACCACAGCCACGCCAAACAGAATGAGAATGATTCCGCCAACTCGCGCACTCGAGAGATGATCACCGCCGAGCCAGGAAAGAATCAGTGTTAGGGCGGGATAGCTCGCCGAAAGAGGAGCGACGACGGCCATCTTGCCGATTTCAAATGAGCGATACAACGAGAGCGTGCCGCACGCGTTGAGGAGGCCGGCGAGGAATCCCCACCCCCACGGCTGCCATCCCGAACCGTCAGCGAGGTGTCCCCAGCCGCCAAGCCAACGCATGGAAATCGTAAGGAGTAGAAATCCCGTGAATTGCATGTAGAACATGGTGCGAAGTGTGCCGATGCGATGTGTGGAAGAGCGCGCGACGAAGTCAGCGCCGCCCCAGGTCAGCGCAGTAACCAGCCCAAGCAGGATTCCCATGATGGCTTAGGCGGACTTGCCTTTTGCGCGAAGACCGAGGACCGCCATCACTTTCTGCAGATCTTTCCAGACTTCGCCTTTCGCGTTGGGGTTGCGCAGGAGATAAGCAGGATGGTAGGTGGCCAGTAATTTGCTGTTGCGATACTCGAGCCACTGACCGCGATACTGCGAAATTCCGCGATTGGTTTTCATCAACGTTTTGAAGGCCACGGCGCCGAGGCAAACAATGACTTTAGGCGAGATGACTTCCAGCTGTCGCACTAAGAAGGGCGAGCAGGTGGCGACCTCGTCCTCTTCCGGCGTGCGATTCTCCGGAGGGCGACATTTCACCACGTTGCAAATATAAACGTCCTTGCGCTGCAGGCCCATCGCTTCGACCATTTGCGTAAGAAGTTTCCCGGCGCGCCCGACAAACGGAAGCCCTTGTGCGTCTTCGTCGGCGCCTGGTCCTTCGCCAACAAACACAAGCTCGGCTTTGGGATGTCCATCGCCGAAGACGATGGTGTGACGGTGCTTATGAAGCTTGCAGCGCGTGCACTCTCCCAAATCCTCGCGAATGCGCAAAAGCGTGTCGTTCACGATTTTATCTGAAGCGTCAAAAAGAGAGGGCGCAGGCGCAGATGGCAGCGGCAAGGGCGCAACCTTTGGCAGTGCTGCTGGCGCAGGCTTTTGGAAATGAGGCTTCGCAGTCTTGGGCAAAGTGGGTTCCTCGTGAGCAATGGGATTTGAAACAGCCACATTTTCTACCGATCCCGCGGGCTGTTTATGCGGAAACAGTGCTTCTGGGTACCGATCACGGTAAAAGAAACGAATGCCTAAGTCTTCGTAGAAGGCCAGCCGTTCTGCAACTTTTTTCTGAAGATTCTCTGGAATTTGCCCGGGCATGAGGATCAGACGTTTGAATGCCGGGAGGCGGGAGCGTGGAGCACCGAGCGCAAACGGAGGACTTCATCCAGAATGCGCTGGGCCACTTCGGTCTTGGGCATTTTAGGAAGGGCGTGGTCACGGCCATCGCGAGAAAAAAGGGTGACGACATTTGTGTCCTGGTCAAAGCCGGCGCCTTCCGCGGTGACGTCGTTCGCCACAATCAAATCGGCGTTCTTGGAGGCAAGTTTCTTTCGAGCATTTTCCGCAACGCGCTCCGTTTCCGCGGCGAAACCAACGACAATCTTCTGGCCTTTGTTCTTCGCGAGTTCCGCAAGAATGTCGGTGGTCGGCTCAAGCGAGATCGTCAGCGGAGCATTGCCTTTCTTAATCTTTTCGGCGCGGCGCTCGACGGGCCGGTAATCCGCCACCGCCGCGGCAAGAATGATCATCGACGCTTCGGCGGATCGATCCAGGACCGCCCGACGCATTTCCTCCGCGGTGCGCACGTCCGCGCGTTCGACACCCGCAGGAGTTTCCAAGTTCACAGGGCCGCTGACCAAAATCACCTTCGCGCCGCGCCTCGCAGCAGCCTCGGCAACGGCATAACCCATTTTCCCGGAAGAGCGGTTGGTGAGGAAACGAACGGGATCGAGGTCTTCGCAAGTCGGGCCTGCGGAAACCAGAATCGTTTCGCCATCCAAATCCCGGTGCGCTTTTGTGATTTCGTGTATAGCCGTAAGAATTTCTTCCAGGCCCGCGAGCCGGCCCGGCCCGGTCATGCCGCACGCCAGATAGCCCTCATCGGGTTGCGCTATTTTTACGCCGCGTGCCCGCAGCGTCGCGACATTTTCCTGGGTGGCCGTGTGATTCCACATGTTCACATTCATCGCCGGAGCGACGACTACTGGCGCGGTGCAGGCCAGGTACAACGTGGTGAGAAAATCATCGGCGACGCCACGGGCGAATTTCGCCATGATGTCGGCGGTGGCAGGCGCTACCAGAAGAAGATCCGTGCGCTGCGCGACCGCGATGTGCTCGATGGCGCTTTCAAGGTTGGCTTCGCTGCCGGAAGAGTCCCTGAAGAGATCGGTTATGACTTTCTGTCCGCTCAACGCGGCAAACGTAAGGGGAGTGACGAATTCCCGCGCGGCGCGGGTCATCACTACTTGCACGCTGTGCCCTTCCTGCTGCAAGCGGCGAACCAGCTCCGCGGCTTTGTACGCCGCCACTCCGCCCGTGACGCCCAATGTGATTCGCATTTCTGCCTTCTCGGCCGCTACTTCTTGCGCTTGTTGCCGTCCTTGTCTTCGTCGACGGAAGTTGCCTCGGGCACATCGAATTCGAGCAACCCCTGCTCGAGCTCTTCGCAAGCCAGTCGCGTGGCTTTCTGCGTCTTGGGGTTCTCAATCAACGGCGGGGCGCCGGCCATAATCTGCCGCGCGCGCCTTG
>Ga0066705_10000695_pt1 | contig 10259 bp, 8 predicted proteins | sample GraSoiAngelo_154_FD_66506 | JGI IMG/M metagenome (GOLD analysis project Ga0066705, IMG submission 66506) | Grasslands soil microbial communities from the Angelo Coastal Reserve, California, USA - 14_1009_13_20cm | ecosystem: Environmental > Terrestrial > Soil > Grasslands | place: USA... | reverse complement strand
ATAGGCGCTGCCGATCTGGACGCCGGCCGCACCCAGCGCGAATGCTGCCGCGATCCCGCGGCCATCGGCGATCCCTCCGCAGGCAATCACCGGCACCTTCACGGCATCGACCACCTGCGGCACCAGAGCGAACGTGCCGGGCTGCTCGGCAATATTGTCGGTCAGGAACATGCCGCGATGGCCGCCGGCTTCCGCGCCTTGCGCGATGATGACGTCGGCGCCGTTCTGCTCGAGCCAGATCGCTTCCTTCACGATGGTTGCCGACGACATCACGATGCAGCCGGCCGCCTTGACGCGCTTGAGCAACGCCTGGTCCGGCAAGCCGAAATGGAAGCTGACGATCTCGGGCTTCAGCTCTTCGACGACCTCACAAAATGCGGCATCGAACGGCGCGCGATTGGCGGCGTTGACTGGCGCCGCCGGGTCGAGCCCGAGTTCCCTGTAATAGGGTGCCAACCGTTGCCGCCAGCCTGCTTCGCGCTTGGGGTCGGCATCTTCAGCCTTGTGGCAGAAGAAGTTCATGTTGACCGAAGCCGATGCGCGTTGGCGGATGACGTTGACCTGCTCGCGCGCCTTCTCGGCCGACAGCATCGCGCAAGGCAGCGATCCCAGTGCGCCGCCCTGCGCTGCCGCGATCACGAGTTCGGCGTCCATCACGCCCGCCATCGGTGCGAGCACGATCGGAAATTCGGTCTTGAAGAGCTCGATAATTCGGCGATCCGGCCACATGGTTTGCTCGTTCGGTTGGATGGTCACGTTAGCGCGGAAGCAGCCCGCGAAGCCGTGGCGGAATTGCGCCGCCCGAGAAGTATCTGCTCTGCCTCGGTGACGATCCGTCCGACGATCTCGGCCGCCGTGGGAACGTCATGAATCAAGCCGACCGCTTCGCCCGCGATGACAGCGGCGACATCGAAATTGCCAGCGGCCTTGGCGGCCGCGTATTCGGCCGCGACGGCCCGCACATTCTGCAGCAGTTCGACTTCGCGTCCCATCCAGCGACGGGCATGGTCGTTGATCAGGCAGCGTCCGGTAAACGGCGCCGGCCAGACATTGTTGCGCGAGAGATCGAAGATCATGCCCCGAACCGTGTTCCCGCTCGCCGCAGTGCAGATTCGCTGCTTCGCCTCTTCTGCGCCGTCGGCTTCGACGCTGGCATAAAAGCGGGTGCCGAGCAGCACGCCGGCCGCGCCAAGCATCATCATCGCCGCCAATCCGCGCCCGTCGGCGATGCCGCCGGCCGCCACCACCGGCACCCGGCCGGCCGCGAGATCGACGATCGCCGGCACAATGTCGATCGTAGTGCGCGAAGCGCCGTGACCGCCGGCCTCGCTACCCTGTGCGACTAGAACATCAGCGCCCGCGTCCAGCGCCTGCCGCGCCATGTCTTCGTTTTGGACCTGGCAGATCAGGAGCGCGCCCGCAGCCTCGACGCGAGGCGCAAACGGCTGGGGATCGCCGAACGAAAGCATGATCGCGCGAGGGCGCGCGTTCAGCGCGATATCAAGAAGCTCGGGCTGCTTTGCCAGACTCCAGGTGATGAACCCGATGCCGAACGGCACTGCGCATCGCTTGAGCTTGGCGGTCTCTTGCTCCAGCCAGGTCGTTTCGCCATAGCCGCCGCCGAGAATTCCAAAACCGCCCGCGCCGCCGACCGCACTCGTGAGACGTGCGCCGGCAATCACATCCATTGGGGCAGAGAGGATCGGGTGTTTGATGCCCAAAAGCGCTGATAACGGTGTGCTGATCGACATGTCGCTCCTCCAAGCTGGACAGCGAGATTAGGCTCAACTACCATTCTCGAAAAATGAATACTTGAGAACGCAGCCATCTCCAAAAACAAACGGTGGAGACGATGGAGCTTACCGATCTCGTCACCTTCTCGGCCGTCGCGCGGTCAGGTGGGATTACCCGCGCCGCCGATGAACTCAACACAGTGCAGTCCAACGTCACGCAGCGAATAAAGGCGCTCGAGGCCGAGATCGGCACCGCCCTGTTCGAACGGCACAGCCGCGGCATGACCTTGACCGGCGCTGGGCGCCGCCTGCTCCCTTACGCCCAGCGCATGGCCGCGCTTGCGCGCGAAGCGGTGCTGGCCGCGCGCGACGATGGCGAACCGAAAGGACCGCTCGCGATCGGCTCGATGGAGACCACGGCCGCGGTGCGGCTGCCATCGCTGCTCGCCGAATTTCATCGGCGTTTTCCAGCGGTGCGATTGACATTGCGGACCGCACCGACCGCCGATCTGGTCGCCGCGGTGCTTGACGGGACGCTCGACGGCGCCTTTGTCGCCGGGCCGATCGAGCACGCCGAACTCAGCGCGATTGCGGCATTCCGCGAAGAGCTGGTGCTGGTCACCGCGCACCGGTGGACGAGCCTTGCAAGCTTGCGCGCCGGTACGGCCGAGTCCGGTCCGACCGCGCTGGTGTTCCGCACCGGCTGCACCTACCGGCAGCGGCTCGAACAGGTGTTTTCGGAATTTGGCTGGCCTTCGGCCGCGCGGTTCGAATTGGGCACGCTCGATGGCATGATCGGCTGCGTTGCCGCGGATATGGGCGTCACATTGCTGCCGCGTGCCGTGGTCGAACGCAGCGATCTGCGCGAGAGCATCCGTCTGCACGCGCTCGATGCATCCGGGTCGCGGGTCGATACGCTTTTCGTCACGCGCCGCAGCGCGCATCAATACAGCGCGTTGAGCGGGTTTGTTTCGTGCCTGACGGCGGACAGGCCAGATCGCATCAGTCAGGCCGTCGCGTGACCGTGCTTCCCGCTTTGCAGGGATCGCAGACGGCGTGTTATGCGGTCCCATGCCTGCCCTCATCCTGCCGCTGACCGAAGCTGCCGCGCACTGGCCCGATCGTGGCGCGCTGGTCGGCCTCGATTTGGGCACCAAGACCATTGGTGTCGCCGTCTCCGATCCTGACCGCCGGCTTGCGACTGGCGTTGAGACCTTGCACCGCAAGGCCTTCAAGTCAGACGCGGCGCGGCTGCTCACGATAGCAGCCGAACGCAGCGCCGTCGGCTTCGTGCTGGGGCTCCCCATCAACATGGACGGCAGCGAGGGCCCACGCGCGCAGTCCACCCGCGCCTTCGCGCGCAATTTCTCTGGCCTCACCGACCTCGCCATTGCGTTGTGGGACGAGCGGCTTTCGACCGCGGCCGTCGAGCGTGAACTGATCGGCATGGACATGAGCAGAGCCAAGCGCGCTGAGGTGATCGACGAGCATGCCGCGATCTTCATCCTGCAGGGCGCGCTCGACCGGCTCGCCAGGCTGCGCGCGGATCGCTAGCGATGGCGGTGGTGATTGCGGCGCTGCTGCCGGTATTCCTGCTCATCGTGTTCGGCTTTGCGCTCAAGCGCAGCCTGATGCGGCTGGAGACGCAATGGCACGGGCTGGAACGGCTGACCTATTACGTGCTGTTTCCCGCGCTCTTGATCCAGACCCTGGTGAAGGCCGACCTAACCAGGGTGCCGATCGCCGGCGTCGGCGGCGCGCTGGTGCTCTCGGCGCTGGCGATGTCGCTGTTGTGCCTCGGCTTAAGGCCCTGCTCGCCAAAATGGACATTGACGGCCCGGCCTTCACCTCAATCTTCCAGGGCGCGACGCGTTGGCAGACCTTTGTGGCGCTCGCGGTCTCAGGAAATCTATTTGGCGACGCTGGCCTCGCGCTGGCGTCGGTCGCGATGGTCGCGATCATTCCGCTGGTCAACGTCTTCAGCGTCGCCGTGCTGGCGCACTACGCCGCAACTGAGAAACAGTCGGTCCGCTCGATCGTCATGACCGTGGTCCGCAACCCCCTGATCTGGGCCTGCGCGATCGGGTTGGCGCTCAACGTACTGCACGTTCCGCTGCCAAGGATCTGGCATGAGGTGGCTGATGCGCTGGGCCGCTGCTCGCTCGCGATCGGCTTGCTCGTCACCGGCGCCGGCCTGCATCTCGATGGCCTGTTTCGTCCGAGCACTGCGGCCGGCCTTGGCGTTTTCCTCAAGCTGATCCTGATGCCGGTGCTGGCGGTCGCGCTGGCGCTGTGGTTCGGCCTGTCGGGTCAAAATCTTGTGATCGTGACCGCCTGCTCGGCGGTGCCGGCGTCGTCAAGCGCTTACGTTTTGGCCCGGCAGATGGGCGGCGACGCGCCGCTGCTTGCGCAAATCATCACGCTGCAAACCATCCTCGCGGCGATCACGATGCCGATCGCGATCGCCCTGGTGGCCTGACGTCAACCCGCCAGCCAAATCGTCTGTACCACGGCGCCGAGATTGTTAAGGCCGTGCAAAACGATCGTCAGCCAGATCGAGCCAGAGCGGTAGCGCAGGTATCCGAGCAAAAGACCGATCGAGAAGACTTCGCCGAAAAAGTACCAATCATATTGCAGGTGCAGCCCGGTCCACACAATGGACGACAGGATGACGGCGCCGGCGGGTCCCAAGAAGGTTTCCGACCAGCCGCGGTAGAGGAAACCGCGCGCGAACAGCTCTTCCGAAATTGGCGCGGCGACGCAGAAGGCGAATACCAGAAGCCACAGCGCGCCGTCGGCGCGCGCCGATTTCAAGACGTCGAGCATGAATCCGGGAGTGACGTCGCGCCCGGTGGCGCGCGACAACAGGTCCCAGCCCATCACCACGACGAACAGGCCGGCGATGCCGATCAGAAGGTTCTTCCACGACGTCCCGCGCAACGCGAGATAGTCGGCAAACGGGGTGCGCGAGAGGTGGATCGCAAGCCACAGCGCGGCGAGCACAGCCGGCAGGCCGCAAATCACCGACAGTGAAATGGTGATTCCACCGCCGACGACATGCACCGCGATGGCAACATCGATCGGCCCTCCTTGCCGCAGCACGAACCAGGCGACCACAGCGATTTGTCCGATGAACATCGCGGCAAAAATGAAAAGGCCCCACAGCACCGTGCCCCAGAACTTCCAGACCAGGGGGCGGCGTCCGACCCGCGCTACTACGACCGGCGGATGCTCCGGATTGAGGGAATCCATCAATTTACTTCAACTTTCGCAGTGTTGTTTCTTTTCGTCGTTGCCGGGCTTGACCCGGCAATCCATCCTCTTCTGAAGATTGATGGATGCCCGGATCAAGTCCGGGCATGACGAGTTTGTGGGTCACGGCAGCGCGCGCTGCAGCAATGCACGGATATCGTCATTGGCGAGATCGACCGCGCCGTACATGCTGGCATGAGGCGTGGCAAGTCGCGTGGCGGCGAACAACTCGGCATGATGCGGCGCGATCTTGTTGAGTGCCGCGGCGGCCGCAAGCAACGCCAGCTTTTCGACCGCCAGCCGCGCCACCCGCTCGCCGTCCGGCCGGCGGAACGACTTTGCGATCGATGCGACGGCCTCCGCGCCACCCGGCAAACCCTTGGCTTGCTCGGCAATATCCTGCAACACCGCGGTGGCCGCATCCGGCTCACGCGACAACGCCCGGAGCACGTCAAGGCACATCACATTGCCCGAGCCCTCCCAAATCGCGTTGACGGGCGACTCGCGATAATGCCGCGCCAAAATCCCCTCCTCCACGTAGCCATTGCCGCCGAGGCACTCCATCGCCTCGTAGAGAAATCCGGGCGCGCTCTTGCAGACCCAATATTTGATTGCCGGTGTCAGAAGCCGCATGTAGGCGGCCTCGCCGGGATCATCTGGGGCCTGGTCGAATGCGCGGCAGAGCCGCATCACCAGCGCGACCGAGGCCTCGACGTGAAGCGCCATGTCCGCAAGCACCGTCTGCATCAGCGGCTGATCGGCGAGGTGCTTCTGGAATACGCTGCGATGTCTTGCGTGATGGAGCGCATGCGAAAGTCCCGATCGCATCAGGCCGACGGAGGCGATCGCGCAATCCTGCCGCGTTAACTGCACCATCTGGATGATGGTGCGGATGCCCTTGCCCGCCTCGCCGACGCGCTCCGCATAGGCGCCCACGAACTCCACTTCGGAAGAAGCATTCGAGCGGTTGCCGAGCTTGTCCTTGAGCCGCTGGAACTGGATCGCATTGACCGATCCATCCGGCGCAAAGCGCGGCATGAAGAAACAGGTCAGGCCTTCGTCGGCCTGCGCCAGCACCAGGAACGCATCGCACATCGGCGCCGACATGAACCATTTATGCCCGGTGATACGATAGGCGCTGCCGTCGCGTTCCGCGTGTGTCATGTTGGAGCGCACGTCGGTGCCGCCCTGTTTCTCGGTCATGCCCATGCCGAGCGTCATGCCGCGCTTGGTCCACCACGGCGCAAAACCTGGATCATAGGCGCGGGTCGCGATCACGGGCATCGTCTTCGCGAGCAGATCCGGCTGCGCCGCAAGTGCGGCAACCGAAGCGCGCGTCATGGTGATCGGGCAGAGATGACCGGTCTCGACCTGTGAGGCGATATAGAACTTCGCCGCGCGCACCACTTCGGCCGCAGCACCAGCCGGCTTGCCCTGCGCGGTCCAGGTCGAATTGTGCACGCCGGCATGAGCGCTCCGCGCCATCAATTCGTGATAGGCAGGATGAAACTCGACCTCGTCGCGGCGGTTGCCCCTGGAATCGAAGCTCCGCAGCTTTGGCGTGTTCTCATTCGCAGCGCGGCCGCGCGCGGCCATCGCAGCCGATCCCCAGTGCTTGCCGAATTCCGAGAGTTCCGGCGCCGCGGCGGCTGCGCCGTTGGCGGCAATCGATTCCGAAAGCGGCGTGTCGAGCGTGAACAGATCGACATCCTCGAACGGCGGCGACTGGTTGAAGACTTCGTGGGTTGCGAAGGCGGGATGGGTCATGGGCCGGTCCTGTTGGGGAGTCACTGGCGGCGCGGCGTTATCGGGAAATCATAGGCTGCCCCGCCTATGCCCGGCAGCGAAAAGTGCCACCACTCCTTCGAATAGTTCACAAAACCTTGCCGTGCCATTGCGGCGACAAGCAGGTTGCGCCAGCGGCTCTGCCCCGGGGTGATCGAGCGAGCTGCCGTATGCGACTTCCGATCGGAACAATCGTAACCGGTGCCCATATCGATGCTCGCCTCAGGCGCCCGCGCCTCGGCGGGCGCGGTGCAGTCGGAATACACTTTGTTGGGATCAAAGACGGCCGAATTGTCGGCCTTCAGATCGACCAGGGTCAGATCGAGGGCGGCGCCGGTCGAATGGCCGGAATGAGTGGCGATATAGCCGAGCCGGAACAGATCGGCCTTCGCGAACGCCGGATTGAAGCGCCGCTCGGCCGGCGTCTCCTTGCTGTTTTGCGCCCAGGCCCACATGTCCGCGACCGCGCGCGCGGGCCGGTAGCAATCCAGCATTTTCAGCGACAGGTTTTGCCGCGAAAGTTCCTGCTGGATCGCTTTCAGCTTCGATCCCACCTCGCGCTTCACCACGCATTCGGCAGCAGCATAGCCTTTAAGCGGCCGGCCGACGAAATTGTTCGAGCCGGCATAGCGGATGTCCTGGATGATCGTCGGGTCGATATCGCGCAGATACGCAAAACTACCGGGCAAGGTCTGCGCACACACGGGCCCCGCCAGCGCAGTTAACAGTATCGGAGCAAACCGGTTCAAATCGCGCATGGTTGATGGTCCAATCGGGGACGGCTTTGCGATCTGGCATTTACCCTGAACGGCGACTACCGGGGGATAACTTTTTACCCCTCGGTTGGCCCTTGCCCCGCCATCCATCCACGCCTATAGCTCTCGCTTTAATGACCCCTGCATTGAAATCGACCTTTGTCCTCGGTCACCGGCACCTGCTGGGCATAGAGGGGCTTTCCGCTGCCGACATTACCGGCCTGCTCGACCTCTCCGAAGAATATGTCGAGCTCAACCGGCAGATCGACAAAAAGCGAGCCTCGTTGCGCGGCCGCACCCAGGTCAACCTGTTCTTCGAGGCCTCGACCCGCACCCAGTCCTCCTTCGAGATTGCCGGCAAGCGGCTCGGCGCCGACGTCATGAACATGTCGGTGTCCTCCTCTTCCATGCGCAAAGGCGAGACGCTGATCGACACCGCGGTGACGCTCAATGCCATGCACCCGGACATCCTCGTGGTGCGCCATCATGCCTCAGGCGCGGTGGAACTTTTGGCGCGCAAGGTCGACGGTTCCGTGATCAATGCCGGCGACGGCGCCCACGAGCATCCGACCCAGGCGCTCTTGGATGCGCTGACCATCCGCCGCAACAAGGGGCGGCTCGAGGGGCTGGTGATCGCAATCTGCGGCGATGTCCTGCATTCGCGGGTGGCGCGTTCCAATATCCTGCTGCTGAACCTGATGGGCGCCCGGGTGCGCGTGGTTGCGCCCTCGACGCTGTTGCCGCCGGGCATCGAGCGGATGGGCGTCGAGGTCGAGCGCGACATGCGCGAGGGGCTGAACGGCGCCGACATCGTGATGATGCTGCGGCTGCAGCGCGAGCGCATGAACGGCTCGTTCGTGCCGTCATCGGGCGAATATTTTCACTACTTCGGCCTCGACCAGAAGAAGCTCGCTTACGCCAAGCCCGATGCGCTCGTAATGCATCCGGGGCCGATGAACAGAGGCGTCGAGATCGACTCGATCGTCGCCGACGGCGCACAATCAGTGATCCGCGAACAGGTGGAAATGGGAGTGGCGGTGCGGATGGCGGTGCTGGAAGCGCTCGCCCGCAACCTGCCAAATGCGTAACAGAATGCTTACCGACCGCCGCCCGATCCTGCTTGCCAACGCTCGCGTGGTCGATCCGTCGCGGGATTTCGACGGGCTTGGCGATGTCCTGATAGCGGACGGCGTCATCCGCGACGCGCGACGCGGCATCGGTGCGGCCGGCGTGCCTGAGGGCACCGACATCGTCAATTGCGCCGGCATGGTCATAGCCCCCGGGCTGGTCGACATGCGCGCCTTTGTCGGCGAGCCCGGCGCCAGCCACCGTGAGACCTTTGCATCCGCCAGCCAGGCCGCAGCGGCCGGCGGTATCACCACCATCGTCTGCCAGCCGGACACTTCGCCCGTGATCGACAACTCGGCGACCGTGGATTTCGTGCTGCGCCGCGCGCGCGACACCGCGATCGTCAATATCCATCCGATGGCGGCGCTCACCAAGGGCCTGCTCGGCCAGGAGATGACCGAGATCGGGCTGTTGAAAGCGGCCGGCGCGGTGGCGTTCTCGGACGGCGACAAGAGCGTCACCAACGCGCAGGTGATGCGCCGCGCATTGACCTATGCTCGCGACTTCGACGCGCTGATCGTACACCACACCGAGGACCCCAATCTGGTCGGCGAAGGCGTGATGAACGAAGGCGAGTTCGCCGCCCGCCTTGGGCTTGCCGGCATCCCCGATGCCGCCGAGGCCGTGATGCTGGAGCGCGACATGCGCCTGGTGGCGCTCTCCGGCGGCCGCTATCATGCGGCCTCACTGAGTTGCATCGAGTCGCTGGAAATCTTGAAGCGTGCCCGCAGCGCCGGGCTGCAGGTCTCGGCTTCGGTCTCGATCAATCACGTCACGCTGAACGAGAACGACATCGGCCCCTATCGCACCTTCCTCAAATTGTCGCCGCCGCTGCGCACCGAGGACGACCGAAAGGCGCTGGTGGCGGCCCTCGCCTCCGGGCTGCTCGACGTGATCATGTCCGATCACAATCCGCAGGACGTCGAGGTCAAGCGGCTGCCGTTCGCGGAGGCAGCCTCCGGCGCGGTCGGCCTGCAGACCATGCTGCCGGCGGCCTTGCGGCTGGTCCACAATGGCGAGTTGGATTTCAAGACACTGATCCGGGCGATGTCGACGCGCCCGGCGGAATTGCTGGGGCTGCCGGGCGGCTCGCTACGCGCGGGCTCGCCTGCTGACGTAATCGTGATCGACCCCGATACGCCCTGGGTGCTCGATCCCGCCGACCTCAAATCGCAATGCAAGAACACGCCGTTCGACGAGGCCCGCTTCTCCGGCCGCGTCGTCCGTACTATTGTCAGCGGGCGGACGGTTTACGAACATGTCTAGAGCGTTTTCGAGCGAACATGCGCGGCAAATTCATGGAGACCGCAGCGACCGGAGCCACTGCCGTGTCCACTGACGGTTTCCTGGTCATAGCGTTCCTGCTCGGCTATCTCCTGGGCTCGGTTCCGTTCGGGCTGATCCTCACCCGGATTGCCGGCACACAGGATCTGCGCTCGATCGGCTCCGGCAATATTGGCGCCACAAACGTGCTGCGTACCGGGCGCAAGGGATTGGCCGCGGCAACGCTGGTCTGCGACGCCCTCAAGGGCACGCTGGCCGTTGTCATCGCCGGCTCTGTTGGCGGACCGAACGCCGCGATGCTGGCGGCGCTCGGCGCCTTTCT
>Ga0066705_10000694_pt1 | contig 10277 bp, 10 predicted proteins | sample GraSoiAngelo_154_FD_66506 | JGI IMG/M metagenome (GOLD analysis project Ga0066705, IMG submission 66506) | Grasslands soil microbial communities from the Angelo Coastal Reserve, California, USA - 14_1009_13_20cm | ecosystem: Environmental > Terrestrial > Soil > Grasslands | place: USA... | reverse complement strand
CGACATGCCGACATCCGTGCGGTTCTATCGCGACTTGCGGGGTTTTCAAATAATGCGGACCTCGCCGGTGCTAGGCGGCGATGGGATGTGTAGTCGCAATCGCCTCCATTTGCCATGGCCAGCATTCGCGGGCGAGTTCACTTGTCCGCGAGTATGCGTTAGGACTAAGCCGCTTGCGCGGCGCACGCTACCAGTGCGATTGTGCCTACCGAAAATTGCATCTAGCCCTTCAATCGCTCGCCAAGGACCATGTAATAATGCGTTACATGTCTTGTCTTCGTAAGCTCCACGAGCGAACGTCGATCTGGATGTCGCTGATTCTTAAGCTCCTCGTGTGCGATATCATTTTTGGCGAACCACAGGGACAAACCAAGTTTTCGGTAGGGACAATTCTTCGCTCGCCTGCAAATTTCGGTTGGGGTCGTGCAGTCCAGTAGGCGACCTCGAAAAGGGAGCACAAAAAGGATGATCAGACGGTGTAGATTCCTTGCCTCAGCGGCAGTACTCATCCTCTCGGCGGTACTGATCACACCATGCCTTTGCGCGGCACAAACATCACCGCGCGGAGATTCTTTCGATGTGCTCATCAAAGGCGGCATGCTTTACGATGGCACGGACCAGCCACCGCGCAGCGCCGACGTCGGCATTCGCGGTGATCGGATTGTTGCGATCGGTCAGCTACACCGTGCGAGCGCCAAATCCGTCATTGATGCAACCGGCCTGGCCGTCACTCCCGGCTTTATCAACATGCTTTCTCACTCCGAGGTGTCTCTGATTGCCGATGGCCGTTCCATGGGTGAACTCAAACAAGGGGTTACGACCCAGATTTTCGGCGAAGGTTCGATGGGGCCGCTCACTGATGAGATGAAGAAGCACCGCATGGACCAGCAGGGGGACATAAAGTACGAAATTGCTTGGACAACTCTGGCCGAATACCTCACCTACTTGGAAAAGCGCGGCGTGTCCCAAAATTTCGCCTCGTTCATCGGCGCGCCCACCATCCGCGAGTACGTGATTGGACTCGAAGATAAGCCTCCAACTCCCGGGCAGCTCGACAAAATGCGCGAGCTGGTACGCCAGGAAATGGAAGCCGGAGCCCTCGGCGTGACTACCGCTCTCATCTATCCGCCCGCCACTTTCGCCAAGACCGATGAATTGATCGAGCTGGCAAAGGTTGCAGCCAAGTACCGAGGTAAGTACATCGCGCACATTCGCAGCGAAGCCAATCAGCTCACCGAGGCGGTCGAAGAAACCATTCGCATCAGTCGCGAAGCAGGTCTTCCGGCCGAAATCTACCACTTGAAAGCTTCCGGGCAGGCGAACTGGCCCAAGCTTGATCAAGTAATCGCCATGATTGAAGACGCCCGTCGCCAGGGACTGAAAATCACCGCCGATATGTATACCTATACCGCTGGCGCGACGGGGCTCAATTCGTGTATGCCACCGTGGGTTTACGACGGAGGTGCCGAGGCTGCCTACAAACGCCTGCAAGACCCGGAAACTCGAAAGAAAATAGCCGACGCGATGCGCACTCCGTCAAAGGATTGGGAAAATCTGTATATGCTGGCCGGCTCGCCCGACCAGATCCTGCTCGTGGGGTTCAAATCAGACGCGCTCAAGGCGCACACGGGAAAGACGCTAGCCGAAGTTGCGCGCCTGCGTGGTAAAGATCCCATCGAGACAATCATGGATCTGGTCTTGGAAGACCGTTCGCGCATCGGCACGGTCTATTTCATGATGGACGAGCAAAACGTCAGGAAACAAATTCGCCAGCCGTGGGTCTCATTCGGCTCAGATGCAGCGTCGATGGCCCCGGAGGGCGTGTTCCTCAAATCTTCCACGCATCCACGCGCCTATGGCAACTTCGCCCGCTTGCTCGGCAAATACGTCCGCGAAGAAAAAGTCATTCCCCTTGCGGAAGCCGTGCACCGGCTTTCGGGATTGCCCGCTACAAACCTCGGGCTCGATCACCGCGGATTTATCAAGGAAGGCATGTTTGCAGACGTAGTGGTTTTCGATCCGCAAACTATCGCCGACCGTGCTACCTTCGAGCAGCCTCACCAATATTCCATCGGCGTCAGACACGTTTTCGTCAACGGCGTTCAGGTTCTCAAAGACGGCGTGCACACCGGCGGCAAACCCGGCCGCGCCCTCTGGGGTCCAGGAAAGACCAAATAGAGTTCTGTTCCAAGACTGCACCGGTATACGGTGGATCCGCCCTTTACAACTTTTCTGTGAATCCAGACCGAACGCCCACAGTACGGATGCCACGAATAAAGGATCTCTCGCGACTCCGCACTAGGGTATTTGATTGTTCGCTTGTACCACAGGGAGGGCAACCATCAGGGCAAAGACAATCGGGTCTTGTTTCCTTCGGAGCCGGAGACAAGAAGGAACTGGGAGCAGTGCAGCACCAGAAACGACTGGGGGGCCTGCTGAAGTACTACGAGAGGGAAGCGCCATAAGAGTCGACGGGACAGCTGGCGATGGGCTCACGATCAGCGCGTGTATTCAGGGTGCCGGGAATTCCCATTGCAAAAAAGACTGATTCATCATCGACGCGCGCAGAGCAATGAGTTCTGGCTCAGGGCAGCGACGAGGACTAGCTTTTGGCCGTACGGGAAACGGGAAGTATGGAGAAGCGAGGATGGTGAGCTCACCTACGAGCGAACCTGGCAGAGTCGGCCGTGGCTGGGGAATTCCTAGGCCGGCTTCTCGTGCTTGCGCTCGCGATCCTGCCTGATTGCCAATTGCGGGCGAAGGCTCGCGAGGCTCTTCAGCGTGTTGTACCAAAACGCCGCGCCCAGACTGAGAAACGCTACCGTGACCAAAAGGCCCGGCACTTCGTTCGAGGACTGCGCCCAGACTCGCCCGTCCGGGAAGAGCTTGAACTCGGAGCGCGCCAGATCACTCTTGAGCGAAGCGGACTCGTCAATGAGCTTGTCGGAATCGCTGACCAGCTCGGCGTTCACTTCTTGCTGGTACGCCGCGGCCAGCCTCTCGCGCGCGGGGTTTCCATCCAAGGTCGTGCGAAGCCAAGACTCCGCATCCTCACGGCTGGCAAATCCCGGCACAGCTTCGAGGGCGTGCCTCGCTTTGGCTTTCGCTTCCGCGGTGAATTTGTCTTCGGTGGTAGCCATAGAGAGGCTGTCACCGTCGGATTGCTGCGAATTCCTGGGAGGCGGGGCGACGGTGTGAGAAACCCGACGAACCTTGGGCTTTGGCGGTTCAGGGACGGCGGCGACCGTGCGCAACACCGAAGCCATGACCTTGCGATAGACGTCGGGCACGACGGTGTGAGCGCCTTCCTTGGAGTGCGACAATTTCTCCGCCTGGTTGTCAATGGCTTCCGCACTGGCGGCCAATCGTGCGCGCAATTCGGCGCCTTGAAACATCGACTGGAACAGCCGAACGGAGTCAAAGTGCGCGGCAAAGACGAAAATGCAGGAAAGCACGACCGTTACGAGGCGTGCTTTCAGGGTGAAGCGCTGTGAGGCCCGGTCCATGACGTGATCGAACCAAGCGCGCAGGCCTTCCAAGCGCGGCTCGGGCGGAGCAGGAACCGACGCCTCGGTCAATCCTCCCGTGGCAGGAGTGGATTCCGGCTCGGGTTCCTGCGCTTGTGCGGTCACTTTTTCCACTGCGACGGCGACGCCCCCATCCATTTCCACCGGCTCGGCGTGGCGAACGATGCCTTCATCGAAATCTGCAGCCGCCGGGTCGAAACGTTCATTCTGCAGCGGCGCAGCCTTCGAGGAGTGGCGGACGATGCCCTCATCAAAATAGGCCTTCGAGTGGACAGACCGACCCGCTTGCGCCGGTCCTGGTTTCGCTCTGGCTCCCGGCTCATTCTCGGTCCAAACGATCGTGAGCATTGCGTGCTGGGCAGGATCGGGCAGGGTGCCAGGAAGCGGGTCGGAAAGCTTTTCGAGGACGGCGAGCAACTCTTCGACACGGACTGAGGTGGCCAGGCGCCAGCGGCTGAGCAGCCCGCCAAGAATGGCGCCGACGAGCGCCCCGGTGCGCCAGGGATGCTGGCAGAAATTGATCGCTGAAACGTAGCCGGCGAGAAGGTCTGAATATTTGCATGTTTCCGCGGCGAACAGACGCTGGGCAATCACCAGAACGATGGGAGTGACGAAGAAACCTCCAACCCCACCCACGATCCACGGCAGCAGGGGAATTAAGGCGCTAGCGCCTTGCAATTTCCCCGCCGTCTCCGGCGGAATGAAGGGGAGCCGATCCGCGCGAAGGCAAAAGCGCGAAAAGACCGAATCGGAAATCGCGGGATGACGTAGGACTCGGCGGGCAATTTCCTTTGCCCAGCGTCCGGCTTCCTGATCCGGACAGGCGGTTTCGAATAGGTCCACCAGGCTACGCCGCAAATTTGCGCCGCGCAGGCCTAGCAAGCTGACAACAAGTTGCGTGGTCGCCGTGATGAACAGGCTGGCGACGAGCATGAGGACGACAAAAGCAATCACGGTATCAAAGTGTTGAAACATGTTGGTTTTCCAATATGAAAAGTGTAGAGCAGAGTCCAGGGGACGGACAGGGGAAAAGCCGGATGAGTATTCTTATCGTTACGGGCCGTGGAGGGTCGTCCTGAAGCCTCTTCAACAATCATGGATTCTGAACCGATGTACCCGGTGTGTCTGCCGGAAATCAAGCTACGGATGAGCCTGGAACAAATTGGGACCGAGTCGAGAGCCGATGGTCAATAAGCCAAGCAGCAACACTCGTAAGGCCGCGCGAAACAAAGCCCTCAAGGAAGGCTCCGGTGCCGAAGAACATCGGAAACCAAGTCAAGGGAAGCCGCACTTCCATCCAACCACCAAGAAAGGCGACGAGCAATCCTCCTGCAGCCATCCTGAGTATCCCGACTAGAATCAATCCATGACCACTCAGCTCAAAGGAAAACAGCTCTGGATGGGTTTAGTAGAAGTCCGTGCGCTCAAAGGCACTAGGGTGCTTACCGACGCTAAGGGCGCATTCCTAAATTTGGTCACATGGGCCTCCGATGCTGAGGAGTTCAAGAGCAAAGCCGAACTGGTTCTCGGCAAGTTGGGTTTGTTCGTAGTCCAAATCGAGAATCCCGAGCCTGTATCGATTAGGAGGAAGAACGTAGAATTCGAGGTGGAAGTCGAAGACATGATTGCCGGAGCACTAGACAATCCCAATGCGATCGTGTACGAGACCCTCCATACGTGGAAAAGAGATACCGCCTAGTCGAACCGGCTGAGCTGGCATCTATCACTCCGCAGGAGCGCGGCTCGCAGGGCGCAAGCCGTGCTTACGACACTCAAAGAAAGCAGATGTACCGATACGACGCCACTGAATACACGAACAACGTCTCTGGCGAATGGTTATTTCGCCGATAATGCCTCAGGATTTCTCGTCCTGCTACGACTCTGCGATGCGCAATCTGGCCGTTATTTTCATCCATTTCATCAAATTTGGATCGGTCTCATTCGGGCCGAGCGTTGGACTTGAGTTCGAAACGAGGTAAAGGGCTCCGGCTACGGCACTCTAATCGGCCGCCCGCCAATTTTTTCTTGACTTGTTGAGTACGACTGTAGTAGATGTAACCACGGGTGTAGTGGATGCGAAACCGCCGTGTCACACGCTTCGAGCTTCAGCTCCTGGAAAAGCTGTGGGATCTTGGTCCCTGTTCCGTCCGCGAAATTCAAGAGGCCTTGCCCGAAGAACATCGCCCCGCTTACACAACGGTCCAAACGATGATCTATCGGCTCGAACAGAAAGCAGCCGTCAGGCGTGTCAAAAAGGTGGGCAACGCTCACGTCTTTGAAGCAGTGCTGACACGCATGGCCGTCCGCAAACGCCTAGTCGCCGAACTGTTGGATATGTTTGGCGGCTCACCCGCATCCGTGATGTCGCACCTTGTCGAAACGGGCCAACTGACTCTTGCGGACATCCGGGCCGTCGAAAAAGAGCTGGCCAGAAGGGAGAGGAAGAAATGACGCTGGCCCTGGGCCGCCACCTCCTGCAATCAACGCTCTTCGCGCTGATCGTCGGCCTTCTAGCCCTTTGTCTGCGACGCCGCGGTGCGGCGACACGCCACATGATGTGGCTCATTGCCGTCGCGAAGTTCGTATTACCCGCGACACTTTTGTCTCTGCTGGGATCGAGTCTTGCTGAACTCCTCCCATCGAATCACATCTCAGCGAGTGTCCCCGCGGTCCTCTCTCGATGGATAACGTTCCAAGCCATATCCGAGCCCTCGAAGCTGACCAACATTGGCGGTCCCGATCTACTGATTCTGATCTGGTTGCTCGGTTGCGCGGTCATGTTCATCGTATGGTTGCCCCGACTGTGGGCTTCGCTGAACCCTTCGGGCTCCCCTGAGGGTCCGCAGCAAGAGTCATTCCTCCGATTGAAGCAGCGAATCGGATTGCGACGAGAAGTGAAGCTTCGGTTTTCAGATTCCGTCGGCGAACCCGTGCTGGCCGGGTTGCGGAAACCCACCGTGATGATCCCCACGGGTCTTTCCGGGAGCCTCTCTTCCGCGGAACTCGAGTCGGTAATCCTTCATGAGCTGGCCCACGCAGAGCGCCGCGACAACTGGACGGCCGCCTTCGCGCACGCGGTGACCTGCATATTTTGGTTTTATCCTCTCTTGTGGTGGATCGAGAACCGCCTGCACCGTGAACGCGAACTGGCTTGCGACGAAATGGTAGTCCGTTACGGCGCCTCGCCAGAGGATTACGTCGCAGGCATTCTCAAGGTCTGCCGCTTCCAGCTGAGCGGGGACGTTGCCGGGATTTCTGGAGCCTGCGGGTCGAATCTCAAGAATCGAATGGAGGCAATCATGTCGTTTTCTGCTGAAAGGCCGCTCCTGCGAGCGCCGAGAGCTTTGCTGGGAAGCCTGGTCGCTGCTGTCGCCCTGGTCCCTTTGCTGCTGGGTTTCTTGGCCGCCTCAAACAGCTATGGACAAGCTGCAAAGGAAGGCGACCAGCGAACTAATCGACCGAAAGCGGAGAATCCAATCACATGTCTCCGTGCCAGCGTTGCATATCCCGAGGGAACCGTGATTCAGGAAGCAGACCTACCCGATCAGATGTGCGCCCGCGTGTTGAGCTCCCCCGACCCGAAAAATCCCGAGGCCCCGCCGACGTACCACGGGCAATGGATCCGCACCAGCAAAGCGATACGGGAACGAAGTCTGACCGTCGTCCACCTTACCGCCCCCCCGCCGTCCTCGTGTTCGCCTAAACCGCCAACCCAGGAAGATCTGTGCACCTGTGGAGACGGCGTAGGTTTCTCTCACGGTGCGCTGGTGAATTCGGCGAAGGGCCCACTCCAATTGCGCTGCGACCACGGCAACTGGGTTCAGACTGCAACACCGAACGTCGAACGGAAATAGGCGCTGCTAATTCCTGATTAGTGCCGCGAGTCTCCCAATAGGAAGCTCAGCCTGCGGCATGCTTGACACGAATTCGTTAAGAAAAGTTCTAGAATCGTCCACTTGGGCGCTCATCGATCGGACATTTACGCCGCCTCCGTTTGTTTAAGACTCTCGCTTGTTTACAATGGTACAATATATGTTACCATAGAAACGATTGTTGATATCGGCGAATATAACGACCGCGGCGGTCACAGTCCCTTTCGCGAGTGGTACGACAAATTGAACGCCGAGGCCGCACGGAAGGTGACAACCCGCGTAGGACTGGGGAACTTCTCCAATGGCAAAAGTGTTGCGGCTGGTGTTTACGAGTGCCGCAGAAAGAAAAAGAAGAGGAATGAATATGGCTTTGACACGAGATTTTAGAGAAACAGTTCAGGCACGTGTGAAACGCGACGCCGCCTTCCGAAAAAGACTTCTTAGCGAAGCTATCGAAAGCCTTCTCTCTGGAGAGGTGACAGTCGGCAAAGAACTATTGCGTGATTACGTTAATGCTACAGTCGGCTTTCCCTACGTTGCCGCGCATACAAGGATTCACGTTAAGACTCTTCACCAGATGCTCGGCCCGAACGGTAATCCGACTGCAAGAAATCTGTTTGAGATCGTTGCCTATTTGCAGAAGGCCGAAGGTGTACGGTTCGAGGTCCGATCCACACGTGCAGGTCTGCGCTTGAAGGAGCGGCTATCCTCCCCGACAACAAAACGCAATGCTTCTGCCGTCTTGAGTCATTGAGCGAGCAGTGCAAGAAATTTACGCCGATTGAGCAGGGCCACCGAATTCTTCAAAACTTGCGGCAGCAGCGACATCGCCGAAACTACTCGCCTCGTCGACATCTGCTTCGATGCTCACGTCAATCTCTTTCAAAATGCCACTGCGTGTCCGACAGTTTCAATTGAGATCAGTTTTGGAACCGATGACACAGGCTCACTCCCTTGCCTGGGCTAAAGGCAGCCACGCCTTGGCTTAGAACGGGAGCTTGCAGACGAGAATAGCCAAGTTGTCTGAGAAATCCTGTAGTGAGCCAGCGAACTGCACAGGAAACATTTTGAAATCATACGTTGAAAGCGTTGGACCAATCGCGTTCAAGTAGGAGCAATCCAAGAGGCAGGTCCTATGATAGCGTGTCCGAAGCGGCCCCGGGCTCGTGGTCCTCGAAAACGTGAAACCCGGAAAGCGAGATGTTGAATTGTTGAATCGGGGTGAGATCGAAGCCAGGCGTGGAGTCACCGCTCAGATCCGCAAAGATAGCGGGGGTATTCCCGCCGGCGTTCTGACGGTGAAAAGAAATAACTTTGTTTTCATCGTGTCCGTGCTGATTGTCGTCGGCTGGTGTGCGAGTGAGGTACGCGCGCAGGGACTGCCGGCTCCCCCTCAGCAACCGCCTTCTGCTCTTTTGCAGAAGGATGCCGCGAAGAATGTGACGGAGCCGTGCGTTCAGCCGGCGCCGATGGTACGGCTGGAAGACTACGACGGGCCATTGAAGAAGGTCGTGGGCACGTTCGCCCGGCCGTTGGAACGTAAGGCCGTTCACCCCCCGCACTACAAGCCCGGCGTGAAAATGTGCACTCTCAGGTTTAAAGATAAATTAGTTCTGTTCGTCGAGGACTCGCTTGACCCAGTGACGTTTCTCACCACTGGTTTTAACGCGGGACTTGACCAAGCGGAAAACACGGACCGCAGTTATGGGCAGGGGGCTGAAGGGTACGGCAGGCGCTTTGGCGCCGAGTTCGCCGGTCAGGCCTCCTCCAGGTTCTTTGAGGACTTTGCGTATCCCTGGATCTTTGCGGAGGACCCGCGCTACTACCGCCTGATCCACGGCAGCGCCGGGAGGCGCTTGCTCCATGCGTTGGAGCATGCAGTCGTGGCTCATCACGACGATGGCAAACGCATGTTCAATTTTTCCGAATGGCTGGGGACGACGAGCACGATCGTGCTGAGCAACACGTATCACCCAGACAATCAACGCGGTTTCGCTCCGGCAGCGCAGCGGGTTGGCTACAGCATCCTCCAGGACATGGGTTTCGACGTGCTCCGCGAATTCTGGCCGGAGATTTCCCGTAAATTCAAACTGCCCTTCCGCGGAGGACCCGAGTTGGTGAGCCACGACTCGAATCCTGCCACCAACTAAGCTGTCTCTGGCGAATTGTTATTTCGCGCATGATTCCTCAGGATTCCCCGTCCTGCACGATTCTGCGATGCGCAATCTGGTCGTTCTTTTCATCCATATCAGGGCCACGTTGGTCCGGTTGCTCGGAGCTGCCGCCCGTTCACTGGTTGCGAAGTCGCTTGTCCTCAAGCACCAACGCGTGATCGTGAAACTGAAGCCCTCAACGCACTGGGCCACGAGTGCCAAACTGTGTGGTAAGCAGGTTTTGGGTCCAAGAAAAACGGCGAGCTCCTTGCGCTTGCTGAGGGCCGGTGGTATGTACCGCACACCAGCGATCGAAATATCAAGCACCAGCAAAACACGACTGGGAGCTCTTCTCTCCATCCGGTCCGGTCGAGTGGTCATTTTCGATTGCCTCGCGGAAATAGAACGATGCGAGTATCCGCTTGCTGGACGCTCCCACTGTGATTAGACTGCGTAGCGGCGAGGTGGTCCGCACCGAGCCACTTGCTGCGTGCGAGGGCCGCACGAAACCCTTGGGGCCGTCGGATGGAGGGCCATGCTTCGAACTGCGCGACTGATCGTAGCCATCACTTTGGTTGCATCAACGGCCGGTGCGGCCGTCAAAGTGGAGAAGATCGCCTGGCGGGGCTGGTCCAACTGTTACCGGGTCAGCAACGGCAGCGTTGAGTTGATCGTCACCGGCGATGTCGGGCCGCGCATCATGCGCTACGGCTTTGTCGGAGGGC
>Ga0066705_10000692_pt1 | contig 10281 bp, 9 predicted proteins | sample GraSoiAngelo_154_FD_66506 | JGI IMG/M metagenome (GOLD analysis project Ga0066705, IMG submission 66506) | Grasslands soil microbial communities from the Angelo Coastal Reserve, California, USA - 14_1009_13_20cm | ecosystem: Environmental > Terrestrial > Soil > Grasslands | place: USA... | reverse complement strand
GAGCGCCGATGTGACCCTGTCTGCCGTAAGCGGCCGCGTCGCCTCCACTCGAGCCACCTTGGCGGACAGTCTAGGCGCGGGCTAGCTCGGCTGGTGAAGCGCTCCGGTGACCTGCTGTCCGGCCAGGGACTGGTCAGACTGCAAGCACAGCAGGCGGACTCGCCCGGTCGCCACGATGCGCTCGTTTTCGTCGACCACGCTGGCCTGCCAGACCTGCGTCTGGCGTCCGCGCGTCACAGGCGTCGCGACCGCGCGCAGCTTCGCGCCCGCCCGCACCGCCCGGATGAAGCTCGTGCTGTTCTCGAGGCCAACGACATGCTGGCCGCGCTCGCGGGCGACGAGATAGGCGCCAATCGAGGCGATGGTCTCGATGACGCCGCAGTGCACGCCGCCGTGGACGATGCCGTATGCCTGCAGGTGTTGCGGACCCACGGTCAGCTCGGCGCGGACCTCGTCTTTGGTGGCGTGAGTGATCTGCATTCCCATCGCCTCGGGCCAGCCCTCACGCCTTTCGTTCATCTGGGTCGCGAAGTCCTGGCTCACGAATGCAAATCGTAGTGAGAGAAAAAAAGTGAGGGCCGGTACGACCCGGCCCTCACGTCGTCTACGTTCGCAGTGCTACCGCCTCCGACTCCAGGAGCCGGTTTCGGATCTAGGAAGCCCTAGAGGTCAGAAGCTGCCTTCCTCCCGAGCTCCCGGCTGGCAAACGAGGCGGCTTGCACCACGACTCGGTTTATCCAAGCTTCGCCTCACCTCCTTGCCCCACGGGCGTTGAACTTCGTCGCCAATCTTACCCGAATAAACTCTTGGGTCGATGCCCCGCAGATATGTCGCCGTGTGTGGTGCGACCGAGGCGACTCCATCGCAGCTAGATGCGGCACGCGAGGTGGGCAGGCTGCTCGCCAAGTCGGGCGCGGTCGTGATCAACGGCGGATACGGCGGCGTTTCCGGAGCGGCGAGCGAGGGCGCGTCGGGCGAAGGAGGGACCGTGGTCGGCCTCCTCTCGGAGGGCGATCGGGATGGAGCGAACCCTCACCTGACGGTTTCGCTGCCGACCGGCTTGGGACAGGGACGCAACCTGTTGATCGTGACAGCCGCCGAAAGCGTGATCGCCATCGGAATGGGTTGGGGCACGCTGAGCGAGATCGCGCTGGCGCGAAGGCTGGGCCGGACCGTCTATGCGATAGACACGTGGGATGTCCAGGGCCTCGAGATCGTGGCGACACCGGCCGAGGCGGTGAGGCGCGCGCTTGCGGACTGAGGCAAAGCGGACCCCCCCATCTGGTCCGGTCGCTGCGCGACGGGGCCCCCTTCCCCAGCAAGTGGCTAAGCGAATAGTTCAAAAACCAGATGGGCGGTACCTGATCTATTACGAGAAGACCTCTTGAGCGAGCTGCGCTGGAATCCCTTGCTCGAGGAGTGGGTCACGGTCGCGCCCTGGCGGCAGGACCGGACGTATCACCCGCCCGCGGACCACTGCCCTTTGTGCCCGACCCGACCAGGCCAAGCCGAGACGGAAATTCCCGAACCCGACTACTACATCGCGGTCTTCGAGAACCGGTTTCCGTCGTACACCACAGACCAGGGTCGGTGCGAGGTCGTCTGCTACACGCCCGACCACGACTCGTCGTTGGGCGCGCAGAGCGTCGACCACATTCGCGACCTGATCGAGGTCTGGCGCGACCGCACCAACGAGCTCGGCCGGCTGCCCAACGTGAAATACGTCTATGTGTTCGAAAATCGCGGTGAAGAGATCGGGGTGACGCTGAGCCATCCGCACGGGCAGATCTACGCCTATCCCTTTGTGCCACCCGTGCTCCAGCGGGAGCTCGCAGCTGAGGCGCGGCATATGCGCAAGACCGGTCGGTGTCTCTACTGCGATGTCATCGAGGGCGAGACCAACGGCGTGCGCACCGTGCTGCGCGACGACAGGTGGATCGCGTTTGTGCCGCCTTTCGCGCGTTGGCCTTACGAGGTCCACCTCGCGCCGACCAATCACCGAGGCGCACTCGCCGACCTCGACGCGGACGATGACCTGTCCTTTGCCGCGACTCTGAAGGCGTTGCTCCAGAAATATGACCGACTTTTCGAGCGTCCCCTTCCTTACGTGATGGCGATGCATCAGCGACCGCCTGGACGCAGTGCGCGCCACCACCACTTCCACGTCGAGTTCTATCCGCCGAACCGCACGCGCGACAAGCTCAAGTACCTCGCCGGCTCGGAGCTTGGAGCGGGCGCGTTCATCCTCGACGCGCGAGCCGAGGACACCGCCGCGGAGCTTCGTGCCCTCTAACAGCGAATGGCAGGGGAAGGCTCCCGGCCGAGTCAATCTCATCGGCGAGCACGTCGATTACCTCGGCGGCGTCGTGCTGCCCGCCGCCGTCGACCGCTTCACGGAGGTGCGCGGCCGGCCGGCCGATGAATGGTCGATCGCGAGCGACGTCAAGGGCGGCCTCGCCTATTTGCGCGCAATCGGCGACGAGCTCGGCGCAAGACCGCAAGCCGTGCACGTCGTGTCACAGGTCCCGCCCAATGCGGGCATCAGCTCCTCGGCAGCATTGTTGGTGGCGGTTGCGGCAGGCTTGAAGCCGAGCATGGAAGGCAAGCAAGCCGCACTCGCGTGCCAACGGGCCGAGCAGAAGGCGACGGGCGTTCAGGTAGGGGTGATGGACCAGTTCGCATCAGCGCTCGGCCGCCGCGGCGACGCGCTGCTCATCGATTGCGCGACCCTGGACTACGAGTTGGTCCCATTTCCTGACGAGGTTGCTATTGCGGTGATCGATTCAGGCGAGCACCGTTCCCTTGCGGCCACTCCATACAACCAGCGGCGCCGTGAGGCGGAGTCGGGCGATCCGAAACGGATGCGACATGTTCATTCGGAGATCGCGCGAGTTCACGCCTTCGTTGCTGCGCTGCGCGAGAAGGATTTCACCGGCATGGGCCGGCTGCTCAAGGAATCGCACCAGAGTCTCCGCGACGACTTCGAGGTGTCTACCCCGACCGTCGACGCGCTGGTGGAGCGGGCCGCCTCAATCGACGGCTGCTACGGCGCGCGCATCATGGGCGCCGGCTTCGGCGGCAGCATGCTCGCGCTGGTCGATCGGCGCAGATCCGAAAGCTTCGTCAAGTCGATGGGCAAGCCCGTTCTGCTCTGCTCGACAGCGGACGGAGCGTTCGTGAGGTCGGCATGAGCGATTCGCTCTTCATGCCGCTGACGCAGCGCGTGAGCGCTCGCGAGCTCACCGGCTGGGAGGCGGTGTGGATGCCGCTTGGCGAGGGCGAAGCGGAGCGACTGACGATCGGACGGGGCACGGGATGGAAGCCGATCGAGGTGCCGAGACAGCTGGCGGGGCGGGAGGGCCGCCAGTCGATCTGGTATCGGACCGAGTTCCCGCGGCCGGACCACGCCGGCCGCGTCGTGCTGCGCATCGGCGGTGCGTTCCTGGCGACCAACGTCTGGTTGAACGGCCGATTGCTCGGCTCGCACTACGGCTACTTCGCGCCGTTTGGCTTTGACCTCACGCCGTACCTCAAAGCGGAAAACCTGCTTGTCATCTGCTGCGAGGCGCCGGTCGAGCCGCAGCCCGAGAAGAAGCGCCACATCATGGGCCTGTTCAACGACGGCGACCTCAAGCCCTACCCGGCTTCGGCATATTCGAGCCTCCCCGAGCCCTACGCCATAGACGTCCCGCTTGGTTTGTGGCAGCCGGTGCAGCTGGAATACGTCGGGTCGATCGCGATCGACTGGCTGCGGCTCAAACCTACCTTCGAGGGGACCGATGGCCGGCTCGAGGTGGAGGCTCGCCTGCGCAATCTGGACGGCCGGCAGATGGACGGCGAGGTCGAGCTGTCGGTGCCGTCACCTGGCCGTGATGGGCTGCGGCTGCGCCGGGAGGTGCGGCTTGGCGGAGGCATGGAGCAGACGGTGACGATGCGGCTTGCGCTTCCGGGCGCCAGGCGGTGGCAACCGTGGCGTCTCGGCCAGCAACATCTCTATCACGCCGAGATCGTCGCCCGGTCAGAAGGCGGCGAATCGTCGCGTATCGACGACGTCTTCGCGTTTCGCGAGCTCGGCTGGGACATCGGCCCGCGACGCTGGAGCTTTGCCGTCAACGGACGGCCGGTATTCCTGCGCGGCGCTTGCTACGCGCCGTCGTATCGCCTGGACGAGCTGAATCCACGAACCTTTGCGGCCGATCTCGCCACCGCAAAACAAGCCAATGTCGATGCGCTGCGGGTCATCGCCAACGTCCTGCCCGCGGACTTCTACCGGCAGGCGGACGAGACCGGCATGCTCGTGTTCCAGGATCTGCCGCTGACTGGCACGTACGTCTATCACGGGCGAACCGATGAGACACGGTTCTTCGAAACCGCGGCCCGAGAACAGCAGGCGGAGATGGTCGCGCTCCTCCACAACCACCCGTCCGTGGTGATGTGGATCGCGCACGACGACCCGCCTTGGCTCGCCACCAACTTCGACCTCGGCGACGTGCACGCCGTCCGGCAGAACCACTCCATCGACCAGGACCTGAAATCGCACTTCGATCGGCTGGATCCGAGCCGGCCATCGATCGCCGCGTCCGGCGACGTCGATCTTCACCTCGGGCTCGGCTGGTCAGACGGTCCCTGGCGCGACATCGGGCACGTCGAGCCGTTGATGGTCACCGCTTTCGGCGCGCAATCGCTGCCCGCGGTGGACTCCCCGGCATGGGATGGAATTGAAAAACGTTGGCCGGTGGCGGATGACGAGCCTGCCTGGAGGTACGCCGGATTTCAGCCAATCAACTGGGCGGAGCGGGGCGTCGGTCTCCCCTCATCGCACCAGGCGCTCGACGAGTACGTCGCGCTCTCGCAGTCCTACCAGGCCGACCTCATCAAATACGCGGCCGAGCACCTTCGCACGCGGAAATTCGAATCGTGCTGGGGCGCGTTTGCGTATCACATGGTGGATCCGCACAAAGGCATCGGATTCGGGCTGCTCGACGGGGCGCGCGTTCCAAAGCTCGCACTCGAAGCGCTGACCAAAGCGTTCAAGGCGACACGGGTGATCATCGAGCCGCTGGCCTTCGAGCCGGCCCGCCCGTTTGGTTTCCTGCAGAATCCGCGCGTCCCTTTCGCCGCTCGGCTGGTGATCGTCAACGATGACCCCGAGGTGATGGGCAGGGGGACAGTCCGCTGGTCGGTCACGAGGGAGAAGGCGGCAGGTGCGCGCGGACTGGACCGCGTCCGCGACGCCGTGCAAAAAAAGTCTTACTCCGGAACTGTCGAGGTCGAGGTTCCGACCGCATTCGAGCCGGCGGTGAGCGCGACGACCCTCAGCCTGCCGCTTGCGGCCGAGGGCGAGTATCGGATCGAGGCATCGCTCACCGTATCCGGTCAGGTCATAGACCAAGCCGACCTTTCATTCAATGTCACATCGACAGTGCCGGCGACTCAGCCGAGGCCGGAGATACCCCGTTACCTGGCCGAGCGTCTGGCCGACCTGCGCAGCCTGCGACCTGAAGCGCAAGGCCTCAGCTTCGCTCTGGAGAATCGGACTCGGCCCGCGGTGCTGGTCGGAGTGACGGGCTTGCGACTCGACGGGGTCATCGTCACGGGTCATCAGATGCAGATCGAAACCAACGCCGGTCTTGCGCCCTTGCCCAAGCGTCTTGACATGCCCTTGGGCCGGCGCCTCGTGCTTCACGTGGTGACCGGCGAGCCGATCCGGGCGGGCTCTCATTCGCTCGAGGCGGACATCACCGTGCCTGGTGTCGCGTCGGGCCGATTGGTCATCGAGAAGGGCTCCAACTAGCGTGGCGGAGGCTGACCTCAGTGGCATACTTCTGCACTACGCATTCGGCACCTAACGAACTGAACCATGGCCGTCTAGGCGAGAAGGGAGGCTCCCCACCGCATGTCAGATGAATATCGCCTGATCCTCGACATCATCCTGGCGGTATTCGCCATCTTCGCCGCGATCTTTTACCTGAGAACCCGGCGCCGCCGCAAGAAGAAGGCCGCGCCTCCGGTTCGGCCTGCGGCACCGGCGAACCAGCCCGCCGGCGTAGCCGCGACGTGGGCCCCGCCGACCCCGGCGCGGCCCACCAAGGCACCAACCGTGGTGACCCCGCCGCCGGCGGGGTGGGGCTCGCCAGCCTCTCCGGCAGTCGCTCCGTCTCCGGCCTCGGCCGCCCCGTCGTGGGGGGCACCGTCCGCGCCGGCGCCCGCGTGGGGTGGATCGCCGGCTGCGGCGTCACCCGCCGCGTCCCCGACGTGGGGCGCGCCGCCTGCCGAGTCGACCCCGAACGCTGCCCCGACCTGGGGCTCACCAGCGCCGGCGTCGCCGCCCGCATCCGCACCCGCCCCCTCATGGGGCGCACCCGCAACGTCACCCGCAGCTCCGCCGGAGGGGCCCCCGCCGTCGGCTCCGCCTGCTCCCTCCTGGGGTGCGCCTCCACCGCCCCAACCGGCCGCCCAGCCGGCGGTGCCCTCAGCCCCCTCATGGAATCCGCCTGCGCCCGCCGCCCCCGCTCCAGCGGCCACGAACAACGACTGGGGCGCGCCGCCTGCCGCATCGACCTCATCGCCACCCACGGTTGCCCCGTCCTGGGACGTGCCCGCGGCCCCGCCTCCATCAGGGCCGTCCGCTGCGGCCTGGAAGGAGCCGGCAGCACCCGCGTGGGACATCCCGCGGACCGAGGAACCCGCCGCGCCGCCTGCCCCGTCGTGGGGCGCACCCCCTGCACCAGTCCCGGCGTGGGGCGCCCCCGCCCCCTCGGCGCCAGCTCCGGCGCCCGAACCCGCGAAGCCGATGGAGGCTGTGCCTCCGCCGTGGAACGCCCCGGCGCCGGTTTGGTCGGCGGCCGCACCCCCGGCAGCTCCTCCTGCTGCCGCCCCGTCCACCGACGCCGAGCTGGCGGCCGGCGCCCGGGCGCAGGAATCGCCTGTTGAGGCTGCCCCGGTCGAACCCGAGGTGGCCCAACCGCCCCCGGCTCCCTGGTCAGCCCCCTCGTCGGGGATGGATGTGGCCGCGACGATGGTCGCGCCTCCGCCCTCTGGGGGAGGCGGCGCCGAGCGTGAGCCGACCACCCTGATGCCGGCCTGGCAGCCGCCGCCCGCGGCTCCCCCTGCGGTGCCGGACACGATGGCCATGCCCACACGGCCCCCGACAGCTGCCGGAACCGGACCGCAGGGCGAGCTGACGATCGAAAACGGGCCCGACGCCGGCCACAGCCACCGCACAGGTGACCAGGCGTTGCGAATGGGACGCTCGCCCGACAACGACGTGATCCTCCGCGACCCCGCGACGAGCGGGCACCACGCGCGGCTCGAGAGGCGCGGCGACCAGTTCTGGGTCGTCGATCTGGGCAGCACGAACGGGACGTTCGTCAACGGCGAGTCCGTCCAGGAGAAGCAGCTGAACCACGGCGACCGGCTCACGGTCGGTCAGAACTCGGTCCACTTCTCGGTTCTCGGAGCCTAGCGACGGTTCGGCTCGTCAACTAGCACGATGCGTCTACGTATCGCGTGGGCCACGGATCCCGGTCTCGAAAGAGAGGAAAACGAGGACTCGGTCGCGGTGTGGCGGCACAAGGCCGGGCTGGACACGCTCATCGTGGTCTGCGACGGCATGGGCGGGCACGCGGCTGGCCAGCATGCGAGCTCCATCGCGGTCAAGACCGTGACCACGGTGCTTGCCGAGGACGGTCAGGAAGGTCCTGACGTCGAGCGCCTGAAGCGCGCCTGCAAGGACGCCAACACGGCGGTTTTCACGGCTGCGCGCGACAACCCCGACTGGAGCGGCATGGGGAGCACGATGGTGATCGCCGCGATTCGGTCCGGCGAGATCGCCGTGCTCAACGTGGGCGACAGCCCGGCCTACCTGTTTCGCAATGGGCTGCCGAAGCTCATCTCGCAAGACCACTCATGGCCCGCCGAGCAAGTTCGGCTCGGATTGATCAAACCCGAGGAGGCGGCGAACCATCCACTCAAGCACCGCCTGACGCGAGCGGTTGGCGTGTGGGAGCAGATCCAGCCCTTCACCGACAAGATGAAGCTGGAGGAGGGGGACGCGATCGTGCTATGCAGCGACGGCGTCGAGACCGCGGGAGTGGGCGTCGAGGAGATGGGGCACCTGCTGCTGCGGGACGGCAACCTCGACCGAGGCGCCGAGCGCGTGATCGAACGATGCCGCGAGCTGGGTGCGCCAGACAACATCACCCTCGCAGTCGCAAGAGTGGAGGTGGATATCACGAAGACCGCAGTTCTACCGAAGCTGAAGATCTAGCAAGAGTTTCACCTCCCCGCTCGCTGGGGAGGTCGGCGCGCAGCGCCGGGTGGGGACGAGCGACTTTGCTAGTAGCCCCGCAGCACCGTTTCGGCCAGGTGCTCGACCTTCATCGTCGAGCCTCGTTTCCGAAGCCCCGCCTCGAGCTGCATCTGGCATCCCGGGTTGGCGACCGCCACGACGTCAGCGCGCGTGGCCGTCAGGTCGTCGAGCTTCTCCTCCAGGATGCGCCTCGACATGTCCGGCTCGAGAGTGCTGTACAGACCGGCGGCGCCGCAGCAGATGTCGGCATGGCGCATCTCGACCCACTCCACGCCGGGTATCGACCGGATGAGGTCGCGGGGCTGCTTCTTGATGCGCTGCGCGTGCGCGAGGTGACACGCATCCTGGTACGTGACCCTCAACTTGACGTCGTGCTTCGGTTCAGGTAACCCGACTTCGGCCAGCCACTCGCTGAGGTCCTTCACGCGGCCTTGCAGCGCGGGATAGAAGTCCTTGAGATGGGCGCCGCAGCCGGCCGAGTCGACGACCAACGCATCGAACTGGCCCGCATCGTAGACGCGGGCGTTCGCCTCGCGTAGTCGTTCGGCGCCTTCCAGGTCGCCGTTGTGCGCGAACAGGGCGCCGCAGCACTGCTCGTCAGGCGGAAACCACACCTCGCATCCCGCGAGCTGCAGCAATTTGACTGCGGCATCATGCGATTGCGGGTACAGGATCGGCATCACACAACCGACGAGAAAGGCGACGCGATGCTTTCGCGCGCCGATCGCGGGTGCGATGTTGCTTGCCGGCGGCTCAAATCGTGGCCCGAGCTTCGGCAGCATGCGGCCCGATCGCAAGACCGCGGTCAAGCGCATCTTCTGCGCCAGACGTGTCGCCGCGCCGGCTGCCCGTAGGCGGCCTCGATGCCCGACGAGCTGACGCAGCGCGGCCCGGCTGGCCGCCCGCTTGGGCGAAGGACGGCGCCGGTCCTCGACGTCGGCCCGTCCAGCCTCGATGATGCGGCCGTACGGAACCCCCGACGGACAGACGCCCTCGCATGTGCGGCAGCCGAGACAGAGGTCGATGTGCTTCACCTGCTCCTCGTCGAACGGCAGCGTCCCGCGCTTCCACTGCGTCATCAGGTAGATGCGGCCGCGCGGCGACTCGGTCTCGAGTCCTGTGACGCGGAACGTCGGGCAGGCGTCGAGACACAGGCCGCAGTGGACGCAGGTGGCGAGATCGTCATCCGACAGCCGCGAGAACGGGGTTGTCAAACGACAAACCTGCCGGGATTCAATATGCCGTCCGGATCGAACGCCTTCTTCATGCGTCGCATGATGTCGAGCGTCGCCGGCGATGTGCCCCATGTGCCCACCTCGCGCATGAAGTCGTCGGGGGCGGCGAGCATGACGAGCGTGCCTCCGGCCCCTTCGACCCTCGATCTCACGTCGCGCACCGACTGCGCGTCGCCGCCGATCGCCCAGTGCGCGACACCGACACCCGGCGACGCCCACCACCGATCGGGCTGGGGCAGAACCTCCACGATCTTCCGCAACGCGGACCGCGGCACCGCGATCCGGGCCCACAGCTCGGGGCCGCTGCGCGAGTGCTTCTCCCAGACCGCTGGGTCGGCCTCGTCCCACTCGAGCCCGGACACGATGCGATCGACCGCCTCTGGGCTACCGAGATACCGGGCGAGCACGCGGCCATCGGAAGACAGCTCGACAGCCGACGGCGCCAGCGGTGTCGACAATGCCTCCTCCGCCGCCTCCCAAGCGCCGTCGTTCGAAACCGTCACGTCGTGCAGCGGTTTCGGAAAGACCTTGAACGACGCGGCGACGATCACACCCAGCGAGCCGAGCGCGCCGTAGTGCAGCTTCATCAGGTCGTAGCCGCTGACGTTCTTGACCACACGACCGCCGGCGGTTGCCAGCTTGCCGTCGGGCAGAGCCACCCGGATGCCAATGAGAAAATCGCGCGGCGACCCGAAGCGCAGGCGCAAAGGCCCGGTCCATCCGGTCGCCAGCAAT
>Ga0066705_10000687_pt1 | contig 10285 bp, 8 predicted proteins | sample GraSoiAngelo_154_FD_66506 | JGI IMG/M metagenome (GOLD analysis project Ga0066705, IMG submission 66506) | Grasslands soil microbial communities from the Angelo Coastal Reserve, California, USA - 14_1009_13_20cm | ecosystem: Environmental > Terrestrial > Soil > Grasslands | place: USA... | reverse complement strand
GAGCCGCCCGAGCAGCCGCGTCGCCCCATAGCCGCCGCGGGCACAGAAAACCGCGCGGATATCCGGATCCCGAAGCGCCGCGGTCAGCTCGCCGAGGCGTCGCGCATCATCGCCCGCGAGATATCGATGCCGCTCGAATACTCCGGGCCCGTGCTCGGCGCGGTAGCGCGCGCTGATCAGGGCGAGACCGGCCTCGAAGGAGGCACGATCGAACGCACTCGCCGGGGCGATCACGGCGACGCGGTCGCGCGGACGCACTGCGGGAGGGGGCTTCAATCTTTCGATCAACGGTGGGTCCCTTACATCAGACGTGGGGCTACAATGAGCCGCAGCGGACTCTAGGCGCGACCCAAAAGGATCGTCAATGATCGCCTTCCTCCTGTGGCTGTTGCTGCTGGTGCTGTGCTGGCCGCTCGCGCTCGCGGCGCTGGTGCTGTACCCGATCGTGTGGCTGCTGCTGCTGCCGCTGCGGCTCGTCGGGGTCGTCGTCGAGGGTGTATTTGCGCTGCTCCGGGCCCTGATCCTGCTGCCGGCGCGGGCCCTGGGGGCGCGTCGCTGAGGCACGCACGGGGCGGGGTGCGCCGCCGCGAGGATGCGCCCGGCGGGCTCTAGTCCGAGAGCGCTTTCAGGTCCGACATGAGCGCCGCACGACCGCGCTCGAGCCGGTCGAGACGGCGGGCGGCATCGCGCAGTGCCGGCAGATCCGGCACCGGAGCATCGTGCAGCCGGCGGCAGGCATTGTGCGCGGTGCGCCACCGGCGCGTCGCACGCGCGTAGCGCGCCGCGACTTCGCGGCGCAGGGTGATGAGCTCCAGGGCGTGCGCTTGCATCGGCCTCATCACGCTCGAAAGCGCAGCGTCACAACAGTGCAGCCGTCACAGTTCGAGCGGCGGTGCGCGGACGAGGCGCCTCACGGCCCCTGGCTTAGCGAGGCCTGTGTCGCGGTGCGGGGGACTTTCGCGCCGCGGCCGGCGTCGGCTCAGGTGAGCGACACGATCAGCTTGGCGGAGTGACTGCGCCAGTTGATCGGGATGATGAAGGAGCGCACTCCGGGCTTCTGGGGTATCTGCGGCTTCTCGCCCGACAGCACGCTCGGCACCGAGATCACGAAGTCGCGGCCGAAGTCGCGCCGGGCGTTGCCCGAGATGGTGTTGGCGACTTCGCCCACCAGATCCTTCATGGTCTCGTGGCTGAAGTCGTTCTCCTGCATCTTCATCAGCAGCACCGTCAGCATCGCCTTGGGGGCGGTGAAGTACACGACCCCCTCGCGCTTCCCGGAGATGTTGATGACCCCGGTGTACTCGTGCACCGAGGGAGAGCCTTCCATCAGGTACGGCGAGCCGATCGAGGCGGGCTGCTGCGCGGCCACCTCGAAGAAGTTCGTGGTCCCCTCGACGAAGGTCTTGAGCTCCTGTTCGTACAGCATGGTCGGATGTCTCGCGCCCTAGCGCATGAGCTCTGCGATGGCCTCGTTCAGCTGCCGGTCGGTGAAGGGCTTGTTGAGGAAGCCGTTCGCGCCTCGCTCCATCGCCTCCACCGCGGTCGCCTTGTCGGCCAGAGCCGAGACCACGAGGATGCGCACCGCGGGCTTCATGGCCACGAGTCTCGCGATGCACTCGATGCCGTCCATCTGCGGCATGGTGATGTCCATGGTCACGACGTCCGGGTCGGTCTTCTTGAAGAGCTCGAGCGCCTCGAGCCCGTTGCCGGCGGTGCCCACCAGCTCGAGCTGCTCGGACCGCTGCGAGCGCTCGATACGCCGGCGCATGATGTTCGAGTCGTCGACGATCATCAGCTTGAGCGTGCGCTTGCCGCCGTTCTTCGCTACCGCTTTGCCGTTGCGCATGGAATTCGCCCTTGGGTCCTCAGGCGACCGCGCTGCTCGCCGCCCGCCCGGCCGGCAGCACGATCTTGAAGCGGGTGAATCGGCCGGGGTGGGTGGTGACGCCGATCTTGCCGCCGAGCGCGTAGACGCTGCGCGCCACGATGTCCATCCCGACGCCGCGGCCGGCGTCCATCGACACGTCCTCGCAGGTCGAGAAGCCGGGTCGGAAGATCAGCGCCATCGCGGCGCGCGTGTCCATCTCGGCGGCTTCCTGCTCGCTGATCAGCTGCTTGCGGACCGCGGCGGCCTTGAGCGTCTCGGCGGCGATGCCCGCGCCGTCGTCCTCGAATACCAGCTCGTAGCCGTCGCCGTTCTTTCGGAAGTGCACGCTGACCAGGCCGATGTCCTGCTTGGTGTTCGCGCGGCGCGCCTCCGGCGGCTCGATGCCATGCACCGCGGCGTTGCGCAGCATCTGGATGATGCAGTCCTTGATGGTCGCGGCATAGGACGGCGGCACGTCGGCGAGTCCGCCCAGGGTGAGCCGGAAGCGCTTGGAGTTGTCGGCGGCGAGCCGCTCCGCCATGGCGAGCAGCGTCGGCGAGAGGTCCTCCACCACCCGGGGCTGCGAGCGCCCGGGGGCGTCGGCGCCGCTCGCGGCCGCGGCACCCGCCGCGGCAGCCATCGCCGCCGCGCCCGGGGCGGTGTCCTTGAGCGCCGTGAGGCGGGCGGCCATCTCGCGGACGCTCCGCAGGTGCGCGAGCAGCTCATCGAGCTTCAGCACCATCGGCAGGAAGTCGTTGCCGCTGAGCTCGGGCTTCTTCTTGCACTCGCTCACCATGTCCTCGAGCGTATGCACGCGGCCGGCGATGCTCTTCAGGTTGAGCGCCTGGGCCTCGCCCTTGATGCCGTGCAGCTCGCGGAACAGGCCGCCGAGCTTCTTGCGGAACTCGGCGTCGGTCCGCGCCGGCTCCTTGAGGATGGTGTTGACGAGCTTCAGGCTGCTGTCGGCGGTGTCGAGGAACGACACCAGCTGCAGCGGGTCGACGTGCAGGAGTCCCAGCATCATGTCGACCTGCGCGCTGGCGTTCTCCTGCGACTCCTCGAGCTCGTGCGCCAGCAGCACGCTGGAGGTGATGTCACCGACGGCGCACAGCACGTGCTTGACGCCGTCCTGCCCCATGACGCGGTGGAAGTCGAACTGCAGGTAGCGGGTCTCCCTGCCGCCGTGCCCGTTGTCTATCTTCACTTCGAGCTGACCGAGGGGATTGATGCTCTTCATCAGGTTCTCGTGGGCGCGGTCGCCCCACAGGAGCTTGATGTACTTGGTGGCGGTGGTGAGGGTGGCCGGCGGCACCAGGTCCTTGAGCAACCGCTCGAAGGAGAGGCCCGCAAAGTCCTGACGACTGAACATGCGTGTCAGCGCGTCCGACCACACCGTGCCGATGTGATGCTCCGAATCGAGCAGGAACAGTCCCTCGCGCACCGTCTTCAGGATGTCGCGCGTCTGCTCCTGGGCTTCGAGCGCGGCGCGCTCGTGCTTCGAGCGCGTCAGCTGGAAGTAGCCGGCCGCCCCGGCCAGCGACAGCGCGGCGAGCACGCCCGCGAGGAGCAGGGTCCGCAGCTGCGCGGCCGCATCCGAGGAGCTGCGCTGCAGCGTCGCGCTGAGCGCCGCGAGCTGGGCCTGCAGCGGTCCGGCGCTGTCGCTCGCGAACAGCTGCGCGCGCTTGACCGCGGCGTAGTGCGCGCGTCCCTCGCGCGAGAGCGAGCTGCCGGCGGTGTCGGAGTCCACGTACGGCTGCCCGGTGAAGGAGACGACCGGATCGAGCACCGGGGCGTACTGATGCCACAGCAGCAGCGGCCGGCCGAGCTGCGGCGAGTCGGCGGCGTGCGAGCCGGCGAGCTGGTTCAGCTTCTGGTCGAAGCGGCTGACCGTTCCCTGGAGGTCGGCGAGCGCCTGGCCCGAATAGGCGCGCACCTCGAGGCGGTCGCGCAGCGTGCTCAGCTGGCGGGAGATCTCCTCCGGATAGGTCTGCAGGGTGCTCGCGGCCTGCAGCGCGCCGATGCCGGCGCGCATGTTGGTCGCGAGCCGGAATCCCATGACCAGTACCGCGCCCATGACCACGGTGAGCACCGTGCCGAGGCCGGCGGCGGTGACGAGTTGGCGGCGGCGTGCTGTGCCTGCGGCGGCGCGGGTCATTCCTCGGCTCTCCTCATATCCGATTAGTTCGGCAGCTCGAAGCGCATTCGCGTCCTCACCGGCACTTCCACCGCGGCGCCGTTGACGAGCAGCGGCGCATAGCGCCAGTGCTTCACGGCATTGATGGCCGCCTGGTCGAAGATCCCGGGAGGCGTCGCCTCGACGACGTGCACGTCGCGCGGCTCGCCGCTGGTGCTCACGGTGAATTCCAGAGTCACGTTGCCGGTGATGCGCTGGGTGAGCGCGCTCGGTGGGTAGTCGGGCGGCGAGGCCCGCAGACGCTTGAGACTCGAAGCGAGCGCTGCGGTGTCGACGGTCGCCTTGGCGACCGGCGCGCCGAGCTGCTGCACCGCCTGCACCTCCTTTGGATCCGCGCCCCAGCGCTTCGCCTGGGCGAGATCGGCGTCGGCGGGCTTGCCGGCGAGCACCGCGGCGCGGGCGCGCTCGAGGAGCCTGGCGGCGAGCTCACGGCCGAGATCCGGGAGCGCGGCGTTGGCAGGATCACTCGATTGCAGCTGGGAGAGGTACGAGGCGGCGCTCCCCTCCCCGGGATCGGTCAGCCGCCCCTCGCGCAGCGCCGCGCGCGCGAGCCGCAGCGCGCGCTCGGCATCGGCCTGCACGGCCTTCTGCCGCGCACCCGCCAACTCGCGCTGCAAGGCGCTCGTTTCGGCCGGCTTCATGCCGAGGCCGCGTGCCTCGTTGAGCCAGCGTTCCTGCTCGGTGCTGTTTCCGGCGATTGCCGCATCGCGCGCCTTCTTGAGATACGCGGCGCTCAGATCGTGCACGGCGCGCTGTGTGCTGGCGCTCGAAGGCGCGCTCGACTCGAGCTGCTGCAGGTAGATCTTGGCGCTGTCCTCGGCGTCGGTGAGCTTGCCGTCGCGGATGCGATCCGCGATGAGGCCGGCGAGGCGCTGCGCGCGGGCCTCCTCCTGGCGCCGGGCGAGGTCGCTGCGCCATCGGGCAATCTGGTCCGGGGCGAAGCTCCCGGACTGCTGGGCCTGGCGGAGCAACGCGGTCGCGCGCTCGAAGTTGCCGTCCGTCAAGGCCTTGGACATCTGCGCGGAAGACAGACGCTGCTCGAGCGGCCCGCTGCGCAGGTCGTTCGGGGCAGCCGATTTGAAACTGGCCAGCGTGAGCGCGGCTTCATCGAGATGGCCGCTGCTGATCGCGTCCTCGACCCGGCCGGCGAGCACGCCGGCCACGCGGCTCAGCCCATCGAGCGCCTCGCCGTTGTGCGGGTCCTGCGCGATGGCCGAGCGGTAATAAAGCAGGGCATTGTCGCTGGCGGGCTCGGTGTAACGCCGCTCGTGCATGGCGAGACGCGCCTTTTCCAGGAGATCGTCCACCTTGCCCTGCACGAGCAGGGCCTCCGAGGCCGCCGCGGGCGCCCCGCCCGGGCTCTGCGTCGCGGCCGCGGCGGCCGCGGCGGGCGGCGCCGCGTGGGTCGCTGTTGCGGGCGTAGCGCCCCGCGTCGAGGAGCCGCTGCCGGGCATGAAATACCAGAATGCGCCTCCCACCAATGCGGTAGCGGCCACTGCGGCGCCAATCAACACCAGAAGCGGTTTTTGCGCGCCTTCCTCATCGTCGGTTGACGCCGCGCCCCGGGGCCGGAAGGCGCCGATGGCGAGGGGCACGTCCGCGGCGCCGGCGCGAAGTGCTGGAGCGGCCTTGCCCTGCGCCGCCTGGGCCATCGCGGCCTCGAGCACTCCTTGAGTCTTGCGCGCCTCGATTTCCGCCGACAGCACCGCGAAGACGCTCGTGCCCTTGAGGGCTGCGGCGAGCTGTTTCTCGGCGGCGGCTTCCGCGAATACCAGGATCACGGCGCGGGGCACCCTGACCTCGGCGGCGTCCACGGCGGCGCGCACGTTCTCGACCGCGCGCGCGTCGATCACCAGCATCTGGGCTCGCTTGCTGCCGGCCATGCTCTGCAGGGCCTCGTCCGGGGATTCGACCGGGCGCACCCCGGCCTGCCCGCCGAGCGCCTGGCCGAGCTCGAGCAGGAAGTCATCGCGGCTGGTTACAACGGTGACATCGACCACCGGCAGTGACGCCGATGCGCCCCCGGCGGCGCGGGTCGAGGCTTCGGGACTGCGGGATGCAGTCGATGGTGCGCTGGCCACGTGACGTGTCTCCAAACAAAGACGGCCGACAGACTCATGCGAGCCTTTCCATGGCGCGAGCCGGCCGCGACATCGCGGCGCGCGCAGGCGCGGAAACCTCGCTGTGCCAGCATATGTTGCGTTACGGGGCGCGCAATGCGTCAGTTCACAATAACGACAGCTTGCGTCGGGAGCGACTGCCGCTTTGGTCGGCCGCTGCAAAGCTTCAGAGCGCGAAACGCGAGACCGCGAGGCCCTCGGCGTGCGCGCCCCCACGCACCGCGCGCCGAGCGCCGGGCGCACCGGCTCGGTGCGCTCGATCGTCCCACATTGGCAGTCCCCCACCCGAGTGCCAGCGCGCGGACCGCCCGGCCCCCGTGCCACTGGCGCAAGCGTGTCCTTAGGTGAACAATCCGCGCCTGTGACCGTCTTAACGTAATGCGTGCCTGAGGATCTGAAGGCCGTCACTCATTGTGCGAGGCGGTGGGACTAGCGTAAGCACCACGCCGGCGTCGCCGGTATCGCCGGCATCGTGCTCGAGCACCACGAGCCCAACGGGAGGGAAGGACGATGCGAGAGAGCTCTGCTGAGCAGACTTCCAGCGGCACTACCGCCGACTTCATCGACACCCTGAGCTCCTTCAGCCGCCTGCACCGCGCGCAGCGCTGGGAAGGCACCTTCGGCGAGTTTCTGAGCAACATACTGCCGGGCAACGCCGCGGCTCTCGCCCGCAGCAGTCACGAATACATCTGGGACATGCTGCGCTGGCACGGGCGCGCGGCGCAGCCCGACGCTCCCGAGAGCGCGCGCGCGCGGGAGCTCTTCAAGCGCGAGCTCTTCGGCATCGACGAATCGCTGTCCCGCGTGGTCGACTACTTCAAGGCCGCGGCCGCCGGCTCCGACGTCGGCCGGCGGCTGCTGTTGCTGCTCGGCCCGCCCTCGGGCGGCAAGTCGACGCTGGCGATCCTCATCAAGCGGGGGCTCGAGGAATACAGCCGCACCGAGGAGGGCGCGCTCTACGCCATCCGCGGCTCGCCGCTGCGCGAGAACCCGCTGAACCTCATTCCGACCAGTCTCAGGGCCGAGTTCCGCGAGCGCTACGGCGTCCTCATCAGCGGCGAGCTCTCGCCCTGGGCGCGCGACTTCGTCGAGCGCGATTTCGAAGGCGACTTCGTCCGGGTTCCGGTCGAGCGGGTGTTCCTCACCGAGGCCTCGCGCACCGGCATCGGCACCTATGCGCCGCACGATCCCACGACCGCCGACATCGCCGACCTCGTCGGCTCGGTGGATCTCGCCAAGGTCGCGCAGATCGGCGACGAGGGCGATCCGCGCGCCTGGTCATGGTCGGGGGCGGTGTACGCGGCCAGCCGCGGCATGCTCGAGATGATCGAGATCCTGAAGGTCAAGCGCGAGTTCCTGTACCTGCTGCTCACGCTGACGCAGGAGAAGAACGTCAAGGTATCGCGCTTCCCGCTGATCCACCTCGACGAGACGATCCTCGCGCACACCAACCTCGCGGAGTTCCACAAGTTTCTGCAGGAGAAAGAGAACGAGGCGCTGCTCGATCGCATGGTGATCATCAAGATCCCGTACGCGCTCTCCTACCGCGACGAGTCGCGCATCTACCAGAAGCTGGTCTCCGGCGCACCGGCGTTCCGCAACGTGCACCTCGACCCGCACGTGCTCAATCTGGCCGCGGTCTTCGGCATCCTGACCCGCCTCACCAAGCCGGAGCGCGAGGGACTCGACCTGCCGAAGAAGCTGCGCCTGTACGCGGGCGAGGCGGTCGAGGGGATGCCCGAGACCGAGGGCACGCGGCTGCACGCCGAGACGCCCGAAGAGGGGATGACGGGGGTGAGCCCGCGCTTCGTCGTGAACGCCATCTCCAACGCCATCACCCGCGGCAACACCCACAGTCTCACCAGCATGGAGCTGCTGCTCGCGCTCAAGGACTCGATCGAGAGCGATGCGCGCATGGACGCCAAGCAGAAAAAGGCCTGGATCGATCACCTGGTGACCGCCCGCAAGGAGTTCTACAACCGCTGGGTGAAGGAAGACGTGCACCGCGCCATGTTCGCCTCCTTCGAGGAGGAGGCGCAGCAGCTGCTCGAGAAGTACCTCGACGAGGTCGAGGCCTCGCTCGATCACCGCCAGGTCACCGATCCGATCACCAACGAGACCCGCCCGGCGGACGAGCGCTTCCTGCGCTCGGTCGAGGAGAAGATCAAGGTGTCGGATTCGGGCAAGATGTCCTTCCGTCAGGAGGTGGTCCGCAAGGCCATGGTGGCCTTCAAGGCGGGCGAGAAGTTCAAGCTCGCGAGCCACGCGCGCATGCGCGAGGCCATCGAGCAGTACCTGTTCGAGGAGCGCCGCGACGTGCTGCGGCTCGTGACCTCCACCGCGCGCCCGGACGATGATGCGCGCCAGAAGATCTCGGTCGTGCAGCAGCGGCTCGTCACCGAATACGGCTACGACGAGCACAGCGCCAAGGAAGCGCTCAGTTATGTAACTACTCTACTTGCCCAGGAGTAAACCTGAGGACTCTCCCCAGGTAATCCCGGGAGTGGCGGCGCGCGCCGAAAAGGTGTACGAGAAGAGCATGGGTCAGGACGGCGGCAAGGGCGAGACGGCGGGCGCTGCGAAGTGGTACGAGCTGTTCTCGCGCGGCGCGCGCGACTGGCTGCGCCACGACGAGAAGGTCCGCGAGGCGGTCCGCGCCAACCTCCCCGAGATCATCGCCGGCGGCGACGTCATCAACGGCGGCGCCCGCACCGTGCGCGTGCCGGTGCGCATGCTCGAGCACTATCACTTCCGCCTGCGCCGACCCGAGGAAGCCCAAGGCGCCGGGCAGGGCAAGGCCAAGCCCGGAGACGTGTTCTCCGCGCCCGGGCGCGAGCAGGGGCAGGGCGAGAAGGGGCCCGGGGGGCGCGACGAGGGCGAGGTGCAGCTGCTGCTCGAGTTCAAGGTCGACGACATCGTCGACTGGCTGTGGGAGGCGATGAAGCTGCCGAACCTCAAGGCGCGCGTGGGTCCGTCGGAGGAGACCGACTGGACGCGCGAGGGGTGGGACCGCCACGGCGCGCGCTCGCGGCTCGACCGGCGCCGCTCCTTCAAGGAGCTGGTGAAGCGGCGCGGGGCGCCCGGGGCGACGCCCACTTTCATCGACGAGGATCTGCGCTACCGCCAGCTCGCGAGGCGTCGCCAACCAGCAGTGCACGCGGTGGTGTTCTTCATGCTGGACGTCTCGGGCAGCATGTCCGACCGCGATCGCAAGCTCGCCAAGACCTTCTTCTTCTGGGTGGTCCAGGGACTGCGGCGCGAGTATCGCTCGCTCGAGACGGTGTTCGTGGCGCACACCACCGAGGCGTGGGAATTCAACGAGCCGGACTTCTTCCAGGTGTCGGGCACGGGCGGCACGGTGGCCTCATCCGGGCTCGCCAAGGTGCGCGAGATCATCGACGGCCGCTACAACCCCGGACGCTGCAACCTCTATCTCTTCTACGCCTCCGACGGCGACAACTCGGTGAGCGACGCCGCGGACGCGCGCGGCGCGCTGAGTGCGATCGCCGCCGACGCCTGCTTCACCGGCTACGTGGAGGTCTCCTCGGGGCTCTCGCGGCAGCTGGCCACCGAGACCGGCAAGCTCTTCGCGGAGCTCCAGTCCGCCGGCTGTGCGGCCGGCAGCTACGCGCTGAATGACTTCGAGGACGTCTGGGGCGCGGTGCGGCACTTCTTCACCGCCGAGAGCAGCGCGCCTGAGTAGCTCATGAGCGACGCCTGGCAGAGCTACGTCCGCCGCATCGAGGAGCTGGCCGCGCGCTCCGGTCTCGCGTTCCACCCGGTGGACTTCGAGGCGGTGCCCGACAGCTTCATGATGGAGATCGCCGTCTACGGGCTGCCGGTGCGCATGCCGCACTGGTCGTTCGGGGTGCGCTATATCTACCAGCTGATCCAGCGCCACATGGGGCACTCGCGGCTCTTCGAGGTGGTCTTTCCCGGCAACCCCGGCCACGCCTATCTCGCCGAGAGCAACGGGCTCGCGGAGAACATCCTGGTGACCGCGCACGTGCTCGGGCACGCGGACTTTGCGCGCAACAACCTGCTGTTCCGCCGCTGCCAGGAGCAGGTGAGCGAGCACATCGTCGAGCACGCCGCCAATCACGC